>ERZ1066122.1855-NODE-1855-length-15491-cov-6.813358_pt1 | contig 15491 bp, 17 predicted proteins | sample MGYA00382769_ERZ1066122 | MGnify/ENA primary metagenome ERZ1066122 (study PRJEB33369, sample SAMEA5778352) | biofilm metagenome | biome: Industrial cooling water; feature: Water cooling tower basin; material: Biofilm | place: United Arab Emirates | collected...
CCGCTGAATTAGGGGATGATGGTCACATCAGCTTGAACCGCCGCCTTCAGCCTTCGGGCGGGGGGCGCGGTTAGGGTGATCCTTTGCGGTCTGCGGGTACCGATGCCGCACCGGTGACCATGGCCTGAAGATAGGCGGCAAAACGCGCGAGTTGAGGTGCTCCGCCATCGACGCTGTTGTCCGCGATGGTCAGCGTTTGCCTCGTCCCGTCGGGAGCATTCCATATGATCCGCAGCAGGTGGCGGCGGCGCTGACCCCATTTCAACCCGAAATGCGCACCAAGGGCAACGGCCTGCGTTAAATTCTGCCAGATATCCTCTGGAAATCGGTCGGCGCGGTCATGGACTACCGACCGGATCTGACCGAACGGAATGACGTCCGGGGGACGCATCCACCCGCCCGGCCGTTCCAGTTGCCGCGCGCGCACCGCAATGACGGCTGCGGGCCGGACGGAGCGGACCAGCCGGGCCGCCGCTATTCCCAGAAAGAACAATGTGCCCGTCGCAAGCACCATGACGGGTCCCCAGCCACCGGTGACCCGGTCAAAGAAACTATCCGCGCGCTGCTGATGGACCGCTTCGTCGAACAAAATGGCTGGCGTGGGGTCCGCTGTACCGCCGGTCGCGGTCGTAAGCGGCGGCGGCGGTGCGACCGATGCTGGCAAGTCCATATGCCAAAGCGCGGTGACGCACAGCGCCGCCAGCAACAATGCCAGCATGAATTGAAACGCCGCCACACGCCGCGACCAGTGCAAGATCGAAGGATTCAAAGCGCGCCCCTTGCCCGGCGGCGGCGATCATTGCTGCACCGGCTTTTACAGTCCGTCGGATAAATCAAATCCTGCTCAACCTCAAACCCGGCATGTGCTTGCCATGTACTGCTACATCCTGCTGTTTGTAATGCGGGCACCAGGCGTCCATTTGGGAGCAGCAGGGGGGCGGCGGTGTGTTCGTAGACAGTTGCCCACGGGTCGCACTAGCGCTTCTTCTTCGGTCGCCGTCCCTCTGCACTTGCCATAAGCGCCCTGCCCGATTTGTTTTCTGGTCGGACGGCGACTGATGCGCCGATCGACCGCTCTGGTCATTGCGGCCATCATTGCAATATTTTGCGCTTTCTTGCCGATGATTGTGGCCCATGCAGCGTCATGGGTCGCCGATCTGGCGGGTTGCGACTTTAATCAGGGGCTGGCTACCCGCTGCATCATCATGAGCCGGAACTGGGGGCCGGATCTTCTCTATCTGGCCATGGCGCACTGGCTGATCCTCATCACCTTTCTCTATCTGCCGCTCGCGATGGCGCTAGTGCTGTGGGCATGGATCATTCGCCGCAAGGCGCGGGTTGATGCGGCGCACGACCCGCGCACTGGCGCACTGTTCTGGGTCGTCTGCATGGTCGGCTTTTGCGCACCATGGTTCCCGCGCGTGGCGGCGATCCTGCTTGCCATCGCGGTCTTGATACATTGGCGTGAGCGTCGCGCCTGGCCATCTGGCCAATAGGGCAGCTAGACACAGTTAAGCCCGGGCGCTCCGCGACACCTAATGGCAGTGGCCTATACCGCTGCCACTCGCATCGCCGCTATTCTTTCGCGGCTGTGCTACCCTGTTCCACCAGCGTCCAGCAACCGGCGCGGCGGTCGAACAGCATCCAGCCCGCAGGCCCGAAACGATAGTCGACCGACCCATCCTCGAAGAATTTCGCGGGCGACCATTCAACGCGCCAGCGCCCGCGACCATAGGGCACGAGGTCAACCGCCACCGGGCTCATGTCGGCATCTGGCGCGGCACCCCGCGCGACGTAGCGACCATATTCAGTCATCAAGAACGGCGGCAGCTCATCATGGGATTGCGGGTCAGGCCCGCGCGGCCCGGCCGACCCCGTCATTTTCACCCGCCGCGCGCGGTGCGCCCGCTGGACGGGCGGAGAGGCCATATAGGCTTCGAAGAAACTGTCGAAGTCGCGCACTGCACAAGCCGCTTGGGCCTGCACTTCCCAGCTCGACGGTTCCGTCATATCCTGTGCATCAAGATCGGATGGTGGCGGACAGCGCACCATGACGTCGTCGTCTTTGCCGCTTTCCCCGATTTTCAGGAAGTTACCGTCCTCTGACAGGTCGAGATGCACGGTCTGCACATCGCCCTCGTCATTGGCCACCTCGACAATCATCGCCGGATAGTCGCTGAAGGTTGACGTGCGCCGGACGGCATGGCGGCCGATGGCATGCAACCCGATCTCCACCTGCCTGCCGCGATCGCTGGTCGCATAGCAGCTTTCGATCCGGTCAGCCCAAGTGCCGCGATAGGCGCGCGAAATGCGAGGGGTTTCGGTGAAAAAAGGCGCGCCCCGTTCGGCCGGATCGTCGAAGTGGGGCAACGGCAACGAGACGGCCTGCGCCGCCACCAACACCCCCGCAAGCACGGCATTGAACATCGTATCGACCAAATTTTGTCCCTCTATACGGCGCAAGCCGGAAAATGACGTTGGTCGTTCGAACAGATACCAGGCCGATCCGTTCCGGCTCTTCCCTGCCCATCAACGTCCAGCGACGACCAAAAACGCAGCGCTTGCTGCTCTGAGGATAACGCATGCCCGCGCCCGCGCCATCGCCTTCGGTGGACCGGTACAAGTCTCCGGTACGATGGAAGTCAATGGTGCAGCGCGCGGCTCCCCCCTTGGCTGACTACTCCGCCTCACCCCGGCCAAGCGGTGCTTCGAAATCCACCTCGACCGGCGGATGAAGCAGCAGGCGGTTTACGCGGCGCAAGTCGGCGGCCAGCACTTCCAGCCGCCAGCCGCTGGGATGGTCGATGATTTCGCCAACTTCCGGCACATGGCCGGACAGAACGGCGGCGAGCCCCCCGATCGTGTCGACGTCGTCGTCGGTCATGGCCAGGGCCGGGGCAATCATTTCACCAACGTCGTCCAGTTCCGCGCGCGCGTCCACGTCCCAGCTGCCATCGGCGCGCCGCACCCACAGCGCCTCGGGCTCGTCGTCATGCTCGTCCTCGATCTCGCCGACGATTTCCTCGACCAGATCCTCGATCGTCACCAACCCTTCGGTGCCCGAATATTCGTCGATGACGATCGCAAGATGGGTGCGCGTCGCGCGCATTTCGGCGAGCAGGTCGAGCACGCCCATGGACTGCGGGACATAGCGCGGCTGGCGCATCAGGTCGGTCAGCGGGGGGGGCGGCCGCCCCTCCGCCAGCACCGCGAACACGTCCTTCACATGGATCATTCCAACAATCTGATCGAGCGTGTCGCGATAGACCGGCAGGCGGCTGTGCCCCGCCTCGGCCAGCAATGCGACCAGCTCGGTAAAGCTGGCAGTTTCGATAATGGCGATGATGTCCGACCGCGGGACGGCGACATCGTCAACCCGCATTTCGCCGAAGTGCAACAGATTGCGCAGCATCTTGCGCTCGATCGGCGAAAGGTCGCCGACAGGCCCAGCGGGGGCATGACTGCCGCCGTCCTCCTCCGCCTCGTCAATCACATCCTCAATCTGTTCACGAAGGCTAGGTTCGGTATTTGCCGCGAACAGGCGCCCGGTCAGGCGTTTGAAAAAGCCGCTACTTCGACTGTCGCTTTCGTCGTTGCGGCTCGCACTTTGCTGATCGTCCGGCATGGCCCCATTTCCCGCCCGCCTATTCGGGCAATATCTCACCGTCCGCATATGGGTCGGCAAGCCCCACGCTGGCAAGGATTTTTGTTTCCAAAGACTCCATCGCGTCGCCGCTGACCTCGTCCAGATGGTCATAGCCCAGCAGATGCAGTGTGCCGTGAACGATCAGGTGCGCGGCATGATCGGCCAGTGTAACCGACCGTTCCTGTGCCTCGCGAACACAGGTTTCGAGCGCCATGACGATGTCGCCCACCAAAATCTCGCCATCGTCGGTCGCGGCCAGCATAGCGAAATCATCGGGCTCATATTGCGGAAAGGACAGCACGTTGGTCGCCTTGTCCTTGCCACGATAGTCGCGGTTGAGCGTCTGAACCTCTGCATCGCTGGTCAGGCGAACTGCAACTTCGACCAGCGGAGCCGCATCGGCCAGCGGCGCGTGCGGTGTCTGCGCCAGTGCGGCCGCCACCATCCGTCTGGCCAGCGCGCTCCAGTCGGTCGCATCGGGCCAGGGTGCGGCGATGTCGGTTTCCACTGAAAGCATGACGGGGCACCTGATTGCGTCGAACGGAAGAGGACCGCGCGCGATCCGGTTCCGATCTTGGATAACGGCACCGGACCAGCACGACTGGGCATTTCGAAGCGCTTTCGGAATGCCGGTTCGCCAATAGGGCCTGTGGCCGGAATGTTGAAGCATCAAGATTGCCGCCTGCGCTGGTGAAATTGCCATGACATCGCTATGACGGGAACATGACGACGGTTCCCCGCATCCAGAAAAACATTTTGGCGTCGAACGAACGCCGCCTGCTCGACTGGCTTTGCCCACGTTTGCCAGCGTGGATGACGCCCGACATGATGACGGCTTTGGGGTTCGCGGGCGCGGTGATGGTGGGGACTGGCTATATCCTCAGCAATGTGGCGCTCAGCTGGCTGTGGCTTGCCCAGCTCGGCTATGTGCTGAACTGGTTTGGGGATTCCCTGGACGGCAGCCTTGCCCGCTACCGCCGGATCGAGCGGCCCAAATATGGCTATTTCATCGACCATAGCGTCGATGCGCTGGCGACAATGGTGATGCTCGCCGGGCTGGGGATGGGGCCGTTCATGGAAATGGAGATCGCGTTGATGGCGCTGATCGCCTACCTCCTGCTGTCAATCCACACCTATTTGTGCGCGCAGGTCATCGATACTTTCAAGCTGACCTATCTCGCCGGCGGGCCAACGGAATTGCGGCTGATGCTGATGGCGATGACAGGCGCGATGTTCGTTGCATCGCCCGACAAGCTGTTCGGTACCGACCTTTCGGCGTTCGATATATTTGGGCTGGCCGTGTCGATCATTCTGATGGGCATTTTCATCGCGCAGACCACCTCTACCGCAAGGATGCTGGCCAAGCGCGAGAGTTGATTGTCTGCTATTCGCGCACGCGCCCTTGCGCATAGGTGCCGAGCAGACGCACCTCATTGCAGTGAAAATGCAATTCCTCCAGCGCGCGGTCGACCGCCGGGTCGCCGGGCGTCCCTGCAATATCGGCGTAAAAACGCGTCGCAACGAACACGCCGCCGACTTGATAGCTCTCAAGCTTGGTCATGTTGACGCCATTGGTCGCAAATCCTCCCAGCGCCTTGTAAAGCGCGGCGGGGATATTCTTCACCTCGAAAACGAAGGTTGTCATGGTGGGCATCGTCGGCGGCGGTGCGGCGGCTTCGCGCGCCAGCACGACAAAGCGGGTCATATTGTGATCGGCATCCTCAATCCCCGCCTCGTGCAGCGTCAGGCCATATAACCCTGCGGCCATCGGCGGCGCGATGGCGGCAAGGCCCGGATCGTCGCTGTCGGCAACCCAGGCGGCGGCTCCCGCTGTATCACTGTGCGCGACAGGATCGATGCCGTGCGCGCGCAGCCAGTGGCGGCACTGGCCCAGCGCCTGCGGATGGCTCATCGCGCGGGTCGGCGGGGCCAGATTGCGGCTCATCAATCCGTGGCGGATACGCAGGAAATATTCGCCGACAATGAACAGGCCGGATTCGGGCAGCAGGAAATGAATATCGGCGACGCGGCCATGCAGGCTGTTTTCGATGGGGATGATGGCGCGGTCGGCCCGGCCGTCGCGCACCGCGTCGATTGCGTCCTCAAAGGCATAGCATGGGAGGGGGAGCGCAGCGCCGTCATATTCCTGTGCCGCGATATGACTATTTGCGCCCGGCGCGCCCTGAAAAGCAAGCGCGCGGGCGGGATCGGCAAGCGCCGCCACACTCATTTCATCGACCAGCCGCTGCGCCGATGCCGAATAACTGGCCATGAAAAATCCCGCCCCCAAAAAACCGACGATGCTGGCGCGGCGTTAGCGACGGAGAAAAGATGGCGCAACCGCCCGCGCACGGCCTTGCGCGGCCGATGCTTGACCATTATGGGGACCGCGAAACGGGCACAAGGAATCCAAGCGTGAGCGACGACAACCGCAACAATACCATTGCCGGCTGGGTGCTGGGGGCTGGCATTGCCGCACTCGGCGTGACGATTTTGGCCGATAAGGCATCGCGCAGCCACGCGCCGGAAAAGGCCGGATTTGCGATTGTCGGCGAAGCGACCGAGAGCGATGCACCCGCCGGGCCACCGCTGGAGGCATTGCTTGCCTCGGCCGATCTGGCGAAGGGCGAGGCGACGTTCGCCAAATGCGCCGCATGCCACACCATCGAACAGGGCGGCGCCAATGGCATCGGTCCCAATCTCTGGGCTACGATGGGCGCGAAACATGGTCATATTCCGGGCTTCGCCTATTCCGAGGCGCTAACCTCGATCGCCGGTCCGTGGGACTGGAAAGCCATGGACGCATGGCTCGCCAATCCGCGCCGCTACGCGCCCGGGACAAAAATGTCCTTCGCTGGCCTGTCAAACCCCGAGGAGCGCGCCAATTTGATCGCGTGGCTCAACACCAAGGGATCGAATCTGCCGTTGCCGCCGGTTCCCGCCGCCGCGCCGACCGACGCAGCCACAACTGCACCGGCCGACGGAGCTGCTGCTGCACCCGCGGATGCGGCCGCTCCTGCGGATGGAGCGGCACCCGCACCGGCACCGGCTGCCCCCGCACAGTGAAATCCCGGGCTGCGGTCGTCGTCGCTGCTCTTGCGCTGGCGGCGTGCGGTTCTCCCGCACCGGAAACGGGCGGAACGGCGGAAACACCGCCTTCGTCCGCACCTGTGGCGCCAACGGCGGCGATGGGGGAGCAAATCTTCAAACGCTGCGTGGCGTGTCACACCGTGGACAAGGGTGGGCAGAACGGGCTTGGCCCCAACCTTCACGGCGTTGTCGGCAGAGCGGTGGCCGCTGCGCCCAACTTCGGTTATTCTCCAGCCTTGCGGGCCAAAGGCGGCACGTGGGACGCCGCCGCGCTGGACACGTTCCTGACGGCCCCAGCCAAGGCCATCCCGGGTAACCGCATGGCCTTTGCAGGCATTCCGGAGGCGGCGGAGCGCGAGGCGTTGATCCTCTATCTGGCGGAACAGAAATAGGCTGGGGGTCCCCCGTCACTCCCGCGCCGGAGTGCAGGGTTATCGATCCCCCGGACTTCCAACGCCCGCCTGACTAACCCGGCACCCCATAAAATTCCCGGATGATCGCCCAGGCCTCATCCGCCGTTTCGACGAAGCTGAACAGGTCCAGGTCGGGGGCGCTGATGACGCCTTCTTCCACCAGGGCGCCGAAATCGACAACGCGTTCCCAGAAGGCCCGACCGAACAGCACGATGGGAATCGGCTTGATCTTGCCCGTCTGGACCAACGTCAGCAGTTCGAACATCTCATCAAAGGTGCCAAACCCGCCGGGAAACACGCAGACCGCGCGCGCGCGCAGCAGGAAGTGCATTTTGCGCAGCGCAAAATAGTGGAACTGAAAGCTGAGATCCGGGGTGACATAGCGGTTAGGGGCCTGTTCGTGCGGCAGGACGATGTTCAGCCCCACCGATTCGCGGCCGACGTCATCCGCGCCGCGATTGGCGGCCTCCATGATCGACGGCCCGCCCCCGGAACATACAACAAAGTGCCGCTTGCCGTCGGCATCGGGCGCCACCGCGCTGGCCAGGCGTGCCAGCTTGCGGGCCTCGTCATAATAGCGCGCCTTGGCCTTCAGGTTGCGAGCGATGGTGCGCGCGGTGTCGTCCGTCGCGGCCGCCTCCATCGCATCGGCCGCATCCGGTTCCGGAATGCGCGCCGACCCATAGATGACCAGCATCGATTCGATCTTTGCCTCGTCCAGCATCAGTTCTGGCTTCAGCAGTTCGAGCTGAAACCGCACCGGGCGCAAATCTTCGCGCAGCAGGAAATCCGTGTCCTGAAACGCCAGGCGATAGGCGCCGCTCCGCGTTTGGGGGGTTGAAACATTATGCTTGGCGAATTCGCTGCTTTCCTCTGCCTTGTGGAAAGCGCTGCGGTGGGGTTGTTTGTCTGTCATGCCGCCCGCGCTACCGACTTGATCGGCAAAAGCCAAGTCATCGGCAAAAACCTTGGCCGCCCATGTCAAAGTGGAAATGATTGTGGTGTGCACGATTATAAGCCGGGCCGAGCACGGTGCCAAAACGTTTGCAGGCCGATGCGTGCAGCGTGCGGAGGAACGCCTGCTCGTCCGCCGCGCCAGCCCATCCGTCGACAAGCGTGACGCGGCGACCATCGTCCAGCACAAAAGCAGCGACATCCACCGCGTTGGCATGGGCATGCTGCGACAGGCGGCCTGACCGCCCCCCATTGACGTTGCGGCAGCTGTAGGTGCCGAAAGTCTCTATCTTCACAAGCTCGCTACCAAAATATTTCCGCGCCGCCGGACGCGCGGCATATTCCACCCACGCCGCGAAGTTGCGCGCAAGCGGGCAGGTCATAGCACCGAGGTTGGTCACGGGCGTCCCGATATCGAGGAGCTTGACTGCATCAATCGCGTCACAGCCGCCGCCAAACACCTGATTGGCAAGCGGGGTAAAACGCACGTCAGCGCGGCGCAGATCGGCAAGGCACTGGCGGGACTCCGCAGTGCTGAAGGCAGGCGCGCCAGACGGCTGATGCGCGCCCGGTCGCTGCGCCGGGCGATCGCTCCCTCCGACGCACGCGGAAAGCAGCAGCGGCAGCGCAAACAGGATTAGACGGAAAATGACCATGGCCGCAAAAGCGTTGCAAATCATGGTTAACGAAGGATGAAGGACCGCCCCCGCCAGCCCGCCAGCCGCGCCGCCCTGCGCGAGGATCGCGACAGATGAAGGACGAGGCCTGTCGAGATGTATCGCAAAGCTCTACTTTAACCTCGTCATTCCCGCGAAGGCGGGAATCCATCTCCTGCACGGTAAACTTCGACAGCAAGTGATGGATTCCCGCCTGCGCGGGAATGACGGACTTCTGGTAGGTGATTGAATCTCAGGAGGTCCTGGGATCGGACAACATACCGTCGCCTGTCATCGGCACTCTTTGCGAACGATTATCAATAAGCTTGACGCGCGCCACCCAGAGCATTAGCGACGCAGCATGTCCGCCCTTCGCACCATGCGCGATTCCCTGCCACTATTCTGGCTGCTACTTGCGGTTCCGGCGGTGGCGCAACTCACCGGATGGTGGAGCGGCCGCACCGACACGATGGACATGCTGCACCCGACGGGCGAAACCAGCGCGCGGCTGATGATTGCGGCAATGCTGATCGGGCCGCTGATGGGCCTGTTTGGTCCGCGCGGCTGGCTACGCTGGCTGCTGGCGCGGCGACGGTCGCTTGGCGTCGCGGCCTTTGCCTACGCCATCCTCCACACCATCTTCTACATCATCGATATGGGCAATGTGGCCGACATGCTGGCGGAGGTGCTGGCCCCCGGCATCTGGACCGGTTGGGCCGCGCTGGCCCTGTTCCTGCCCCTCGCGCTTACCAGCAACAATGCCGCTATGCGTCGCCTCCGCGCTGGCTGGAAACAGGTTCAGCGGCTGGTTTACCCAGCCGCGCTGCTCACGTTGCTGCACTGGGCATGGGTGCATAACAGCTATGCCGCCGCGCTTGCGCATCTTGCTCCGCTCGCCTTGCTTTGGCTGCTGCTCGCCGCGCGCCAGATCGCGGTCCGTCTCCCCTCCCCCAACCTTCGTTCAGGAGTTTAGAATCATGCGTATCACTGCCCTTGTCCTGGCTGCTTCTGCGGGTCTTGCCGTCATGACAGCCACGCCCGCTGCCGCAACCGGGGCGATCAAGTGCCAGGCCGGACCCCAGTCGGGCTGGAAAAGCACGGAAGCTCTGACCGCGATGCTCGTCAAGGAAGGCTGGACCGTCCGCAAGGCCAAGGTCGACGGGGGATGCTATGAAGTCTACGGCACCACGCCCGAAGGCGACCGGGTCGAGGCCTATTTTCATCCGGTGACGTTTGAAAAGCTCTACGTCGCGCGGCGTGGCCAGGTGCTGTTCCGCAAAGCCGGATATTAAAACAAAAAAAGGGGGCTTCACGGCCCCCTTTTTCCATTTTTCGAAACTGAATGTGTTCAGGCGTAAGCGACGGTGATCCGGCGCCGACTGCGCAGCGCTCCGCCAACCAGACCAAAGCCCAGGATCATCATCGCCCAGGTCGCGGGTTCGGGCACAGGGGTCACGGGCGGCAATCCGGTCGAATAGAGCGACACGCCAGACACTGAACCGTGATTGATCTTGAAATTGGCAGCATTCACACCGGCATCGAAGCGATAAAAGGCCGTTACGCCGCCGGGGGTGTCAACCGGGCCATTGCCAGCGCCAAAGTGGATGCCGATAAAGGTCAGCCCGTTCAGCACCCTCGAAAAACCAACGGGATTCGATGGGCCATCGAGCTTTTCGAGCGTGACTCCGTTCCACGTCAAGCCAAGTGCAGACAGAGCGCTGGTTTGGGTCGCCATGTCGAGCGGATTGCCGCTAAGGACATTCTTGTCGAAATAACCCGCACAGCCCAGTGCTGTCGGCATAATGTCGGTGTTGCTGCATGCCGGTAGAACAGGCGCTGGCGTCGGTGCCGGTGCAGGCTTGATGGGTTTTGCGGCATGGACCGGTGATGCGATCAAACTCGCACCCAGAACCGCATATTTCAAAAAACTGATCTTCATGTGAGTCGCGCCCCCTCAGGCTCAAGAACAAATTTGTATTACGCTGCGACCCGTAATCTGAAAGGGCCTTTAAGCAAATTTGTCCATAGAGTCGACACACTCCAGTGCGCCGCAATAAGCCGTGCCAATGTGGTACAGGGCGCGCCTCAGCGCTATTCGTTTGACAATTGCATCCCCCACCTTAAACGCGGCGCCGGGCCACGCGGTCCCAACGCCGCGCGTGCTCTCTGCAAGGGGAGACTGACATGACGAATATTCCTATGCCGCCGGTACGCCCGGCGCGCCCATTTTTTTCCTCCGGCCCCTGCGCGAAGCCGCCCGGCTGGTCCCTTGAAAAACTGAAAACCGAATCGCTCGGTCGCTCGCACCGTGCCAAGATCGGCAAGTCGCGGCTTGGCCTCGCCATCGATCTGATGCGCGACGTGCTCAAGGTGCCGGATACCCATCGCATCGGCATCGTTCCGGCATCCGACACCGGCGCCTATGAAATGGCAATGTGGACGATGCTCGGCGCCCGCCCTGTCACCGCACTGGCATGGGAAAGCTTTGGCGAGGGTTGGGTCACGGACGCGGCTAAGCAGCTCAAGCTCGATCCCGCGATCATCCGCGCCGACTATGGCGTGCTGCCCGATCTGGGCGCGGTCGATTGGTCGCACGATGTGCTGTTCACCTGGAACGGCACCACCAGCGGCGTTCGCGTGCCGAACGGCGACTGGATCGCCGACGACCGCGCCGGTCTGTCGTTCAACGACGCGACAAGCGCGGTGTTCGCCTATCCCATGCCGTGGGACAAGCTCGATGTAACGACCTTCAGCTGGCAAAAAGTGCTGGGCGGCGAAGGCGGCCACGGCGTCATTATTCTTGGCCCGCGCGCGGTCGAGCGGCTGGAAAGCCACACCCCCGCATGGCCGCTGCCCAAAATCTTCCGCCTGATGGCCAAGGGCAAGCTGGCGGAAGGCATTTTCAAGGGGGAGACCATCAACACGCCGTCGATGCTGGCGGTGGAGGACGTGATCTTCGCGCTCGAATGGGCAAAGCGGCTGGGCGGACTCGACGCGCTGATGGCGCGCAGCGACGCCAATGCCGCTGCCCTCGACGCGATCGTGGTGTCACGCGACTGGCTTGGCCATCTCGCCGCCGATCCGGCGACACGCTCGCGAACCTCGGTGTGCCTGACGGTCGCGGGCGCGGACGAGGATTATATCAAGCGCTTTGCCGCGCTGCTGGAGGCAGCGGGGGCCGCATTCGACATCGCGGGCTACCGCGACGCCCCGCCCGGCCTGCGTATCTGGTGCGGCGCGACGGTCGATACCGCAGACATCGTCGCGCTCGGCCCATGGCTCGACTGGGCGCGTGACAGCCTGCGCTGACTCCCTACCCCGCCTGCCCTGAGCCTGTCAAAGGGCCGTTCTTTCTTTCACCGTCTCAGGCAAGGGCAGGGCTTCGACAAGCCCGGCCCGGACGGACAATAAGGTAGCTCCCATGCCAAAAATTCTCATCTCCGACAAAATGGACCCCAAGGCCGCCGCGATATTTCGCGAGCGCGGCGTCGAAGTCGACGAAATCACTGGCAAGACCAAGGACGAGCTGATCGCCATGATCGGCGAATATGACGGCCTAGCCATCCGTTCATCGACCAAGGTTACGGCCGACGTCCTCGCCGCCGCAACCAACCTGAAAGTCGTCGGGCGCGCCGGGATCGGGGTCGACAATGTCGACATCCCCGCCGCGTCGGCAAAGGGCGTGGTCGTCATGAACACCCCGTTTGGCAACAGCATCACCACCGCCGAGCACGCCATCGCGATGATGTTTGCCCTCGCACGCCAGATCCCAGAGGCGAACGCAAAGACACAGGCCGGCAAATGGCCCAAAAATGATTTCATGGGTGTCGAACTAACGTCCAAAGTCCTCGGCCTGATCGGTTGCGGGAATATCGGCAGCATCGTCGCCGAACGCGCCATCGGCCTGCGAATGAAGGTTATCGCTTTTGACCCCTTCCTCACGCCCGAACGCGCGGTGGAACTGGGCGTGGAAAAGGTCGATCTGGACGCACTGCTGGCCCGCGCCGATTTCATCACGCTGCACACGCCGTTGACGGAGCAGACGCGCAATATTCTGTCGGAAGCCAATCTGGCCAAGACGAAGCGCGGCGTGCGCATCATCAACTGCGCGCGCGGCGGCCTGATCGACGAAGTGGCGCTGAAGGCCGCGCTCGACAGCGGGCATGTCGCGGGCGCGGCGCTTGACGTGTTCGCGGTCGAACCCCCGGCGGCGGACCATCCGCTGTTCGGCACCCCGAACTTCATCTGCACGCCGCATCTGGGCGCGTCGACCGACGAGGCGCAGGTCAATGTCGCGATCCAGGTTGCGGAACAGCTGTCCGACTATCTGCTGACGGGCGGCATCACCAACGCGCTGAACGTCCCCAGCCTGTCGGCGGAGGAAGCGCCCAAGCTCAAACCCTATATGGCGCTGGCGGAAAAGCTGGGCAGCCTGGTGGGCCAGCTTGCCCACGACAATCTGACCAAAATCGCGATCGAGGTTGAGGGCGCGGCGGCCGAACTGAATATCAAGCCGATCACCGCCGCCGTGCTCGCCGGGCTGATGCGCCAATATTCGGACGCGGTGAACATGGTCAACGCACCCCACCTCGCACGCGATCGCGGACTCGATATCCGCGAAGTGCGCCATGATGTGCGCGGCGATTATCAGACGCTGGTTCGCGTCACCGTCGGCACGTCGCAGGGCGACCGCTCCGTCGCGGGCACCTTGTTCTCGAACGGTGCGCCGCGCTTGGTCGAACTTTTCGGGATCAAGGTGGAGGCCGATCTGGCCGGCCACATGCTCTATATCGTCAACGAGGATGCGCCTGGCTTTATTGGCCGGCTCGGCACCCGGCTCGGCGAATCCGACATCAACATCGGCACCTTCCACCTCGGTCGCCGCAGCGCCGGGGACGAGGCCGTGCTGCTGCTCAGCGTCGACACCCCCCTTCCCGAACCGCTGATGTGGGAGCTGTGCAACGTGCCCGGCGTCAAGACGGTCAAGGGGCTGAAATTCTGATCGCGCTTGCAACCCCGCTATCGCCTGCAAGGATTCAACCAGCTGCTACAACTTCTTCATTTTCGCGAAGGCGGAAATGACGAAATCATAGGCGCCAAAAGCTTTTGCGGTGAATCTCAACAGCCCCTAATGTCGGGCAAAGCCGGAATGGGGCAAGGCAGGTGCCGTCGCTGCTGCCCTCTCGGCTTTGCTTAACCCGAACGGATGGAATAGAGTGTCCACGACCACCCCCTCCCTGCTTCCCGAAGGCTTGCGCGATCGCCTCCCGCCCCAGGCAGAGGCAGCATCACGCGTCACCCGCGCGCTGATCGACGTGCTGCGCGGTCATGGCTATGCGCGCGTCTCGCCGCCGCTGGCTGAATATCGCGAAACGCTGAGCAGCGGGGAAGACAGCGGCCACGACCTGCTCCGTTTTACCGACCCAGTATCACAGCGCACCTTGGCTTTTCGACCGGACATCACCCGCCAGGTCGGCCGCATCGCGGCCACGCTCATGGCCAACGCGCCGCGCCCTTTGCGGCTGTGTTACGCCGGTCAGGTGGTCAAGCTGCGCGCCAGCCAGCTCCGCCCGGCGCGCGAAATGTTGCAGGTCGGCGCGGAACTGATTGGCAGCGACAGCGTGGCGGCGGCGGCAGAGATTGTCGCGGTCGCCATCGACGCCCTGAAGGCGGCGGGGATCGGTCCGGTGACGGTCGACTTCACCCTGCCCGATGCGCTCGAACGGCTCGCCCCTGCCGACACGGATGCACCGCGCCTTGCGACGATTGCCGCTGCGCTGGATGCCAAGGATGCTGGGGCGCTGACCCAGCTGGGCGCCGCCGAATATTTGCCGCTGCTCGCCGCAACCGGCAATTTCGCACCCGCCCTTGCCGCACTCCGCGCTTTCGATACGGCGGGCCGGCTCGGCGATCAGCTTGCGGCGTTGGAAACCATTGCGGCAGGGATCGCGGGGCGCGCCAGGGTGATGCTCGATCCCACCGAGCGGCATGGCTTTGCCTATCAAAACTGGTTCGGCTTTTCGCTGTTCGTACCCGGCCATGGCGACGCCATCGGACGCGGCGGAACCTATCGCATTGACGGTAGCGAAGAGGCGGCAGTCGGATTTTCGCTCTATCCCGACCCGCTGATCGACCTGGGCCTTGGTGTCGACGAAAGCGACCAGCGCCGCCTGTTCCTGCCGCTGGGCCACGACGCATCGGCGGCAATACGGTTGCGCACAGAAGGATGGACAACGATCGCCGCCCTCGGCCCAGCCGATACCCCCGACACGGTGCAATGCACGCACCAATTAGTGAATGGCGAACCAGTATCGCTTTAAGTCTCCGTGGGAATTCGGCTTTTCCTCAGCCAGTTCTGTCACCCCGACTTGATCCGGGTTTGGCTCTTTCAATGAACCTTCATAAAGAGCATTCTTTGGCAACATCATCGGCCACATGCCAAACTCTGAACCAAGTCCAGGGGCTGCTGAGATTCAATACAAAAGCCTCCATTTTCCCAGCTTCGTCATTCCCGCGCAGGCGGGAATCCATCTTCTGCACTGGTAATTTCGACAGCAAGTGATGGATTCCTGCCGTCGCGGGAATAACGAAATTGTGGTTGCGCATGGAGCCTGAACAAGGCTCACGGGCCGGGCTTGAACAAGCCCCCAGATCACAGGGGCGCGTCGATCGAATGCTGTGAGGGTTTAAGGCCTGCAGCGATTCAACGTAAAAGTTTCCGTTTCACCTGAT
>ERZ1066122.1856-NODE-1856-length-15483-cov-30.966749_pt1 | contig 15483 bp, 12 predicted proteins | sample MGYA00382769_ERZ1066122 | MGnify/ENA primary metagenome ERZ1066122 (study PRJEB33369, sample SAMEA5778352) | biofilm metagenome | biome: Industrial cooling water; feature: Water cooling tower basin; material: Biofilm | place: United Arab Emirates | collected...
CCTGGGTGTTCCTGGGCGACGGCTGCCTGATGGAAGGCGTCTCGCACGAGGCCGCGTCGCTGGCCGGCACCTGGAAGCTCAACAAGCTGGTCGCATTCTGGGACGACAACAACATCTCCATCGACGGCGAGGTGCAGGGCTGGTTCACCGACGACACGCCGGCGCGCTTCGAGGCCTACGGCTGGCAGGTGATCCGCGGCGTCGACGGCCATGACCCGCAGGAGATCCGCACCGCCATCGACACCGCGCTGAAGTCGAGCGACCGCCCCGTGCTGATCTGCTGCCGGACCACGATCGGCTTCGGCTCGCCCGCCAAGGCCGGCAAGGAGTCCTCGCACGGCGCGCCGCTGGGCAAGGACGAAGTGGCCGCGACCCGCGAGGCCCTGGGCTGGGCGCATGGCCCGTTCGAGGTGCCCGAGGCCATCTACGACGCCTGGTCGGCGCGGGCGAGCGGTCACGCCGCGCAGACCCAGTGGGAAGGGCTCATGGTGCGCTACGCCGAGGCCCACCCCGACGCCGCCGCCGAGTTCGCACGGCGCATGCGCGGCGAGCTGCCGGAAGGCTTCGCCGCCGCGGCCGACGCCTGGATCGCCAAACTGCAGGCCGAAGGCCCGGTGATCGCCTCGCGCAAGGCCTCGCAGATGGCGCTGGACGCCTACGGCCCGCTGCTGCCGGAGCTGGTCGGCGGCTCGGCCGATCTGGCGCATTCCAACCTCACCCTGTGGAAGGGCAGCAAGTCGGTGACCAGCGGCGATGCCGACGCCAACTACATCTATTTCGGCGTGCGCGAATTCGCGATGAGCGCGATCAGCAACGGCATCGCGCTGCACGGCGGCTTCGTGCCCTACGACGCCACCTTCCTGGTGTTCAGCGACTACGCGCGCAACGCGGTGCGCATGAGCGCGCTGATGGAAACGCGCGTGGTGCACGTCTACACCCACGATTCCATCGGCCTGGGCGAGGACGGCCCCACCCACCAGCCGGTGGAGCACCTGGCCGCGCTGCGCTACATCCCGCACAACGACGTGTGGCGGCCCTGCGACGCGGTGGAATCGGCGGTGGCCTGGAAGGCCGCGCTCTTGCGCCGCGAAGGCCCGAGCTGCCTGGTGTTCTCGCGCCAGAACCTGGCGCACCAGGTGCGCGACGCCGACCAGGTCGCGGCCATCGCGCGCGGCGGCTACGTGCTGAAGGATTCGACAGGTGCGCCGGAGGTGATCTTCATCGCCACCGGCTCGGAAGTGGGCATCGCGATGCAGGCCGCGGCCGAGATCGGCCCCGGCGCGCGGGTGGTGTCGATGCCCTGCGCCGAGGTGTTCGCGCGCCAGGACGCGGCGTATCGCGAGTCGGTGCTGCCCGACGCCTGCCGCCGCCGCGTCGCCATCGAGGCCGGCGTGCGCGACTACTGGCGCGCGTTCACGGGCCTGGACGGCGCGGTGATCGGCATGCACGGCTATGGCGCGTCGGCCCCGGCCGAGCAGCTCTACCCGCATTTCGGCATCACCGTCGAAGCCGCTGTCGCGGCCGCGCGCGGGCTGCGCTGAGGCCCTGCCGGTGAGCGAAGCGCCGCGGCCGAGCTGGACCGCCGAGATCGAGGGCCGACGGCTCTCGGTCTTCGACGGTCTGCTGCCTGCGCCGGAGCTGGTGCGTCTGTGCGATGCGCTGGACCGCTCCGGCTACACGCGCACCGAGATCGCCCGCCCCGATACCGCCGACTACCGCCACTGGGCGACCGAGATCGCCCCCGCCTCGCTGGGGGCGATGCCGCTGTTCGCACCGTCGATGGCCGCGGTGGCCGCGCACGACCCCGCGCACCGCTATCGCGTGTATCGCAGCTACGTCAACGTCTCGCATTACGGCGACATGCTGTTCACCCACACCGATTGCCTGCCCGACGCGCACGAACTCACCGCGCTGTGGTACGTCTGCGAGCGCTGGGACCACGAGTGGGGCGGGGAGACGATGTTCTACGACAGCGCGAACGACGCCCGCGCCGCGGTCAGCCCCAAACCGGGGCGGCTGGCGATCTTCGACGGCGCCATCCTGCATGCCGGCCGGCCGCCCAGCCGCATCTGCCACATCCCGCGTTACACGCTGGCGCTGAAGCTGGAGCGGGTGGCGGTTTGAGCCGGACTGCGGGACGGCCCGCAACACGTCTGCGCCGCATCGCCGCACCGGGCGCAGGCCCGTCGTGCCGATGGCGGGCGGGGCGGGGGCATGCAGGGCCTCATGCGAGGCTTCCTGCGAGGCCGGCTCCGGTCGGACGGGGCCTGCTTGCGGGCCTTGTGTGCATCGCCTTGGCGCTCACCGCGCCGCAGGCGTCCGCGAGCGTCTGCGGCTGGCCGCAGGCGCTGCCGTCGACCGAGCGCTGTGCCGCCGAACTGCGCACCGCCTCCGCCTCGGTGGATGCGCAGGCCCTCGCGCAGGACGCCGCGTCCAACACCCCGGTCGCGGCCCTGCTCGCGCACGCCGATGCCCGGCGTCATCTCGACGACCTGCCCGGCGCGGAGCGTGCGCTGGCCTGCGCAGCGGCACAGCCGGGCGCCGCGGACGATCCGCGCCGCCGCTATGAAGTGGTGCGCCGGCTGGGCATCGTCGATTACGCGCTCGCACGTCCGGTGGAGGCCCTGGGGCGGTTCGAGTGTGCCCTGGCGCTGGCCCGGCAGCTGGAAGACCGCGGCGAGATCGCGCGGCAGCTCAAGAACGTGGGCAGCAGCCTGCGCCGGATCGGCGATTACGCCGGTGCGATGCGTGCGCTGGTGGGCAGCTTGGAGATGCAGCGCGCCGTAGGCGATCCGGCGCTCGGCCCGGTGCTCAACAACATCGCCGACGTCTATCGCGAGATGGAGCAGCGCGACGATGCCGAGCGCTACTACCGCGAGGCCCTGGCCGCGTTCCGCAGGTCCGGCGACGTGGTGCAGGCGATGCATGTCTACGACAGCCTGGCCGACCTCGCGATCGACCGCCGAGACACCCGTGCCGCGGCCGCGCTGCTGGACGAGGCGCTGCACGATCTGCGCGCGGAGGCCGCAGACGGCGACGGCCACGCCGGTGCGTTGCGCTATCAACTGCTGATCCGGGCCGGGCTGATCCGCGTGGCACTGGCCGAAGGCGACACCGACGTCGCGCGCGGGCACCTGTCCGACGCGCTGGCGCTGGCGGAGGCGCATGGGCTGAGCCTGCCGTCGCAGCTGCAGCTGGAGGCGGCCCGCACCGAGCGCCTGAGTGGCCGTACCGACGCCGCGCTGGCGCGTCTGCGCCAGGCAGTGGCCGCGGCCGAGGATGCACCCGGCCAGCAGGCGACGCTGCTGCGGGAGCTGTCGCTGGCGCTGCAGGCGGACGGGCGCGAGGGCGAAGCGCTGGACGCGCTGCGCCGCGCCTACGACGGCGAACTCGACGACCTGCGTGCGCAGCGCGACCGCGGCCTGGCCTGGTCCAACGCGCGCTTCAATCTCAACGAATCGCGGCGTCAGCTGGCCGAGGCCGAGGCCGACAGCCAGCGTCGCCGTCTGCTGCTGTGGCTGACCGCCGTGTCCGCCCTGGCCGGGCTGTGCCTGCTGGCGCTCGTGTTCCAGCGCCGCCACCAGCGCGCGCGCGAAGCGGAGGCGGTGCGCCGCGCCCGCTACGAGGAAACGCTCGCCCGGTACCGCCGCGAGTACGAGGCGCTGGCGGAAGACCGCCAGCTGCTGCAGGCCCTGCTGGACAGCCGCGGCGAGGCACTGGTGCTCACCGATGGCGACGGCATCGTGCAGGCGGCCAACCGCGCGGCCTGCGAGGTGCTCGGGGTGACCGGCGAACGCCTGGTCGGCACCGCGCTTGCCGAAGGCTTCGCATCCGACTCCGCGCAGGCACTGCGCGACGCGCTGGAGCGCATGGAGGATGTCGGCGTGCTGGCCTTGCCGCTGGCGCGTGCCGCGGATGGCATGCGGTTGCAGCTGGAATTGCGTCCCTGGGAGCGGGGCGACGGCAAGGTGGTGGTCGCGCTGCATGGCGTGGGCATCGCCGATGGCGGTCGCGACGCGCGTGCGGTCCTCCCCGCCTCCGCGCGGCCCGCCCGCGGGTACGTGGCGTCCCGTGCGGATGCACGCAGCGTCGTGGAGCGGGCGCATGGCCCGGCCAGCGAGCCTGCGGGCGGGATCGGTCTTGAGACCGATCTCGCCGGGCACTCCCAAGCGCGCGGTGATGGTGCTCCCATGGAGGAGACCGACGCCGTGCGCGATGCGGCCGCCGTCGATCACGCCGCCCTGGATGCGCATGACCCCACCGGGAGCGCCGTGGACGATGCCGGCCTGCAGCGCGAGCGCTTCCGCCGCGAACTGGTGGCGCTGATGCTGGCCCTGGTCGAGGCCTGGGAGCGCAGCACCGGACACAACCGCATCGAGCTGGCCGAGCGCAGCCGCATCTGGCGGGTCAACATCGACGACGGCCGGCTGCGCGCGCGTGCCATGGAGCGCTACCTCAGCCTGTCCAAACTGCCGCGCAACCCGCGCTGGCGCGACGTCCTGCGGTCGGCCTACTACGTGCTGTCGCACTGCGAGGCGATGCCCGCGGACGCCCGGGATGACCTGCAGCGTCGGGTGGACACGCTGCTCGCGCTCACCCGGCGCGAAGCGCTGACCTGAGTCCGCCGGCCCGTCCGGGCATCTGCCCGTGCGGGTGTCCGGCCCGGCATGCCCTCTCCGCTCAGGGCTTCTTCATGCACACCGCGCAGGCGCCGCTCAGGCCCTGGCTGATGCTGTAGGTCTTGTGGTGGTCCTTCGACAGGTACGCCTTCGGCCCGGCCACGAACGGCACCGGCGTGCCCAGCTGCTGGTCGGCTTCGACATTGCAGTAGTAGCCGATGGCGTTGCTGACCTGGTCCCACTGGTCGTGATGGTCGCCGTCGACGATGCCGCAGCGCTTGATCAGGTCCGAGAGCGCCTTCTCGTCGAAGTTGAACTTCTCGACGATCACCGGCTGCAGGCCCTCTTCGACGCACCAGTTCGGGTCGACCATTTCATGCGCCGACCCGTGGGTGGCGGCGAGGGCGGTCAGGGCGAACGTCACCTGCAGGAAACGTGGGGCGCGGCGGCGGGCGGTACGACGGAACATGGCGACCTCTGATGTCCGGGGGAGGCGCACTTATAGGGTGCGCGTCGGACGGCGTCCATCCTCCGGAAGGGAATAAACCGGGTACGAATCGTCGCAAGTGATTGTTCAGCATGAGGTTTGTGCTCCCCGGTGGCCTGCCCTTCGCCGCGTCTGGCGACCCCTCTCATGCCGTGGTGTCGCCCTGCATGCAGGGTCTGCAGGGCGTGTCCCGTTTCATTCCCGCGTGGTCCCCATTCGAGCCTGGCCCGGGGCGGGCCGCGCTCCTACGGTGGATGCACGCCGCACAGCCACTCCGGCCGCGGCCCATCCCCCGTCCACGCCGTGGACATCGCGTGCCTCGACGGCCGCAGACGGGTGAAGTGGGGCGGAAGGACCCCCGACCGCTCGCCGATCACGGTGCGCCAGACGCACCGCCCCCGCCCGCGTACCCGGATCGGTACGCATCCCCCCGGACGCGTCGCCCCGTGCGGCACGCCCGGTTTCACCCGACGTCTCTCCAAGGAGATTCACGATGCGCTTCACCACCACCGCAGGCCTCGCCCTGTGCCTGTCCCTCGCCGCCGTCGCGGCGCCGTCCTTCGCCGCCGACAACCCGATGGATCATGCCGGCGCCGGCCACAATGCCTACCTCGACTGCCTGCTGCGGGTCGACGACCAGAGCACCCCGTCGCTGGTCCGTCTGGTCAAGCACTGCGGCTACGTCCCGCGCATGCCGCTCGACGAGTTCGTCGCCGCCTACACGCCGCTGGTCGAAACCGACCCGGCCCTGTCGATCATGGAGAAGCTGGGCGACCGCCGCAAAGCCTACTCCGACTACGAGTTGTCCTTCGTCGAGCGCATGGATGCGATCTTCATCACCGCCGAAGACCCGGACCAGGCCGATGCCATGCTGGCCCGCCTGGAAGCCGAAGCCATCGCCAAGCTGGACGCGAAGAGCGTGAGCGGCGCCAACATCCTGGGCAGCATCAGCGTGGCGCGCCATTCCACGAGTTACTGGAAGGCCGTGGGCGAGGCGTCGGGCACGACCGCCAAGCGCATGCGCTGGTGGAAGTGGCTGCTGGTCGCGGCGGCCGACGTGGGCGGCTACCTGCTCACCGAAGACATCGGCACGGCGGCATCCGCCTCCGAGACCGCCTACGACTACCTGAACAAGTAAGCGGCGCGTCCGCGTCGTGGCCCGGCCCGTCCGCCGGGCCACGACGCGTTGCGCGGCGGCACTCCTCCGTCGACATACCCTCAAGGCAAGCACCATGCACACCAAACTGCTCCCCCTGGCGCTGGGCGCCATCCTCCTCGGCTGCGCCACGCAGGCCGTCGCCGAGAATTCCGAGGCGGAGACGCCTCCGGAAGAACGGAAGGCCAAGGACGCCGAAGTGAACGACGTGCCGCAGGCCGTCATCGACCACATCGCCTATCTGGAAGAGCTCGAAGCGCGCTATCCGGACATGGGCAAGGTCGATGTCGAGGCGCTGGTCGAGCAGGAAGGCGAGAAGGCCGCGCTGCTGTACTGCAAGGCCATCGGCTTCGACGGCCCCTGCACCATCGACGAGACGAAGGAAGACGCGCGTTTCGTGGCCGTCGACGGCGGCACGGTCGCGGCCAAGGGCACCGCGCTGCGCTGGTGGAGCTGGCTCAGCGCCTCCAACTTCACCGCGGTCGGCGTGATCCCCGAGACCCGCGCCTGCGCCAGCGTCCCCTACCAGCCGCTGCCGCTGATCACCATCGCGATGGACGACGAAGACCGCCGCAACAACAACGGGCGTTCGGGCTGGATCGGCGCGACCACCTCCGACCGCAACACCACCTGGCGGTTCTGCAAGGTGAACCAATCCGGCTTCGGCAACGATTTCGCGGCACTGGCCCATGCCAGCGCGGACGCCAACTATGCGGTGCTCAAGCTGGGCGCGACCTGCCCGTCGGGTGCGCGCACGATCGCCCGCTGGCAGGACAACGAGGACTGGAGGAACGCCAACTGGTCTTCGGGCAACACCTATCCCAACGTCAACGTCCGCGGCCGCAACTGGCTCACCTACTACTGCCATTTCGACGGCGGCAAGGCCGGCACCAGCGGCCTGATGGGCGGGTTCCCGTGGATGAGCTTCCGCTACGGCGTCTTCGCCGGCAACCGCATGCCGTCGCAGTACGCGGCCGCCTATGGCGACGTGTATCAGGACGACGAGGACTGGTTCAACGTCAACGACTGGACCGGGCTGTTCAACACCCAGACGATGGGCGGCGGCAGCAACACCTGGCGCAGGCTGGTCAAGGTCCGCTGAACCCTGCCTTCAGCGTGGCTTCGCTCGATGCGAAGCGTCGGCTCCCGACCCGGCCGCAGCGCGGCCGGGTCTTCGCATGCGCGCACCGCGGCGCATGCTCACGCGCGCGGCGTGTCGAAGCGCCTGAAATACCGGTGGTGGCGCATCGCGTCCTGCTCCAGGCCCAGGGTGAAATAGGCCTTGCCGCCGCGACGCCCCTGCTGCTGGCAGGGCAGCTCGTGCACCGCCTCGGGGTTGTTGGTGTAGTAGTGCGGGATGCGGTCGGCGAAGCGGGACAGGAAGGCGGGCCCGCAGTCGACGCCGTTGTAGCTGTCGTAGCCGAAACCGGGGTGGCCGATGTTGAAGTCGTCCACGCAGACCACGCCGCGCTCGATCAGCTCGATCTCGCGCTGCAGCGGCCAGTCCTCGTACCAGTGCGCGTCGAGGTAGTAGAGCGGGCAGCGGAATTGCCCGAGATAACGCTCGATGGTGGCGCGCGAGTCGGACTTCTCCACCACCACGTGCGGCATGAAGCCGGTGCGGCGGCGCGCGATGTCGACGTAGCGGTCGACGATGTCGCAGGCGACGATGGTCAGCTGCGGATAGGCGCGGGCCAGATATTCGGTGGTATCGCCGACGTTGCAGCCGGCCTCGATCACCGCGTCGCAGCCGTAACGCTCGATCAGGACGTCGAATTCCAGCGCGGTGGTGATGTCGAAACCGAACGGGCCGCCGCCGTCGCTCAGCTCCGAGGCGCCCAGGCGCATGATCCGGTAGAAATGGCGGTAGACGTTGTCGCTGGACATCGGGCAGGCGCAGAGCGGGTGGCGGGCCAGTATACGCAGCGGCGGCACCGGCCAGGCCGCCGCCGCGGCGCCGGACCTCAGCCCCCGGTCTCGCGCAGCGCGAGCAACACGAGCTTCGCCGAAATGCGCTCGCCGATGCCGGCCGGCGCCTCCAGGGCCATCCGCCGCAGCGCCTCGCGTTCGGCGTCCGAGTCGGCCTGGCCGGCGAACAGCGCGCGCGCCACCGTGCGCAGCTTCGCGCCGCGTGTGGCGGTGTTGTTCTTCAGCCAGGTCAGCGCCTTCACCAGGCGTTGTTCGACCGGTGTGAAATCGCTGCCCAGCGGATAGTCCGGCAGGGTGCCGTCGGCGCGGAACGGCGCCAGTGCCGCGGCCAGACGTTGCGGCGTGTTCGCCGCCGCGCCCGCAGGCGGCGACGCCTCCGCCGCGAGCTTGCGGCCTTCGCGCGCGCAGCCCAGCAGCAGGGCCTGGAAGCGCGCATCGGCGATCGCGGCCATGCGCAGCACGCAGTCCTCGTCGCAGAGGCCGCGCAGGTCGGCGATGCCGTATTCACTGACGTAGATGTCCCGCAGATGCCGCGGGATGGTGGTGTGGCCGTAGTTCCAGACGATGCTGGACACCGCGTCCTCGCCCGGCACTTCGCGCAGTGCGCGCAGCATCAGCACCGAACGCGCGTCGGGCAGCGCGTGCGCCATCGCCACGAAGTTGTACTGACCGCCCACACCGGACACCACACGGCCGTCGGCCAGCGCGTCGGAGACCGCCGCGCCCAGCGCGGTGGCCATCATGCAGGTGTTGAAGAACCGCGCTTCGCGGCGCTGCACGCGCTCCAGCGATTCGCGCCCGCCGTACAGCTCGTTGACCTCGCTCACCCGGCGCATGCCGATGGCGCGCGCATGGTCGCCGCCGAGGCCGCGCAGCCAGGCGTAGAAATCGTCCGACCCCAGATAGAACGCGCCGTGCAGGAAATCGCCCTCGCGCTCCAGCCGCGCGCGGTCGTCCGCGCTCGCGCTGCCGTCGGCGATCCGCCGCATCAGCGCCTCGTCGTCCACCACCTTGCGCCGCAGCACGCCGTTCTGCACCAGCGCGCGGAACCCCTCGTTGATCATCTCGCTGCAGCCGTACAGGCCGGTGTCGAACGGTCCCAGTCCGCCGCTTTCGATCACCGCCGGGTGCCGCGCGATCTCCGGGTCCAGCGCATCCAGCACCGCGCGGTAGCGCGCGTTGTCGGTGTGGCGCAGCACCAGCGCGTGGCACAGCGCATCGGCCAGCGCGCCGATGCCGATCTGCAGCGTGCCGCCGTCGCGCACCAGCGCGCTCGCACGCAGGCCGATGGCGTATTCGGCGTCGTTCACCGGCTGCCTGGGCAGAGCGAACAGTTTGGGATACGGGCCGGGCGGTGCGACCACGATGTCGAAGAAGTCGGCATCGACCACCGCGCCGTTCTCCAGCCACGGCAGCTCCGGGTCGATCTCGGCCACCAGCAGCGGACGCGGCAGGCCGCGTGCGGCGATGGCATCCACCACGTCGAAGGTCAGGTCGGTGTTCGAGGACAGCGACAGGCGGCTGCCGTCGGCGTTCGCCGCCACCTTCTGCAGCAGGCAGTTGGCGCCGCGCTCGGCCAGCGCCCGTGCGACGTGCGTGTAATTGAGGCTGGCGTAGCGCCGCTGCGCCTGCGCGGAGCCAAGCAGGGCGCCGGACTGGAGGTAGAACTCCTGCACCTCGATATGCGCAGGCAGGGCATCGCGCTTCATCGCCTCGACGTAGGCCAGCCTCGGGAAATCCTCGCCGAACTGGCGCGCGGCGAACGGCGCGAGGAAACGCCGCTGCAGGTCGCCACCGGCCTGCGGCGGGTCCAGCGACAGCGCGGTGTAGAGCTGCATGGCGCGCCCCGGGTCGGCGGCGACGCGCGCGTACAGCGCATTGAGCAGCCGGTGCGGCTTGCCGATGCCCAGCGGTGTGGCCACCCGCAGCGGGCCGTCGATGCGGGCGAGCAGGGCCTCGACGGTGGCAGCGAGGGTATCGGGACGGACTGGGGTGGGTGTCGGGTTCATGGGGCGATCATGGCGGACATTTGCCCCCGCTGTCCTGAGCGGCATCAAGCCATCGCCTGCGGCGGCCCGTCCGCGGGCTGCCACGGCGGTGCCCGCCATCCGTGTGACACGGATCGGGCCAGGCTCACGCGAACAGCAGCTTGCCCGATGCGATCAGCAGCACCGCCACCAGCGAATAGCGCAGTGCGCGCACCGGCAGCCACCGCAGGCCCAGCTGCGTGCCCAGCAGTGCGCCCGCCGCCGCGGCCAGCAGCCACAGCGGCAGCACCGCGGGCAGTGTCTGCCCCGAGTACAGCAGCCCGGAGAGCGCGGTCAGCGAATTGATCCACACGAACGCCACCGACGTGCCGCTGGCATCGCGGGTGGGCATCCAGCGCATGAACAGCAGCAGCGGGGTGAGGAAGATCGCACCGCCGGTGCCGGTCAGTCCGGACAGCGTGCCGATGGTCGCGCCCGCGAGCAGGCCGGCGAGCCACGGTACACGCCGGCCCGTGCTCGCCGCGTCCTCGTCCTCGGCATGGCGCGCGCTGCGCAGCACGCCCGCGGCGGCGACCAGCAGCACCAGACCGAGCAGCAGGCCGTAGCTGTCCGCGCTCAGCTTCACCTGCGCCGAGAGCCAGGCGGCAGGTGCGGACGCCAGCACGAAGGGCAGCACGTTGCGCCAGCGCACATGGCCGGCACGCCAGAAGCGCAACAGCCCGATGCCGCCGACCAGCAGATTCAGCGCGAGTGCGGTCGGGCGCAGCTCCTCCGGGGCGAAGCCGAGCAATGCCATCGCCGCGATGTAGCCGCTCGCCCCGGCGTGGCCGACCGATGAGTAGAGCGTGGCCACCAGCAGGAACAGGCCGGCGGCGGCGAGTTCGATGCCGGTCATCGCGCGGTGGTGCCCGAGGGCTCCGCAGCGGATGCACCGGTGGTGTCGACCTGCGCGCCGAGCGCGGCGTCCAGCAGACGCGCCAGACGATGGCCGGCCAACCGCAGCTGCGCGTCGGCGACCGGCCGCCAGCGCGTGAGATAGGCATCGCCCACATCGCTGCCGGCCTTCGGGTAGAAACCCGGCCGCAGCGCCAGCCGGCAGGCGGCGGCGGTCCAGTGCATGGGGTCGGCGATGGCGGCGCCGGACGGGAGTGGCCGCCGCAGCAGGGCATCGCGCTGCTCGCGCCGGCTCAGGCCGGGACGCGCGGGCAGCTCGGCGTCCCACAGCCGATGCAGATTGCTGCCTTCGCCGGCATGGCGGATCTGGTGGGTGTTGCCGCCGCGGTCGCGCGCGTAGCCGGCATGCAGGGGCTGGTGCGCATCGCCGACGAAGTGCACCAGGAATTTCAGCGCCTGCCTGCGTTCGGCCAGCGGGCGCGCGTGGTCGGCCAGGATCGCGCGCTGGGCGGCGATCGCGGCGTACAGGCAGTCGCCGCCGGGGCACTGCCTGGCCGGACGCACCGCGCAGCCGTCCTCGGCCATGTTCACGTAATGCCATTTCGCCGAGCGCCGGCCCAGGTCCGGGTCGTTCTCGCGCAGGGTGTCGGCCCAGTCGGCCACGCCGGCGAGGCTAGGCTCGGGTTCGCCGGCCAGCAGACGCGCCACTTCGGCGCGGGCGGCCGGCGACAGCTCGCGCTCGGCCAGCGCGCCCACCAGCGCATGCCCGCGCTGGCCCCAGGCCGCGGCGATCAGCGGTACAAGCACCAGCGCGCAGAGCAGGGCCAGGAGGCTGGCGGAACGGAGCGTGGCGGTGCGTCGGGCGGAGGGAAGGTGGCGGCGAAGCGGCGGACGGAGCGTGGACATCGGCAGGTCGGCGACAGGGGGAGCGCGCATGGTATCGCCTGCGCCGTGACGCTTCCCGCGTGGGCGTGCCGCAGACGCGACGACGCCCGGCCGGGGCCGGGCGTCGGGGCCACAGTGCGCGGCGGTGCGCGGAGCCTGGGGTTGGAACACCAGGCCTGTGCGGCTCAGACTCAGAAGTTGAACACGTAGGCCACGCCGTAGACCAGCGGGTCGATCTCCACCGTGCCGATGTCGGCGCCGTTCAACTTGGCGTCGGTATCGATGTCGATCCAGCGCGCGTCGACCCGGATCGCGCCGCTCTGGCCGACGGCGAAGTCGATGCCGGCATGCGCGGCGGCGCCGAAGGACGCGTCCAGCTCCAGGTCGGTGCCGGCCAGCGGGCCGCTGGTCTTTTCGCTGGAGAAATAGGTGTAGTTGATGCCCGCGCCCACGAACGGCCGGACTTTGCCCTCGCCGAAGTGGTACTGCAGGCTGATCGTCGGCGGCAGATGCTTGGTCGAGCCGACCTTGCCCAGGCCCTTGATCGAGATGTCGTGCTCGAACGGCCAGGACGCGAGGATTTCCAGGCCAAGGTTGTTGGTGAAGAAGTATTCGGCGGTGATCGTGGGCTTGACGTCGCTGCCGACTTCCACGTCGAGTGCGCCGCCGACCACGCTGCCGTTGTCGGATTTGGGGTCGACGTTGTGCGCGCCGACGGCGAACTGCCACTGGCCGGCTTCGGCTGCGACGGCGGGGAGCGCCAGCCCACCGAAGGCGAGCGCGAGGGCGAGGGGGGCGAAGCGGGGGGTACGGGGTGTCGTGCGGAGTGTGGTGCGGGCTTTCATGCAGGTGCCTCCTAGGCGTGGTCGATGCATCCAGTCTGGTCCGCCGGGCTGCGGCGGCGGTTGAGGATAATCAAATTTTTAACGAATGCCTCCCGCGGAGGGCATGGCCGCCGCCCCGGGGGTGGGGTTTTGGGATGCGCGTCGCGCTCTGCGCTAAAATGACCGGCTTGCCACACTCTTTCCCTCACAGCTGACAGGAGCCTTCGCGCATGGCGATCAAGGTGGGTATCAATGGGTTCGGCCGCATCGGCCGCAACGTGCTGCGTTCCGCGGTGCAGAACTTCGCCGGGGACATCGAGATCGTCGCGATCAACGACCTGCTCGAACCCGACTATCTGGCCTACATGCTGCGCTTCGACTCGGTGCACGGTCGCTTCAAGGGCGAGGTCTCGGTCGAAGGCAACACCCTGATCGTGAACGGCAAGCGCATCCGCCTCACCCAGGAGCGCGACCCGGCCAACCTGAAGTGGGACGAGGTCGGCGCCGACGTGGTCATCGAATCCACCGGCCTGTTCCTCGACAAGGCCAGCGCCGAGAAGCACCTCGCCGCCGGCGCGAAGAAGGTGCTGATGTCCGCCCCGTCGAAGGACGACACGCCGATGTTCGTCTACGGCGTCAACCACGCCACCTACGCCGGGCAGGCCATCGTCTCCAACGCCTCGTGCACGACCAACTGCCTGGCGCCGATCGCCAAGGTGCTGAACGACAAGTGGGGCATCAAGCGTGGCCTGATGACCACCGTGCACGCCGCCACCGCCACCCAGAAGACCGTCGACGGCCCGTCCAGCAAGGACTGGCGCGGCGGCCGCGGCATCCTGGAGAACATCATCCCCTCCAGCACCGGCGCGGCGAAGGCCGTGGGCGTGGTCATCCCCGAGCTCAACAAGAAGCTCACCGGCATGAGCTTCCGCGTGCCGACCTCGGACGTGTCGGTGGTCGATCTGACCTGCGAACTGGACACCCCCGCCAGCTACGCCGAGATCTGCGCCGAGATGAAGGCGCAGTCCGAAGGCGCGCTGAAGGGCATCCTCGGCTACACCGAAGACAAGGTGGTCGCGACCGACTTCATCGGCGAGACCTGCACCTCGGTGTTCGACGCCGACGCCGGCATCGCGCTGGATTCCACCTTCGTCAAGCTGGTGGCCTGGTACGACAACGAGTGGGGTTATTCCAACAAGTGTCTGGAGATGGTGAAGGTGATCGCCGGCTGACCGTCGGTCGATCGCGCCCCGTTTTCCGGGCGATGCACGGACTCCGGCGGCGGTCGTCGCGGCATGCGCCGCGCATCGCCGCCGACCGGACGCCCGAAGACGCCCCGCATCCGCGGGGCGTCCTGCGTTGTGGACTCCGACATGGTCGTCCGGGGTTTTCCGCGTCGTCTTCGACAAACTGAATGCGCGGTACAACCCAATTCTGTACACCGCGCAACGATTCGCTTGTCCCCGCTGCATTCGGGTCTTAGTCTAGTTGCCGTGGTGTGGCGCCGCACACGGCTCTTCCACAGGACCGCGCCGGTATCGAGGGCAGGATGGCTCGATAGGCGGCCTTCATCCCATCAGTCAGGACGAGGATTCCGGACATGAACAACAAGATACTTCTCGGCGCCGCCGTGCTGCTTTCGATGGGGCTGATGTCGCCCCCTTCCGAAGCCGGCGGGCTGTTCAGGAAAAAAGACCCGGCGGAGAAAGAGCAGGCCGCCGCGGAGGAGCAGGCAAAGGCCCAGAAGTGGGAAGCCGCCTACATCAAGCGCACCATCATCCCGGGCAAGACCAGCATGGCCGACATCAAGGACATCTGGGGCCGTCCCAGCAGCACCAACAGCAACGGCAACAGCGAAATCTGGTGGTTCTACCGGGAGGAAAGCGGTGTGCGCGGTCTGGTCGGCAAGATGCGTCGTGTCGCCGGTCCGTTCAGCGGCTCGGCACCGAGCGCGATCCGCGGCGCCGACAACGCCATGGACACCGCAGAGCACGGGCGCGACATCAAGCGCAAGGCAGGCGACGAGACCGCGATCGTCAACACCATCACGGTGTTCTTCGACGAGAAGGGCATCGTCAGCGAGATGAACTTCACGAACTGACCGCAAGCGGGGCCGCGTCCACGGCCCTCGGTCTTCCTGCTCGCTCCGGGCCCCGCTTCGGCGGGGCCCGGCGTTTGTGGGGGGGACGCAGCCCGCTGACCGGAGGTCTGATGCGCGTGGCGCGTGCCACCCGCGCGAATCGGGCCACTGCGGGAGATGCGTCGCCGGACGTCGTGGCGGCCCTGCTGCTGCGCGCCCGCCCACCGTTTTCGTGATGCAGGTCGACACGCGCTGTCGACGATTCCTCGACCTCGCACATGCCGCAGGCCGACCGGCATCGTGCGGGTTGCAATCCGCCAGCGCTTGCCCGACGCTCGCCCGGGGAGCGTCGGGCCATCGACGCCGCGCCGTGGGATGCCGGACGAGGCCGGCTGCGGATGGAAGAACTGGTGATCCTGCTGCTGGTCGTGTTCGGCCTGGTGCTGTTGCTGCTGCCGGTGCTGGTGGGTGTCGCCCTGGTGCGGCTGGCGGCACAGGGGCGGCGCGTGGGCGCGCTCGAACACGAGGTCGCATCGCTGCAGGCCCGTCTGGAGGCGTCGGCGACGCTTCAGGCGCGGCTCGCGGCGGGTGCCTCCCGGACCGCATCCGATGCATCCGCGA
>ERZ1066122.1857-NODE-1857-length-15481-cov-34.294827_pt1 | contig 15481 bp, 10 predicted proteins | sample MGYA00382769_ERZ1066122 | MGnify/ENA primary metagenome ERZ1066122 (study PRJEB33369, sample SAMEA5778352) | biofilm metagenome | biome: Industrial cooling water; feature: Water cooling tower basin; material: Biofilm | place: United Arab Emirates | collected...
GTGCAGCCGCCGGCGGCCGCGGCGCCCAGCGTCAGCGCGGCGCAGCGCGCGCGGCTGGCGCGCGAGGAGGCGCGCGGCGGCACGCTGGCGCAGCGCGCGGTCAGCTTGCTGGGCATGGTCGTCTTCCTGCTGCTGGCCTGGCTGCTCAGCGCCGACCGCCGGCGCGTGCAGTGGCGCGTCGTGCTCTGGGGCACCGGCCTGCAATTCATCTTCGCGGTGCTGGTGCTCAAGACCGCGCCCGGCCGCTGGCTCTTCGACGCGCTCAATACCGTCTTCACCAACCTGCTCGGCTACACCAGCGAGGGCGCGCGCTTCCTCTTCGGCAACCTGGTCACCAGCAACGTGCCCGTCGGCGCCGCCGAGGGGCCGATGGGCGTGCTCACGAGCCCCTCGCTATGGGCCAACACCGGGGCGGTCTTCGCCTTCAGCGTGCTGCCCACCATCATCTTCTTCAGCAGCCTGATGACGCTGCTCTACCACCTGGGCGTCATGCAGCTCTTCGTGCGCGCCTTCGCCTGGCTGATGCTGCGCACCACCGGCACCTCCGGCGCCGAGAGCCTGAGCGCGGCGGGCAACATCTTCATGGGCCAGACGGAGGCGCCGCTGCTGGTGAAGCCGTTCATCCGCAGCATGACCAACAGCGAGCTGCACACCGTGATGACCGGCGGCTTCGCCACCGTCGCCGGCGGCGTGATGGCCGCCTACGTGGGCATGCTGATGGCCTACTTCCCCACCATCGCCGGGCACCTGATGGCCGCGAGCGTGATGTCGGCGCCGGCCGCGCTGGTCTTCGCCAAGCTGATGTACCCGGAGACGGAGGAGCCGGCGACCAAGGGCTCGCTGAAGATCGACATCCCCAAGATCGACGCGAACGTGATCGACGCGGCGGCGCGCGGCGCCAGCGAGGGGCTGGGCCTGGCGCTGAACGTGGCCGCGATGCTGCTGGCGTTCATCGCGCTGATCGCGCTGGCGAACGGCATCCTGGGCGGCATCGGCGGCTGGTTCGGCTACGGCGAGCTCAGCCTGCAGCAGTTGCTGGGCTACGTCGGCGCGCCGCTTGCCTGGCTGATGGGCACGCCGTGGAACGACGCGCTCGCGGTCGGGCAGTTGATCGGCGAGAAGACGGCGCTCAACGAGTTCGTCGCCTACCTGCACCTGGCCGAGCTGCTGCAGGGCGGCGACCAGCTCTCGGCGCGCGCCGTGGTGATCGCGACCTATGCGCTCTGCGGCTTCGCCAACTTCAGCAGCATCGCCATCCAGATCGGCGGCATCAGCGGCCTGGCGCCCGAGCGCCGGCAGGACCTCAGCCGCCTGGGCCTGCGCGCCATGATCGCCGGCACCTTCGCCAGCTTCATGACCGCCTGCGTCGTCGGCGTGCTGCTGTGACTACGAGTTGAGAGTTGAGAGCCCGCGGGCTCCGCTCGCACTCTCAACTCTCAACTCTCAACTCTCAACTCGAGTAGCCCATGCCCAACGTCACCCGTGAGCTGCTGCGGCGGCTGCCGAAGGCCGAGCTGCACGTGCACCTCGACGGCTCGCTGCGGCCGGAGACGATGCTGGAGCTGGCCGCCGAGTACGGCAAGAAGATGCCCGCGCACGACGCCGCCGCGCTCGCCGACTACATGCACGTGCAGGACGCGCGCAACCTGGTCGACTACCTGGAGCGCTTCGACATCACGCTCTCCGTGATGCAGACCGCCGACGCGCTGGAGCGTATCGCCTTCGAGCTCGCCGAGGACCTGGCGCAGGAGAACGTGCGCTACGCCGAGATCCGCTACTCGCCGATCCTGAACACGCGCGAGGGGCTGCCGCTGACCGAGGCGGTGGAGGCGCCGCTGCGCGGGCTGCGCCGCGCGGAAGCCGAGTTCGGCATCCGCACCGGCGTCATCATCTGCGGCATCCGCAACATGGACCCGGCGACCAGCCGCGACCTGGCGGACCTGACGGTCGCGTTCAAGCACAAGGGCGTCGTCGCCTTCGACCTCGCCGGCGCCGAGTACAACTACCCGGCGAAGAAGCACAAGGACGCGTTCTACACCGTCATCAACAAGAACATGGCCGCCACCATCCACGCCGGCGAGGCGTACGGCCCGGAGAGCATCCACCAGGCGCTGCACTACTGCCGCGCCAACCGCATCGGCCACGGTACTCGGCTCTTCGAGGACGCGGACCTGCTCGGCTTCGTGCGCGACCACCGCATCCCCATCGAGATCTGCCTGACCAGCAACGTGCAGACGCGCGCCGTGCCCGGCTTCGCCGAGCACCCGCTGCGCCTGTACTACGAGCACGACCTGGTGCTCAGCCTCAACACCGACAACCGCCTGATGAGCGGCACCACGGTCACCGAGGAGTACTGGCGCGCGCACCAGCACCTCGGCTTCACCTGGGAGGAGCTGACCGACCTGGCGCTGATGAGCTTCGCCGCCGCGTTCCTGCCCTGGGACGAGAAGCAGGCGATGATCGAGCAGGCGAAGGCGGAGATCGAGGCGCTGGTCGCGGAGGCGGAAGCGGAGCCGAGCGTCGCCGCGTAGGCCGGCGGGGCCTCCACTCCCGCCCGCCGCTCAGCCGAGCGGAAAGCGGATCTCCCGCGCTGTCATACGAAGTTCGGGGGTTCCGTTCCCGATTGGGGGCTTCTCCGCCATCCGATAAACTCGCCTCGCTCGGACAAATCGGATTTCTTCGAGGCCCCCAATCGCTCACTCCTCACCCGAACTTCGTATCAGCCCGAACGCAGCGAAGGATCTGCAGTTCACCGGCCGTCCCCCTGCAGATCCTGGCGTGGCACGCAGCGCGTGCACCGAACTCCGCGCTTCGCTCCGGATGACAGGTGCGGAACGTGACGCCGCTTTCCTCTTCCAGGGTCGGCGCACCCGGTGCGCGACTCGGCAGAAGGGCGGCGCCTGCCGCCTCAGTGCCCCGCGGCGGCGGGTGGCGCTCCCGTGCGGCCGCCGAGGTGCCACGCGCTCGCGACGCGCTGCAGCAGCCCCGGGCGGCGGCTCACCAGCAGCACGCCCGCGGCGAGCGACGCGAAGAGGTTCGCGACCACGATCGACCACCAGGGGAGGAGCGGCCGCATCGGGGTGGTCAGCGCCCCGACGAGCAGCACCGTGGCGACCCCGCCGGCCACGATCGCCGCGAACGCCCACGGCGCCACGCGCGGGTCTCGCTGCGCGCGGTCCACCAGGGCGGTGACCACGAGCCCGATCGCCAGCGACGCGAGCAGGTGGAAGGCGTTGTACCAGAACACGGCCCCGGCGTCGATCCGGGTGGGGAACATCAGCACGGACGGGTCGCGCAGCCCGCGGAACATCGCCTGGCCGAGCATGTCCACGGTGAACAGCGGGTGGCGCGCGGCGAGCAGGTCGAACGCGCTGTAGAACAGCGCGACCGCGGCGTACGCGACCAGGCCGACCACGAGGCCGTCGCGGAACGTGCGAGGGGGCTGGCGCACAGGGACCTCCGGGTGGTGGGGGAGAGCGGCTTCGGGCTGGTGGGGTGCTTCTATCTTGCAGCGCCTGGGCCCTGACCGCAAGCACGCGGAGCGGCGGCGCGTGCTGTTCTGCCTGTGCCCCTCACACCTGCCCCCGCGCGTCGCGGAACGTCACCAACCATCACGCCCCGCCGCCGGCTCCGGAGCCGGCGGCGGGGCGTGGTTGCAGTTCCCTGAATCCCGAATCCGAGAAGCTGTGCACAACTTCGTACCACTGGCGCCAGCCCTGGCTCCGGCGGCTGAAGCCGCTGCCGTAGTCCGGTGCACGCGCGGCGTGCAGCGCCACGACTGCACGCAGCCGCCCTTCGGCGGCTAAGCCCCGGGCAAGGCGGGGTTCAGCCCGCGCAGGCGGGCTTTGCGCCCTTGTGGCTGCGGCTTCAGCCGCCGGGGGCGAGAGCTGCAGAACTGCCAAGAACTTCTGCATACTGACTTGGAAGCTGTACTGCAGCCCCGGTTGCACCTGGAACTGGAGGATCGCGTGGAAGCCGACCGCCCGTTCGTCACCGAAGGTGTTGTTGACGTTGATGATCCGGCCCGTGGCCGCGTCATAGCTCTGCGGGCGCAACAGGTTGCGCTGGGCCGGGCGCACCGAGGTGTAGCGGCCCCAGTCGCTGTCGAGCCGGTTGAGCACGTTGAAGACGTCCAACTGCAGCTCCGCACGCTGCCGGTCCACCGTGCGCACGGCCCGGGTGACGCGTACGTCCAGCGAGTTGAACCAGGGGTTGCGGCAGGTGTTGCGCGACCGGCAACCGGCTGATGAAAGGCGGAGGTCGCGGCGCTGACGGCGGAGGCGGAGGCACGCGGCGCGACGGCGGAGGCCCGCTCACGCGACGCCCGCCCCCGCCAGGCGCTCGCGCACCCGCGCGGCGATCACCGCGATGCCCGCCGCGTTGTTCCCGCCGCGCGGCAGGATCACGTCGGCCCAGCGCTTGGAGGGCTCCACGAACTCGAAGTGCATCGGCCGCACGGTGGCCAGGTACTGCTCGATCACCGAATCCACCGAGCGCTCGCGCATCTCGACGTCGCGGCGCAGCCGGCGGATGAAGCGCACGTCGGGCTCGGCGTCGACGAACACCTTGAGGTCGAAGAGCTCGCGCAGCCGTGGCTCCACGAAGAGCAGGATGCCCTCCACCAGCACGACGTCGCGCGGCTCGATGCGCACCGTGGCGGCGGCGCGGTTGTAGGCGGCGAAGTCGTAGGTCGGCTTATCGATGGCGCGCCGCTCCAGCAGGCAGCGCAACTGCTCGACGAGCAGGTCGTCGTCCAGCGAGTCGGGATGGTCGAAGTTCACCCGCCGCCGCTCCTCCAGCGAGAGGTGACCCAGGTCCTTGTAGTAGGAGTCCTGGTCGAGGAAGACGGCGGAGTCCAGGTGTAGCGACTCGTAGATGCGGCGCGCGACCGTGGTCTTGCCCGACCCGGTGCCGCCCGCGATGCCGATGACAAAGGGTTTCATTCCTGGCTCCTGAGCCCCTAGCCTTCTCGCGGTACCCATCTGGCGCGACGCGCGCCACCGTGTGCGGCACGCCGGCGAAGGGCACCAGGCGAACAACGCCGGCGCCCCTCCGGCAGGAAACGACGAGCCGGCGCCCCCGCGGAGGCGCCGGCAGAATGGCGTGCGGACGGGTGCCGCTCTAGAAGCGGTAGCGCGCGCCCAACTGCACCTGGAACTGGAACGGATCGCCGAACGGCAGCGGACGGGCCTCGCCGAAGCCGCGCTGCCCGGCCTCGGCCGCCGGATCGTAGTTGACCGAGTAGACGATCTGGCCGGTCGTCGCGTCGTAGCGCTCCGCCTTCAGCAGGTTGGTGGAGCTGGTGGCCACCGTCACGTAGCGGCCCCAGTCCTCGTTGAGGCCGTTGAGCACGTTGAAGACGTCCACCAGCAGCTCCAGGCGCTGCGCGCCGAACGTCCGCACCTCCTTGGAGAGTCGCAGGTCCAGCGAGTTCCACCCGGGGTTGCGGCAACTGTTGCGCCGGGCGATCTCGCCCTCCTGCTCGCGGATGCAGTCGAAGTCCGCCAGCACGCTCTGGAAGCGCGCCGCGTCGGCGGGGCTGTTGAACTGCAGCGCGCGGCTGACGAACGCGCGGTCGTTGAAGCGCGCGCCGTCACCGTTGACGTCGCCGTCCACCACCGGCGTCCAGGGCGTACCCGACTGCGAGCGGAAGATGCCGTTGAGGCGGAAGCCGAGCGGCGCGCGCCACAGGAAGTTGGCCACGAGCACGTGGCGGCGCTCGAAGTCCGACGGCGCCCAGGTGCCGCGCTCGGCGTCGCCCGGGTTCCCGTAGAAGTTGGGGTTGCCGGCCGTCGGCGTGCCGGTGAAGCCCTCGTTGCTGGTGCAGCAGGAGAAGGAGCCGTTGTCGCTGGCACGGTTGTACCCGTAGCGCAGCCCCACCTGCAGCACGGCACCGAGGTTCTGGTCCACCTCGAAGTTGAGGTTCCAGGCGCGTGCCTCGCCGTCGGAGGTGTTCACGTAGACGCGGTCGAAGCCGACGTTGCGCGAACGGTCCGCCTGGCGGGTGCTGGTGAAGCCGCCGCCCAGGCGGGCGGCCGGCACGTACACCGGGCGCCCCGCCTCCGAGGTCAGCGTGAAAACGGAGTCGCGGAGGTTGGCGTCCAGCACGGTGAAGTTGCGGCGCGTGTCGCTGAAGATGACGTCGGCCGAGAAGCGGGTGCCGCTCGGCAGCACGCCCTCGTAGCCGAGGTTCGCCTTCAGGGTGCGCGGCAGCTCGAAGCCGCGCGAGAAGACCGAGAACTCGGGCACACCCTGGCGCGCGGTGGCGCCGCCGGCGCAGCCCGCGGGGTTGAGCTGGCCGTCGGGGCTGCTCAGCCACTCCCCGACGTCGAGCCGCGGAATGCCCGCCCCCGTGCACTCCAGTTGGCGGAAGAGCTTCTCCGTCTGGAAGACGTTGCCCGCCAGCACCAGCGGGGTGCGGCCGATGAGCAGACCCACGCCGCCGCGCAGCGCATGCGCGTCGGTGGCGTCGTACATGAAGGAGAGGCGCGGTGAGAGGCCGCTGAAATCCGGCACCACGCCGGTGGCCACCCCGAGCGTCCGCTCCAGCGTGTCCACGCGCAGCGGCTCGTCCCGGAAGCTGGTGCCGCCGTAGCGCAGCCCCGCCGTCACCTGCAGCTTCTCGGTCGCCTGCCACTCGTCCTGCGCGTACACGCTCCACTCCAGCACGTCGAAGCCCGAGACCGGCACGTCGTACTCCGGACAGATCACCTGCTCACCGTTGCGGTTGGCGATCAGCGGCACCGGGCAGGCACGCATCGAGCGCCGGTAGTTGCTCGCCACCCCGTTGCGGAAGTTGTTCAGCGAGCTGAAGAAGTAGCTGCCGTTGCCGTTGAGCCAGAAGGTGTTCTCCGCGTTCGCCAGGATGTTGTTGGTCCCCAGCTTGAAGGTATGGTCACCCTGGCGCAGGGTGAGGTTGTCGATCAACTGCAGCTTGCGCTCCTGCAGGCGGTTGCGAAAGATGATGCCGTCGCCGCCGAAGCGGATCGTCTGCCCGGTCTGCAGCGCCACCGAGACCTCCGGAATGTAGCCGCCCGGGTTGGGCAGGCGCGGCCGGTCCTCGTCGGAGTATTGCAGGCGCAGCGTGTTGAAGGTGTTGCCGAACACCGAGTTCAGCTCGGCGACGGTGGAGTAGACACGGTCCTTGAACGGCCCGCCGCTGAGCTGCGCCTCGGTGGTGCCGATGCGGTCGTTGGTCTGCTCGAAATCGCTGTAGCTCTGGCGCACCGTCAGGCGGTGGGCGGCGTTGATCGTCCAGTCGAGACGGCCGAAGAGCGCCAGGTTGTCCTGCCCCTGCAGGTAGCGGCCGTAGTACTGCTGGGGGTCGGCGACGCCGTAGCGCGCCTGCAGGATCTGCAGGAAGGCGTTGACGCTGTCCGGGTTCAGGGCGCCGACCCGCGGGTCGCCAGCGAAGAACGGCTGGTCGCGCTTCTGGCCGTCGGCCGAGACGAAGAAGTGCAGGCGGTCGCGCGCGATGGGGCCCGACGCGCTGACGCCGAACTGGTGCACCTTGAAGTCCGCCGGTGGCGAGTCGAGGAAGTCGTTCCCCGTGAGTGCCTCATCGCGACGGTAGTAGAAGACGGTGCCCTGGAAGCGGTTGGTGCCGCCCTTGGTCACCGCGTTCATCACGCCGCCCTGGTAGTTCCCGTATTCGACGTCGAAGCCGTTAGTGATGAGCTGGAACTCCTTCACCGACTCCAGCGAGAAGGCGAACGGCGTGCGGCTGGAGCCGCGGTTCTCCCCGAAGTAGACGTTGTTCGCGTCCGCGCCGTCGATCTGGATGTTGGTCCCCGACGTGCGCGCGCCGCCGATGGAGAACTGCCCGCCCGTGCCCACCTGCGGCTGCGGGCTGACCAGCGGCGAGAGGTTCAGGAAGTCGGTGAAGTCGCGGCCCTGCACCGGCAGGTTCTCCAGTTGCTCGGTGCGCACGCGCGAGACGACACCGCCCTGCGCGCGCGTGGTGGACGCGGCGCGCTCGCCCGTGACCGTGAGCGCCTCCAGCGCCAGCGTCTGCGGCACCAGCCGCACGGTGAGCGGCGTGGTCTCGCCGGTGCGCACGGTCACGTTGGCGAGCCGCGCCTCGGCGAAGCCGACGATGGAGGCGCGCACCGTGTAGCTCCCGGACGGCAGCAGCAGGATCGCGTAGCGGCCCTGCGCATCCGAGAGCGCGCCGCGCGTCAGCCCGGTCTCGGGGTTCGTGGCAATCACCTGCGCGTTCGCCACCGGCGCGCCCTCGCTGGAGAGCACCTGGCCGCGAATGCTGCCCGTGGTGACGCCCTGCGCGCCCGCCGGCGCCACCCCGAAGGGGTACAGCGCGAGCAGGGCCAGGACGATGGGCGCCCATCGCTTGAGCCGCATCGGAACCTCACGTGGGTTGGAAAGTGGTCGTGCTGGGTCTCGCCATCAGGAAGGTGGCGAGAAGTTACACTGCCGCCGCGCGCGGAGAAAGACCCGCCCCGCGGCGGCCAGCCAAACGCCCGCCGGGGAGGGTCCCCGGCGGGCGGTTTGCTCTCGGGCGTGGCGAGTGGTCAGAAACTATAGCGCAACCCAAGCTGCACCTGGTAGCGGGAATCCAGGTTGCGGCTGTCGAACTGGCGGCGGCCTGCGCCGAAGGGGCGGAAGAGCACCTTGCCGTTGGCGTCCGGCGTGGTGCTGGAGGTCGCCAGTAGCTCGTGCCGCTGATTGAAGACGTAACGGTCGATGCCCCACTCGTCGTTGAGCAGGTTGGCCACATTGATCACGTTGACGATCGCCTGCAGCCCCTGCCCGCGCAGCGTGGGGATCGTCTGCGCCAGACGCACGTCGAAGCGGTTGCGCCAGGGCTGGCGGCAGGCGTTGCGCGGCAGCACGCGGCCGCGGTTCTCGCGCAGGCAGTCTACGCTCTCGATGAAGGCGTTCAGATTCTGCCAGCTCGTCGCCTGCTCGGCGGGCGTGCCCGTGAAGCGGATGTCGCTCGGGTCACGCGGCACGTAGAGCAGGTCGTTCTGGTTGGAGCCGTCGTTGTTGACGTCGCCGCTGTAGGTGTAGGAGTACGGCCGGCCACTCTCGCCGGTGTAGATGAAGGAGACGTCCAGCGGTGCGCGGCGCGACCACTCCAGCTTGTAGCTCCCGCTCACCAGCACCCGGTTCGGCACGTCGTAGTTCGACGGGCGCAGGTCCGGGTCGTTCGGGTCATCGTCGATGGGGTTGGTCTGGAAGTTTGAGAACGCCTGGCTGCTGACCAGCGAGTTCACGTCGCGGTTGACCGCGCGCGTGTACGCCGCCTGCAAGTCCCACCCGCTACGGAAGCTGCGCTGCAGTTGGGCGGTCAGGCTGTAGCTGTAGCCCTCGTCGGTGTTGGTGATCTCCGTGACGTTGGCGAAGCTGCTGATGCGGCGGCCCGCGTAGCGCGTGCGGCCCTCCACCTTCTGGGCTGTCGGGGCGCCCAGGTTCAGCTCGCGGTAGAGCACGTCGTATAGCGTCTGCGTGTAGATGCCCTCGAGCGTGCCCACGAAGCCGAACCAGAGGTCGCGGTCGACGGCCAGGCTGTAGCGCGCCACCTGCGGCGACTCGAAGTCCGGATCGGCCAGATTGATCTCGTTGGCCGTCGGGTTCGTGGTGCCGGTGCAGGCGCGCGGCTGGTTCGTCGGGTCGGCGACGAAGCGGGGCACGCCGCTGCCCGTGCAGGTGAAGCGCAGGTAGTCGATGCCGGTGTTGCCGTAGGCGTTCGAAATCCAGACGTACGGTGTGCGGCCGGCGAAGATGCCGGCGCCGCCGCGCAGCTGCAGCGAGCGGTCGCCGAGCACGTCCCAGTTGAAGCCGAAGCGCGGGCTGAACGCGCTGTTGCCGCTGGGGATCTGGCTGGTGTTGCGGCCGTAGAGCGCGTTGGCCGCGCCGCCCACGGTCGCGGAGTCGGTCTTGAACGCCGTCTCGAACGCCGGGTTGCGCCCCGGGTTCTCCGGGAACGAGGTCACGTCGTAGCGCAGGCCGAGCGTGACGGTCAGGTTGTCGGTCAGCTCGATCTGGTCCTGGCCGTAGAAGCCGAACTGGCGCACGTCGAACTCGGCGCGCTCGCGCCCGCCCGGGAGCAGGTAGCTGTACTCGTAGCGGCTGGGCGTGCCGGCGGCGAGGGCGGCCGGGCTGGTGAACTCGTAGTAGCCGAAGGCGTTACGCACGAACAGGTTGCTGAACGAGAAGAACTCGTTGTGCGTGCCCAGCGTGAAGCTGTGCCGCCCGCGGGCGAACGTCAGGTCGTTGGTCAGTTCGAGGACGTCCTGGCTCAGCTCGTTCTTGCCCGAGAACTGCTCGGAGCCGGCGAAGAGTCGGCGCGTGCCGCCGCCCGGCCCGGCCGGCAGGTCGATGCGCACGCTCGGCATGTTGTCCTGCGGCACGCGCACGTCCTCGATCGTCGAGTAGCCGACGCGGAGCTGGTTGAAGAAGCCGCCGGCGAAGCTGCTGTTCAGCTCCGCGACCGACGAGTTGGTCGTGTTCTCGCGCACGAAGAGCGAGCCACCGACGCGGTAGAGCGCATTGCTGCGGCTGAGGTCGTCCTTCTCGCCGCTCACGTAGTTGTGGCGGACGGTCAGCCGATGGCTGGGGTTGATGCTCCAGTCGAGACGCGCGAAGGCGTTCTGGCTGGGTGTACGCAACTCGAGGCTAGCCAGCTCACCGGGCTGGTAGCCGTACTGCGTGCGCAGGATCTCGGCGATCTGCTGCACCTCCGGCATCGTGATCTCGGAGGCCGGCGTGCCCGCGACATTGCTGATCGGCGCACTGCGGCGCGTCAGCTCGCCGGCCACGGAGAAGTGCAGCTTGTCACGCAGGATGGGCCCGCCGACCCACACACTGGTCTCGGTGTGGCGGAAGTTCTCGTACTTCGGCGCCAGCGAGTCGGTGCCCGGGTAGACGAAGCGGCCGACCAGGGCCTCGTTCCGATTGAAGACGCTCACCGAGCCGCGGAAGTCGTTGCTGCCGCTCTTGGTGACCGCGTTGATCGCGGCACCGGTGAAGCCCCCCTGTCGTACGTCGAAGGGCGCGATCACCACCTCGAACTGCTGGATGGCATCGAGCGTGATCGGCTTCGCGTCGGAGCCCGATCCCGGCGTGCCCGCGCTGCCCAGCCCGAAGATGTCGTTGTTCGCCGCGCCGTCGATCTGGATGATGTTGAAGCGCGAGCTGCGGCCGAGCGCGTTGGAGCCTTCACCCGCGGTGCTGATCTGCGGGACCAACCGGGTGAAGTCGGTGAAGTCGCGGGTGATCGTCGGCGAGCGGCTGACCGCGGAGTCGCTTACGACGGCGGAGGCGCCGGTGCGGCCGCGCGAGAGCACGGTGTTGCGCTCGCCGACGGCGGTGATGCCCTCCAGCGCCACGGCCTGCGTGGTCAGCACGAAGTCGAAGCTGGCGGTCTGGCCCAGCGTGAGCGCGACGTTCTCGCGCGCCTGCGGCGCGTAGCCCACCATGCGCGCTTCGACGGTGTACGGGCCGCCGGGCGCGAGGCCCTGCAGGCGGTAGCGGCCGTCCTCGCGCGTGACCACGCCGGCCACCCGGCCGGTGGAGCGGTTCGTCACCACGATCTGCACGCCGGAGACCGGCGCGCCCTGCTCGTTGGTGACGCGCCCGACCACGGCCGCGGTCGTCACGCTCTGCGCCTGCGCCCGCCATGGGGCAAGCACGCACAGTAGCGCTGCCCAGAGCAGCGCGCGGAGCATCTGCGGACTTCGTTGTTGCATAGGGTATCCTCGCGGAGCTGGGGGAATGGAGGCGCTGCCGCCCGGCAGAAGCGGCAGGATAATACGCGACGCGCCACCTTCCAGAAAGGCGGCGCGCGTAACATCAGGGTCACATTCGTGTTGGCCTCGCGGAGCCCGGGCGTGCACTCGCCGCCGGCCGGGCGTCAGCGCTCCGGCGTGCCCACCAGCGCGGCGCCGGCCGGCCGGGGCGGGCGCCGCTCGCCACGGCGCGCGCGGGCGACGGGGTCGGAGTCCAGCGCCAGCGGGTAGTCCGGACGCGGTTGCCAGCCCAGCTCCGCGCGCAGGTCATTCTCGCGGCGCATCACGCACGAGTCGCCGGCCAGCTCGCCGGGCAGCGGGTCCGGGCAGGTGCCGGCGGCGGAGCGCGCCTCGGCCACCGGCAGCAGATGGCCCCAGACCTCGTGGATCAGCGTCGCCTCCACCAGCCGGTCGAAGCGCTGCTGCTGCATCCGCACGTTGCGCAGGTGCGGCTGGTTCACGCCCACCCACACCAGGTGGAACAGGCGCAGCCGATCGAGGTCGATGCGCACCAGCAACGCATGGATCTCGCGGCTGCCCACGACCTCGGCGATCAGCATGTCGCCCACCGGCGTCTCCTCCAGCGGCGGCACCAAGATGCCGAGGGGGCGCAGCACGGCGTCGATCTGGCGCGGCGTGCCGATGAGTACGGGGAAGTCGCCGTAGCGCAGCAGCTCCATGCCGGCGCGGAAGCGCGCCGATGCCGCCTCCAGCGCCGCCAGCCGCTCGACCAGGTACGCATCCAGCACGCGCAGCCGGCCCAGCGGCGCGGGCTCCGGCGGGCCGGTTCGCACGCCCGGCCCGTCGGCCGGGCCCGCCACCGGCCCGCACCCGGCGAGCATCCACAGGAGGGCGACGGGCGCACCGCGCCGCGCGACGGATGGCCTCGGCATGGCAGCCTCCGCGACGAGAGGAGAACGACCGCGACGGGCCGCGGGTGCACGGCCCGACCGAGCTACGGCAGGGGGGTGGGAAAGGAGCTACCGGAACGGATCGGCCAGGCGGGAGACGGCCGCGACCGCCGGTGGAGGAACAGCAATCGACGTGCCGGCAAACACTTAGCGCACCGCGCGGCGGTGGGGTGCGGCCGGTGCCCGGCTCACCGATCCAGCGCCGCGACGAACGGCTCGGCCGTTAGCCCCGCTTCCCGAATGCGGCTGCGCAGCGTGCCGGGGCGAGCGAAAGCACGTACGGCCTCTCTGCCGCTCACGACAGGCAACGGCGGCATCTCCGGCTGCTACGTCAACCGTGCGCGTCTCGATCGTCAGCGGCATACCCAGTTCGCGCCGGACTTCCAGACACGCCCGGATCGCGTCCTGGATGTTCTCCGCCGCCTCGTCAGGGGTACGGCACTGACTGATGCAGCCGGGAATGGCGGGACACTCGACGACCCACATGCCCGTCTCGTCTTGCTCCAGCGTCACCACGAATTGCATCCGTCTACCCTCCTCCCGTGATGTGGCGCTCCGCCTTAGCCGCCCCCCGTTAGATAGCGCAGCACGTCGAAGCGTGTGACGATGCCCGAGATGATGCCGTCGCGCCGCACCAGCACGGCGGGGTTGTGGCGCGTCAGCAACCGGGTGACGCCGCCGAGGTCGACGTGCGGCTCCACCACCGGCAGCGGCGCCTCCATCAGCTCCTCGACGGTGCGCTCCAGCACGGAGGGGCTCTCGACGACGCGCGCCATCAGCGTTGCCTCGGCGACGTGGCCCACGCAGTCGTCGTCGGCGAGCACCGGCAGTTGCGAGATGTTGTGCCGGGTGATGAACTCCAGCGCCTGCCGCACCGGCGTGGAGGGCGTGACCGCGATCAGCTCGCGCGGGCCGCCGTCCTTGCCGCCGACCATCTCGCCGGCCGTCACGCGCGCCGGGTCGATCAGCCGGTTCTCGCGCAGCCACTCCTCGTTGTAGAGCTTGGAGAGGTAGCGCTCGCCGGTGTCGCAGAGCAGGCAGACGACGCAGGCGTCGGGGTCGTCCACCTCGCGGGCGACCTGCAGCGCGACGTGCGCGATCAGCCCCGTCGAGCCGCCGACGAAGAGCCCCTCCTCGCGCGTCAGCCGCCGCGCCAGCGAGAACGCGGCGCGGTCGTCCACGCTGCGCCACTCGTCCACCACGCTCAGGTCCAGCGTGCCGGGGATCTTGTCCTGCCCGATCCCTTCGACCTTGTAGGGTGCGCCCTCGGGGCAGGCGCCGGTCTCGGCGTAGGCGCGGATGATCGAGCCGACGGGGTCGCCGCCGATGATGCGCACGCGCGGGTTGCGCTCCTTGAGGTAGCGCCCCACGCCGCTGATGGTGCCGCCGGTGCCGGCGGCCGAGACGAAGTGCGTCACCCGCCCCTCCGTCTGCTCCCAGATCTCGGGGCCGGTGCTGCGGTAGTGCGCCTCGGGGTTGGCGGCGTTGTAGAACTGGTTGGCCAGAATGGCGTTGGGCGTCTCCTTCGCCAGCCGCTTGGCCATGACCACGTAGTTGTCCGGGTGGTCGGGCGGCACGGCGGTCGGCGTGACGATGACCTCGGCGCCGAACGCCTTGAGCAGCCGCACCTTCTCCTGGCTCATCTTGTCCGGGATGGTGAAGATGCAGCGATAGCCCTTGAGCGCGGCGGCGAGCGCGAGGCCGACGCCGGTGTTGCCGCTGGTGCCCTCGACGACGGTGCCGCCGGGCTGCAGCGAGCCGTCGCGCTCGGCGGCCTCGATGATCGCCGGGCCGATGCGGTCCTTCACCGAGCCGCCGGGGTTGAAGAACTCGGCCTTGCCGTAGACGGGCGTGCGGATACCCGCGGTGACGCGGTTCAGGCGAATGAGCGGCGTCCAGCCGATGGTGTCGAGGACGCTGGCGTAGGCGCGCGGATGCGGCGGCATGATGGTGTCGATGCGGGGTTCGGGGAGGCGCGGCCTCAGGGCGCCGCGGCCGCGGTGTCGTCCGGCAGGTCGAAGCGCACGGGCAGCAGCACCCAGGCGCCGACCGTCTCGTCGCCGCGGCGCGCGGGCTCGAAGCGCAGATCGGCGACGCCGCGCACCGCCGCGCTGTCGAAGCCGGCGTAGCCGCTGGTCTTCTCGACGCGCACGGTGTCGACGCCGCCACGCTCGGAGATGTAGAGCCGCAGCGTGGTCTCGCCCTCGACGCGCGCGTCCCACAGCTCTTCCGGGTAGTGGAACGGCGAGGCGGCGGAGAGCTGGCGCGGTGGCGTCTGCGGCACTTCCTCGCGCGCGCAGCCGGCGGCGAGCGTGGCGGCGAGCGCCGCGGCGAGAGAACGGTTCAGGGTCATCGGTCTCGTGCTCGGTCGTGCTACTCCAGCGCGGGCGGCTTCATGCCTGTCATGTACCCACCTCTCCGCGAAGCGGGAGGCGCGCCGGGCGGCTGAAGCCGCGGCGGTGGTCCGGTGCATCGCGCAGCGATGCAGCGCCACCAAGGCGCGAAGCTGCCCTGCGGCGGCTGATCTGTGCCAGGGAGCCGTTCAGCCCGCGCAGGCGGGCTGTGCGCAGTCGTTGCCGCGGCTTCAGCCGCCCGGTACGCGGGTTCCGCCCCATCGTGATGTGGGCAAGAGACCGGGCTTCATGCCCCCGGCGACTCCGCCCGCTACTGCCGCGCGGCGGCCGCCAGCTCGGCGAGCAGGTTCAGTGCCTGCAGCGGCGTGAGCGCGTCGGCGTCCACGGCGCGCAGGCGCTGCAGCGCCGGGTGCGGCGGCGGCGCGAAGAGCGCGAGCTGCGCGGCCGGCGGCGCGGGCCTGCGCCGGCC
>ERZ1066122.1858-NODE-1858-length-15469-cov-19.454457_pt1 | contig 15469 bp, 16 predicted proteins | sample MGYA00382769_ERZ1066122 | MGnify/ENA primary metagenome ERZ1066122 (study PRJEB33369, sample SAMEA5778352) | biofilm metagenome | biome: Industrial cooling water; feature: Water cooling tower basin; material: Biofilm | place: United Arab Emirates | collected...
GCGGCAGCGCGGATCGCCCCTTCGGGCGCGCCTTCGCCGAGCGGCGGGTAGTGCAAGAGGCGCATGACCGAATTGCCATCCTCGACGCTCGCCGCGAAAAAATCGCGCGGGCGTCCGAGGTGCAGGGCGATCGCCTCGAGCACGCGGGCCCCTGCGGTCTCGAAAGCGGCGAACAGCGCGCTCATTGTCTCGCGGAAGCCCTCGACCTCGGCGGGCCAGATGTTGGGGGCCATGAATTCCGCGAGCGGGTGGCCCTCCGGCAGATCGCGGCCGACGTGCCAGAACTCCTTGAGGTCGAACACCTCGGCGTCCTTGGCCTTCTCGGTGCCGAAGGGGGTGTAGCCGCGCGCACCGCCGCCGCCTTCGATCCGGTAGGCGCGCTTGACTGCGTCCGGCAGGGCGAAGAACGCCTTCGAGACGGCTTCCGCCTCGTCGATCAGTTCCTGCGGGATCCCGTGATCGCGCACCACGGCAAAGCCGTATTCGGAAAAGCTGCGGCCGAGCTCGTCGGCGATGGTTTCGAGCGGCTGGGCGAGGCTGACGGAGGCGATGCCGGGGGCGATATTGGTCATGCCGGGCGCCTTACACCTGCCGGGGAGGCCCTGCCAAGGGGGCAGGGCACCGGTCAGTATGGCAGGAACAGGCTGGCGAGCGCCGCGCTCATCAGGTTGGCGAGGCTCCCCGCGGCGAGTGCCTTCAATCCGAGCTTCGCGATCACCGGGCGCTGGTTGGGCGCGAGGCCTCCGGTCACCGCCATCTGGATCGCGATCGAGGAGAAATTGGCAAAGCCGCACAGCGCGAAAGTGATGATCGCGCGGCTGCGCATCGTCAGTTCGCCCGGCCCCATGGCGCCCAGATCGATGAAGGCGACGAATTCGTTAAGCACGATCTTGGTCCCGAACAGTCCGCCCGCGATCTGCGCTTGGTCCCAGTCGGAAATGCCGATCAGGAACATCACCGGCGCGAAGATGTAGCCGAGCAGTTTCTGAAAGCTGATCCCCTCGAGCCACGCTGCGACCTCGGGTGAAAGGGGGCTGCCCGCGCCGGCGGCGAGGTTCACGATGCCGGTGCCGATGCCCGCCAGCATCCCGTTGGCAAGCGCCACGAGGGCAACGAACACCATCACCATCGCGCCGACCGCGACCGCGAGCTTGACCCCGGTCTGGGTCCCTTGCGCGGCGGCCTCGATGATGTTGGCGGGGCGCTGACCTTCCTCGAAGGTTTCCGCGGCGCTCACCTCGTCGGCCTTGGCGCCGCCCTCGAGGATCGAGGCCGGGCCGACCGCGCTGATACGGGCCTGCGGGAGTTCGACCTCCTGCCCGTTCTCGTCGTACATCACTACCCTGGTCGCCTCGGTAAGGGCGTTGGTCTTGCCGCGCGCACGGGCAACCGCGGCAACGCCGATGGCGTGATTGTGGCCGCCCGGGCCGCCCACGTCAGGCATCATGATCTTGGCCATGAGAATGCCGCCCGGCGCCGACATGAAGGCGGCTGCGAGCAGGAAGGGCACGGCCTCCTCGCCGATGAAGCTTGCATAGGCGGCAAGGATCGTTCCCGCCACGCCGGCCATGCCGACGCTCATCAGCGTGAACAGGCCTGCCGGGCTGAGCGCCGCGAGATAGGGGCGCACCACCAGCGGGCTTTCAGACTGGCCGACGAAGATGTTGGCCGCTGCACCCAGCGCCTCGACCTTGCTGATCCCGGTGATCCAGCCGATCGCCCCGCCGACCCAGCGCACCAGCCGCTGCATGATCCCGAGATGGTAGAGGATCGAGACGATCGCAGCGAAGAACACGATCACCGGCAGCGCGGCGATCACGAAGGTGTTGGCGAAGGGGTTGTTCTCCATCGGCCCGAACACCGAGGTGATGCCGATCTTGGAGAAATCGAGCAGCGCGATCACGCCCTGCGACAGCCCCCCGATCACCGCCACGCCGGCATCGGTGCGCAGCACGACGAGCGCGGTCAGCGCCTGCAACGCGAAGGCCGAGCCCACCACCCTGAGGTTGATCTGGCGCCGCGCCGATGACAGCGCGAAGGCGATGGCGAGGATGGCGAGCACGCCGGCAAGGCTCAGCAGGATGGACGTGATACTCTCGTTCACGGCAGCGAATGGCCCTTGTTCTGGCTGGAAAAGCGTGTCGACCCCTCACGCGCCGCAGCCCCGCTTCGGCACGCACACGCTTGGCGTGGCAGTTTGCGCGGGGACTTGCAAGCGGCGATGCGGCATGGGGCTGCCAGAAGCCGTGGGCAAAGTGCGGTGACAGGCAATGCGAGTGCGCTTTTCTTTTGCCGGCGCGCTGGCTAGCACTTGGTCCGATGGACACGCCCGCACCCGCCGTTCCGGCCGCCGCACCCTTCGCCGCCACCGCGCCTTCAGGCATCGCAATGCCCCTCGGCATGTTCGTCTTCACGCTGCTCTATGGCGGGATGACGGTGCTGGCAGGCGTGCTCGCCTTCAAGCAGGTGCAGCTTTGGCCGACCGATCTTGCGGTGGAGAGCGGCATCTTCCCCTTCCTGCTGCTGGTGGTGATCTCGAGCACGCTGTCGCAGCTCTACGGGCGCGAGGCGGCCAAGCGGATCGTGTGGTGGGGCTTCCTGCCGCTGGGGCTGTCGGCGCTGCTGATGCAGCTGGTGCTGGCCCTGCCCGCCTCCTCCGAGATGATCGCCTTCCGCCCCGAGGACCTCGCCGCCTTTGAGCGTGTGCACCAGTCGACATGGCGCGTGTGGATGGCGGGACCGGCGAGCTACATCACCTCGCTGCTGCTCAACATCTGGATCTTTGACCGCCTGCGCGGGAGCGGCAGCGGCGAGAGCACGATCGGCCTAATGGTGCGCGGCGCGGTGGCCTCGGCGCTCAGCCAGGCGGTCGATTCGGTGATCTTCATCACGCTCGCCTTCTACGGCGAGTTCGACATCACCGACCTGATGATCGGGCAGGTGCTGGCCAAGGTGTTCCTCAGCCTCGTGATGGTGCCCTTCCTCATCACCTTCGGGGTGCAGGCGGCACGCTGGCTCGATGCGAGGAAGGCCCAGGCCTAGCCACAAAAGCGCCATGCTCCGGCCATACCCTCCGTTCCAAACGGAGGGAGAGAGGCACATGAAACAGGTTATCCTTTTCACACTCGGGGCGTTGGCACTGGCGGGCTGCACCCAGAGCGTCGGCGGGCCGGGAGCGAGCAGCTATTTCGATTGCGGCAACGGCACGCGGCTGAAGGTCGACATGCTCGATGGCGACCGGGTGATGGTACAGATGAACGACGATGCCCCCGTCACCATTCCCGCGGACCGCTCGGCCTCGGGCGCGAAATACATGAGCCCCACGCACCAGTTCTGGAACAAGGGCGACGAGGCGATCTGGACCGTGGGCCGAATGGCGCCGATGACCTGCCGCAAGGTGGCCGTGCCGCGCGGAATGTGAGGCCGCTCAGCGCGGCGCGGCGGGCTGCGCCTGCACGCCGTTCGCCTCGATGTCGGCGATCAGCGCCTTCATCTCGGCGATCTCGCGGCGCTGGGTCGCGGCGATTTCGTCGGCCAGGGCGCGCACCCTGGGATCGCGGATCTGCGCGCGGGTGCTGGTCAGGATCGCGATCGAGTGGTGCGGGATCATCGCACGCATGTATTCGGTGTCGGTCACGGTGCGCTGGCTGCGCACCAGCCACAGGGAAAGCGCGAAGACCAACGCCGCGACGGCAAGGACGATCAGGTTGCGCGTCCGGCTCGGATACATCCCCCACATGAAGGCGAGCATCACCACCATCATCGCCGCGCCCATGACGAAGGCCATCCAGAACCGCGTCTCGCTCCAGAAGACATGGTCGGGGGCGTAGGTGTTGAGATACATCAGGCCGAACATCACCACCGTTCCGGCCGCGATCATCGCCATGAAGCGCCAGTAGGGGGTGCTGGCGGTGCTGTCTTGCTGCGGTCCCATGCTCGTCTCCCTCGCGATGATGCGGAGAGAACCGCCGGGTCCGGCGCGATGTTCACCAGCCCGCGCCACGCCGTGGCACAGGCACCACAGACCGTTCGGGCGAGCAGAAAGAATGGTGAGCCCGACAGGATTCGAACCTGTGACCCGCTGATTAAAAGTCAGCGTTCGCGCCGAGGGGGCGGAATGTCTGCATCGGCCAAACCCTCAGATTTCCTCATCTTTCGTTATCGCGCATCATCAATGATGATTGCTGATTGCCTCTCTCTTGCTTACTATTTGCTTGCTAGCCGGGCGCTAGCAAGCATCGGAGGCAAGCGCGTGGCGACCAGCAAGATCAACAAAAGCACTGTCGACGGGGCCAAGCCCGGCGAGCGTGACGCGTTCATATGGGACAGCGACCTTCCTGGCTTCGGCCTGAAGGTCACCCCAGCCGGGGGCCGGGTCTACATCTACCAGTATCGCATTGCCGCGCCCGGTGAGGCGGCCCGCACCACTGCGAAGCGCTACACGATCGGCAAGCACGGGCCCCTCACGCCCGATCAGGCCCGGAAGCGCGCCAAGGAACTCGCAGCGCTGGTGACGCAAGGGATCGACCCTCGCCAGCGCGAGCTTGATGCAAAGGCCGAAGTGGAGCGGCAGCGCGCGGCAGAGGCTGAGCACAGGCGCCGCCACGCTGATCTCGAGTTTGGGCGCATCGCCGACCTATGGCTAGCCGATTATGAGACCACACCGAAGCCGAGGGGCGGAAAGCGGAGCGCCGCAAGCGTTCGGCTGGCAAAGACCGTGGTCGACGTGCACCTTCGCCCGAACCTCGCGGGCAAGCCCATGCCCGACATCGGCCGCGATGACTTAGAGCCGATTATCGATGCGATCCCAGCCGCCAATGTGGCGATGCGGCGCACCGTCTACGTCTACGGGTCTGTGCTTTGGGGCTGGGCCGTGCGGCGGCGTCATGCGACCGAAAACCCTCTGCTCGCCATGGAGAAGCCCGCTGCGCCTGTAGCGCGCGACCGTGCCCTGAAAGACGTGGAGCTTCTGGCGGTGTGGAACGCCGCTGCGGATCTGCCCTCGCCCTTCGATGCCTTCATGCGCCTGCTGATCCTGACAGGGCAGCGCCGCGGCGAGGTCGCCGGCATGGTGTGGACCGAACTCGACCGCGACAGCGCCACATGGACGATTCCCAAGGGCAGGGCCAAGAATGACCGCGCCCACATCGTCCCCCTTGCCCCCGCTGTGGTGGCAGAGCTCGACCGGCTGGCCCTGAAGGCTCTCGGCGGCAAATGGCCGGGCAAGGGCCCTGTCTGGCCCGCGAGCGGCCATGTGCTCACCACCACCGGCAAGACGGCAATCAGCGGCCTGTCGAAGGCAAAGCGGGCCCTAGACGCTGCGATCGCAAAGACCCGGGCTGAAACCGGGGGTGCGGCGCTCGATGCTTGGCGCCTGCATGACCTGCGCCGCACCATGGCGACGGGCCTGCAACGGCTTGGCGTCCGGTTCGAAGTGACCGAAGCTGTCTTGAACCACGTCAGCGGTGCGAAGGGCGGTGTGGCAGGGGTTTACCAGCAACATGACTGGCAAGACGAAAAGCGGGCCGCGCTCGCCGCATGGGCCGGGCACGTCGCCGGGCTGGGGCGCAAGGCGCGGTCGAATGTCATCAAGATCGGGGAGCGTCGGGCATGACGACTGCACCTAAGCCCAAGTGGAAAGGCTTCGATCAGCTGCTTTGCGAATTGGCGAATGCCATGGACGGGGTTCTTGGGGACATGGACGCATCGCTTCATGCGGCCCGGCATGTGATGCTCTTGTTTCTAAAGCACGATGCATGGCTGGCGCGCACAAACCAGCCGGAGAGTTACGTCTTCGACCATGGCGGGCATGCTGTCCCACTAGATCAGATGGACATGCTGAATTCGCATTTCTGGAGCTACTTCGAGGCGGCGGAAGAGAGCGGTGCATTTCGCGAAGCCCTCGCCAGAGGCGGGCCTTGGGCAGAATGGCAGTTCGGAGTCGATGATTTCGCGTTCGGGTTGGCCGATGATCCCTCAGGGCCGATTGTCGGCCGCGTCCGTGACGTGCAAGTCTGGGCGCGCACAGGCAAGTTCGCGAAGCCCGGACGTGGGCGGAAAGAAGGCGCTGAAGGGCGCGGCGACCCCAAGGGCTACAAGGCTGCCGTGTCCCGAATCATCGCGGACATCGACAGAGCCGAAACGCTTCAGGCGAAGCTTGATGCCCGGGCGGCCGGCGTCGTTCGCGAGAGCCATGTCGTGAAGGGGATTACGCCTGACAGTGCTGCGAAGCACCTGCGGGCCTTGCTGGTTAAAGCTGGGTATTCCGAAGAGGGCTTGCAGCGCAGGTTTTAGAATTACCGCGAATTTCATCTTCGCTGACGACGCTGCAAAGCTGCGGCAATCAATGGTCTCTCTCTCAAAACGGAGCGAAACCAATGTCCGCAGAAGCCCGCGAAGATCTATTCGAGACAGAGCGCGCAGCCCCTTACATCAAGCACGCCGCTTCCACGATGCACCGGTGGCGCGTCGAAGGTTCCGGCCCGCCTTACATCAAGCTTGGCCGCAAGGTGTTCTATCGCCGGGCGGACCTTGACGCGTTTCTCGACTCCCGCATCGTTACCAGCACGAGCGAAGCCGAGGCCCGGCTTGGGGGCGGCAAGTGAGCAGCGCCCGCCAGACCGGCGAGATCCTCGCCTTCACCCCTCGCCCGCGCCCGCTGCGCGCTGGTGTCCCGCCCTTCGATCCGAACAACGATGCTCACCTTCGGGCATGGGAGTCGCTGTTCGCCCTTGGCCAATTGGAGGCCCGTCGCGATGTCCGCTGAGCCCATCGCCCTTGTCCCGGGCCTCGCCCCAGCCGCCCCGATCATGCGGACACTCGCGCAGTTCAATCGCCACCAGTTGGAGGCCGCTGCCGAGGTGCTGATCGCGCTGCTCGACCTTCAGGACGGAGACCCCGACGCCGAGACCGAGGGGTTGGAGGACGATTTCACTCCGATGCCCGCCGAGATCGACTTCGGCCCCGGTTGCAGCATCAGCGACCCGGGCGAGGTGGATGACGAGCCCGAAGAGGATGACCCGCAGGGGGCCTGCGATGAGGAGGAGATCTCCACCTCGCTCGAGAACCGCACATGGTGCGAAGGCCCGGGCTGCCCGATCAGCGACCCGGCGGAAGATCTGGGGCAGGAGTGGCTGCCGTGAGCGCCGCCAGCCGCATCAACGGGCTGGTGCTGATCGAGCCCGCCATGCCTGAGCCTGTCGCGCTGGTGACGGTGCGCACGGCCGCTCCCAATCGCGAGCGAGGTCACTTCTTCCCCTGCGCTGATGAGGCCCGGGCCTTCGCTAGCGAGCTCGCCGAGCAGCGCGGGCTGATGCTGATCGACCTTACCAGCGCGGCGGAGGGCGGCGCAGAATGACCGAGCGACCCATCAAAAGGCCGAAGAACCGCGGGCACTTCGCGGTGCTCGATGTGCCGACCTTCCGGAAAGTGTGCCAGCGCTATGATGCGGACACGGCCGCCATCTATCTGTGCATGGCGATGGGGACCGATGCGGCCGGGCAAGTGTCCTCTTGGACCCGCGAACCGATAAGGCGGCGCTTGTCTCTCAGTTGGCGCGTTATCGATCGCAAGCTCGACCAGCTTGAACGAGATGCCCTGATCTCGTGGCACAACAAGTCCTCCCGAAAGAACCGCATCCACCTGAAGCTTCATGAAACGCGCCCGATGAAGCCCGGCTACGCCGCCGCGTTCCCTCGCCTTCGCGCCGGCACTTTCCCAGCTAACGAGAATGAGTGGAGGCTATTTGAGCAGATGGCCGAAGACGGCTGGATCGATGATGACATGCAGGTGATCGAGCGGCGGAAAATCCAGCCGGCCTATTTGCCCCTCTCGCTTGTCGGCGATGAGCGCGGAATGCCCACGGGCTCGCCCTGCATCGTGGAGCGCATCCGGAAGGCCCGTGACCCGCTCGCCTTCCTCCTTCTGGTCCAGATGTATGCCGCGCAGGATCTTCCCGAGACTGGCGGCACGGCATGGGACTTCATCTGGCGCAAATTCGATGAGGAGAAGGTCATCTGCAGAACTGCAGAGACCGCAATCATCGCCGCAAGCGACCCGCGCGAATGGACCCGATATAGCGTTGTAACCGCTGACCACCGCGCAAAACGTGGCGAGGCTGATGCTGCCCTCTACTTCGAGCGCATGAAGATCCTGCAGGATGCCAGTGCTGTCGAGTTCGTGCTTGCCGTAGTGGAGGACGACCAGCCCGGCGCACAAGTGATCTACCCCTTGGGCGTGCTGCGCCACGGGAAGCTTGTCAGGGATGAGCCGGAGCATGCGGTAGGGGTGCTCGCGACCGGTGCGGGATTGGCGCTCACGGGTGACGCCGATCAGCTCGAGCACCACCTCTGCCAGGCACCCCATAGCTGGCGCGTGCCGGTGGACCGGATGTATCGCAAGGCCACCCTCATGGGCATTCCGCGGCTGGTCGCACGACCTAAGACGCGCGCCACAGAACGGTGGCAGGCTGACCGCATCGAACTTTTCCGGGAGTGGTGCGAATATTTCTCGGCGGTCATCCGGGAAAATGCGCCCGAACTGCTCGACCCGCGCGGTCGACTTCAATGTGAATTCAATGCGGCTTCAATGCTACTTCAACGAGACATCAACGACCTTATGGGGTCTGCTAATCACACGGCCGCTGGCGCGGCCCGCGATGATGAGGAGGCCGCATGATGGCCTTCGCAATCGAGCCGAAAGGTGATATAGTCCAGCAACACACCGAGGACCGTGAATATGCTCCATCCCCGCCAAGCATTTTCCGACGCCGAGCGCTTGATGGCGATCGGTCGAGCAATACGCGAGCCCTCGGCAGCCATTGTGCATCCGAACGTCATCCGCTTTCCCGTCGAGCGTCTGAAGCCGCGAAACCGGTAAGCCGGTCGCCCCTCCACACACAACAGAATCGTTCGTTCGGCTGGTCTGGCGCTTCGCCGGGCCTGTCGACGTGCGCCCCCAACCTGCCGCCCCAGCGGCCGGCACCGTCCCCGCCACCACCACGTGAAAGGAAACTCAATGACCCAACACTCCTACACCGGAATCCGAACCATCATGGCCTCAGGCATGAAAGCGACAGGCCAGACGGCCGGGCAGAAGCGCGCATTCGCACGGCTCACCGGCGAGCAGATCCTCGCGGGCCTGACTGATGAGCAGAAATCCGCGCTCGCGGTGAAGCTCGGCGTGAAGGCGAGCCCGGCGAAGGCTGCCAGCACCGCTAAGGCCACCGCAGCGAAGGCGGATGACGCCGCCCTGAAGGCCAGCATGGCGAAGGGCTTTTCGGCCGGCCGCGAAGTCGAGCGCGCGCGCGTCAAGGCAGTCGCCGAAGTGGCGCTTGAACGCGGCCAAGCGGCCGATGCGTTGCGGATGCTCGCCACCGATGCAGAGGCCCCGGCGATCATCGCCAAGCTGCGCGAGACCAACTTGCTCGCCGACGCGATGCGCAAGCGCTTTGGCGGTGCGGCATGATCGGGGCCAAGACTGTGGCGAACGCCACCCTCGCCGATGCGCTCGCCAAGATCGACTTCGAACAGACGAACGCGGAGCTCGACCGGCTGGTGGCAGAGCGCGAGAAGCTCAACGCAAAAATCGCCGAGGCTGAGGCCGAAGCGCAGCGCCTCGCGGGTGAAATTCGCGATTGGACCGGGCCCGATGCCGAAGAGCTCGCCGACCGAATCCTCGCCGGTGAGACTGCCGCCGAGGTCGCATCCACCGCGCCGTCGCGTGAGGCCTTGGTCGAAGCTCGGCACGCCTTGCTCTCGACCATCGCGACGTTGCAGGAACGAACAGCACGGGTGGACCGAGAACGCGATCAGGTTGCGCATTCGCAGCGTCTCAGCATCGTCGACGCGGCCGCGGGCTTCATCGACCAGATGCGGGCCGAACAGGCGGAAGCGGCCGAAAAGATCTTAGCGGCCGATGCGGCGATGCGCGCCTTGCATCACGTCACCGCCTGCTGGATCGATGGCGATCGCGCTTCGAAGCTGGCTGTCGAAGGGCTCACGAAGGGTGACGGCCTGCTCGGCTACCGGACAAAGGCGACTGTGCCGGCCGATGTGGTCGCTGCTCTGAAACCGCTCGAGGCCAAGGCGAAGGGGCTGCGCGCTCCGGTGCCCGCCGAGATCGTCGTCTACTGACAACATGCGGCGCCCGCTGAATTCGGTCGCGGGTGCCGTCTAGGGCGGGTTTCATTCCTTCTCCCGCCCGGCGCGGCTGGCCCGATGACGTAGGCCGGCCGCGCTTCCCCCCCTGCCCTTGCGTTGCCGTGGCGCCTGGGCGGGCCATCCCCAGCACGGCACAAGGAAACGACCATGAACGCGAATGACGCCGACCCCTCGCCGGAACTGATGCTTGCGCTTTACGCCGCCTCTGCCGCTACCATCGCGCTCGGCGCAGCTGCCAAGGCGGGTAAGGTGAGCCACGATGACCTCGATGTGCTGGGCGCCATCCTGAAGGCTTGCACGGCCCGCTCGACGGGCTTTGCGGCGGTCGATCGGCAACTCGCCACCCTTCAGCCTATGCTCGACGCTGCCCGCATCTGAGCGTTGCACCCCTGCGGCTGGCACGATACCAACTAGCATCCCGCACCCCACGCGGGATAGGGGCGGCGGTTTCGCGACCCTGGGCCGCCGCCCCGTTTCACATCAGAAGTTTGCCACCAGCGCCGGCAGTGGGGAGTCGAAGCCTCGCCCGGCCCCGATAGAGCGAACTCCCGCCGCCGCGACTTGGTTCGCGATGATCGCATCAAGCCTGGCCGTGAGCATGTCAGTCTGGTTGTCGAGCGCTCGGTTGATCGACGCCGCCTCATTCGCGATGGCCGGCGCGGAGGGCGAGATGCTCGCGACGTTGGTCTGCCCGGCGATGGCCTTTTCCGTGAGCGCTGTGACCTGGTTGAGACGGTCGAAGTAGGCTTGCGTCGACCCGAACAACTGGCGCTCGATGTCCAGAAGTTGCTGAGAGATGTCGGCGAAGTCATCGAATGCGGACGTGTCCCCCGCTGCCACCCGGGCGGCAAGTGCATCGAACCTGCCGGCAGCATTGCTCTGTCGGGTCCGAAGCGAAAGGCCGCTGTCGCCGAACCGCAGACTATCGAGCAAGTTCTTCAGGCTGCCCGCAACGCGATCGGTGGCCTCCTGGATTGCCCTTGCCCGTTCGATGCCGGCGAGCTCTTCCAGCGCTGCCAGCTCGCTTGCATCGGCATTCGCGCGGCGGAAGGTGTCACGATACCGGTCGAACTCTCGCGTGACCGCATCGACGGCCGCGCCGATCGGGTCTTTGATCGCCTTCAAGCGGTCGAAGACATCCCGGAAGGTGAGGACATCGCGCAACGCTGCCTCGATGTCATTCCCTGCCCTGAGCAGCCGCTGTTCGCTCGCCTTCAACCCTGTGATGACGCCATCATTGATCAGGTCCCGGACAGCGAAGGCGATGGCCGCTTCCGCATCCTGGCCGAAGTCGATCGCGCCATTCCCGATCTTCGTCGCACCGCCCCCGCGCGGGTCGACGCGCAGACTGTCCTTGCGCTGGCCAATCGACACCCGCCCCGCGCTCGCGTTGACCTGTGCGCCCAGCTGAGCCGCGATGCGGTTCACGCTCTCGAGCACCGAGCCCGCCAGCCCGTTTGCCGTATCGCGCAGGGCCGAACTGTTGCCAACAGTGCCGATGACGCCGAGCGAGCCGCCTGTGCCGCCGATCGTGGCGCTACCGCGTTTCGGGCTAGAGAGCAGGCCCCCGATGATGTTGCCCGCGATCGCGCCGACCACCTTACCGATCTTGCCCCCTGCGGGCCCTCCGATGATCGTGCCGAGCGCCTGGCCGCCGATGCCGCCGACCTGTGCGCCCGTGGTCGACCCGCCAAGACCCAGCGCCTTGCTTAGCCCCGCCACCTGCGAACCGAAAGCCGCCCCTTCAAGTAGCTTGCCGAGTGAACCGGATAGCTTTTCGAGCCCCTTGATCTCCGAGGTCAGACCCGAAAGTGCGTTGACGATGCCGCCAGCCGTGCCCCCGAGTGCCTTGCCTGCGATGAAACCGCCTATCGTCTTGCCGAGCAGTTCAGCGAAGCGGTCGCCAAAGACATCCGCAAGCGGGCCGGTGATCCCCTCTGCGATGCTTCCCGAGATCCGGGCCGCAAGGTCGACGATGGACATGCGCTTAATGCCCACATCGGGCTCCGGCCGAATGCCTGGCACCGTGATGCCGTAGGGGTCGACCCCGACGCGGGAGAGGCCAGCCTTCACCATTGCGACCCGGGGGTCGAAGGTGTGCGGCAGGCCGGCCATATTGTCATTGGCAGCGCGCACCGTGTCGGCGAGCCTCATGACCTCGGAGCCGAGGGTCTGGGTCGCGTTGGCCGTCCTGTTGACCTCGGCGGTATAGGCGGCATTGGCCTTTCCCTGAGGGCTATTCGCCTGCAAATCGTCGCGGATGCCCCGGAAAGCCTCGCCGAACAAATCTTCGAACAGGCGCTGGCCTTGGAGGTCCTGAAGGGCCTGCCGGAAGTCGCCGAAGAAGTCGGTCGAGCGTCCGGAGAGGATGTCGGTCAAGCTGCGCTGCACCTGGTCGACAACATCCAGTTGCGCGGCGAAGAGGCGTTGCTGATCTCGAAGAAACCGCGTCCGTTCGGCCTCGGCGCGCACGATCGCCTCGACCTCCGCCCTCTGGTCGGCGGTGATGCCCCCGCGCTGCCGTTCAAGCCGGATGACCTCCGAAAGCGCGGCGGCCTCATCCTCGCGCCCTTGAGCAAGCAGCGTCTCAATCTGCAGGCGCTGTTCCGATTCCTGCCGCAGTTCCTCGAACGGCCGCACCAGTGCGCTCTCGACCGTCGCCTTGGCCTTTTCCGCGTCTGCGATGAGGGCCTCGAAGTTGGCCGGCTTGCGCTCGCCGAGTTCCTTAATCAGCGCGTCGAGCTCACGGGTCGCCTGAGCCGCCTGATCGATGAGCCGGGGTTGCTCATCAAAGCGTTCATTCAGGCGCGCAATGCGCTCTGCCGCATCTTCGCCGAAGGTCGCCAGCCGTTCGGCCTCGCGCGCTGCCTTATCCGCTGCCGATCGGCCGGAACGGGTCCGGGTCTTGCGGTCCCGCCGCAGTTCGGGCGCTAGCGAGCCGCCGTCGAGCGATTGATCGATGAGCTCGGCAACCCGTTGCGCATCCTTCGAGAACGCGCTGTCGATGATCGCCTGCCGGAACTGTTCGGCCGTTGCGCCCGTGCCGGTGAAATCCAGCCGCTCGCTGCGCTTCAGAGCCTCATCCGCGCTGATGCGGCCGGCCTTCACCCCTTCGAGCAGCGCTCGCACCGTTGCCGCGTTGGACTGCCCCCGAGACTGCCGTGGAGCGATGCCGGCGCGTGCCGCTGCGGTGTCAGACACCCCGCCGCCGAAGAACCGGTCGCCCGTGCTGCGCTGCCCGGCCGCCGTAAACGTGGCCTTTGCGGAAGCGCCCTTCGCGAGCGCCTCGCTGCGCAAGTTCAGCGCGGTCAAGCGAGCATTCAAGATCAAGAGCTCGTTCTGGGTCTTCAGTTTGCCGGAGACCTCATCGAACACCCCGCCGAGCACCGATTGCGCTGCGGCAAGGTTGTCCGCTCCGGTCTTGGCCAGTTCGGTCGCCTCTTCTGCCTCGAAGAGCTTTGCGACGAACGGGGCCGTGACGATTGTTGCTGCGGTCAAGGCGATCCCCCAAGGCCCGCCGAGGAAGTTGGCGAGGCGACTGGTGCCCCCACTCATCAACTGGATTGCCTGGGTCACCTGCCCGATCTGGCTGGCGAAGATCTGTGCCGGTTTCGCGCCGAGCGAATACATCGTCGCAATATCGCCAATTTGGAACCCGAGCTGCTGCATCCCCTGTCGCGCCTGCCCTGAGACAACCGCGTTGCGCTGAGTCGCCGCCGCCGCCGCATTCGTCGCGCTCGCCGTCTGGTTCAGTTCGCGCTGCACCCGGTCGAGAAGCGCGACCTGCTCGAGCATCTCGCGGCTGACACGCTCTTCCGCGTTGGCGAGTTCGAAGGCCGCCTTCGTCGATCGGGACAGTGCCGCATCGAAGCCGCCGCTAGCCGTCGCCGCCCGCTTTGTCGCCTCGGCAACCTCTCGCGCCGCCGCTGCCACCTGCGCCTGTGCGACCGCCGCCTTGCGCAATTCGTCAACGCCGAGGTCAAGCGAACCGCTGCCCGTTCGGCCCCGGCTTAGGGCCGCATCGAGCGCCGTCCGGACGCCTTCGAATTCGCGCTTCGCAGCCTGTGCCGCTCGCGCCGCGTCTGATTGGAAGGCCTGAAATCCCTTACCGTCATTCTTGTATTCGGCTCGCAAGAAAATCGGAAAAACGCCTGAATTCGCCATGACTTACCTCACGGGTTATCGATCCCGGAAAGTATATCATGGCACGCGAACCTTTGACAGCAAACCTGCCGCAAATGTAAAGGAAATCAGAGCAGAAACGGAAACTTCAAACTGTATCTAATGGCGCGATTCACGTCAGGGGGACAAAAAGCGGTCCCCACCCGCATACAGTTTTCCCACCCCTCAGGTAGGACCCGCAATTTTCCCGCGCGCCGTCGATACTTTGTTGCGCGGTCGCAGCCGTGCCCCGCTGGTCGGCAGAGCACGGCGCGAGGTCGGGCTAGTCAGTGAGCCATGCGGCGACATCGGCGCCGGTGAGATCGAAGCGAGCCCCAGCCACCACCAGATTGGCGGCTGGGTCGACCACCATGTAGCCGCCGAGGTTGTCGATACTGTTGAGCCGCCACCGGCTCTTGCGCACGGTGTAGCCTAGGCGTCGAGCCATGCGGCGCAGTCGCGCGTCATCGCTCTTGGGCAGGGTGTATTCATCGGGAAAGGACATAGCTTCGCCTCATGGCGCTGCGGTCATGTGACCGTAGGTTGATGGAGGGAGGCGATCCCCGAACACGCTCGATCGCCAACCGAAGCCTTGCCGCGCCGCTCCGAAGAGCAAGCCCCGGCCTGAGTTCGGGTCGGCGGGGCTGTGGCGCTCAGATACCCTGAGAGCGGCGCAAGAGCAATGGGGCTGCGGGAGGGGCCCCTACTGATCGAGCGCGCCGAGGAAGTCGTTATAGACCCGCAGGGCGAAGCGCTTAGCGTCCCCCTCATCCCATCTGTTCGCTCTCAGCAAGGCGACAGTGCCCACCAGGTTAGAGGCCACGATTGCCTTGGTCTCTGCGGACAGGCCCTTGTCGTCATCCATATCACTCGCTCCCCTTAGCTTGCGTCAATCGGATCTGGTGTGCCAGCCGCCCGGCCTAGAGGGAAGATGCGGCCGCTCAAGACCGACTCAAACCGACTCCTAATTCCGGCGCCGCGGTGCGTCAGAGGGAGAGCGGATTTGCCCAGAATTAGCCGCCTGATTGCTATTTGATTGCTGGCGCGATCGCGAAGGCGCAGGGCACGGGTGAGCAGGCTCTAAGTGACTGAAAAATGGTGAGCCCGACAGGATTCGAACCTGTGACCCGCTGATTAAAAGTCAGCTG
>ERZ1066122.1863-NODE-1863-length-15443-cov-38.661489_pt1 | contig 15443 bp, 9 predicted proteins | sample MGYA00382769_ERZ1066122 | MGnify/ENA primary metagenome ERZ1066122 (study PRJEB33369, sample SAMEA5778352) | biofilm metagenome | biome: Industrial cooling water; feature: Water cooling tower basin; material: Biofilm | place: United Arab Emirates | collected...
AAGCTGCAGCTGCAGCTCGGCAGCGGCGTCACCAAGGGCCTGGGCGCAGGCGCCAATCCCGAGGTCGGCCGTCAGGCCGCGCTCGAGGACCGCGAGCGGATCATGGACGCGCTGCAGGGCGCCGACATGGTGTTCATCACCGCGGGCATGGGCGGCGGCACCGGCACCGGCGCCGCGCCGGTGGTGGCGCAGCTGGCGAAGGAAATGGGCATCCTCACGGTGGCCGTGGTCACCAAGCCCTTCCCGTTCGAGGGCCGCCGGCGCATGCAGGTCGCGCTGAAGGGCATCGAGGAGCTGGCCCAGCACTGCGATTCGCTGATCACCATCCCCAACGAGAAGCTGATCACCGTGCTCGGCCGCAACGCGACCATGATCCAGGCCTTCCGCGCCGCCAACGACGTGCTGCAGGGCGCGGTGCAGGGCATCGCCGACCTGATCGTGCGCCCGGGCCTGATCAACGTCGACTTCGCCGACGTGCGCACCGTCATGTCCGAAATGGGCCTGGCGATGATGGGCACCGGCACCGCCCGCGGCGACGACCGCGCGCAGGCCGCGGCCGAAGGCGCGATCAACAACCCGCTGCTCGACGACGTCAACCTGGCCGGCGCCAACGGCATCCTGGTCAACATCACCGCCGGCCCGGACTTCACCATGGCCGAGTTCGACGAGGTGGGCCGCACCATCGAGAACTTCGCCTCCGAAGACGCGACCGTGGTCATCGGCACCGTGCTCGACCCGGACATGCAGGACGAGGTCAAGGTGACCGTGGTCGCCACCGGCCTGAACCGCAGCGTCGCCCGTCAGACCGTGCGCGACGAGGGCTACGGCACGATGCCGCCGGCCCAGCGTCGTCCGCAGGTGCAGCTGATCAACACCCAGGGCCGTCGCGACGCCACCACCGGTTTCATGGTCGAAGACGCCCCGGTCTCGCCCGCCCAGGGCAGCGGCATCGCCGCCCACCTGCGCGGACGCGCCGAATCTGCCGGCAGCGCGGCCAGCGCCCCGGCGGCGGCGGATTTCGGCAGCGACAGCAGCTACCTGGATATCCCGGCGTTCCTGCGCCGTCAGGCCGACTGAGTCGAACAGACCGAGGTATCCGCCTCGGTCGAGTGCGACTGGCTGCGTAGCGCCCTCGGGCCATCGCAGGCCAGTCGATCCACGGCGGGATTTCTGCCCGCCGAGCAGCTCCGTCGTCCGCGCCAGCGGACGGCGCGGGTCCCGGCCCCGCCAAGGCCGACGACCCTGTGACCGTGTCCACGCGCCACGCGCGCGTACGGCCCTCCGGGGCCTTGCCGGTTTGTTGTGCGGTGACCCGCCGGGCGTGATGCCCGGCGGGATTTTTTCTTCCCGCCCCTCGTGTCTCCGCCGCCTGAACAGCGGATGCTGCGTTGCGGCAGCGACATCGTATTCTCGGCCGAGGCCTTGGTACCGCGTGCTACTCTCGCCGCCGTCCGGTTGTCATCATGCTGTCGCGCACCCGTGATCCGCGCCTTCCTGCAGGGCTGGAGCGACGACACCATCCCGATGCGCCTTTTGCGAGAGCTTCCCCATGACCCAGCAGCGCACGCTCAAGAACGTGATCCGCGCCACCGGCGTCGGCCTGCACAGCGGCGAGAAAGTGTCGATGACCCTGCGCCCGGCGCCGGTCGACACCGGCATCGTGTTCCGCCGCACCGACCTCGACCCGGTGGTCGAGATCCCCGCGCATGCCGATGCGGTGACCGAAACCATGCTCTGCACCGGTCTCACCCGCGACGGCGGCAAGGCGATGACCGTGGAGCACCTGATGTCGGCGCTGGCCGGTCTGGGTGTCGACAATCTTTATGTGGAGCTGTCCGCGGCCGAAGTGCCGATCATGGACGGCTCCTCCGGCCCGTTCGTGTTCCTGCTGCAGTCCGCCGGCCTGGTGGCGCAGAACGCGCCCAAGCGCTTCATCCGCATCCGCGAGACGGTGGAGGTGCGCGATGGCGACAAGTTCGCCCGGTTCACGCCCTACGACGGCTTCCGCCTCGGTTTCACCGTCGAATTCAACCATCCGGCCATTCCCGCCTCGCGCTCGCGCGCGGAGGTTGAGTTCAGCACCGAGAACTACGTGCGCGAGGTCAGCCGTGCGCGCACCTTCGGCTTCATGCGCGATCTGGAATTCATGCGCGAGCGCAACCTCGGCCTTGGCGGTTCGATGGACAACGCCATCGTGCTCGACGAGTTCCGGGTGCTCAACGACGACGGCCTGCGCTATGCGGACGAGTTCGTCCGCCACAAGATCCTCGACGCGGTGGGCGACCTCTATCTCGCCGGCCGTCCGATCCTCGGCGCCTACGAAGGCTTCAAGTCGGGCCATGCGCTCAACAACAAGCTGGTGCGCGCGCTGATGGCGCAGCCCCAGGCCTGGGAAGAGGTGACCTTCCCCGAAAGCGCGCCCGCGCCGATCGCCTTCGCCGAGCCGGTCGCCGCCTGACGGCGGAGCCACCGCGCCGCGCCCAATCCCGCGCCGGAGGGTGCCTCCGGCACGCATGCGGGCCCTCTCGGGGCCGGTACGCATTCCATTACTTTCTCTGCCTGCCAGGCCTCCGGGCCTGCCCGGCACCGCGCGCCCGACCGGGCCGACTGGCGGTGTGTCCGGGTCGCGATTCGATGGCCGTCCGTCGGGCGAATCTCACGATGCGTGATGCCCACCATTGCATTTCACAAATAATTAACAAAAACGACGGTCTTTCTTAACCTTTTGCGGCCGACCGGTCGCTAGCATGCAGTCGCGCGCTGAGGCCGTACCACGTGGTACGTGTCCCGAACCGGACAGCCGGCAGTCATTTGCCGTCGTCGGAAGACTCGGGAGACGCATCCTGCGGGGCAGGGTCCAGCAGCGCCGCCGCTTCCCGCAGGACTTCCTGCGCGGCGGCGGAGAGTCGAAACGCCGGTGTGGGGGCGTCGGCCGTTCCGGAACCCGTGGCAGTCGTCGACCCGCTCGACGACAGGCGTCCCTGTGCGGAGGCCGTGCCTGGCAGCGGGCCCCGTGCGGTCTTCACCACCACCGTCGAGACGTCCAGGCCGAGTGCCCGGGCTTCTTCGCACAGCCGGTCGGTCAGCAGCCGAAGTCGGGCGTGCCAGACCGGGGCATCGACCAGAAAGACAAGCCGGCCGCGGTCCACGTTCGCCAGGCGCGCATGCGCCGCGAGCGGCTGAGGCAGGCAGCCACGCAGTTTCATATCCACCGTGTCCAGCCACAGCGCACGTCGCAGTGGCGAGCCCGCTTCACTCTCGAACAATGCGTCGAGAGCCTCCCGCGCAGAGGCGGAAGGGGGGGCGGACGGCGGATGGGATCGAGAACCAGACATCGAGGCCATGACTGTACACAGCTTTTCCAATTCGGGCTTTCTGAAGTCGGCGCAATACGCCGCTTCCCATGCCGGCCACGTCACCGCGGAAGTGTTCGCCTGCGGCATGTCGCGCGCCCGTCGCGCCTTCATCCGCCTGGGCATGACCGCGCAGACCGCCATGCGTTTCCACCCCGGTTTCGCCGCGACCGCGCTGCTGACCATCGGCGTGGTGTTCGGCGCCGGCGGCTACAACGCGCTGCACGGCGCCGAGTTCGCGCGTCTGCGGGCCGAGGTCGAGACCCAGCGCGACGGCCTGGACGCCACCCGGCGCGAGGCCCAGCGCGAGGTCAATGCGCTCGCCACCCGGCTGAGCGAGCTGCAGGCGGAAGCCAACCGCCTCAACGCGCTCGGTGAGCGCCTGACCCGCATGGGCAGCCTGGGCGACGGCGAATTCGAGTTCGACAAGCCGGTCGGCGTCGGTGGCGCCGGCCCGGTGCGCGACATGCCCTCGGCCGAGTTGCGCCAAGGCATGGACGCGCTGCAGATGGATCTGGCCCGCTCCGGCGGCCAGCTCTCGGTGCTGGACGCGCTGCTGCTCGGTCGCGAGCTGGACCGCCAGGCCACGCCGAACCGCTATCCGGTGGCCGGCAGCTACATCACCTCGGGCTTCGGCTATCGTGCTGACCCCTTCGGCGGCGGCGGACAGATGCACCGCGGCATCGATTTCGAGGCCGATCACGGCGATCCGGTGCTCGCGGTCGGCGACGGCGTGGTCACCTACTCCGGCCAGCGCAGCGGTTACGGCAACGTGGTCGAGGTCGATCACGGCAACGGCCTGGTCAGCCGCTATGCGCACAACTCGGCCAACGTCGCCCAGGTCGGCGATCTGGTGCGCGGCGGGCAGAAACTGGCGCTCGCAGGGTCCACCGGCCGCTCCACGGGCGTTCACGTGCACCTCGAAATCTGGGAAAACGGCGCGCCGGTCAACCCGCGCAAGTTCATCGACGCCGCACAGGCCGCCGCCCCCCTGCACACCGCCGGCGCCACGCAGGTCGCTGCCGACGCGCGTCGCTGAGCGCGCCTCGCAGAGCGCGCGCGGACGGCATCCGGAGGGCCCGGCGCAGCCTGCCCGCCCTCCTGCCGGGACCACTTGATACCCCCGGGGGCCGTCACCACGTACAATGCAGCTCGGCCAAAGGGCGCACCGCGCCCTTTTTTGTTGCCGTCGCGCGACGCATCGCGGCGCCGCGGCCGGCCCCCTCATTCGACCTCAGCACACGACCCCCACCATGCTCAATCGCCTGTTGACCAGCATCTTCGGCAGCCGCAACGACCGCCTCGTGAAGCAACTCGGCGGCGTGGTGAAGAAGATCAACGCCCTCGAGCCGCAGATGGAGGCGCTTTCCGACGCCGACCTCAAGGCCAAGACCGACGAGTTCAAGCGCCGCATCGCCGACGGCGAATCGCTGGACAAGGTGCTGCCGGAGGCCTTCGCGGTCTGCCGCGAGGCGTCCAAGCGCGTGCTGGGCATGCGTCATTACGACGTGCAGCTGATCGGCGGCATGGTGCTGCATCTGGGCAAGATCGCCGAAATGCGCACCGGCGAGGGCAAGACCCTGGTCGCCACCCTGCCGACCTATCTCAATGCGCTGGAAGGCAAGGGCGTGCACGTGGTCACCGTGAACGACTACCTCGCCAAGCGCGACGCCGCCTGGATGGGCCGGCTGTACAACTGGCTGGGGCTGAGCGTGGGCGTGGTGTATCCGGGCATGCCGCACGCCGACAAGGCGCAGGCCTACGCCTCGGACATCACCTACGGCACCAACAACGAATTCGGTTTCGACTACCTGCGCGACAACATGGCGCTGTCGAAGGACGCGCGCCACCAGCGCGGCCTGCACTACGCCATCGTCGACGAAGTCGACTCCATCCTCATCGACGAGGCGCGCACGCCGCTGATCATCTCCGGCCCGGCCGACGAGTCGCCCGAGCTGTACGCCAAGGTCAACCGCATCGTGCCGCAGCTCAAGCGCCAGGAAGTGGAAGACGGCGTGGGCGACTACTGGGTCGACGAGAAGGGCAAGCAGGTCCACCTCTCCGAAGCCGGCCAGGAACACGCCGAGTCGCTGATGCGCAGTGCCGGCATCCTCGAGGGCGACGACAGCCTCTACGCCGCGCACAACATCCATGTGGTGCACCACCTCAACGCCGCGATGCGCGCGCACGCGCTGTTCCAGCGCGACGTGGACTACATCGTGCGCGATGGCGAGGTGGTGATCGTCGACGAGTTCACCGGCCGCACCCTGACCGGCCGTCGCTGGTCCGATGGCCTGCACCAGGCGGTCGAGGCGAAGGAAGGCGTGCCGGTCCAGCGCGAGAACCAGACGCTCGCCAGCGTGACCTTCCAGAACCTGTTCCGCATGTACAAGAAGCTGTCGGGCATGACCGGCACCGCGGACACCGAAGCCTACGAATTCCAGAACATCTACGGCCTGGAAGTGGTGGTGATCCCCACCCACCGGCCGATGGTCCGCAAGGACCATCCCGATGCGGTCTTCCTCAACCGCAACGGCAAGTTCCGCGCGGTCATCAACGAAATCCGCGAGTGCAACGCCAAGGGGCAGCCGGTGCTGGTCGGCACCACCTCGATCGAGGTGTCCGAAATGCTCTCCCAGCAGCTCAAGGCCGCAGGCGTGCCGCACGAAGTGCTCAACGCCAAGCAGCACGAGCGCGAGGCGCACATCGTCGCCCAGGCCGGCCGTCCCGGCGCGGTGACCATCGCCACCAACATGGCCGGCCGCGGCACCGACATCGTGCTCGGCGGTTCGCTGGAAGCGGAAATCGAGGCGCTCGAAGCCGAGCGCGGCGACACGCTGGACGATGTCGAACGCCAGCGCATCAAGGCCGAATGGCTGCAGCGCCACGATGCGGTGAAGGCCTCCGGCGGCCTGCACATCATCGGCACCGAACGCCACGAATCGCGCCGCATCGACAACCAGCTGCGCGGCCGCTCCGGCCGTCAGGGCGACCCGGGTTCCTCGCGTTTCTACCTGTCGCTCGAAGACAACCTGATGCGCATCTTCGCCGCCGACTGGGTGCAGAAGATGATGGCGCGCATGGGCCTGAAGGAAGACGACATCATCGAAAGCCCGCTGGTGACCAAGCAGATCGCCGGCGCGCAGCGCAAGGTGGAAGCGCACAACTTCGACATCCGCAAGAACCTGCTCGACTACGACGACGTCAACAACGACCAGCGCAAGGTCATCTACGGCCAGCGCGACGAGCTGCTGGACGCGGAGAGCGTCAAGGACAACATCGACGGCATCCGCCGCGACGTGGTGGCCGACGTGGTGGCGCGCTTCGTCCCGCTGGAGTCGATCGACGAGCAGTGGGATCTGCAGGGCCTGCAGGCCGAGCTGGAAGCCGAGTTCGGCATGCAGCTGCCGCTGGTCGAGCATGTGCGCGCACAGCGCGAGATCGACGCCGAGGGAATCGAGCGTTACGTGCAGGCGGCGGTGCAGAAAGTCTTCGACGACAAGGAAGCGCAAGTCGGCAGCGAGAACATGCGCGAGCTGGAGCGTCACCTCATGCTCACCGTGCTCGACCAGAACTGGAAGGAGCACCTGGGCCGCATGGACTATCTGCGCCAAGGCATCCATCTGCGCGGTTACGCGCAGAAGCAGCCGAAGCAGGAGTACAAGAAGGAAGCCTTCGAGCTGTTCGGCGAGATGCTGGACAAGGTCAAGCGCGACGTGATCACCCTGCTGGCGCGCGTGAGGATCCGCAGCCAGGAAGAGATCGCCCAGGCCGAAGCCGCCGAGCGCGCGCGCGCCGAGGAAATCATGCGCCAGGTGCAGTTCCAGCATGCAAGCACCGGCGGCTACGGCGCCGACGAAGAAGCCGCCTCACCCGATTACCAGCGTGGTGACGAGATGCCGAAGGTCGGCCGCAACGACCCGTGTCCCTGCGGTTCGGGCAAGAAGTACAAGCACTGCCACGGGCAGTTGGCTTGATGGCTGGGAATGGGGAATAGGGAATCGCGAATCGCGAATCGGGATTCGGGATTCGGGATTCGGGAAGCGGGATTCGAGAAGCGGGATTCGAGAAGCGGGATTCGGGATTCGGGATTCTGGGTTTGAGATTCAGGGATTCGGGATTCTGGGTTTGAAATTCAGGGATTCGGATGCGGATTGTGTGCTTCAGGAATCGGGCTTCGGAACGAGCCGCTGCGCCTGCCGGAGTCTCGAGCGCAAGCTGATGCGGATATTCGACGCACCCCGGCATGTCGTCCCGAGCGCAGCGAGGGACCTGCTTTTCTGCTTTTTGTGGTGTGAAGCTGCGTCGCCGCTTCGTGCCTCGCTGCATGCGCGAGCCTCTGCGCCATGACCGACTCCCCACTTCTCATTCCCCATTCCCCCCCCGCCATTCACGTCGTCGCCGGCGTCATCGAAGACGCCCGCGGTCGCATTCTCTTGGCGCGGCGCACGGCGGGGCGCGATCTGGCTGGGCTGTGGGAATTCCCCGGCGGCAAGGTCGACCCCGGCGAAACCGCCGAACAGGCGCTGGTGCGCGAGCTGCGCGAGGAGCTGGGCATCGAGGCCACGGTCGGCGAGGCGCTGATCCGCGTGCCGCAGCAATACCCGCACAAGCGGCTGGTGCTCGATGTGCGCCGCATCGCCGCCTGGGACGGCACGCTCAAGGGCCTTGATGGCCAGGCCTTGGCCTGGGCGCCGCCGCATACGTTGCGCAGTTATCCGATGCCTGGCGCCGACCGCCCGGTAGTGGCGGCGCTGCGCGATACCGACCGTTATCTGATCACGCCCGAACCCGACGACGCCCCCGGCGCCGACGATGCGCTGTGGTTGGCCGGGCTTGAGTCTGCGCTCGCCGCCGGCATCCGTCGCGTGCAGCTGCGCGCACGTGCCTGCCCGCCCGCGCGCTGGCATGCGCTGGTCGAAGCGGCGGTCGACCGCTGCCGCGCCGCCGAGGCCGAGGTGCTGGTCAACGGCGATCACGACCTCGCGCGCGCCTTCGGCACCGGCCTGCATCTGCGCGCCGCGCAGCTGCACGACTTCCAGACGCGCCCACTGCCCGACGATCTGCCGGTGTTCGCCTCCTGCCACGATGCCGACGAACTCGCCCGCGCCGAAGCCCTGGGCTGTGATGCCGCGGTGCTGGGCCCGGTGCTCCCGACCGCCTCGCACCCCGGCATGCCCGGCATCGGCTGGGAGGCCTTCGCCCGCCTGCGCGAGCGCGTGTCGCTGCCGATCTACGCCATCGGCGGCCTCGGTGCCGACGACATCGCCACCGCGCGCGCGCATGGCGCGCAGGGTGTGGCGGCGATCCGCGGGCTCTGGGGCAGCGGTCAGCGCTGAACCGCATGCCCCGGCGGTGATGCCGACGGCGGGGACGAACCTCCCTGAGACACGAAAAACCCGCGCAATGCGCGGGTTTTTCGATGGCGATGCCGCGGCGCGGCTGCGCAGGGAGCGCGACTCAGAAATGCGGCTTTTCCGCTTCCGGCGTCGCGTTGTAGCGCTCGATCGACTCCAGAATGATCTGCTTGGCCTCGGCGGCATCGCCCCAGCCGTCCAGCTTCACCCACTTGCCCTTCTCCAGATCCTTGTAGTGCTCGAAGAAGTGGCCGATGCGCTCCAGCCAGTGTTCGCTGACCTGGGCGATGTCGTGGATGTGGCGGTAGCCGGCGAAAACCTTGTCCACCGGCACAGCGAGCAGCTTTTCGTCGCTGCCGGCCTCGTCCTTCATGCGCAGCACGCCGACCGGGCGCACGCGAATCACCGAGCCGGGGATCAGCGGCAGCGGCAGGATCACCAGCACGTCGGCCGGGTCGCCGTCGCCGCACAGGGTGTGCGGGATGTAGCCGTAGTTGCACGGGTAGCGCATCGGGGTGGACAGGATGCGGTCGACGAAGATCGCGCCGGTGTCCTTGTCCACCTCGTACTTGACCGGCTCGGCGTCCTTCGGAATTTCGATGATGACGTTGACTTCTTCCGGCGGGTTTTTGCCGGTGGGGACGAGGTCCAGGCCCATGGTGGGAGTTCCCGAGTGTGCGAAAGGTGGCGCATTTTACGCTGCCCGCTGCTGCGCCGCAGCATCGGCAGGCGGCGATCGCGGCGGGGAAGGGTTTGCCGGCGCGCTCCGGCGCCAGGCGGGTTGGGAGGGCGCGGGGGTGGCAGGTGTCGGGGGGCAGTGCGAGTGACGAGGGGCGGCTGCCGAGTGGAAAGTGGGTGTCCTCGAACTTCAGCGTCTAGCGAAGGTGTGAGATAGCTGGGTGTCCTGGTTCCGCGGCGGCGGGGTGGAAAGTGGGTGTCCTCGAACTTCCGCCCTCGAACTTCCGGAAGTGGGTGTCCTCGAACTTCAGCAGTCCTCGGACTTCAGCGTCTAGCGAAGGCGTGAGATAGGTGGGTGTCCCGGTTCCGCGCCTGCGCCGACGAACACCGCAGACGCCGACGCCCCGCGCGTGGCGGGGCGTCGTGCGTGCGTGGATGCGTTCGCTCACTCCCGGCGGCGACGCTCCAGATAGTGCCTGGCCCAGTCGTCCGCAATCCGCCCGGCGGCCTCGCGCCCGCCCAGGCCGAATGCCAGCGCCACTGCCACCGCCACCGCGCCCAGCACCAGGGCGAAGGCGAGGTTGACGATGTCATCGGCGATGCCCATCGCGCGCAGGCCCATCGCCAGCACCAGGCCGAGGATGGCGACGCGCGCGACCCGGCTGAGACCCAGGCCGCCGTCCGGGTTGGCGCGGCGGATGGCATCGGCCGCCACATTCGCCAGCCAGTAGCCCACGGTGAAGATCACCAGCCCCAGCAGGATGTCGCCGCCGAACACGATGAAGCTGCCCAGCAGGTCGTGGACGCCGTCGAAGCCCAGCATGGCCGCGGCTTCCACCGTGGCGAACAGCATGATGAAGAACAGCGCCAGACGGCCGCCCAGTTCGGAGAGCGACAGCACCCGCGGCGCATGCGGCGCACCCTCGGATGCGGTGATGTCCGCAGCCGGCACCCCCGTGGCCGTGCCGCTGAAGGCATGGCCCAGCCCCAGCCGCTCCGGCAGCCGGTCGAAGCCCAGGCTCGACAGCAGCCGGGTCACCAGCGCCGCGGCGAAGCGGCCGAGGAACCAGGCCAGGGTGAGAATGGCCGCCGCGCTGAGTACATGCGGCACCGCCTGCAGCAACGTGTCCAGCATGTGAGTGAGCGGGTCGGAGATGGCGTGGATCTGCAGCGCGTCCAGCGCGGCGATCAGCGCCGGCACGATCACCAGGATGAAGGCCAGCGTGCCGCCGAGCTGCGAGAGCTTCAGGCCTTCGGTGGCCTCGTCGCTCTTGCTCAGGCTGTCGATGCCGGTTGCGGCCAGCAGATTGCCCACCAGCCCGCGCACCACCTTTGCCAGCACCCAGCCGATCAGCGCGATGGCCACGGCCGCGAAGAGGTTGGGCAGCATGCCCAGCAGGTCCGAGGTCATGGTGTTGAGCGGCCCCATCAGGCCCTCGATGCCCAGCACGCCCACGATCGCCGGCAGCGCCAGCAGCAGGATCAGCCAGTAGGCGACATTGCCCATGATGTTCGACACCGGCTGCATGCCGGCGGATTCGGACAGCTTGTCGTCCAGCCGCGTGCTGGACAGCACCTTGTTCAGCAGATTGCGCACCAGCGTGGCCAGCAGCCAGGCCAGCAGGCCGATACCCAACGCCAGCAGGATATTCGGCACGTACACCAGCACGGTGGTGGCCAGCGAGCCCAGCGGCCCGGAAATGCCGTCCACCCGCAGCACGCTGAACATGCCGAGCACCGCGAACAACATCGCCGCCCAGAACACCACGCGCCCGGCGATCTTCTCCACATCGGCGTGGGTGTCGGCCTGACTGCTCAGCCGCTCATTGAACTTCAGCGCCGCCAACCCGCGCCGCGTGCCTGCGGCCAGCAACAGCGCCACGATCCAGCCGCCCAGCAGAATGGCGATCGCACCGAGCAGACTCGGCAGATACCCGCTCAGCGACGACTGCAGCCCATCGAACATCCGATCCGTGCCCATGGTCTCTCCCCTCGCGATTGGTCGACCATCCGACCGTAGTCCCGGGGATGTGAAATTTGCGTGAAATCGACGCGGATTGGCGCGCATTTGGCGGAATTCGTGCGAGTTGCGGGATTTGTCGGGGCGTGAGGGGAGGTCAGGGAGGGAGAGGTGGCTGGGATGGTGGGGCAGCACTTGCGGCTCCCTGGCGCACACTCGGAAAGTGGGTGTCCCGAGCTCCGCCCCGAGCTCCGTCTCTCGAACTCCGTCCTGTCCCGAACTCCGAACTCGAAGCCGTCACAGGAACGGCCGGCGTCGTTTCGACGCCGGCCGCAGGAGTGCGCAGCGACATGCCGCGGGCTGGCGCTCGATCTTCGATGCGCCCGCCCCCGGTTCAGGGTCATTCGATCCCGGTCTTGATCCTGGCCTTGATCTCGGCCTGAATGGCCGTTTCCTGCATCGCGCCTTCGGCGAAGACGGTGTCACCGGTGGTGCCGACATCGAACAGGCAATCCTTGCGCAGCTTTTCGTCCTTGACGCGTGCGCAGACCTGCTCCGCCAGCTCGACGTTCCTGGGGTCCATCGGCGGGATCTTGTCCTTCGGGAACGGTTCGCTGACAAACTTGTCCGGCGTGATGTCGGACGCGTAGTCGAACAGACTGGTCTTCTCGTCGACGCGCCACTTGTCGGCGAAATCGGGCTGGGTCCATTCGCCCTGCTGGAGGGCGCCCATGATGCCGTCCGTGGCCATCGTGTTGTAGGCGCGGACATTGAGGTACCAGACGTTTCCGTACGACCAGAAATGGGCGGTGGCGGTCATCCGGGTGCCATCGGGGAAGTCGACGGTGATGCCGGTGCTGCCGAGCGGCGAGACCTTGCCGCCGATACCGAGGGCGATGCCGCCCGCCGGCAGCGTGGTCACGGCGCCGTTGATGCGCAACTGCAGGCCGGACGGGTCGGGCGTCACGCCGACGCCGGGCTGCCAGCTCACGCGATAGTTGTTCACCTGCGCGGCGACCGCCGTGTTCACGCTGACCCAGGGCAGGCTGTCCACCGGGCGCTGGCGGGTCTGGAACTCCATGCCCTGCCCACGGAGCGCGACGAACTCGCCGCCGGTCTGGAAATCGTAGTACAGGCCGTTGACCGTCCTGATGTGGGGATCGCCGTCGTCGTAGCCGTCGTTGCGCGACCCGTAATGCATCAATTCGTTGGGCGAGCCCGTGCCGCGGTTGGCCACGCCGGGCCACGTCGGCGCGCCCATGCCGCCGAAGATGTTGTTGGCGTTGTGCAGACCGGCCCGAACTGCCGCAGGCGTCGCGGTCGGATAGGTCTGCAGGTAGCGCGCGGCGGCGCCGGCCACGTGCGGTGAGGCCATCGACGTGCCGTTGATCGTGTTGGTGGCAGTGTTGCTGCCGATCCATGCGGAGGTGATGGCGGTGCCGGGCGCGAACCAGTCGAGGCATGTGCCCCAGTTCGAGGCTTGCCCGAATGGCCAGATCGAGCGTGCGTCGTTGGCGTCCGTGGCCCCGACAGTGATCATCGAGGGCTCGCGCGCCGGCGAGAAGCCGCAGGCATTTGCGTTGCTGTTGCCCGCAGCGACCACGACGGTCAAGCCGTGGGCGGAGACGAGGTTCGCTGCCGCCAGATCCGCGGAAGTATTGCCGCCACCACCCAGGCTCATGTTCACGACCGCCGGCGTGACGTGGTTGGCGGCGACCCAGTTCATGCCCGCGATGATCGTCGACCACGGCGATCCGCCGCTGCAGCCGAAGACGCGGACCGGATGGAGAGTGACGGCCTTGGCGATGCCGTAGGTGGTGCCGCCGAGCGTGCCGGCGACGTGGGTGCCGTGGCCGTTGCAGTCGTTGACGCCGCCACCGATGAAATCCGCGCCAGCGCCGATGCGGCCCGTGAATTCGCTGTGCGTCAGGTTGAGGCCGGTATCGATGACGTAGGCATGCACGCCTGCGCCGGTAGTGTCGTAGGTGTACCAGCCGTCGAGCGGCAGCAGACGCCGGTCGATGCGATCGATGCCCCAGGTGGCGCCCGTCTGGATGGTGCCGGGCATCGCCATGCCGTCTTCTTCCACGAATTCGACGCGTGGATCGGCCAGCAGCGCGGCCAAGGCCTTGTCGTCCGCCTTCACCACGAATCCGCGCAGGACGTGATCGAAGCTTCGCAGGAGGCTCGCTCCATGTTGCGCGGCCATGGACTTGGCGACGAGCGGGACGCGCGCGCTGCGGTTGGATTCTCCCGTCAGGCTGGCCGCATGCGGTTTGAGAACCACGATGTACTGGCTGCGGATGGGGTTGTCGGTGGTGCGGAATTCGCCGGCGAAAACGGGCGATGCGGCGCACATCAGCGCGCTGCCGATGGCGATGGAGAGAATATGGATGCGTATGTTCATCGTTCAGTCCTTGTCCTTGGTATGAACAGCGATGCGGGCTGTCTTGCCCGTTCGGGACGGACCGCGAAGTGATGCGGCAGTCTTGGTGCTGCTAAAGGCGATGTCCTTGCCCCTGCGTGCGATCCGTGCACCGAGTCTACAGAGGCAGGATGACGTTATATCGACGTACGTCCCGAAACGGGCGCCGATGCGTCGTTGTGCGGCGCACCACATAATCCGCAGGCCGCAGCGATATACGACAGGTTCGTCGACATGTGCGTTCGCATGTCCTTGACGATGTCGTAGTGAAAGGGGGCAGCGTCTCATTTCAGCGACGAAGTCCTCGCTGTTTCGTAGCCAACGGCCCGAACCGACCCGCTCGCATGCACCACACCAGACTTCGCTTCCGGTGTTTCGTCGATGTCGATCGCGTCCGGGAATCGACGACGTAGGCCTCAGCCCTCAAGCCGCCAACGCATCCCCATCCCCCACCGACAGGCATTCCCGCTCGGCCTCGGCGAAGAAATCGCGCTGGATGTCGGCGAAGGTGCGAAAGCCCTCGCGCGCCAAGGCCAGCACGTCGGCGCGGGATTCGGGGCGGTAGCGTTCGGCCAGGGTGATTGCGGCCATGGCCTCGTCCAGGTGTTCGGCCTCGACGCCCTCCGCGTCGAAGGTGGCGTGCAGGGTGATCCAGGCGTAGGCGTGGACGCGCTGCCCGCTCAGGTCCACCCGGTAGTCGCGTTCGCGCAGGTATTGGTAGAAGCCTTCGTGGTGGCGTTCGGCGCGGAACACGCGGTCGATCAGCGCGTATTCGCGGTCGGCCAGCGATTCGGAGGCGATGTGCGTGCCCATGGCGCGGAGCAGGGCCTGGGCGTCGTGGGCCACGCCGCCGTAGCAGACGAAAGTGCGCGCGATCACGTCCTGCAGCCACGGCGGCGGCACCGACAGCGCGTCGCGGCGCGCCACGTCCAGCCCGGCGTAGTCGGCCGCGGCCTTGCGCATCGCCTGGGCCAAGGTGCGGTGCGGGATGCGATGGCCCTTGTCGCGATGCTCGTCGACGGTGGCGTCCAGCACGTGCCGCGCCACGTCCATGCCGCGCACGGCCTGTGCGCGGTCGGGTTCGTCCGGGTCGAGGAACAAGTCCTGCGATTCGCCGATATTGCCGGCCAGCTTGGCCACCAGCGCGCCCGCGTAGCCGTTCCAGCGGGTGTAGCGGTCGATGAACAGGAACTGCGCCAGCGGGCTGCGCACGGCGGCATCGCAGGCGCGGCGCACGCGCGCCTCCATCACCGAGATCTCGTCGCCCGTGATGAAATCGTCGAGTCGGAACATGCATCCTCCGCTGAGTCTGCAGGACGCTGCCATGCGCCCCTGCAGGCCCTTATGGTGTCCGCGCGCGGGACTGTCAAGCGCAGGGTGGCGGGAGCCCTGGTTGCGCAGGCGCACGGTGTAGGTGCGCGCGCTGCGCGCGATAGGCGGACGCACGCCTCAGCGCCGCGTGCACGCAGCGGATGCGTGCACCGCAGATATGCATGCGCCCCTAACGACGAAGGCGGCCCAAGGCCGCCTTCGTGAACCCACATGCGCCGACGAAATGGCGCGCGTCAGGCGTTACTGCGTCGCCGGTGCGTCGGGTGCGGTCGTCTCGGCCGCCTCTGCCTCGGGCGCTGCGGTCGCATCCGTCTCGTCTGCGGCTTCAACCGCAGCAG
>ERZ1066122.1868-NODE-1868-length-15373-cov-7.722092_pt1 | contig 15373 bp, 12 predicted proteins | sample MGYA00382769_ERZ1066122 | MGnify/ENA primary metagenome ERZ1066122 (study PRJEB33369, sample SAMEA5778352) | biofilm metagenome | biome: Industrial cooling water; feature: Water cooling tower basin; material: Biofilm | place: United Arab Emirates | collected...
GGCGGGCACGGCGCACCCGCGAGCGGCGGCGCGGCGCGGGCGGCGCAGGGGCGGCGGGTTCGGCAGCGGGCGCCGTGGGGGCGACGATAGGCGCAGCGGGCGCGCTCAGCGTCGAGGCCGTGGGCGTGGGCACGGGGGGCGCTGCCACGGGCGCGGGCGGCGTGGCGCCGGGGCGTAGGTCGGCGGCGCGCAGCTCGCGCTTCCAGAGCGTCCGGCCGTCGGCGCCGCAGAGGGTGATGGCGAGGGTACGCTCTTTTTCCGGCCCGCTGACATCGAGCAAGGCAAAATTGCGCTCGACGCGCAACGTGGCCGAATCGCGCAGCGAATTGACTTCTTTATCGCCTACGCCGGCCGGGCTGGCCGTCAGGGGCGAGGTGGTGAGGTCGTAGAGCGGGTAGAGGCCGGGGCGCTCGAGGCGGGTCAGCTCGGCGTGGTGGCGGTCGCCGGTGACGAAGAAGACGCCCGGTACGCGCAGCTCTTCGAGGCGGCGCAGCAGCTCGGCGCGCTCGGTGTCGTAGATGGCGTAGTTCTCGAACACGCGCGCCGGGTTGAGCACCTGCCCACCCACGCACACGATTCTGAAGGTGGCCCGCGACGACACCAGCGACTCGGTGAGCCACTGTAGCTGCTCAGGCCCCAGAAACTGGCCGGTGCGCGCGTTGTCGCGGTTGGGGGTGCGGTGCCAGCGGTTATCGAGCAGAAAAAACTGCACGTCGGCCCACTGAAACGTGCTCGCCACGCCGCCGCCGCCCTGCCCACGGCCCAGCGCGGGCCAGTAGCGGCGGAAGGCGTCGAGGGTGGCGTCGCGCATCGCGTAGGAACGGTCGGCGTCGTTGGGGCCGAAATCGTGGTCGTCCCAGGTGGCGTAGTGATGCACGGAGGCCAGCAGCGGCTGGAGCTGCCGCAGGGCGCGGGTGTGGGCGTAGCGGCGGCGGATGCCGCTGGGCGAGTCCCAGTCGGCTTCGCGCAGGTAGGTATTGTCGCCGAGCCAGACCATCAGGTCGGGGCGGTAGTTGTTGAGGGCCGTGAAGATGCCGTATTCGTCGCCATACGGCTCGCCGGGGCGGTCGTAGAGCGAGTCATTGACGTAGGCGCACGAGCCGAGGGCGACGCGGAAATCGGGCGGGTCTTCGCGCCATTGCCACAGCGCCTGCGACTGAAACTCGAGCGGATACGGGCGCGGCAGCACCCGCAGACGGGCGTGGTCGATGTCGGCAATCCAGAGGCGGTAGGCGTATTTGCGGCCGGGCCGCACCGAGTCGGCCACCAGTTCGGCGATGTGGTCGGGGCCGCTGGTGAGCACCACCGCCGTGCGCCAGCGGCGCTGGGGGCGGCCTTTTTCCCAGTATTCTACCTGGGCACCCCCGGCGTGGCGGAGCTGCACCCACAGGCCCACCTCGCGCATCGTGGAGTACGTCACCATCGGGCCGCTTTTCAGCAGCTTCGGCGAGGCCGTGCGGCGCTCGGGCGGCGCCGTGGCGCGCGTGGGCGTCTGGTTGGGCGCGGATTGCGCGTAGCTCGGCCGGCCGCTCATCAACACGATGAGCAGACTACCGAACAGCGCCCCCCAGCGCCGCGCCTCAACAAGGCAAATCGGCGAGTTGAAATGCATCGAAGACAAGAAGGAACACAGCAGCCCGTACAAGCTGCCCGTGCGGGTTAGAGTGAGTCGGCTACGAAAGGGGGAAGAGTGCCCGACCCCACCGGTTATCAGCAGCAGTAACCGTATAGAAATCAGCAGCTTGACCAGATTGCAGGACAATTCCGGGAAACAACCCGAAAATCGCCGGACGGACAAAATGGTCGAACAGGTGCTCTTAGTACCACTCGGGCGGGCCTAGTAACCCTACGCACGTGCCCCAACGGCGGGTTTAGGGCCTCCAACCGTCTGTTTGAGTCGGTGAGCGGCTCGGCGCCCACCCGTCGGCGGCCTGGCGGAGCGAGTCGCGCCGCCGGGCGGCGGCGTGGACTTCCTCGGGCGTGGCGTACTCGATGGGTTCGGTCGGTTGGGGCGCCGGAAGCACTTCTTCGACGGTACCTTCGTAGAGGTCGGGCGCGGCAGTGCGCGCCGCTTCCTTGTGCTGCGAGGCCACGATCCCGCCAATCAGCAGCGCCACCACTATCAGCCACGCCACCACCCTGAACACGCGCCGCTCGCGGTCGGTCAGGACGGTGGCGGGCGGCGCAACGGCCTCCGCAGGGGGCTGCTCGTAACTGGCAGCCGATACGTCCGCCTCCCTCCCCGGCCACGGCTCGGCGGGCGGGCGGCTTTGCAACAGCAGGACGCCGATGATGCCGCAGACCACGACCAATAGCCCCGCCACCGGAACCAGGGTCGCCGCCCACATCCACAGCATCGCCGATAGTAAACTCAGCACCCCCAGCGCCGCACTACGGCGCTGCTTGCGGGGGTTCAGCAGGCGAATCAGACCCAATATCGGCGGCAGCCAGAACGGGACGCTGAGTAAGCCGGCCGCCCATAGCAGGGCCGTGAAGGCTTCGTCGGGGATTTTCAGGCCGCCCGCCAGCGCGGCGGGTGCGGTGAGCGTCAGCAGGAAAGTCAGCGCGGGGGCGGCGTGTGCGTTAGTTCTGGTTTTCATCAGGTGATGAAGGTGTGATGGCCGATGGCTGACGCAATAGCTTGTGAATCACCATCACCGCGCCCACGAGCACCACCACGATGAGCAGCACTAGGATGATGGCGATAAGCGCCCACGCACCATCGTCGTTGAAGGCCGCGCCGTGCGCCATTGTCAGCAGGAGAGTCATTGGGTGAAGATAGCGCCCGCTCGCCCGGAGCTCCAGCTCCGGTGCGGCTCAAGAAGGGAGGCTCCAGCCTCCCACCGGCGGTTAGGCGCCGAAGAGCGGCCAGGTTGCTGACACCCAACCGCGGGTGGGGGCTGGAGACCCCACGCTTCAGCCGCACCGGAGCTGGAGCTCCGGGCGAGCGCGGAGGAGGGCCGCACCAGAGCTTCGCTCCGGGCGAGCGGCTACTCCTGCCCCACCGTCAGCGGGCGAGCCTGCTTGATGTAGAGCTTCCGCTCCGGCCCATCAATCTTGAATTCCACGTCAAGCGTCAATTCATCATACGGCCGGCCGCGCCACGCGCCCGACACGTTTTTGTGGTAGTGCCGCTTGAGCGCGGCGAGACAATCGGCGAGGCGGCGGATGTCGCCGTTGGTGAGCACCGGCGTATTGCCAGAGGTCAGGCTCGACCTATCGACATACTCGGCCGTGACCGGGAAGGCCGGCTGGTGCGTGAACGGCACCCGCAGCACGTCGTAGATGATGAGCTGGTCGCAGCGGGTGCCGGGCGGCGGCGACACGACGCTCGTCTCGCCCACCTGCACATTGACCACGTAGCCGGCATTGAGGCGGTTGTAAACGTTGCGCGTGAGCGCCACGCCGTTGGCCGCTTCCGTGGGGAACGAGCGATGCACGAGCACCCCCATCGCCACCGATTGCTGGCGGATGCGAAACAGCGCGCGCTCCTGCACGGCGCGCGGCTCCCAGAGGCTGGCCCACACCTGCCGAATGGCAGCGGCGACGCTTTTTTTCGCTGAATCAGGCCGCCCCACCACGCCCGTCTGCGAGTCGTAGAGGCCCGCGCCGTTGAAGCCTTCGATGTCTTCGGCGTTGGTGGATGAGCGGAAGCGCAGGCGCGGGTGAAGGTGCTGCGCCTTCGCGCGCGCCTCAACCAGCCGCACGAGGGCCGGGTCGAGCGGCGCGCGGCGGATGGCTTGCTGAATCAGCCGCAGCCGCGCCGTGAGGCGGCGCGAGTCGGCGAGCACGGCCGGGGCGGCCCACAGCGAATCGAGGCGCGCCCGGATGCCGTGCCGCTCGACGTGCTCGCAGTACCACCGAAACGGGATGGCGAAGGCGCCTTCCGGCACCGGCAGCGGGTCGTGGCGGCCGACTTCGACGCGCAGCAGCTCGGCGAAGTTGGCCGCTTTGCCGCCGATGGTTTTCACGGAGCCGTAATCGGCGTTCTCAAGACTGACGAGGCCGCCCGTCTGCCGGTCAAGCCGCAACACCTGCTCGGGGCCGCGCGCGCGGGCGGCCCACGCAGCTTGCGCCTCTTCCAGAGTGGCGGGCGCGAGCTGGAACGTATCGGCCGTCACTTCAAACCGCACGAGCTGCCCCGTGAGGCCGCGCAGGCGCGCATCGGCCCACGCCCCGCGCCACGCCGCGAAGGGCGTCTGCCGGTTCTGGCTCAGCAGATTGAGGTGCGAGAGCGGCGTTTGCAGCGCCGTAGTGAGCACCCCGGCCACGGGCGGCAGGTCGGCGGGGGCACCGTCGCAGACCAGAATATCGGTCGGGCCGAGGGCGGCCGTGGGCACCGAATCGGCCGCCACGCGCCGCAGGTAGCCGAACGCCCGCGCCGCCACCAACGGCTGAAAGGTCTGCCCCGCGAAGGCCCGCTCCGGCGCCAGCAGCGGCACGGCGGGCGCCTCGGCGCGCAGACGGGCGGCCTGGGTGGGCGTGGCCGTCAGCACGCGCACCGAGTCGGTGGGCGGCGCCACCGTAGCGCGCACCCGCCGGTAGAGCGTCGCCATCTGACGACCGGAAATATCATCCATCGCAAAAAACTCGAGCACGTAGCCGCCCCCGCCAAACTGGCTGAGCGTGCCGAGCACAAACCGCCGCAGCCGGCTCTGCGAGTAGTTCCACTGATTGAACAGCACGTTGCCGCCCCGAAACCCGAGCCGCTGCGCGCAGAAATCGAAGTGCAGCGGGTAGCGCCGCGAGTGCGTGTAGTACAGGGCCGAATCTTCCAAATCGAGCACCACCTTCACGCTCCGCACGGCGCCGTATTTGAGCGTGAGCGGCGCCCCGGCGAGGGTCAGAAAATCGGCCCGACCGCCGAGGGCGGGCAGCGAGTCGGGCGCGCGGCCGGGTGCGGCGGCGCGGGGCTTCTGGTCGGCGCACCCGGCCCCGGCAAGGGTCAGTGCGAGCAGAAGGCCCAGCAGCGAGGAGAGCAGTACGGAACGCATCCGACCGGGCTGTGCGGCGCGGGCCGCCTACGCCAGCACCCGCATCGTGGGCGCGGCAGCGCCCAGCGGCCGAATCACCACGCGCTCATCGTCCCAGAGCTGGCTCTGGTTGGCGTAGTGCAGATAGACGCGCGCCGTCGTGATAACGTCCTTCTCGCAGTAGCGCGCGATGCGCTCGACGCCCGCCTGCCCCTCCGACCAAAACACCCGTCCCACCTGCGAGCCGTCGATGTCGTCTTTCGGCGACGGAATATCGAACACGCCCGCCAGCAGGTTCAGCGAGGTGTAGCCTTTGTTGTCGCCGAATTTCCAGAGGTCCAGCGTATCGAGCAGGTGCGGCAGCTCCCACGGCTTGTAGCCGCTGATGTCGAGCATCGGCGGGAGCTGAATGCCGCAAATCAGCATCCGGCGGCCGAGGTAAGCGTAATCGAACTCGCGGCCGTTGTGGGCGCACAGGAAGTGTCCGACCTCGCGTGGGTCGTCGTGGTGCTGGCGGGTGGTGGCGCGCTCGAGCTTGGTGCCGTAGGGCCGCCGCTCGCCGAGGGCGTTGGCGAACTCGCGGAGCACTTCGCATTCGTCGGTCGAGGCGTACGACTTCACGTAGAACCGCAATCCGCCGTCGTTCTCGCGCCGGAAATAGCCCACCGAAATGCACACCACCTGCCCGAACTCGGCGTAGAGAGCGGCTTTTTCAAAGAGGTCGGCCGGCGTTTGCCCGGCTTCCAGGTCTTTGGCGTGGCGTTTTTCGCAGAAGGTGGCCCAGAGCTGCTGGCGGCGCTCGTCGTGGTCGGCGAAGGCGGCGCGGCCGGGCGCGGTTTCGATATCGACGAAGAAAACGCGGGTCAGGTCAACGTTGCGGAGGATGTTCATTGGGTCGGGCGCGCGGCGGCGAAGGGGGGCCGAAAGGATGGTCGGCACTCAAAGCTACTTCTCCGGGCGCGGCCTCCGGCGCGGTGGCGCCGGAAAAAGTTTTCCCCCGCCTTATCCACCGGCTTATGCACCGAAAATGGTCAAGTTATGCACCGCGCATCTAATCACCTTCTCCCCTTTTACCTTTTCCCCCTACGCCAACCCCTGCCGCAGCGCCTTGCTCACGGCCTCAGTCATTGAATGCACGTGCAGCTTCTCGTAGATTTTTTTGATGTGCGAGCGCACCGTGTCGAGCGAGATGTTGCGGTCGGCGGCAATCATCTTGTACGAATAGCCTTCGACCAGCAGCTTCAGAATCTCGTGCTCGCGGGCGCTGAGGGCGTCGGTCGGCTCGGCTTGCGAACCGGCCTGTACGCGCGCCGGGGAAGCCGGAAACAGCCGCAGCACCTGCCGCGCAATGGCGGGCGTCATCGGGGCGCCACCGGCGCGGACTTCCGAAATGGCGTCGAGCAGCTTGGCGGGCGGCGTTTTTTTGAGGAGATAGCCGTCGGCCCCGGCGCAAATGGCGTCGAACACGCGGTTGTTTTCCTCAAATACGGTCAGCATCACAACCAGCGTTTCAGGGCGCACGGCTTTGAGGCGTTTCAGCCCTTCGATGCCGGTCATTCCGGGCATATCGATATCCATCAGCACCACGTCGGGCTGCAGGCGGGCCACGTCGGTCGTCACGGCCGTGCAGTTCGGCAGCGAGCCGACGAGCTCAAGGCTCGGGTCGGCGCTCAGGAGCTGGCCGAGCGAGGCGCGCAGGTCGGCGTTGTCTTCGTAAATCAGAACGCGGGTAGTGGCTGACGACATTGGGAGACGATGAATATCAAGCTGCTGGAATTGCCGACGAAGGTAGGAAGGGCCGGCTCGGCGCGTCCATCACACGATGATGTGGATTGGGAAGATGTGGAGATGTGAGGATGTGGGGGTAGCTGCATTGGTGCTGATGGCGCGTACTTTTCCGCCCCATTCTTCGTACACCGCGTGTGCCGCTACCCTCTGCCACCGACCTCCTCCCCGAAATCACCTTCCAGACCAGCCGCGCCAGCGGACCGGGCGGGCAAAACGTCAACAAAGTCGAGAGCCGCGTGGAGGCCCGCTTCCACGTAGCCGCCTCGACGCTGCTGACCGACGAGCAGAAGGCGCGCATCCTCGAAAAAATCGGCTCGCGCCTTACCACCGACGGCCACTTGCTCGTGGCCGCGCAAGACGACCGCTCGCAGCTCCGCAACAAGGAAATTGCCGTCGAGCGGCTGCACGACATCCTGCGCCGCGCCCTCCACCGCGACCCGCCCCGCCACCCCACCACGCCCGGCAAGGCCGCCGTGCGCCGCCGCCTCGACGCCAAGAAGCGACACGGCGAAAAGAAGGCCAGCCGCCGGGCCGATTTCTGAGGTAGCCGCGCCAACGGCAGCCGGCTCCGCTACGTACGGAAGTAGCTTTGCCGCTTTCTGTATTCGACTCTTTCCCCCTTTGCTGATGCTCTACCTCGGCGATTTCAACGAACTCGAAGTGCTGCGGCTCACCGAGCACGGCGCTTTCCTCGGCTCTGCCGATGGCGACGTGCTGCTGCCCGGCCGCTACGTGCCCAACCCGGCGCCGCGCGTCGGCGAACGGCTGCGGGTGTTTGTCTATCGCGATTCCGAAGACCGCCTCGTCGCCACCACCCAGCGCCCGCTGGCGCGCGTGGGCGAGTTCGCGGCGCTGCGCGTCCGCGACGTCAACGCCGCCGGCGCGTGGCTCGATTGGGGCCTCGACAAGGATTTGCTGCTGCCCTGGCGCCAACAACGCCGCGAAGTGCAGCCCAACGAGCGCGTGGTGGTGTACGTCTATCTCGACGAAACCTCCGACCGTTTGGCCGCTACCACCAAGCTCGCGCGCTTCCTCGACCCCGACACCGCCGAACTGGCCGCCGGGCAGCCCGTGGCGCTCCTCGTGACGCAGGAGACCGACCTGGGCTTCGCCGTCGTCATTGAGCAGCGGTGGGGCGGGGTGCTCTACCGCAACGAGGTGTTTCAGCCGGTGCGCCCCAGCGACGAGCTGCCCGGCTACATCAAGCGCATCCGGCCCGACGGCAAGGTCGATGTGGCGCTGCAAGCCTCCGGTTACGAAGACGCCGTGGCCGACGCCACCGCTACCCTCCTCGACGCGCTGCGCGCCGCCGGGGGCCGCCTGCCCCTCTCCGACTCGTCGGCGCCCGCCGACGTGCATCGGCTCCTGCGGATGAGCAAAAAGACGTTCAAGAAAGCCCTCGGCCACCTCTACCGCACCGGCGTCGTGACGCTCGATCCGGCGTACACCACGCTGGTGCAGGGAGAGTGATTAGTGATTAGTGATTAGTGACTAATGACCAGTGATTAGTGACTGGTGTGATCCTAATTGTCTTAACTGCTAATTCATTAGCCGCTCGCTGTTTGTCACTTGTCACTCGTCACTAATCACTCGTCACTAATGAAAACCGCTCTCCTCGCCGGTGCCACGGGCCTGATTGGCAGCCAGTTGCTCGACCTGCTGCTCGCTGCCGACGACCGCTACGAACGCGTCATCAGCATCGGGCGGCGGACGCTGCCCATCCAGCATCCCCGGCTGGAGCAGCGAATAGTGAATTTTGACAGCCTCGAAACCGAGCGCCTGCGCCTTATCGCCGACGACGTGTTTTGCTGCCTCGGCACCACCATTCGGCAGGCGGGATCGGAGGAGGCATTTTACCGGGTCGATTACTCGTACGTCGTGAAGCTGGCGGCGCTGTTGAGCGGCAATTTCGCGTCCCAGTTTCTGGTCGTGTCGGCGCTCGGGGCCGATGCCGATTCGCACATTTTTTACAACCGCGTGAAAGGCGAGATGGAAACGGCCGTGAAACAGACCACCTTCCGGGCAATTCATATTTTTCAGCCCTCGCTGCTGCTCGGCGAGCGCCCGAATCCGCGTTTCGGCGAGCGCGTGGCGGCGGCGGTACTGGCCGTTGTGGGGCCGCTGCTGATTGGCCCGTTGCGGCCCTACCGCGCCATTCGGGCGGCCACGGTGGCACAGGCGATGCTCGACGCGGCCCGGCAAGACGGCGGCGGCACCCGCACCTACCGCTCCGACGAGATTGCCGCCGGCGTAGCCCGCGAAACGGCGCCCGGCGGGGGCGGCCGGGCTGGCAAGTCCGGCACATCCGTCGCTGCCTAGCCCCTGCGGCCCAACTCCGGGCGGCGGGCAGCCGTAAAGGGGCTGCCACCCCCGGCTGCGTATCGGCAGCCGCAATTACGGTCGGCGCACGGCAAATGGCACTCACTACCTCTTTCTCTTCTTCCTCTTCCACCGCCACCTCGCACCGGCCGTGGCCGCCGCTGTTGCGTCTGGTGGCCGCGCTGCTGCTGACCGGAGTGCTCAGCTTGTTCCTGACCAGCTCGACCCTGGCGCAAACCCGTAAGAAAGCAGCGGGCGGCGGCGGTGGTGGCGGCACCGGCTACCGCACGGGTATCGGCCTGCGGGCCGGCTCGCCGTCGGGCGTCACGCTGAAGCATTTTTACAAAGGCCCGCTCGCGGTGGAAGGCATTATCGGCACCAACTTCAACCGGCGCGGCATCAACCTGACGGTTCTCATCGAAAAACACGGCCGCGCATTTCAGGCGCGCGGACTGAATTATTATTACGGTTTTGGCGGCCATATAAGCTCCTACGCGCGACGCTATTATTACGATTGGTATTACGTCAAATACAAAGGCAATCGGTATTTTTATCGGGATGCGGAATATTACGAGAACGGGCGCTTTTGGGGCGTCGGCATCGACGGCGTATTGGGGCTGGAATATCAATTCGCCGATTTACCCTTCACGCTCGGCGTTGATGCAAAACCGTTCGCCGAATTAACGCGCGGCGAGCCGTTTTTTGGGGTTGATGGGGCCGTGAGCTTGCGGTATGTGTTCTGATGTGTTTGTATTTTGCTACCGTCTGCTTGTCATTGCGAACGGAATAGGGGGTGATAAAGAAGTCTTAACACCCTCTTAGCGACTGTTTGCGGTTGAGCAATGGACTGCGAACCTCCGGTTCGCCCGCAGCGGTTAGGCGCACCACGCCCGGCGTACCCAACCGCTTTGCCCAGCCGCCGCGAGCGAACCGGAGGTTCGCGGCCCAACCCAACCGCCGGGCAATGGCATAAACCGCTTCTTAATCATTTCTAATAATCCATTTGCAGGCATCGGGGTTTAGCGCCACACAAACCAAAACCCCTTAACTGCAATGTACACGCACCGTTTTTTTTGTAGTCTGCTGCTGGCTCTGGTGGCACTTCTGGCAGTCAGTACCTCTGCCCACGCACAAAAGCGCGCCACCAAACGCGCCACTGCCAAAATCGACTCGGCCCAATGGCGGCGCGAGCATTACATTGTCAACCGCGATTCGGCGTACGCCAACCCCTACGTGGCGCTGCGGAAGCTGATGGGCGGCAACCGCCGCTTCGTTGAGAACAAGAGCATTAAGCCGCGCCAGTCGCGCGAGGTAATGCTGAGCACCGAGAAGGGCCAAAAGCCGTTTGCCACCATCGTGGGCTGCTCCGATTCGCGGGTGCCGAACGAAATTATTTTCGATCAGGGCGTCGGCGATTTGTTTATCGTCCGCACGGCCGGGCAGGTGATGGCGGAAGCCTCGTACGGCTCCATCGAGTTCGCGTCGCTGGCGCTCGGCTCGAAGCTTATTGTGGTGCTCGGGCACCAGAAATGCGGCGCCGTCGATGCGGCCGTGAAGCGCCCGGAAGTGCCGGGCCACATCATTTCGCTCGTCAATGCCATTAAGCCCGCTGCCGACAAAGCCCGCACGATGGGCGGCGACGTGCTCGAAAACGCCATTCGCCAAAACGTCATCGACCAGGTGAACGAACTGCGCGACCTCGAGCCGGTGTTGGCGCGCGAGTACAAAAAAGGCCGAATCCTGATTGTCGGCGCCGTGTACGACCTGCACACGGGCAGGGTCGAGTTCGTGCCCGAGACGCTGCGAAACCTGCCCGAGTACAACCCCGCCGGCGATGCCAGCACGAAGCAGAAATAAGCGCCCCTGCCGCACGGCCACTACGCTAAACCCGCATTCTTTCCCGGATATTTGGGCGCCCGCTGCTTCGGCGGCGGGCGCTGTTTTTTGGCTCGACAAATGCCAGTTATTCTTTTTGCAGTAAGCGTCCGGCGGCTTTTCTTAGCAGTGGCGCTCCTGTCGGTCATCACGACTTCCGCATCCGCCCAAAACACCCGCATCACCGACCGCAACCGCATCGGCTGGCTTACCAACACCACCACCATTCGCCTCTACGACCGCTGGAGCCTCCACGCCGAATACCAGTTTCGGCGCGACGAGTGGCTCGCCGACTGGCAGCAAAGTCTGCTGCGGACGGGCCTCAACTACCACCTCACCGACAAGGTGACGCTGCGCCTGGGCTACGCCTGGATCGAGACGTGGCCCTACGGCGACTACCCCATCCAGGCCGCCGGACGGCAGTTTACCGAGCACCGGCTCTACCAGGTGGCCACCGTGCAAAACCCGCTGGGGCGGCTCGGCCTGAGTCATCGGTTTATGAGCGAGCAGCGCTGGGTGACGCGCTACAACCTGCCCGAAAGCGGGCGCGCGCCCGAAGAAACCGTATTCCAGAACCGGCTGCGGTATATGGCGCGGCTGCAACTGCCGCTGTTCAAGCCCGCGATGGAAAACCGGACGCTGTACCTGGCCACCTACGACGAGGTATTTCTGGGCTTTGGCGAGAACGTGAACGAAAACGTATTCGACCAAAATCGCTTGGCCGCGCTGGTGGGCTACCAGTTTTCGCCGCTGTTTCGAGTAGAAGGCGGTTTTTTTCAGCAAATTCTACAGCTGCCGCGCGAGGTGGGCGGGCGCAACGTATTTCAGCGCAACAACGGCTTCATCGTGAACACGGTGCTTAATCTGGACTTGCGCCGCCCAAAGCCCTGACGACCGACGGCCGCGCCGACGGGTAATTTCGCGCCCTGAACAGTAAAGGTGCCACCCCACCGCCCCACCGCCCAATGACCTCCCCCACGACCCTGCCCGCCTGGGGCGCCCTGCTCACGCACCGCGCCGCGCTCGAAAACGTCCACCTGCGCGAGCTGTTTGCGGACGACCCGCAGCGATTCGAGAAATTTTCGCGGCGCCTGACGCCCGATTTTCTGGTCGATTTTTCGAAGCACCGCCTCACTGCCGACACGCTGCGGCTGCTGGTACGGTTGGCGCGCGAAGCGGGCGTAGAAACCCTGCGCGACGCAATGTTTCGCGGCGAAAAAATCAACACCACCGAAAATCGCGCGGTGCTGCACGTCGCGCTTCGCAACCGTGCCAACCGCCCGATGCTGGTGGATGGCGAAGACGTAATGCCCGGCATCAATGCCACGCTGGCGCAGATGCACGACTTCTGCCTGCGCGTACGCTCGGGCCAATGGAAAGGCTTTTCGGGCCAGGCCATCACCGATGTAGTGAACATCGGCATCGGCGGCTCCGATCTCGGGCCGCTGATGGTCACGGAGGCCCTCAAGCCCTACGGCGGCCACCTGCGCCCCTACTTCGTGAGCAACATCGACGGCACCCACCTTGCCGAGACGCTCAAACACCTCAACCCCGCCACGACGCTGTTTCTGGTGGCGTCCAAGACCTTCACCACGCAGGAAACGATGACCAACGCCGCCTCGGCGAAGGCGTGGCTGCTGCGGGCGGCCGGTGGCGAGCAGGCGGCCATCGCCCGGCACTTCGTGGCACTGAGCACCAACCGCGCCGCCGTGGAAGCATTCGGCATCGACCCGCAGAATATGTTTGCCTTCGCCGATTGGGTCGGCGGGCGCTACTCGTTGTGGTCGGCCATCGGGCTGAGCATCGCGCTCACCATCGGCTTCGCCAACTTCGAGGAGCTGCTGACGGGCGCCCACGAGGTAGATGAGCACTTCCGCACCACACCGCTCGAAGACAATTTGCCGGTGCTGCTGGGCGTCATTGGGTTGTGGTATCGCGATTTCTGGGACGCCCAGACCTACGCCATTCTGCCGTACGACCAATATCTGCACCGCTTCGCGGCGTATTTTCAGCAGGGCGATATGGAGTCGAACGGCAAGCGTGTAACCAAAGCCGGCACCGCCAGCGCCTGCGAAACCGGCCCCGTGGCGTGGGGCGAGCCGGGCACCAACGGGCAGCACGCCTTCTATCAGCTCATTCACCAGGGCACGAGCCTGATTCCGTGCGATCTCATCGCCCCGGCGCGCTCGCACAACCCCCTCGGCGACCATCATCCGATTTTACTCGCCAATTTTTTCGCGCAGCCCGAAGCCCTGATGCGCGGCAAGAATGAAGAGGAAGTACGCGCCGAGCTGACGAAGGAAGGCTTCAGCGGCGACGCCCTCGAGGCGCTGGTGCCGCACAAAATATTCCCCGGCAATCGCCCCTCAACCAGCATTTTGGTGCAGGAAGTGACGCCGCGCACCCTGGGTCGCCTTATTGCACTCTACGAGCACAAAATATTCGTGCAAGGCGCCATCTGGAACATTAATTCCTTCGACCAGTGGGGCGTGGAATTGGGCAAGCAGCTCGCCAAAGCCATCCTGCCGGAGCTGCACACGCCCGACGCCGTAACCACGCACGACGGCTCGACGAACGGGTTGATAAATGCGTGGAAGGCGATGCGGTAAATTTCCGGGGCGTAAGTGGATTTTGCTTAGTCAGTGCGAGAGTAGTGAAATAATAACGAGCCGGTGACAGCTTAAAAACTCCATACACGCTATTAAAATACTATAACGGCCGGGGTGCGAAACACACCCCGGCCGTTGTAGTTTCAATAAGGCGGTTTCTTGCTTCACTACACAGGGTGCACAAAAATAATTTCTACGAAAAGGGCTTCAACGCCCCCGCGGAGCGACTTGCTCTGTTTTTTTGGTCAATATACAAGTAATTAAAAGTACCAATTTGGAGGTTCTACCAGTATGTTTGCTACATCCTGTCGCCGCCTGCTGCCGGGCGCTGGATTCTGCTTCTTCGGAGTCGGTTTGGCCGACTCCAGCCGATCTGCTCGGTTCCGTCTTGCTGGAAATCAAATGTTAGTTACCTGCCACCTCGTCTGCCAATGGCATCCTGCCTGCTTTTCTCTTCGGCGTCGGTAGCACGTCGGGCTGCGCGCTGTGTTGGCCCGGCTAACCGTTTCACCCACTAATCGGGAGCGGTATGCTGCGGCCTTTCTTTCCCTCCGTCTCTTTTGGCCGAAACCGGGGCGCGCGGCGCTACTGGCTGCGGGGCCGCGCCGTTGAGCACAGTAGGCGCGGCGAACGAACAGACACCCTTGTTGACGCAAGGGGCTGTTCGTTCCGCCTCGCGTCTTGGCGCACGGCGTAGCCGCACCTCCGGGTTACCGCTTCGGATCGCTGTCTGCCCTTCCCGAAGGAGGGAGCCAACAAGGCCTTCAACCTGTAAAGGACGGCATTCGGAGCGTTGAGTTGTAGTTCTCAACGATTTTCCAGGTTCAACAATGCATTTTTCCTTGCCAACGGTCGCGCGGCTCGCGCTGGCCTTACTGCTTAGCGCGACGGGTCTGACGACCGCCGCGCAGTCCATTTCCCTCTCTACCACGTGTATCAACGAGCCGTGGGGCTCGACGAGCACCACCACGGCTACGTTCAGCGCCCCGGCGGGCATCTCGCTGATTGGTACTAATCCGTGGTCGGTGATTGGTGATTTGGTCATCGTTTCCACTTCCGGCAACACCTGCGTGGTACGCTCCACGGGCTACGGCAAAGGGGTGGTCGAAGCCAAATACACCGCCGCCGGTTGCACTACGCCCATAACGGCCTCGGTGCGGTCGGCGGGCATCTTCAAAAACTTCACGACGTGGCCTGGGCAGAACCAGATTGTAGGGCCGACGTGCTTGCCTGCCTCTGGCGATGTGACTTACTCGATTAACTCAATCGTCACCCAAGAGTCTCAAATTCAAGCTGGTATAGGCACAGATACTTACCAATGGACTGTGACCCCTTTGGTCACATTCACCTACAAGTCAGGCGATAAAAGCTCAATCACTTTTACGCCTGCAAGTGGCACGTCCTACGTAATCAAGGTGAGGGTCGGCCAGTGCAACTTCGGCAACGCTGCTGCCGAGAAGGTACTAAACGCTACTGCCGGCTCTACTCCACCGGCCGTCACCGGCTTCCCCACCTGCCTAGCCACGAACGCACCCCTCACCAACACGTTCACTTTCACGTTGCCGGTTAAGACTGGTGTTGTGTACGACGTGCAGGTGCCGCCGAGCTGGTCGCGCACCAACCCGACGTATCCCGCGTACCCGTTCACCGCGACGGCGGATGCCAATCTGTTGTTTACGGTGAATGCCGACCAAAACGGGGGCAACGTGATCATCAAATCGACGCCGGTGTGCGGAGGCGCCGTGACGCAGGTGCTGCCCGTGAATCGGCGGCTGGTGTTCAGCGGGCTGGTGCCGCAACCGGTGGGTA
>ERZ1066122.1869-NODE-1869-length-15355-cov-37.285882_pt1 | contig 15355 bp, 14 predicted proteins | sample MGYA00382769_ERZ1066122 | MGnify/ENA primary metagenome ERZ1066122 (study PRJEB33369, sample SAMEA5778352) | biofilm metagenome | biome: Industrial cooling water; feature: Water cooling tower basin; material: Biofilm | place: United Arab Emirates | collected...
GCGCCCGAGGACCGCAATCCGTGAACTTACCCGGCCGTGGTGAATAACCCAGGATAACGGTAGCCCCAGTGAATCCCGCGCAGGTCCGCCCCGCCATCCGTAGTAGCTGCCCAGACAGGTGCCCCGCTGTCACCGGCACTTGACTGATAGTAGCCACCATGCTGGCAACTGTACACGAACGGCCCGATCCCGATCTCCGCTGAGTAGGATGCCAGCTCCATGTCCACGCACGTCTTCGTGATCGTTCCCTGCGTCCAGCCGGTCGTCTGGCCCGACTTGCTTAATACCTCGCCTTCGCGCGTAACGTTGCGGGCGCCAATCCGAAGCGGGTTGTTCCGGTCCGTCTCGAGGTAGTAGTTGCTGTAGCGATACGCGTCCGCATCCGGATTGGTTCGTAGGAACCGGCGGATGTACCCGTATCCGACGGGTGGCGCGCTGGCATCCGGAGCGTACGTGATAAGCGCTGCGTCCGCGTTGCGACACCAGCGCGCGAGACTGGGAAGCAAACCCCAAAGACTAAACGCGGGACAGTAGTCATGGAAGCTCCGGTCTGCGGTCTCGACGCCGAGTTTCCCGTATAGTTGGCCCCCCACACCGTAATACGTGTAGAACGGTGTCCCGTCTGCACCACTCGAGTTCCAGTCCTTCGAACAGTGCGAGTCGGTCACCAGCACCGTCTTGCCATCCTGGTGTGCTACGAACCCTAGCGTGCAGCGGGTCGGGCCTTTCGAGTTGGGATCCCACTGCTGTCCGTACGGGTCCCAGATAGCATCACCTCCAACAAGCCCGATCGTGTCCTGTACCGCATACTGGAAATCGGTTCCAGGGCTCTCGGGGACGAACACCGCGTAATCCCCCTCCAGTACGATCACCGCACTGTCGGGGATGCTGAGCTGGGCCATCTGCGCAGCGACGTATTGTCCGGCAGCGGCGCTCGCTACCTCGACGACCACGCGGTTCTGACTTTCGGAGGCATCAATGAGACGGACGCCCATACCTCGTCCAAGAAGCGCATCGGAGAGCTGATCACGCCAGTGGGCCAGCTCCGGGAAGCTGAAGTCACCCCGTTTGACCTTGACGATCCCAGTGCTCTTCTTCAGACGACCTTTGTTGGTGTTGAGCACGGGGTCCAGCATCTGCTTGAGCTTGTCCTCTTTCTCCTTCTTGAGTTCCTTCGCGTAGGCGACGAGGTTGCCGTCTTCATCGAAGTAGTAGCCGCCGAAGCCCGGCACCTCTTTGTCTACGCGGAAGAACCCTGCCTCCTCACCCCGGATCTTGTGGCCCTTGGACGCGGTTGCCGCGGCGAACTTCGCGCTCGACTCGTGCGGGTTGAGAGGCATCGCATCAGGAAGGTCGCACCCAGCGAGCCATATCAGACCAATGAGAGCCAGCCATCGACGTTTCATAACCCCTCCATAGCTGTGGAAGTGAGGTGAAGCGAAAAGGAGGAACCAGCGTACCCGGCGAGTAGATCGGTCTGGGGTGCCGCGGCCCGGTCGGGTTGCCGGGTCGAGCCGCTCGTGCGCTCCTCCAGCGGAGAGTGGAGAGGGGCCCGCGTGGGAGTGATTGCTGCGAGCACTGGTGGTTTCACCAGCATGCTACAGCACACCAAACAGGTGGCGCTGTCGGGAACTTGCCGCTGCGCGCATCGGGCTAACTCCCTGAGTACATACTTGCCTATCCCGACAACGCATGGCGGCTTGTGGCTCTCGTGTTTGCTTGCCTGCGCGCGTCCCGCGAGGCGCAACAGGTAGGAAATCGATTCGAGCCGAGTGGCAAACCCGAGGGAGGGCGAGCAGAGCTGCATGCGGTGCGGGAGTCGGGCGTGCGGGGTGTGTTCGAAACCAGGTCTGGCAGGTGAAGGGACTCCCGGCACCCGTTGTCGCAGCGATCATTGGCTGTCCGGTTGACGAGAGGGGTTGAGGTGCGAGGCGGCCTGCTTTGTTCCTCGCTCTGGCCTCATCCCGCCCCTGCCGCATATCTTCCGGGCTGATCGGGCGGCGCACGGCCGCACGAACGGTTCTCTCGCCCGCGTACCACGGTGGACCCCAACCGCATCCTCATCCTCGACTACGGCTCGCAGTTCACGCAGCTCATCGCCCGGCGCATCCGCGAGGAGCGCGTCTACTGCGAGATCCACCCGCCGACGCGCTCGCTGGAGTGGGTCCGCGCCTGGCAGCCGAAGGGCGTCATCCTCTCCGGCGGTCCGTCCTCCGTCTACGGCGCGGACGTGCCCACGGCGGACCCGGCGCTCTTCCGCCTGGGCGTGCCGGTGCTCGGCGTCTGCTACGGCATGCAGCTCATCACGCACCTGGAGGGCGGCGTGGTGGAGCGCGGGCGCCGCGAGTACGGCCGCGCGCAGCTCGACGTGCACGAGGCGAACGGGCTGTTCGCCGGCTTCGAGCCGGGCGAGCGCACGCAGGTCTGGATGAGCCACGGCGATCACGTCGCCGAGCCGCCGCCCGGCTATCGCCGGCTGGCCAGCAGCGAGGGGCTGCCCTGGGCGGCGTTCCGCGCCGAGGACCGGCCCGTCTACGGCGTGCAGTTCCACCTGGAGGTGGCGCACACCGTGCGCGGCGCCGAGATGATCTCCAACTTCCTCTTCGCCGTCTGCGGCTGCGAGCCGACGTGGACGGCCGGCAGCTTCATCGACACCGAGGTCGAGCGCGTGCGCCGGCAGGTCGGCGATGCCGAGGCCGTCTGTGGGCTCTCCGGAGGGGTGGACTCGTCGGTCGCCGCCGCGCTCGTGCACCGCGCGCTCGGCGACCGGCTGACCTGCATCTTCGTCGATACCGGGCTGCTGCGCGCCAACGAGCGAGAGAACGTGGAGCGCACTTTCCGCCGGCACCTGGGCATCAAGCTGGAGGTGATCGACGCCGCCGCGCTCTTCCTCGGCCGGCTGCAGGGCATCGACGACCCGGAGCAGAAGCGGCGCGTCATCGGCCACACCTTCATCGACGTCTTCGAGGAGGCCGCCGCGCGCATCGGCGAGCACGCGCGCTTCCTGGTGCAGGGCACGCTCTATCCGGACGTGATCGAGAGCCTCTCGGTGAAGGGCCCCTCCGCCACGATCAAGACGCACCACAACGTCGGCGGGCTGAAGCCGGAGATGAAGTTCGAGCTGGTGGAGCCGCTGCGCGAGCTGTTCAAGGACGAGGTGCGCCAGGTCGGCCGCGAGCTGGGGCTGCCGGAGGAGATGGTCGGCCGGCACCCGTTCCCCGGCCCCGGGCTGGCGATCCGCGTGCTCGGCGCGGTGGACGAGGCGCAACTCGCCATCCTGCGCCAGGCGGACACCATCTACTTGGAGGAGATCCGCGCGGCCGGGCTCTACGACGACATCTGGCAGGCGTTCGCCGTGCTGCTGCCGGTGCGCAGCGTGGGCGTCATGGGCGACGAGCGCACCTACGAGCACGTCTGCGCGCTGCGCGCCGTCACCAGCCGCGACGGCATGACCGCCGACTGGTACCCCTTCCCGCACGACGTACTGGCGCGCATCTCCACGCGCATCATCAACGAGGTGGAGGGCATCAACCGCGTCTGCTACGACGTCAGCTCCAAGCCGCCGGCGACGATCGAATGGGAGTGAGCGGAATGCGGAATTCGGAGTGCGGAATGCGGAACGCCGGCGTGGATGCAGGCCGCGGCACGAGCGCGGCCCTCACCCCCGGCTCGCTCGCGCCTCGCTCGCCACCTCCTCTCCCACGTCTGGGAGAGGGGGAGCAACCCGGATCTGCCGTGCTCCCCCTCTCCCGCGTGCGGGAGAGGGGGCCGGGGGGTGAGGGCCTCGCGCAACCCGCGACCCCGCGATGACGGAAGCCGCGCGCGATCTGTTGCAGCGCGCGGACGCGGCGCTGCGCGCCGCGGAATCGCTGACGCGCAGCGAGCAGCACGACATCGCCGTGGGCCGGGCGTACTACGTGATGTACTACTGTGCGCAGGCGCTGCTCGGCGGCGATGCGGGGCGCTTCAAGAAGCACGCGGGCGTGCACGCGGCGTTCGGCGAGCGCTTCGCGCGCACCGGGCGGCTGGACCCCAAGTACCACCGCTGGCTGCTCGCCGCCTACCAGAAGCAGCTCTACGCCGAGGTGCTGCGCCGCGCGGATGCGGTGGAGGCGGTCGCGCAGGCGAGGGACTTCCTGCAGGCGACGCTCGCCCACCTGGCCCCGGCGGAGCCGTGAGGCGCCTGGGCCGCGGCCTCACCATCGTGCGGCGGCTGCTGCCGTTCGCCGTCGCTTTCCTGCGCGACCGCCGCCGCTGGCTCTTCGTGGGGCGCGCGCGCGCGGTGCCGCCGGAAGCGCACGCCCGGCGCGCGCAGCGGCTGGTGGCCACCATCGCCGCGCTCGGTCCCACCTTCATCAAGCTGGCGCAGGTGCTCTCCGCGCGCGCCGACGTGCTGCCGGAGCCGTACCTCTCGGCGGTCGGCACGCTGCAGGACCGGGTGCCGCCGGTGCCCGTCGAGGAGATCGAGGCGGTGCTGCGCGCCGAACTGGACCGCCCGCCGGCGGAGCTCTTCGACCGCTTCGACCGCGAGCCGCTGGCCGCCGCCTCACTGGGGCAGGTGCACCGCGCGCGCTGCGGCGAGCGCGAGGTGGCGGTCAAGGTGATCCGCCCGGGCGTCGAGGCGCTCGTCCAGCTCGACCTCGACATCTCCTTCCGCATCCTCTGGGTGCTGAACGTCCTCTTCCCCAACCACCACGTCCGCGCGCTCACCACCGTCTTCCGCGAGTTCGAGCGGCGCATCCAGGAAGAGCTGGACCTGCGCCGCGAGGCCGCCAGCACCGAGCGCTTCCGCCGCGCCTTCAGCGCCGAGCGCGGCGTGACCGCGCCCGCCGTCGTCGAGGAGTTCACCCGCCGCAGCGTGCTGGTCACGGAGTACGTGCACGGCACCAAGGTCGACCGGCTGCACGAGCAGTTCGCCAGCGGGCGGCTCTCGCTCGCCGCGCTGATGGACCGGCTCATCGAGACGTACGTGCGCATGATGCTGGTCGACGGCACGCTGCACGCCGACCCGCACCCCGGCAACCTCCTGGTGCAGGACGACGGCACCATCGTCTTCCTGGACTTCGGCATGGTGCTGAGCGTGGAGCGCTCCACGCGCGACCGCGTCTTCCGCGTGGCACTCGCCGCCGCGCGCGAAGACCTGGACGCGATGATCAACGGGATGTACGAGCTGGGGATGATCGACCCCGAGGTCTCGCGCCCCGAGATCCGCGAGGCGGCGCGGCGCATCATGGCCGTCGCCGAACGCGCGCGCGAGCTCTCGCCGCAGCGCATCCACGAGATGGTGGAAGGCATCCTGGAGACGTTCTACACCTTCCCGCTGCATCTGCCGGAGGAGCTGGTGTACTTCTTCCGCGCCACCGCGCTGCTGGAGGGCATCGGCATCGGCTACGACCCCAAGTTCAACGGGCTGGAGGCGGTGAAGCCCGTAGTGGCGCGCATGCGCGGCGAGCTGCTGCAGGCCACCGCGCGCCCGCCGGCCGAGATGGCGCGCGACCTCGCCGGGCAGGCCGAGGCGGCGGTGCGCGCGCTCTACGAGCTGGTGCTGCGCGCCGAGCGCGAGGAGCTGCGCGTGCGCCTCCACCCGCGCGACGCCATGCAGCAAGAGCGCTTCCTGGCGCTCATGGTGCGGCGGCTGCTGCTCGGCGGCTTCTCCGCGGTGCTGGCGGTGGTGAGTACGCTGGTCTTCGTGCGCACCGGGAGCTGGCTGGTGCTGGCGCTGGGCAACGCGGCCTCCGTCTTCATGTTCCTGCTGGTGCTCATCGTCCCCAAGCAGTTGCTGGAGAACCCGCTGCGCCACGCGCGCAGCCTGCGCCGCCGCCCGCCGCCGGCGTGAGCTGGTGCAGAGGGCTTGCCGGCGCGCCGCGAATGCTTTATTGTATAAAGTACTTCACAACGGTGCCGACGCCCGGCGCCGCACTCGATCCCCGCAGCCTCGCACCGACATGGCTCGCCTGCCCGCTTCCCTGCGAACCTACCTGCGCGACGCGCGCGACGCCTTCAGCCATGCGCCGCTGGAGGTGCTGCTCGGCATGGCGGTCGCCGTGACCTTCTCCGTGGCCATACGCCGCGACGGCGAGGAGTGGTGGCTGCGCGTCGCATGCGGCGCGGCGCTGGCGCTGCCGCTCGTCTTCGGGCTGAGCGTGCTGCGGGCGCGCCGGGCGCTCTCCGCGGCCGCGTCGTGGGCGGCGAGCGCGCTGGTGCTGGCGGCGTGCGCGGCCTATGCCGGTCTGCTCTTCGACCCCGAGCGCGGCGCGGAGGTGTGGCGCTGGGCGGCGCTGACGGGCGCGGCAGTGCTCGCCTTCAGCCTGGTGCCCACCTGGCGGCGTGGGCGTGGGCCGGCGGCGCGGCGCGTCTTCTGGGCGTTCAACGCGGGGCTGCTGTTGCGCGTGCTGGCGGTGGGCGCGTACGGTGCCGCGCTGTTCGCGGCGCTGGCCGGCGCGGTCGCCGCCGTTTCGGCGCTCTTCGAGCTGAGTACGCCGGACGAGCTCTACGCCGACCTCGCGGGCGCCGTGTTCTTCGCGCTGGTGCCGTGGGTGATCGTCGGCGGTATTCCCGCGCTGCTGGCGGCGGAGCGGCAGGCGGAAGAGGAGGCGGCGGCCGGCACCCCCGTGGCGCCGCGGCTGGCGCGGCTGCTGGGGCGCTACCTCTACGCGCCGGTGCTGGGCATCTACCTGGCCATCCTGCTGGCGTACACGCTGAAGGTGCTCGTCACCTGGGAGTTCCCCAAGAACCTGCTCTCGCCGATCGTGCTCTTCGCCGGGCTCGCCGGCTTCCTGGGCAGCCTGTTCCTGGAGCCGCTGCTGCGCGAGCCCGAGCATCGCGGCGTGGCGCGGCTGATCCGCGCGCTCCCGCTCATCCTGCTGCCGCTGCTGCCGCTGCCGGTCTGGGCGGTGTGGGTGCGGCGCGACCAGTACGGCTGGACGGAGTTCCGCTACCTGCGCCTCGCGCTGCTGCTGGCGCTCGCCGGGCTGGCGGTGGCGGGCACGGTGCGGCTGCTGCGGCGCCGCGAGCCGCTGCTGCGCAGCGTGCCGCTCGTGCTGGCGCTGGTGCTGCTGCTGAGCGCGCTGGGGCCGTGGAGCGCCAGCGCCGTCTCGCGGCGCGACCAGCAGGCGCGGCTGCGCTCCGGCCTGCGCGAGGCCGGGCTGCTGCGCGAGCCGGGCGGCGTGCTGCACCTGCGCCCGCCGCCGGAGCAGCCGGGCGCTCAGGCGGCCGCGCAGCGCACCGTCCCGCGCGAGCTGTACGACCGCATCAGCGGCAGCCTGGTGTACCTGTACCAGGCGCACGGGCCGGGCGCGCTGCGCGGCGTGCTCGCCGAGCCGGACAGCTTCCGCACCGGCTGGGACGTGGTGCAGGCGCTGGCGATCCGCCCCGGCTGCCGCCCGGAGGAGGTACGCTACCTGACCGCGAACGTGCCGCCGGGTGCGCCGATCCCCGATCTGCCCGCGGGCTCGCTGGTGCGCTGGAGCGCGACGCCCGAGCGGAACGTGGCGCCCACGCCGGAAGCGGGCGCGGTGCGCGTCTGGCTGCAGGGCGCGCAGGCCCGGGTGGAGTGGGCGGCCGGTCCCGAGCGCTGGACGGCGCACGCGGGGCTGGCGCCGGTCGTCGAGCACCTGCGCCGCCTGCAGCCCACCGACTGCGGCGACTCGCCCGGCCGCGAGAACCGACTGGACCCCGCCGCCACCCGCTTCGTCGTGCGCGACACGGCGGGCCGCGAACGCGGTGTGCTGGTCGTCACCAGCATCGGCATCGACAACGGCGAGGCGCCCGACGGCCAGCCGCGCACGGGCTGGCGCGTTACGAACGCCGAGGGAGTGCTGCTGGTGCCCTGAGAGCCGGTGCCGCCGCCCGCCGCGGCTTGACACCTCGCGGCGGGCGGCGGCACCTTTCGCCGCATGACGACCCAACCGCTCTCTTCCGAGACCTGCGACCTCATCGAGCGCCTGCGCGGCGGCCAGCGCGTGGCGCTCGCCCGTGCCATCACGCTGGTGGAGAACCAGCGCGCCGGCTTCGACGCGCTGCTGCACGAGCTGCACGGCAGCCTCGGCCGCGCGCAGCGCGTAGGGCTGACCGGCCCGCCCGGCGCGGGCAAGTCCACGCTGACCAGCGAGCTGGCGCAGCGCTACCGCGCGCGCGAGGAGCAGGTGGGCATCGTCGCCGTCGACCCGACCTCGCCGTTCACCGGCGGCGCGCTGCTCGGCGACCGCATCCGCATGAACGCGATCGCCACCGACCCCGGCATCTTCATCCGCTCGATGGCGACGCGCGGCTCGCTCGGCGGGCTGGCGACCACCACGAAGGAGGTCGCCGACGTGCTCGACGCCTTCGGCTTCGAGCGGCTGCTGCTGGAGACGGTCGGCGTCGGCCAGAGCGAGCTGGAGATCGCCGGCACCGCCGACACCACCGTGGTGGTGCTGGTGCCCGAGGCCGGCGACTCGATCCAGGCGATGAAGGCCGGCCTGATGGAGATCGCCGACGTCTTCGTCATCAACAAGGCCGACCGTCCCGGCGCCGACCGGCTGGCGCAGGAGATCGAGCTGATGCTGCACATGCGGCTCGGCGCGGCCGGGCCGGTCGCCGGCGGCCATCACGGCGTCAGCCTGCAGGCGGTGGGGCGCGCCGCGCGCGAGCAGCGCCAGGACGCGCTGCAGGCGAGCGGCGGCTGGGCGATCCCGGTGCTGCGCACCGTCGCCCAGTCGGGCGAGGGTGTCGAGGAGCTGCAGGCCACGCTGGACCGGCACTGGAGCTATCTGCAGGAGAGCGGCGAGCTGTCGCGCCGGCGGCAGCGGCGGCTGGCGGAGCGGGTGCGCAACGTGGTGGAGCGCGAGCTGCGCCGGCTGGCCTGGGCCGCCGGCGCGGGCGAGCGCATCCTCGCCGAGGCGCTGCCCGCGCTGGAGACCGGCGAGGAGTCGCCCTACACGGTGGCGGCGCGGATCGTGCGCGCACTGAGGTGAACGCACGGGCCTGCGGCCCGTGTGAGATAGACCCAGGGATCCCTGATGCCGATGAAGTTCCGCGTACTGATCGAGCAGGACGAGGACGGTGTCTTCGTGGCCGAGGTGCCGGCGCTGCCCGGGTGCATCAGCCAGGGCGCGACCCGGGCGCAGGCGCTGGACAACATCCGGGAGGCGATCTCCCTCTACCTGGAGAGTCTGAGCGCGCACGACGAGCCGGTTCCACCGCCGATCAGTGAAGAGATCGTGGACGTGCCGGTATGAGCCCGCTGCCCCAGCTCTCCGGCCGGCAGATCGGTCGTGCTCTGGAGCGGCTTGGATACCAGCTCGATCGCCAGAAGGGAAGCCACATGATCTACCGCCAGGCGGCTCCACCCCACCGCCGGCTGGTGGTGCCGGATCACCGGACCGTCGCGCCCGGCACACTGCGCGCCATCCTCCGCCAAGCCGGTCTCTCCCTGGAGCGCTTCCTCGAACTGCAGTGAGGCAACCATGAGCCTGATCGAGCACGACATCCCGCCGGCGGAGTTGCAGGAGCGCATCGCGGCGAAGGAGCGCGAGCTGGAGGCACTGCGCGCGCGCCTCGCCGTCTGGGAGGAGAGCTTCGAGCAGACGCCGCAGCGCCACCCCGCGCACCCGGAGCCCGCGCGCGGGCAGACGTACACCGGCCCGTTCACCAGCGTCTCCGGCAGCCCCGTCCAGCCGCTCTACACCCCGCTCGACCGCCCCGCCAGCGGCGGCGCGGAGGCCGGCTTCTACAACGAGCGGCTGGGCGTGCCGGGCGAGTTCCCGTTCACGCGCGGGCCGTACGCCACCATGTACCGCACGCGCCTGTGGACGATGCGCCAGTTCGCGGGCTTCGGCACGGCGGAAGAGACGAACGCGCGCTACCACTTTCTGCTCGCGCGCGGGCAGACCGGCCTCTCGGTCGCCTTCGACTTTCCCACGCTGATGGGCTACGACAGCGACCATGCGCGCAGCCTGGGCGAGGTCGGCAAGTGCGGCGTGGCGATCAGCTCGCTCGACGACATGGAGACGCTCTTCGCCGGCATCCCGCTGGAGCGGGTCAGCGTCTCCATGACCATCAACGGCCCGGCGATCATCCTCTGGGCGTTCTACCTGGTGGCCGCCGAGAAGCAGGGCGTCCCACCCGAGCGGCTGCGCGGCACGGTGCAGAACGACATCCTCAAGGAGTACCAGGCGCAGCACGCCTGGGTCTTCCCGCCGGAGCCGGCGCTGCGCCTGATCGTCGACATGTTCGCGTGGTGCAGCGCGCACGCGCCGAAGTACAACCCGATCTCCATCAGCGGCTACCACATCCGCGAGGCCGGCGCGACCGCCGCGCAGGAGCTGGCCTACACGCTCCGCAACGGCTTCGAGTACGTCGAGCGCGGCCTCGCCCGCGGGCTGGACGTGGACGACTTCGCGCCGCGGCTCTCCTTCTTCTGGGACGTGCACAACGACTTCTTCGAGGAGGTCGCCAAGTTCCGCGCCGCGCGCCGCATCTGGGCCAGGACGCTGCGGGAGAAGTACGGCGCCAGGAACCCGGAGAGCTGGCGGCTGCGCACGCACGCGCAGACGGCGGGCGTGAGCCTCACCGCACAGCAGCCGGAGAACAACATCGTGCGTGTCGCCTACCAGGCGCTCGCCGCGGTGCTGGGCGGCACGCAGAGCCTGCACACCAACTCGATGGACGAGACGCTGGCGCTGCCCACGGAGAGAGCGGTGCAGATCGCGCTGCGCACGCAGCAGATCCTGGCCTTCGAGACGGGCGTGCCGAACACCATCGACCCGCTCGCCGGCAGCTACTACCTGGAGGCGCTGACCGACCGGCTGGAGGCCGAGGCCCGGGAGATCTTCCGCCAGGTCGACACGCTGGGCGGCGTGGTGCCGGGCATCGAGAAGGGCTACTTCCAGCGGGAGATCGCGCGCAGCGCCATGCGCCAGCAGCGCGAGATCGAGCAGGGCGAGCGCACCATCGTCGGTGTCAACGACTTCGTGGTGGAGGGCGAGGCGCTGGAGATCCCGCTGCTGAAAGTGGGCGAGGAGGCCGAGCGGCGGCAGCGAGAGCGCATGGCGGCGATGCGCGCCCGGCGCGACCAGGCCGCGGTGGACGCCGCGCTCCAGCGCCTGCAGCAGGCCGCGCGCGACGGCGAGAACGTGGTGGAGCCGCTGCTCGACTCGGCGCGCGCCTATGCCACGCTCTACGAGATCCGCCACGCGCTGGAGCAGGTCTTCGGCAGCTACCGCGAGCCGGTGTTCTTCTAGGATTCGGGATTCAGGATTCGGGATTCAGGGAACTGCCACTACAACGTCCACTGCGCTGCCGTTGTTGTTGCCGTTCCCTGAATCCCGAATCCTGAATCCCGAATCCTGTCAGGCAAACAGCTCGCGCAGCGGCACGCTCCAGCCGGGGACGACGTCCGCGCCGTCGAGGGTGTCCGCCTCGGTGAGGGCGACGATCTGGCGGCGGGAGCGGTAGACGGTGGCGCTGCGCTTGCGCGGGTCCAGTACGATCACCATGCGCGCGCCCGCGTCCAGCCACTGGAGGGCTTTCTCCTCCACCTCGCTGTAGCGGTCCTCGGGCGAGAGCACCTCGATGGCCAGGTCGGGCGCGCCGGGCCAGTAGGCGCGCGTGCCCTCGCCCTCGGGCAGCCGCTCCTTGCGGACGAAGGCGGCGTCGGGCGCGCGCACCGTGTCCGGATCGCTCTCCAGCCGGAAGCCGGTCTCCGCGGCGAAGGTGGCGCCGAGGTCGTTGCGCTCGACGTACTCGCCGAGCCGCCAGCCGACGCGCATCGCAACCTGCCCATGGGGGTGCCCTGCGGGTGACATCTCAATCACCTCCCCGCGGACCAGCTCGCGCCGCAACCCGTCGCCGGGCAGCGCGAACAGATCGTCGGCGGTCATGAGGTCGATTCGGGTGGCCACGCCTCTCTCTCCTGCTTGGGATGCGCCGACAGACGCGCGAACCGACTCCTGCCCGGCACGGCGAATGCCAGCACGGGAGCCGTACCGAAGGGGGCGGACTACGCGAACAGCTCGCGCACCGGCACGCTCCAGCCGGGCACCACCTCGGCGCCGGCGAGCGTTTCGTCGCGGCCGAGGACGACGATGTCGTCCCAGGCGCGGTAGACGGTGACCGTCTGCTTGCGCGGGTTGACGACCAGCACCATGCGGGCGCCGGCGTCGAGCCAGTCGAAGACCTTCTCCTCGACCTCGGTGAAGCGATCCTGCGGGGAGACGACCTCGATGGCGAGGTCGGGCGCGCCGGGGAAGAAGCCGTCGGTCTCGCCGACGGCGTCCACGCGCTCCTGGCGCACGAAGGCGGCGTCCGGGGCGCGCACGGTGTCGGGGTCGGAGGCGAGGCGGAAGCCGGTCTCGGCGAGTGTCACCACACCGAGGTCATTCGCCTCCACGTGCTGGGCGAGGCGCCAGCTCAGGCGCATGCCCACCTTGCCGTGCCGATGTCCTGCGGGTGTCAGCTCGCGTAGCTCTCCGCGTACGAGTTCACGGCGCCGCCCGTCGTCGGGCAGGGCGAGCAGTTGGTCCGCGCTCATGAGCTGAAGCTGGGTAACCATGTCGACCTCGGGGTCGGTGCCGGAGCGGCCCGCCGGCTTCGGCCGGGCCGCGGGCCGGGAACTCGGGAACGCACCCTAATGAAACTGCTTCTCTTCGACGCAGGCAATACTCTCGTCTGGCTGGACCACGCCTTCGTGGTGGAAGTGCTCGCCGAGCACGGCGTGCGGGCAAGCGAAGACGAGGTGCTCGGCGCCGAGTACCACGCGAAGCTGCTGCTGGACGAGCTGGTGCGTTCCGGCAACGGCGGCGACGATGCCAGCCGTGGGCGCGTGTACTTCGCCGAGGTCTTTCGCCGGCTCGGGCTGCCGGAGGCGGCGTTCGAGGCCGCGGCGCGGCGGCTCTACCAGCGGCACTTCGAGCACAACCTGTGGGCGCGCGTGCGGCCCGGCACCACGGACGTGCTCCGGCAATTGAAGGACGCCGGCTACCGGCTCGCGGTGATCTCCAACGCCGACGGCCGCGTCGAGGCGCTGCTGGAGGGTGTCGGGCTGAGAGAGTACTTCGAGTTCGTGATCGATTCCGGCGTCGTCGGCATCGAGAAGCCCGACCCGCGCATCTTCCAGATGGCGCTGGAGCGCGCCGGCGTCGCGCCCGCGGACGCCGTCTACATCGGCGACCTCTACGAGATCGACGTGGTGGGCGCGCGCGCCGCGGGGCTGCGCGCCATCCTGCTGGACCCGCTCGGCCACTGGACGGCGCTCGACTGCGAGCGCGTCGCGGCGCTCGACGAGCTGGCCGCGCGGCTCGGCTCCCCGGCCTGACGGGTTCCCTGGCGGGGTGCGGGGTCTTGCCGCCCGCCGCGCGCGGGTGCAGCTTCCTGGCGCACGTTCCGGTGCCGTTCGTTCTCGCCCTGTACCCACCGATCCCTCTTGTCGCCCGAGCCCGGCCCTGCCCCCGCCCCCGCCGTCGTGCGCGCCGAGTGCCGCGGCACTCGGCGCGCTGGTGCGCCGGCGAGTGGACCCGGCCTCGCCGGAGGTGCGCCGTGGTGCTGAGGCTGCTGGAGCAGCTCGAACGGCAGCCTCGGCGTACGCTCGTCGTGGGGACGGCCACTGTGGTGCTGCTCGGCGCGGCGCGCTACTTCGTGCACTGGGAGATCAGCTTCTCCGTGCTCTTCCTGCTGCCGGTGGCGGCGGTCGCCTGGGGCACCGGCCGCTACGCGGCGGTCTCGCTGGCGGTGCTCAGCGCCGTGCTCTGGCTGCACGCCAGCTTCGTCGCCGGCGCGCCGGCCGCCCACCCGCTGATCCCGTACTGGAACGCGTCGGTCGGGCTGGTCTTCTTCGTCAGCATTGCGCTGCTGGTGGACGGATTGCGGCACGCGCTGCAGCGCGAGCGTGCGCTGGCGCGCACCGACGCGCTTACCGGCGTGAGCAACAGCCGCGCGTTCCACGCCGCCGCCGAGCTGGAGCTGGCCCGCTCGCACCGCTACGGGCATCCCTTCGCGCTGCTCTACCTGGACCTCGACGACTTCAAACGCGTCAACGACGAGCTCGGCCATGCGGCGGGTGACCGGCTGCTGAGCCTGGTCGCGGCCAGCCTGCGGGCCTCCGTGCGCCGCACCGACCTGGTCGCCCGGCTCGGCGGCGACGAGTTCGCGCTGCTACTGCCCGAGACGGAGGAGGCCGGCGCACAGGCGGTGCTGCACAACGCCGCGCCGGCCGTGGCGCGCGCGCTCGCCGACTCCGGCTGGCGCATCACCTTCAGCGCGGGCGGCGTGGTCTGCGCGGACGCGTACCCCAGCGTCGACGCCGTGCTGCACGCCGCCGACGAGCTGATGTACGCCAGCAAGCGCGCCGGCAAGGACGGCTGGCGCATCGAGCGGCTCGGGCCGCCGCGCGCCGCCCGCGCCGCCGACGGATGAGCCGGGCCGCGCGCGGGTCCGGGCCGCGCGACGAGGCGCCCGCCTGGTGGCGCAGCTATTTCGACGACGACTTCGTCCACCTCTACACCCCCTTCCTGCCCGCCGCGCAGACCCGCGCCGAGGTGAGCGCCGTCATCAAGCTGCTCGGCCTCTCGCCGGGCGACGCCGTGCTCGACCTCGCCTGCGGCTGGGGCCGGCACTCGCTGGAGCTGGCGCGCCGCGGCCTGCGCGTCACCGGGCTGGACCTCTCCGGCTCGCTGCTGGCACACGCCCGCCGCCGCGCCGCCCGCGCACACCTGGCGGTGGGCTGGGTGCAGGCCGACATGCGCGAGCTGCCCTGGACAGCCGAGTTCGATGCGGTGCTCTCGCTCTTCTCTTCCCTCGGTTACTTCCTCTCCGACGCGGAAGACCTGCGCGTGCTGCGCGCCGTGCGCCGCGCGCTGCGGCCCGGTGGCGTCTTCCTGCTGGAGACGATGCATCGCGACCTGATCGCGCGCGACTTCGCCGAGCGCGACTGGTGGGCGATGGACGACGGCACCACCGTCTGGGTGGAGCGCGAATTCGACGCCGTCGCGGGCGTCAGCCACGAGCGCACCCGCTGGCTGCGCGCCGACGGCCGCAGCGGCGAGAAGCGCCACGCCCTGCGCGTGCGCAGCGCCACCGAGTGGGCCACGCTCTTCGCGACGGCCGGCCTGCAGCCGCTCGGCTGGTACGGCGGCTGGGACGCGTCGCCCTTCACCCGCGACTCCGAGCGGCTGATCGTGGTGGCGCAGTAGCCGCCGCATCGTGGCTGCCAGCTACCAGCTACCGGCTGCCGGCGAACCACGCCCTCACCCCCCGGCCCCCTCTCCCGCCGGCGGGCCATAGCCTCGCCTACATCTGGCTGGGCCGGAACGCCGGGCTCCTCCAGGCGGCTGGGTGGTCCGGTGCATCGCGCAGCGATGCAGCGCCAGCCGCGGCAGTA
>ERZ1066122.1870-NODE-1870-length-15353-cov-9.024644_pt1 | contig 15353 bp, 14 predicted proteins | sample MGYA00382769_ERZ1066122 | MGnify/ENA primary metagenome ERZ1066122 (study PRJEB33369, sample SAMEA5778352) | biofilm metagenome | biome: Industrial cooling water; feature: Water cooling tower basin; material: Biofilm | place: United Arab Emirates | collected...
CTGCCTTCAAGCAGGCGACCACCCTCCCGAACTACACACAAATAGCGACACTACCCGCGCTGGTCTGGTGAACAGCGATTGTACCCACTTCGCAAGGAGAGAACGATGTTCGGCAAGTTGATCTACTCGGGAGTCATTGTTTTCCTGTCGATGATGATCGCGATCAGCAACATCGATCTGCTCCACGCAGACGATGGAGAGGGAGCGATAAACACTTGCACGCACACGAGCGCCGCGGGTTCGAAGTGCTGCCAGTGCGAGTTCTACGTTCATCCGAACGGTGACGAGGGCTTCTACTGCTACAAGAGAAAGCGCAATACCGATTCGTCCAAGTGTGCGGTCGGTCCTATTGGCGAGGGCTTCTGTGACACTAGCCAGTCATGCACCTATGCGGCCGGCGGCGAGGTGTAGGGCGTCGCCGACGCGAAGCGAGCGACGTATGGTTTGCAACGGTGGCCGAATGTGTCGACCGTCAAGGTGGGTATTGTCGCTCACCGTCGACACGAATCGCATCCCGCCGTCACGAAGGTCACCTCATCCCGGCGGGTACCGGCATGTACCGGTATTCGGAGGTGGATGTGGAGAGCGAGGCGCTGCCCGAGCCGGAGCCGTTGCCGGCGCTGGAGCCCGCGTTCGACCCGTTCCTGCCGGGCGGGTTGCCGGAGCCGACCGCGTTCTCGTTCGGCAACGACGACTGAGCGCGGCAGGGTGTGATGTGACGAGGGCCACCGGGGAACCGGTGGCCCTCGTTGCATATGGTCAGTGGGACATCGCGAACACGTCGAGCGTCTCCGCTCAGCCCCCACCACTCCCGCGCCGCACTCCGCCGCGCAGCCGACCGGCACCGGCACTATCCCGCGGCGCGCCACCTTCCATCATGCCACCGGGCGGCGGGCCGAACTCGCGCGGACCGCGCTCCGGCGATGCAGGCCCCTCCGACGCGCCCGGCGCTCGTCGCGGTACCCCCACCCGCATCGAATCGAGGCGCGCACGCACCCAACGCAACGTGGACGGGATCGTGCTGTTCATGTCGGTGCCGAGTGGCAGCACTTCGCGATGGAAGCGGGTCTGGTCACCGTCGCGCGTGTCCGACACCACGGTGAGCAGTTGCACGCTGTCGTTGCGCACGAACAGCGTGCTGCTCACCACGACGTCGGCGCGCAGCGCAAAGCCGGCGGAGGTGGGGTGCATGCCGTCGCTCCCGATGATGCGCGCGACCTGATCGGCCGGCAGCACTTCGAGACGACCGCGCACACCACGCACCGCGCGCTCGAGACCATCAGTGAGCGAGGCGACGAGCACCGCGTTGCTGGAGTCGCGCGTACGATCCATGACGGGCGCAATCGCGATGCGGCGGCGACCCTCCTGCGGTGGTGGCAAGCGCGGCGCGACAAACTCGGGGGGCGGCATGAAGCCACGCGACACACGGCGTGCGGAATCGCGCGCGGCAGGCGATCGCGCGGAATCGGCGGCGGTGGCCGCCGTCATCGCCGGGGCACTGCTCGCCGCCGACGGACTCGTGGGCCCAGCAGCGGCCGCAGCGTTCGTCGCACCAATCGAACTCGCGAGCGCTCGCAACTCCAGCTGCCGCGGTTGCGTGGCGATCGCTTCCTCCATGCGGGCGATCGCGCGCGCCATCGAGTCGGCGAAGAGACGCGACACGGCGGCAATGAGCGAATCACGATCAAGCGCGCTCGATTCGGCCGGCGCCAACACGAGCGGCAACGCCACGCCTTCGGGCACATCCTGTCCCATGGGCACCGGGCGATACACCACCACGGTCTCGGCCGCCGCTGCGATCGCGTCGCCGCCGCGCGCTCCGCTGCCGGAGCCACCACGTCGCGACATCGCGAACACGGCCGTCGCCGCCACGAAGAGCACGGCCGCCGCGAGCAGACTGCGACGCGTGCGTACGAGCGATGCCGCCGCGACGGCCCCACTGAGTTCCTGCTCGGCCTGCTCGAGGGAGCGCAACGCATCGGCCGCCGTCGACGGACGCTTGGCCGCGTCCTTCTCCAGGCAGTGCATGATGAGCGCCGAGAGGGGCGCGGATACCTCGGGACGCGTGATGTGCGGCGGAGTGGGCCGCACCGTGAGCTGCGCCGCCAGTGTCGCCTGCGGCGACTGGCCGGAGAACGGCGAGCGTCCGGTGAGCAACTCGTACGCGAGCAGCCCCACGCCGTAGAGATCGACACGATGATCGGCGTCGGGATCGGCCGCGAGCTGTTCGGGCGCCATGTACGCGGGCGTCCCGATGGCCATGCCACTCGTGGTGTGGCCCGCGATCGGAATGGCGGCGCTCAGCGCCTTCGCCACACCGAAGTCGGTGACCACCGCGTGCGCACCGCTCATGAGGATGTTGCCGGGCTTGATGTCGCGATGTACCACGCCGCGCGAGTGCGCGTAGGCGAGTGCGTCGAGCACATCACGCACGATGCCGATGACTTCACGCACCGGCAGTCGTTCGCGGCGATCGAGGGTGGCGCGCAGCGATTCGCCCTCGATGAACGGCATCGTGAACCAGAGCAGTCCGTCGCGTTCCCCCGCCGTGAGGAGCGGCACCACGAGCGGGTGCTGCAACTGTGCGGCGAGCTGGATCTCGCGTCGGAAGCGCTCGATGTTCACGCCCGCGGCCAGATCCGGCGGCAGGACCTTCACCACCACACGCCGACCGAGCGCCTGTTCGGTGGCCACGAACACACGCGACATGCCGCCGCCGCCGAGTTCACGCTCGACGGAGTAATCGGGGCCCAGGGCCTCGCGGAGTCGGTGGGCGAGTGAATCAGTCACAGGGAGCCTGCTGGAAGATACGCCGAAGACGGGCCGACGTTATGGCGCACGAGGCGTTGGCTGGTGACGGGATCTTTGTTGCGCTATCGTCGTATCATGTGTGGCGCGCGTCACCACGTGCGTCCCCGCCCGCCTGCGTCCGCCCGCCATCGCCCTCGGAGAATCCCCATGCGCCCTTTCGTTCTGCTCCCCGGTGTCCTGCTGCTTGCGGCCTGCTCCAGCGGTGCGACGCGTGAGCCCGAACTCGGTCCGCGTTCCTCCGTGGCGACGGCCACTGTGGTGGCCGGTGCCGGTGGGGGCAGCATGGGCATGAACATGGTCAACGAAGCCGCCGCCGTGGGTACCGCGATCAATGGCACGGTGGACGCGACGTGGAGCGCGCTCCAGTCGGTCTACATCTCGCTCGAGATTCCGCTCACGTTCCGCGAGGACGCGCAGAAGCGGCTCGGCAATCAGGCGCACAAGGCGCGTCGGCGCATCGGGTCGGTGCCCATGATTCGCGCCGTCGATTGCGGCGGCGAGAGCGGCATGCCCAACGCCGAAACGTACGATGTCACGCTCGAGATCTCCTCGCTGGTCACGCCCACGCCCGATGGAAAGGCTCGCCTGCAGACGCTCGTACAGGGGAGCGCTCGCCGTCCGTCGAGCGGTGGGACGGGGGACGTGCGGTGCACGTCGCTGGGCGGGCTGGAAAAGAAGATTGCGGAGATGGTGAGCGCGATTCTGGCCGGCAAGTAAGGCCCCCTGCCAGCGCCTGGAAGGTGGCGCGGGCGGTTGACCCCGCCCCTCGACGGGGATAAGCGTAGGGTTCTGCTCCGTGCCGCCCATCAGGCGGTCGCGCCCGAGGCGCGCCCGTCACCGGCTCCGGGGTCCCCGACGCCCGGCTCGCCCGATGCGCGATCCACGTAGAGGTCGGAGTACGAACACCTTTCGCAGGAACTGCTCGGCGAATGCCCCTCTGGAGACCGCAGGCGACGCCAGCACGCCGTGGCGCTTCCATGGCCATCGGTAGCCTGTGCCTGCTTGCTTCGGCCTGCGGCGTAGACGTGTCCCCGGTGTCGCCGGAATTCGCGAGTGCACAGCGACCCGCGTTCTCCGTAGATCCGCCAAGCCCCGCGCTCGCCGACGAGATCTGGCTTGAGGCGCAACGTTACTATGCTTCAGGTGATCTCGATTGTCGCAGTTACGGCGAGGAGATGGCTTGGGCGCTCCTCGAGGAACGCATCAACGTCGAGCCCCACATGTTCGCAATGGGTGGCAACCAGTTCGGTAGCGGGCGCTCGTGGCCGTCATCAGGCCTCATTGAGGTCGCCTCGCACCTCGACCGTCCAGGGATGCCATTGTTGAACCCTAGAAGTGCTAGAAGGATGGCGGAGACGGTCTTTCATGAATCGATCCATCTCGTGAGCGGGAACCGAAGCGAGGCCTTCGTGCTGTCCGAGATGATCCGCTGCAGAAACCCGAAGGGCGGTGGCGCTGGGGGGGAGGTCTGATGCACTTGCCCGTTCTGACACTGGCGCGTTCGCTTGCGGCAGCGACGCTCACATTGCTGATCGCACTCCCTGCTGCGCACGGGCAGGTTCCACTGAGCCGAGAGGAAGCGTTGCGTCTCGCTCTCGTGCTCGGTGAGGAGGTGCATCGGGTGATCGAGCATGATCGAGCGTCGGGGGCGCGGCGGGCTGACCGCGGCGCGACGCCCCTCCTGCGGAAGCGCATTCTGGTACGGCAAGGCTTCGCCTGTGAATCAGAGTCCGCGCGCGTCTGCACAGCGGCGATCGCGGCAACCGACCGCGCGGCCCTTGAGGACGAGTTTGCCAGGGGACTCGGTGGCGAGCGAGTCGAATCGATCGAGCGCGCACTGGCAGGGGGACCTGCCGTTCGATCAGGAACTGCGCGACGTCCATCGATCGCTGAGTGTCTCCAATCGCTGCAGGCGACACCACTAATCGTCGGGGTGAGCGGGTTGGAACGGGCGGACTCGAGACTTCTCGTCCGATGGGAACTGACAGAACCGAACGCGCTGCCTGGCTGTGAGAGCGGTGGGGCCGGAATGGAGACCGAGTTGATCCGGCGCGGCGCTGGTTGGTCCGTTGTAAAGACCCGCACACTTGTGTTCCATTGAAGGTTGACCCCGCCCCCCGCCCGGGATAAGCTTAGGGTTCTGTTCCGTGCCGCCCATCAGGCGGTCGCGCCCGAGGCGCGCCCGTCACCGGCTCCGGGGTCCCCGACGCCCGGCTCGCCCGATGCGCGATCCACGTAGAGGTCGGAGTACGAACACCTTTCGCAGGAACTGCTCGGCGAATGCCAACCATCAATCAGCTCGTCCGTCGTGCGCGCAAGGACGTCGCGCGCACCGACAAGGCGCCAGCGCTCAAGGCCAACCCGTTCAAGCGGGGCGTCTGCACGCGCGTCTACACCACCACCCCCAAGAAGCCCAACTCGGCGCTTCGCAAGGTGGCCCGTGTGCGCCTCACCAACCAGTTCGAAGTCACCGCCTACATCCCGGGTGAAGGCCATAACCTCCAGGAGCACTCGATCGTGCTCGTGCGCGGTGGCCGTGTGAAGGACCTGCCGGGTGTGCGCTACCATATCGTGCGCGGCTCGCTCGACGCCTCCGGCGTGAACGGGCGCAACCAGAGCCGCTCCAAGTACGGCACGAAGCGTCCCAAGCCGGGCCAGGCCGCGAAGACGGCTGGAGGTAAGAAGAAGTGAGTCGCCGCAAGAGCGCTGTAAAGCGCACCATCCTCCCGGATGCCCGGTACGACAGCCAGACCGTGAGCAAGTTCATCAACTCGCTCATGTACGGTGGCAAGAAGAACACCGCCGAAGGCATCTTCTACTCGGCCATGGACATCGTCGAGAACAAGACGAGCCAGCCCGGCGTGACCGTCTTCAAGCAGGCTCTCAACAACCTCAAGCCGGTCGTGGAAGTGAAGAGCCGCCGCGTCGGTGGCGCCACGTATCAGGTGCCGGTCGAGGTCCGTCAGGATCGCCGCACCGCGCTGGCCATGCGCTGGCTCATCAACTACTCGCGCGACCGCAACGAGAAGTCGATGGACGAGAAGCTGGCCGCCGAAATCCTCGCCGCCTCGCGCGGCGAAGGCAACGCGATCAAGAAGAAGGAAGACACGCACCGCATGGCCGAGGCCAACAAGGCCTTCGCGCACTATCGCTGGTAAGCGATCGGAACTGTGCGACACCACAACGCGCCCCGGACCGCCACGGTCCGGGGCGCGTCTGTTTTCCCCCGCTGTGACGCCCTGTTCCCACGTCGCGCCCGCGCTGTGACGACCGCGACGTCCAGCGTGCGATTCGGTGACCGGCCCCACGAGGTCGCGTCACTCTTCTGACGCGGAGGGTCACCTCCGCGCTCCGTCTTCCGCGCCGCAGGCGTCGGTCGACGGTCACGACAACGGCAAACCCGTCGAAAGGCGGGGACGCAAAGCCACGAGGCTACCGCACGCGCTGCGTGCCACGCCGGTCGGGCCACCGAATGACCCGCAGGACGGAGCCCATGCGCACCGCACATTCGTTTTCCCTCGCTTCTGCCGCCGTCTTCACCGTGATCGCGGGCTGCACCGACGCCAGCGTCTTCGGCCCGGAACTGCCGCGACCGCGAATCGACGTCACACCCGTCGTGCCGACACCGGTCGCCATGGCACCGGTCGACTCGACGACGACCGCGACGCTCGCCGCGCCAACCGGATCGCGCGTCACGGCCCTCAGCCCAATTCCGTTCGACGGTCGCACCTCCGGCGAACTGGCGCCAAGTGGCGCGTGTCTGCAAGAGGGCAGCCGATTCGGTCACTGGGAGCTGCGCTACCACGGCTACGGGTGCGTGGCGATCGAAGCAAATGCCACGAACGAGGCAGCGACGGACGCGACGCTGTTCATGGCACCCGTGGCCGCCCTCGCCGCTGGCGATACGCATGCCCCCCTCGTGCTTGGCCCATCGCATGGCGATGAGTTCACGCTCAAGGCATCGGTCGAAACGGTGCAGCACACGCGACGCGGCGATACCCCCAATCCGTGGGAGGTCGCCTGGGTCGTGTGGCAGTATCAGGACGACGAGCACTTCTACTACTTCATCCCCAAGCCCAACGGGTGGGAGCTCGGCAAGCGTGATCCTGCGTACCCTGGCGGGCAGCGATTCCTGGCGACCGGCACAGATCGCGTCTTTCCCATCGGTCGCGTGCATCACGTCACCGTGCAGCAGGAGGGCACGCTGCTCACCGTCGCGGTGGACGGTGTGCCACTCGTGCAGTTCCGCGATACCGAGCGTCCCTATCGCGCGGGGCGCGTCGCGCTGTACGCCGAAGACGCGGCCGTCCGTGTGCACCGGGTGGCGGCACTCTGAGTGCGCCGCGCCGGGTTCGGTCCCTGAACCGGATATGCGCCGACGCGCTGCGCGGTGCGCGCCGTCACAACACGCGACCCGCGGCTCCGTAGCCGAGTGTGGGCGTCCCCGCGTAAGTTGTTGCCCATGATCCGCGCCGCCCACTTGCTGCTTGCCCGCGTCGATCGCTCCTGTCACGCGGCGGGTCTGGCGAAGGGGCGCCGTGCGCACGTTCGCACGCGGCTGACGCTGGTGCTCGCGGTCCTGTGCACCGCGAGTGCGCTTGCGTGGCGCCCGCTCTTGGCGCAGTCGCCACCGGCGGCCGACACCCCGTACACGCGCGCGATGAACCGCGCCTACGACGCACTGCGCCGCGGCGATACCGCCGTGGCACTGGACGCGTTCGTGGACGCCGCGCAAGCCGATGCGGCCAACGCCACGCCCCACTTCGAGCTGGCGTACGTGCTTCTCGCGCAGGGGCGTCGCACCGACGCGGCCCGCCGGTTCGAAGAAGGGCTCGCGCGCGATCATCTGCGCGACGAGCCGCGACGACAACTCGGGTACCTCTACGCCGATCTCGGACGCGGCGACGCGGCGCTGCAGGTGTTCACATATCTGCGCAGCGAAGGTCGCGCCGTGCCGCGCGATCACGTCGCGCGTGGTGTGCTGCTCGCGGCGAAGGCGCGCTGGGGTGAGGCCGAGGCGGCGTATCGCGAGGGCGCGGAACGCGCGGCCGCCGCCGGTGACACCGCGCTCGCGCGCGAAGCCGACGCTGGAGCGCGCGCCGTCGCCGTGCTCGGCGCATCGCGCAGCGGTGTGTTCGCGGAGTTGTATGCGGCTCCGTTCTATCAGGATCGCTTCGACAATACGATCGGTCTCGGCTATCTGCGCGGTGGCGTACGCGGCGGGACGTGGTGGCGTCCGAGCGTGTACGCATCGCTGCGCGCGACGCGCGACTCGCGGTCCACCGGCGGACAGCAGCCCGTGCTGTTCAATGACAACACGGCCATACCCGCGATCGGCGTGCGTGTGCAGCCGGGTGGTGGTCCTTTGGCGTTCTACGCCGAAGCCGGCGCGGCCTACGATCTCGTGGCGCGACCCGAGCGCACGTGGCAGCGTGATCTGCGCGCTGGTGCCAACGTGACGTGGCAGCATGAACAGATGCTCACGGCATCGCCGCGTGGCGTACGCGTCGTGAGTGAGATCAACGGCGACGCCACGTGGTATGAGCGGTTCGATCGCAATGTGATCGCGTACGGACAGCTCCGCGAATCAGTGCGGTGGCGCCCCACGGGTGGCGCGTTTGCGATCGATGCATTCGCGCGTGGCTGGGCCGCCACCGACTCACGCGGTGATTTCTTCAATCGGGTCGCCGAAGGTGGCGGCGGTGTGGCGGTGCATGTCCCGGTGGGTGGGACGCGCGTGAGTGTGTACGCCGATGTTCTGCGCGGCCGCTATCTGGAGCCGGTGCCGGCCGCGGCGGGACTTCCGCGTTCGTACGACGACTGGCGTCTCACTGTGGCGACCGGCTTTCTCCGCTTCCGTCCCTTCTCGCGCCCATGACGCTCGGTCTGCTCGATTGGACGGTGTTGATCGTGGCGGCACTGTACGTGCTGTTCGCCATCGACGATCTCATCTTCGACGTCACGTACTGGATCGGTCGTCTCAACGGTTGGTGGCAGCGTGATCCGGTGCCGCTCGAGACGCTCGAGCAGGTGCCGCCGGGCAAGGTCGCCGTGCTCATTCCGGCGTGGCAGGAAGCCGATGTCATCGGCGGCATGCTCACGTACAACCTCGGGCGCATCGATTATCCGCGCTATGACATCTGGGTGGGCACGTATCCCAACGATGGCGACACCCAACGCGAGGTGGCCAAGGTGGCCGCGTTTGCGCCGAACGTGCGGTTCGTCATCACGAGCCGAGATGGACCGACGTCGAAGGCCGATTGCATGAACGCCATCGTGGAAGGATTGCGGCATCACGAAGCGGAAACGGGCGAGCGGTACGACCTGCTCGTGATGCACGATCCCGAGGACATCATCCATCCGGTCGAGTTCCGACTCGTCAACTGGTTCTTCGCGCAGGAACCTGATGCCGATTTCGTGCAGTTGCCGGTGCTTTCCACCGCACCGCCAGCGTACGATTTCGTGGCCGGTACGTACATCGATGAGTTCGCCGAGATGTACGCGAAGAACATGTACGTGCGGCAGAAGCTCACGCCGTTCGTGCCATCGGCGGGTGTGGCGACGACATTCCGGCGGAGCGCGCTCGAGGAGCTCATCGATGAAACCGGTGGCCTGCCGTTCGCCGTGAACTCGCTCACCGAGGACTACGACCTCGGGCTCAAGATGGCGATCGCCGATCGGCGTACGCGCTACCTCTCGCAGGAAGTCCGCCTACCGGACGATGAGCAGGGTCGGAAGACGCGCAACGAACTCATCGCGACGTGGGCGCCGTTCCCGAGCACCTTCCAGACGGCGGTCCGCCAGCGGACGCGATGGATGTCCGGCATCGTCTTTCAGGCGTGGGAGCAGTGGAAGTGGCCCGGCCCGCTCGGACTCAAGTGGGTCCTCGCGCACGACCGGCGCGGCCCGCTGGGTTATGTCGTGGTGTTGTTCGGTTACCTCCTGGTCCTCGCGCTTGTCAGTTACACGTGGGTGCGCACGTTCTACAATCCCACCCTGCCACCGATCCTGCAGCACCCGCTGTTCCGCACGCTCTTCTGGGTGGGCCTCTTCTTCATGGGGAATCGCCTGCTGCAGCGTGCGCTCGCGGTGTACCGCTTCTACGGGGGATGGCAGGCGGTGCTCGCCGTGGTTCGGACGCCGTTCAGCAACCTCGTGAACATGGTCGCCTCGTTTCGCGCCGCCTGGCGCTACTGGTACAGTCGGGCCACGGGACAGCCGATGACGTGGGACAAGACGTCGCACGCCATTCCGCCCATCGTGGCGCGTCAGCTGCGCATCGGGGAGAAGCTTGTGCTCGCGGGGAAAATCACGCCGCAGCAGCTGATGCTTGCGCTGGGCGCGCAGCGCAAGCGCGCGAAGCCGCTGGGGCAGATCCTCATCGAACAAGGCGCGCTCAGTGAACGCGATCTGAACAGCGTGCTCGGGAGTGTCGCGTGAGCGCCGACGTGGTGCGGCCGCTCGCGTGGCGTGCACGCGGCGGTGCGACGCCATCTCCCGCGCGCATTGCCGTGGTGGTGGGGACGCGTCCCGAAGCGATCAAGATGGCGCCGGTCGTGCTCGAACTGCGGCGTCGTCCGGCGGCGTTCGACGTGCGCGTGATTGCCACGTCCCAGCATCGGGAGTTGCTCGCGCAGGCGTTGGGCGAGTTCGGGCTGCGGGCCGATCGTGATCTCGATCTGATGGAGCCCGGGCAATCGCTCGGGCGATTCGCCGCGCGTGGTCTCGAGGGGATGACCGCCGCGCTCGTGCGGGAACGTCCCGATCTGGTGCTTGTGCAGGGCGACACGACCACCGTCGTCGTGGCGGCCATGGCCGCGGCCTACCTCGGCATCCCCGTGGGGCACGTGGAGGCCGGACTGCGCTCGGGCGACATTGCCAATCCGTTTCCCGAGGAGCTCAATCGCAAGATGGCGACCGCCGTGGCGACGGTGCATTTCGCGCCCACGCCGCGTGCGCAGCGCAATCTGCTCGACGAAGGCGTGGCGGCCGATCGTGTGGTGATGAGCGGCAACACGGTGGTGGATGCGGTACAGTCGCTGGATCTGCGCGCCAGTCTGCCGCCGGCGTTCGCGGCGCTTGATCCGGGGCAGACAGTCGTGCTCACCATGCACCGGCGCGAGAATCATGGGGCGCCGCTCGCGCGCGTCTGCGAGGCGGTGCGTCGTCTGGTCGACGAGCGTCCCGCGTTGCGCGTGGTGTTTCCGGTGCACCCCAACCCGGAAGTGGGCGCGGTGGTGCGCAGCGCACTGGGTGACGTGCCGGCGGTCCACCTGATCGCGCCGCTGGCGTATCGGCCCATGCTCGCACTGCTCTCACACAGTCGGCTCATCCTCACGGATTCCGGTGGGATTCAGGAGGAGGCGCCGAGTCTGGGGAAGCCGGTGCTGATCCTGCGTGAGGTCACGGAGCGCCCCGAGGTGGTGAGTGCGGGGGCGGGGCAGCTGGTGGGGACCGACCCGGACGTGATTGTGCGCGCGGCGCGCGCGCTGCTCGACGATCCGGTGGCGTGGGAGCGGATGGCGTCCGCGCGGAATCCCTTCGGCGACGGACGGGCGTCGGTGTACATCGCGGACTGGCTGGAGCGGTACCTGCTCGGTCGGGTGCTGACGCCGCGTTCGGTACCGGCGTTGGCCTGATTGGGGCGCGTGTAGGACCGACGCCACGCGTCGGTTGCTGTGACGATCCGACGGTGTCGAGGCGACGCCACGCCTGCTGTGGCGGCGACCACACGGTTTCGGCTGTCGTACGGGTATGGATGTGGCGCGAGACAGGCTAGATTGCGGCACAGGTCCTGCACTCCGGTGTAGCAGCAGGTGGCGAACGTCGCCCGCGGACCCTCATCCGGCTTCTTTCATGTTGCGCTCTCGTTTCCTGATTCCTGCTGCGCTGGCGGCCACCGTGCTGGCGGGCACGCCGAGCGCGCCGCTTGCGGCGCAGACCCCGATCAGCTTCAACTCGCTCGCCTACGGTGGGGCGTGCCAGTGGGGCGGTGGTCCGGTGGACATCACGAACCATCAGGGGTTCGACTTCTTCGGTCTGCGCCCGTTGGACATTGCGAACTACACCGGCGCGTGCTGGGGCGGCTACGGCCAGCAGCACGGCTACCTGAACGGCCCCGGCCAGACGCTTCCGGCAGTCGTGGGCCTCGGTTTTGGTCGCGCGCAGGTGCAGACGCTGGCGGCGACGCCCTTCAATCTTCGGTCGATGTCGTTCGGTGCGGGGTGGTCGAACGTCTCGCTGAGCATTCGCGGGTACACCGGTCTGTTCACAGCGGACAACCAGCCGTACGACATGCGCACCGACATCACGTTGACGCCGGGGACGCTGCAAACGGTGGACTTTGGGGCGCTGGGCTTCTCGGGGATCCGGTTCTTCTCGATCAACGTGGAGGATTGGGGGACGCCGCAGTTCACGCACTGGGACACGGGCGCGCCCATGACCGAGGAGACGTATTTCGTGACCGGCATGGTGTATGACCTGCCGGCGCAGGTCCCGGAGCCGGCGACGGCGGGGTTGCTGGCGCTTGGCGTGGGCGTGCTTGGTCTGGCGGCGCGTCGTCGGCGCTGAGCGCGGTCGGCGTCGCTGGACCGGACGGGGCGGCCGATCGTGGTCGCCCCGTTGTTGTTTCGGTCACCGAACAGGGGTTGACTTGCCCTCCCGGACCGGTGATACTTGGAGGCTCTGGGAATCGGCTGCCGCTGTAGCACTGGCGGCGTGATTCCCGGTCGGCCACCTGCGGCCGACACCCCATGGGCCCGCCATTGTGCGGGGGAGTGTTCTGGTCGATCGCACGACGGTCGGCGCGAACGCGGTGCAGTACCGGCGGTAGCGTCTGTGACGCGACGGCTCCCGAGAAGCAACGCAGGCAATTTGACGTCGGGGTGGCGGGTCACCGCTGCGGCCGGCGCGCCAGGGTCCCCACACGTGCAGCAGTGGCGTGTGTACCCGGCGAAGGCGGATGGATACCGGTCCCGCGTCGGCGGGGCGCCCGGTCCAGCCGTTTTTTTGCTGGATTCCCCGAGTTCGTTTCTGACCTTCGCTGGCGCACGCGCGAGCGTGTGACTCCGAGATCTTCCGAATGCCGCGTACTACACCGCTCGAGCATTACCGCAACATCGGCATCATGGCGCACATCGATGCCGGCAAGACCACGACGACGGAGCGCATCCTCTACTACACGGGGAAGTCGCACAAGATCGGCGAGGTGCACGATGGTGCGGCCACGATGGACTGGATGGAGCAGGAGCAGGAGCGCGGGATCACGATCACGTCGGCCGCCACGACCTGCTTCTGGCAGCGTCACGGGCAGAGCGACAAGAAGGGTGAGGGTCCGGAATACCGGATCAACATCATCGACACGCCGGGCCACGTGGACTTCACGGTCGAAGTGGAGCGCTCGCTGCGTGTGCTCGACGGCGCCTGCGCGCTGCTCGACTCGGTGGCCGGTGTGGAGCCGCAGACGGAAACGGTGTGGCGTCAGGCCGACCGTTACCGCGTGCCGCGCCTCATCTTCGCGAACAAGATGGACCGTGTGGGTGCGAACTTCGATCGTTGCCTCACGATGATCCGCGACCGCCTGACCAAGCGCGCGTTCCCGCTGCAGCTGCCGGTCGGGTCGGGTGAGACGTTCACGGGCCACATCGACGTGCTCGAGCGCAAGCAGTACATCTTCCACGACGAGACGATGGGCAAGACGTTCTCGGTGGTCGATGTGCCGGCCGAGTTCCAGGATGCGTGCGAGCTCGCGCGTCACGAGGCCATCGAGGCGGCGGTCGAGCACGATGACGTGCTCATGGAGAAGTACCTCGGTGGCGAGGAGCTGACGCTCGACGAGATCCGTCAGGCGATCCGCAAGGCGACCGTGGCGATGGAGTTCGTGCCGGTGCTCTGCGGTGCGTCGTTCAAGAACAAGGGTGTGCAGGCGCTGCTCGACGCCGTCATCGACTACCTGCCCGCGCCGGTGGACGTCGAGGCGATCGAGGGGCACCTCCCGCACCACGACGAGACGTTCGAGAAGCGCGCGGTGAGCGACGAAGCGCCGTTCGCGGCGCTCGCGTTCAAGATCGCGACCGATCCGTTCGTCGGTAAGCTGACGTTCATTCGCGTGTACTCGGGCGTGCTCAACTCGGGTTCGTACGTGTACAACAGCACGAAGGACAAGCGCGAGCGCGCGGGTCGTCTGCTGCAGATGCACGCGAACAAGCGTGATGAAATCGAGGAAGTGCGTGCGGGTGACATTGCGGCCGTGATCGGTCTCAAGGACACGCGCACGGGCGACACGCTGTGCAACGAGGACAAGCCGATCATCCTGGAGGCGATGAAGTTCCCCGCGCCGGTGATCGACGTCGCGATCGAGCCGAAGACGAAGGCCGACCAGGACAAGCTGGCGATCGCGCTGCAGAAGCTGGCCGAAGAAGATCCGACGTTCCGTGTGCGCAGCGACGCCGAGACGGGGCAGACGATCATCGCCGGCATGGGCGAGCTGCACCTCGAGATCATCGTCGATCGCATGATGCGCGAGTTCAAGGTGGACGCCAACGTCGGTCGCCCGCAGGTGGCGTACCGCGAGACGATCCGCAAGCGCGTCGAGAAGGTTGAAGGGAAGTTTGTCCGTCAGTCGGGCGGTAAGGGCCAGTACGGCCACTGCGTGATCAACATGGAGCCGTCGGAGCCCGGTCAGGGCTTCATCTTCGAAGACAAGATTGTCGGCGGCGTGATCCCGCGTGAGTACATCGGTCCCGTGGAGCAGGGCATCAAGGAGGCGCTGGAGACGGGCGTGCTGGCCGGGTATCCGGTCGTGGACGTCAAGGTCCAGCTGATCTTCGGCTCGTACCACGACGTCGACTCGTCGGAAATGGCGTTCAAGATTGCCGGTTCGATGGCGTTCAAGGAGGCGGCCCGTGCAGCGTCGCCGGTCCTGCTCGAACCGGTCATGAAGGTCGAGGTCGTTTCGCCCGAGGCATACATGGGCGACGTCCTCGGCGACCTGTCCTCGCGGCGCGGCAAGATCGCCGGCATGACGCAGCGCGGCGAGGCGCAGGTGATCTCGGCGACGGTGCCGCTCTCCGAGATGTTCGGCTACTCGACCAGGCTTCGCTCGATGTCCCAAGGGCGAGCGGTCTACTCGATGGAATTCGCGCACTATGAAGAAGTGCCGAAGTCGAAGGCCGACGAGATCATCACCAAGGTGAAGGCGTAATCGCCGACACCACACTACTGACCTCTTTCACACCGGACGCGTTATGGGCAAGGCAAAGTTCGAGCGGAACAAGCCGCACGTGAACGTGGGGACGATCGGCCACGTCGACCACGGCAAGACCACCACGACCGCAGCCCTGACGAAGATCTCGTCGGACAAGGGCTACGGCACGAAGTACATCGCGTACGACGAAGTGGCGAAGGCCTCCGAGTCGCAGGGCCGTCGCGACAGCACGAAGATCCTCACGATCGCCACGTCGCACGTGGAGTACGAGACGGAAGCGCGTCACTACGCGCACGTCGACTGCCCGGGCCACGCGGACTACGTGAAGAACATGATC
>ERZ1066122.1872-NODE-1872-length-15348-cov-7.115543_pt1 | contig 15348 bp, 10 predicted proteins | sample MGYA00382769_ERZ1066122 | MGnify/ENA primary metagenome ERZ1066122 (study PRJEB33369, sample SAMEA5778352) | biofilm metagenome | biome: Industrial cooling water; feature: Water cooling tower basin; material: Biofilm | place: United Arab Emirates | collected...
GTCCTGGTGCCCGCACTGCTTTTCGTCCGACACCTGATTTTCGATCTGGAGCGCGCAGGCCCCCGCTTCGATCATCTTCTTGGCGAGCAGATAGGTCGCCTCGGCATTGCCGAAGCCGGCGTCGATGTCGGCGATGATTGGCACGACATGCGTCTCATGATTATCGATGGCGGTGAGCAGCTGTTTCGCCTTGATCTCGTCACCCGCGCCGCGCGCGGCGTCAAGTTCGCGATAAAGCCCGCCCAGCTCCCGGGCATCGGCCTGGCGCAGAAAGGTATAGATTTCTTCGATGAGCGCAGGAACGCTGGTCTTTTCGTGCATCGACTGGTCGGGCAGGGGGCCAAACTCGCTGCGCAGCGCCGCGATCATCCAACCGGAGAGATAGATGTAGCGGCTCTTGGTCGTGCCGAAATGCTTTTTGACCGCAATCATCTTTTGCTGCGCGATGAAGCCATGCCAGCACCCCAGCGACTGGGTGTAGTTAGCCGGGTCCGCATCATAGGCCGCCATGTCGGCACGCACGATCCGCGCAGTATATTTCGCGATGTCGAGACCGGAGCGGAAACGGTTTTGCGCGCGCATCCGAGCGACACTCTCCGCGCTGATCGCGTCCCAGCGGCCGTCTTGATCGCGAATAAGGCGGCCCGATTGGGCAATGTCGTCTTGATAGGCCATGAAAGCTTCCCTCTACGAATGACTATTTCATCCTCCCTTCGTACGCCTTTGTCCGCTGATCGTGAAAAGCTTTGTCAATATTTGTTGTCAATAATAGGCATAGCGTGCATATTCGTCCGTAAACTTGTAAAGAAAGTTATACATGAGTGAGCAGCGGGTTTTTGCGGGCGCGGCAGTTCGAAAGGTCAGACGGGCCGCTGGCCTGACTCAGGCCGCCATGGCCGAGGCGCTTGCGATCTCGCCCAGTTATCTCAATCTGATCGAGCATGGACAGCGACCGCTAACGGCTCCGGTCCTAGTTCGACTGGCAGAGCGTTTTGCTTTTCAGCCTGCACAACTGGCTGAGGGGGCGGTGCCTGGAGGTTTGGCGGGCTTACGTCGGCGGTTGACCGATACGCAATTCGCTGATCTCGATATCGAGCCGCGCGATGTAGAGGACTGGCTGGCCAGCGCACCCGCAATTGCGGCTGCCTTTGCGCGCATCTATGATGCGAAAGAGGGCAATGGGGGTCAGGCCCATGATATCGAAGCGCCCGAGGTGCGCGCCGTGCGCCTCGCCATCGAACAATGGCGCAACCATTTCGCCGATCTCGACATTGCGGCTGAAACGTTGGCCGACGAATTGCGGCTGGCCGGTAGCGACCTTTATGCGCAGATTAGCGAACGGCTGCGCACGCGGCATCAGCTTGGCATCCGCATCATTCCGGCCGAAGTGATGCCTGACCGGCTGCGCTGGCTCGACTATCATTCCCGGCAATTGGTCTTGTCCGAACTGCTGCGTCCGGCATCGCGTACCTTTCAGGCGGCGGCGGTGCTGGGACAGGCAGAGCATGGCGCGGCCATCGACGCGCTGGTGGCGGGGGCGCGGTTGGAAGGGGCCGGGGCCGAGCGGCTCTATCGCCGTCATCTCGTCAATTATTTCGCGGCCGCGTTGATGATGCCCTATAGCCGATTCCTGCGCGCGTGTGAGGGCACGGGCTATGATCTGCTGTTGCTTCAGCGACGATTCGGAGCGGGTTTTGAACAGGTTGCCCACCGGCTGACGACGTTGCAACGCGTTGGCGCGCGGGGTTTGCCCTTCTTCATGCTGCGGATCGATCGGGCGGGTCAGGCTAGCAAGCGTTACGCCGGGGCGAGCCAGTCGCCGCTGGTCGATGGCGATGCCCGCTGCCCGCTGTGGAGCGTGCACGAAGCGTTCGCGCGCGCGGGCGAGGTCATATCCGAACTCGTCGAGTTGGAAGACGGAACCCGCTGGTACACACAGGCCCGCGCTGTCGCCGCCGTCGGCGCTGGCGCAAATGGTCCCCCGGCACGCTTTGCCGTGGTAATCGGGGTCGATGCCAAGCTTGCCGCGCCGATCGCTGCCGCAAGATGCCTCGACATGCTCCGCGCGCCCGCAACCCCCATCGGGTTGGGATGCCGGAAATGTGCTCGCACCAACTGCGCCCAGCGATCCATTCCGCCAGCCGGGCGCTTGCTCCTGTTCAACGACCGCGAACGAGGGCGTTCTCCGTTCGATTTCGCGGGATAACGTCGCTTGTCTGCCTTGCATGTTTCCCTTGAGATCATGCAGCGCAGATTCCAAGCTATATTCGGTGCGAAATTCATTCGTGAAATTCGGCAACGTCGGGAATACGTGTAAAAGCGATTTTGGTCCCCGAAAAAGAACGCCCTGATACTGGCAGCATGCCGATCAATGCGCTGTCCTTACCAAAGCGCGTGTTTATTTTGTCTATAGCAGCGGAAATGTCATTCCACTTCCCGGCCGATCGAGAAAATGGGGTGGCATGCGGATAATTCTCCGCTTCTTCAAAAATATCGAGCTGCCTGTCTGCTTCGGCGGTTAGCCCATACAGAACCACTGAAACCTTCTTGACGACCGGCCCTGGGCTTTGCGGGATCAGATGGTCCCACAGACCCATCATGATCGACAAAAAAGTCATGCTGTCCTGAGCCGGACGGCATTTGCGGTCGGCATGTACGCGGCGACCATCCTCCAGCCGTGCAGAAAATCCGAACACGGTGGCATGGTAGCCCATCCGGCGCAGGCGGCTCGCGGCTTTCATTGTCAAACGGCGGGCGACATCGATGGCAATATGCGCGGGACGCAAGGCCGGTGCAAGAACATGGCTGTGTCCGATGCTGCGCCGCTGTGTCGGCTGTTCCGGCAGGTCGATACCACGCAGATAATACCACATGCGCTCCCCCCAGATATTCCGCCAGACGCGTCGCATATCCCGCCGGTCGAGGGCCAGCAAATCGGACATGGTATAGATACCCACCCGGTTCAGCTGGCGTTCCATGTTGCACCCAATTCCAGGGAGATCCCTTAATTTCAATGTCTTGATCCGGATTTCCACTTCTTCGGGCATCAGGATCGTCAGGCCATCTGGCTTCTCTATGTCCGTTGCGACTTTGGCGAGGTAGCGATTGGCCGCAATGCCGATCGAACAGCGAACCAAAGGCCCCAGCCGTTCAGCCAATCCCGCCTTGATCGCTAGCGCGATGCGTCTTGCTGCCTCTGGCTGGGCTTCGTTGCGCATCAGCCGCGCGGCCATTTCGTCAATCGAACAGACCGCCGTTACCGGCACGTGCCGGTTGATTTCGGCAATGGCACGGTGATGATAATCGACATAGGCGTCATGCCTTGCCAAAACGCAGATCAATCCGGGGCAGTTCTGCTTCGCTTCCCAGATTGGTGTCCCGGTTCTGATGCCATAAGCCTTTGCTTCATAGCTCGCCGCGATCGCGCAGGTACTGTCGCTGTCCACCGGCACTACGACAACCGGCTTGCCACGAAGCGCAGGGTTCAGCTGCTGCTCGACACTCGCAAAATAGCTGTTGAAATCGACATAAAGCCATTTGAGCCGAGAGGGTGGAAACATCGACCTTCCTTTTACAAAAGTCGATCATTTATGTTCGCTTTTTGTTCTTTTCAAGCGCGATGTTTTACGTCACGACATGCCGATGCAGATGCGGAGAGATAAAAAGCGCCACCCCGGGGTTGTATACGGGGTGGCGGAAAATTGTCGGGATGAAGAGGGCAAAAGCACATATCCGCTGGCAGCAGGATATTCTGCCCTGTTTCTCAGACCCGCGTCATCGACCAGTTGCCGTCTGTACCTTTACAGGCTTGCAGCTTTTCGCTCTGTGCAGCCTGGCCGGGAATGTTGACTGTCTGGGTCACCATCCGGCAATTGTTGGCGGCGACCTGTTCCGCGACGGCGCGGCGCATTAGGGGAGCGGAGACATAGCCCTGGGCGATGCCGCCATCAGAGATCAGATACCAGTTTTGGCCTGAGACCTGGGCAGGTACCCACACGCGCTGGCCAGTGGCAAGGCGGGTCAGGATGGGCGCGCCCGTTGATGGGGCGGCGCGGACATTGGCGTTCGCAGTGGCCACATAGGCCGCATTCACGCTGTCATAGCCACCCGCCGGTTCAACACCGCGCGCCATCTTGAGATCGCCAAGTCCGGCACGGACAAGATCCTGATCGACATCGACCGTGCCGGACGCGCCGGTTTCGGCGTTGCTCCAGCTTTGATCCTGACCGGTCAGCACCGCTTGCTCCACCGCATCTTCCGCCTTGTCGCGGTCATTTTTTTGCAGCTTGCAGCCCAATGCCGAACCCGCCGCCGCGCCCAGCGCGCCGCCAAGGATGGTGCCCAGCGTGCGGCTGCCGCGACCCGCAATGCGATTGCCAAGAAAACCTCCAAGCACACCGCCTGCGACCGCGCCAATGCCCTGTTTGTTGCCGTCCGCTGAACAGCCGAAAATCCCCCCGACACCCGCAACTTTGCGCCCACCGTCATCCTGGGCATAGGTGGCGGTGGTGTTTACCGCGACGGGTTTTGTCTTGGGATCGATTGCGCTGGCGGGTGCACTCGCAAGGACCATGGCCGAGGCGGCGATGCAGGTGAGGGCGGCTTTCATTGGCTGTCTCCCGTAGCAGGCGCGCAGTCCGCGCCCTGTATTTGGCAGCAGGCTATGGCCCCTGCCGTGAATGTAAAATGAATCGACAGCCCGTCGCGTTCCATGTGGCCCAGTGTAAAATTAACCGACATTCAACGCGTGACCGGTAAGGCGACGGCAGAGGAAGCCTGCCACCGATGTTTCGCCTGTTCAAACATTATGTCCCCCACGCGGTCTTGTGGCTGTGGCTGGTGGAGCTTGGGACGCTGATCCTGGCGGCAGAGGCGGGGTGGCGGCTTTATGCACATCAGATCGGCATGGCGGTCGGTTCGCCTGCCGACCGTATCGGGCCGCTCGTTAGCTTTTCGGTGACATTGCAGCTGGGCATGATGGCGACCGGTTTTTATGGCAGCGAGGCGGTGCGCTCGATGCGGTTCGGTACCGCGCGGATGCTGGCCGGGGTTTCGCTTGGCGTCATGTTTCTCGCATTGGTACGGTTCGCATTGCCGGAATTGACGATGTGGCGTGCTAATAGTGTCTATGCGATGGGCTTTGCCATCACCGCATTGTTTCTGATCCGGTTGCTGCTGATGTACATGGTCGGCGCAGACAAGTTTCGTCGACGAATCCTGGTGCTGGGTGCGGGCAAGCGGGCGGCGCGCATCGGAGCGTTGGCCGAGGCGGCGGGGGCGGGTTTTGAGGTTGTGGGCTATGTCGCCATGACCGGTGCACAGCCCGAAACGCCAAATGCGGTTCGGCGCGGCGACATCGAAAATCTGTCGGACCATGTTATTGGACTGAATGCGGGCGAGGTGGTGCTGGCGCTTGAGGAGCGTCGCAATGCGCTGCCGCTGACCGATCTGCTGCGCATCAAGACAACAGGCGTGCATGTCAACGACATGGCAAGCTTTCTGGAGCGTGAGACGGGGCGGGTCGATCTCGCCACCACCAACCCGAGCGTGCTGATTTTCTCGGACGGTTTTTCGGCGAGCCAGCGGGTGGGGCGGGTCAGCAAGCGACTGTTCGACATTGTGGCCAGCCTGATCGTCCTGCTGGCGACGTTTCCCATCGTGCTGGTCGCAGCAATTGCGATCAAGCTCGATAGCCGCGGGCCGGTGTTGTACCGTCAGCCTCGAGTCGGCCTCTATGGCGAGCCCTATGACATCTGGAAACTGCGCTCGATGCGCGCGGATGCCGAAGCGGCGGGGCAGGCGATGTGGGCGGCCGAGAATGACCCACGTGTTACGCGGGTGGGCCGAGTGCTGCGCACGCTGCGCATCGATGAATTGCCGCAATGCTGGTGCGTGCTGAAAGGAGACATGAGTTTTGTCGGGCCGCGTCCGGAACGGCCAAGCTTTGTAGCCGAACTTGAACAGCAAATGCCCTATTATGCCGAGCGCCACATGGTGAAACCCGGCCTGACAGGTTGGGCACAAATCAACTATCCTTATGGCGCGTCGGTGGAGGATGCGCGGGTTAAACTGGAATATGACCTTTATTACGCAAAAAACTACTCGCCGTTCCTGGACTTGCTGATCCTGTTGCAGACGGTGCGGGTGGTGCTGTGGCCTGAGGGCGCGCGGTGAGCGAGCGTTCCGGGCCATGACCGGCTGGCTGGAACAGCTCAGCTTCATGTTCGCCGGGCTGGCGGTGCTGGCGTGCGGCGGCGTGACATTGTGGCTGGCGGCGTTGCCCCGCGAGCGGGTGAGCGTGTTGATACCCTCCCGCGTGCCGCTCATCCTGCTCGTCGGAGCGTTGGGGCTGTGGAGTGCGGCGTCCTTTGCCAGTGGAACTGGCGGCGTCGCAACCGCCGGGGCCGACACACTGCGCAACCTTGCTGTGCTGGTCTGGCTTGGCGCGACCTTTGGCGCTGGCGGCAGCGGGATGGCGCAGCAATCCATGCGGCTGGTGCTCGTCACCCTGATTGTTATCAATGTCGCAGCGACGGCCTTTGCCATGGCCACCATCGGCGACCTTATGTTCTCGCAGGTGCCTGCGGCCACGGGCCGCATGATGGACGCCCTGCACATCATCGACATGGTTACAGCATCGGGCGGACTGTTGCTGATCGAACATCATGCGCGCCATCGCGGCAACGGGATGCGGATGCCCGTGCTGGTCGTTGCGGGGGGTATGGCTGCGCTGTGGGCCTATTCGCTGAACATCCATCTGCTGGGCTGGCTGGCGGGGGAAGAGGCAGCGACGCTGATCTTGGTTGAACCGCTTGCCGTGCTGCTGGTGCTGCCATGCTTTGTGCTGGTGGCACTCGATACCCAGCGTGAACGCATCCGGCTGTCGCGGACCATTGCGGTGCGCACAATCGCCGTTGCAGGGCTGGTCGCCTATCTGCTGGTGATCGCCCTGACCGGATTGTTCGCGCGGCTGGTGGGCGGCGACTACGGATTTGTGGCGCAAGGGGTCTTTCTTTCGCTGGCGCTCGGTGGCGGCGCGATCTTCATCGCACTGCCCCGCGCGCGCGCCTGGCTGACCGTGATGATGACGAAGCATTTCTTCGAACATCGTTATGACTATCGGACGGAATGGATGCGCTTTACGGCGACGCTTGAAGCGCGCGACGACGACGGCGATGTGCCCTGTCGCCGGATTGCGCAGGCGCTGGCGGAGCTGGCGGGAAGTCCCGGTGCGCTGGTCATGACACCCGATGGCGAAGGCACCTATCACATCAGCGACGGCTGGCGCTGGCCGGTCGCGTCCGATCCCGCAAACGTCATAGCGGTCCGCGATGCCTATACCCTGCAGGAGAGTGGACGCATCATCGATGTCGACGCCGTCCGTGCCGGGGTTACGGCAGGTGACGAGACAGATGCCACGGTCAGCTTGCCGCGCTGGATTATCGACGACCTGTGCATCTGGGTCGTCCTGCCCCTGCTGCATGCGGGAACGATGGTGGGGATGGCGGTGCTGCGGCGTCCGCTTGCGCTCCGCGCACTGGATTGGGAGGATTTTGACGTCCTGCGCATTTCCGGGCGGCAGGCGGCCAGTCACATTGCCGAGATGCAAAGCCAGGCCGCACTGTCGGAAGCACGCCGGTTCGACGAATTCAATCGTCGGTTCGCCTTTATCATGCATGACGTCAAGAATCTGGCCAGCCAGCTTGGCCTGCTCGCCGCCAATGCCGAGCGGCACGCCGAAAACCCGGAATTCCGTGCCGACATGATTGAAACGCTTAAGCTGTCGGTCGCGCGAATGAATGAATTGCTGCACCGCTTGTCGGCGCAAGGCAGGCCGGGCGCGGTTCAGTGCCGCGTGCTGAAGGCTGCCCCGCTGCTGGCGCGGCTGGCGGCGGACGCTGGGCGGCGGCATCCTGTGTCGACAGGCTGCGACGACGGGCTGGAACTGGTGGGTGATAGCGAAGCCGTTGCCCAGATATTGCGCCACCTGGTTGCCAATGCCATCGACGCCAGCCCGGCCAACACCCCCGTCCTGGTCGCGGCAAACGCCGCCGGGAACGAAGTGCGCATTGATGTCATCGACCATGGCGTCGGCATGTCGCGTGATTTCATCCGGACCATGTTATTCAAGCCTTTCGTATCGACAAAAGACAATGGTTTCGGGCTTGGCGCGTTCGAGGCGTTGCAGCTTGCGCGGGCGATGGGCGGTCGGCTGGACGTCGAGAGCTGCGAAGGGACGGGCACCCGTTTCTCTCTTTGGCTGCCGCGCACAACAGAGCAAACCCATATTCAGGAGCGTGCGGCATGAGCGCAACGGCAAATGGCCTAAAGGCGAAGCTGCTGGTGGTCGAGGATGATCCCGGGCTGCAGCGCCAGCTTAAATGGGCGTATGACGCGCACGAAGTGCTGATCGCGGGGGACCATGACACAGCCATGGCACTGCTTCGTGCCGAGGAACCCGATGTGGTCACGCTGGATCTGGGCCTGCCGCCAGACCCCGACGGTACAAGCGAGGGGCTGCGGCTGTTGTCGGCCATTCTTGCTGAAAAACCCGATACCAAGATCATTGTTGCGTCAGGCCATGGCGCGCGTGAAAGCGCACAGGCCGCGATTGCGGCGGGAGCGTGGGATTTTTATCAGAAACCCATCGATATCGACGAGCTGGGCCTGATCGTACGCCGTGCGATGCATGTTCGCGCGATCGAGGTCGAAAACGAACGGCTGGCCGCCCGGGTTGGCAGCGAAAACCGCGTGCTTGGCACCATGATTACGGCCGCACCGGAAATGATGAAGGTCGCCCGGACAATCGAGCGGGTTGCGGGAGCCGACGTGTCGGTAATGCTGCTGGGCGCAAGCGGCACGGGCAAGGAATTGCTGGCGCGCGGGCTCCACGATGCCGGGCCGCGCCGGGCCGGCGCGATGATTGCGATCAATTGCGCGGCCATTCCCGAAAGCCTGCTCGAAAGCGAATTGTTCGGCCACGAAAAGGGCGCATTCACTGGCGCGGTCAAGGCGACCGAAGGCAAGATTGAAATGGCGCACGGCGGCACGCTGTTCCTGGACGAGGTCGGCGACATCCCCCTGCCGCTTCAGGTCAAGCTACTACGCTTTCTTCAGGAACGGGTCATCGAGCGTGTGGGCGGTCGCCGCCCCATCCCGGTCGATACGCGCGTTGTTTGCGCAACCCACCGCGATCTTGACGCCATGGTGGCAGAGGGCAGTTTCCGCGAGGACCTCTACTATCGGCTCGCAGAGATTGTGGTGCGCATTCCCGCGCTTGCCGAACGTCCGGGCGACGCTGTGCTGCTCGCCCGGCATTTTGTTCAGACGATGGCACCAAAACTGAACCCCAAGGTCAAGGGGCTGGCACCCGATGCGCTTGCACTGGTCGATGGCTGGGATTGGCCTGGCAATGTCCGCGAACTTGAAAACCGCATCAAGCGCGCCGTCATCATGGCTGACAGTAAGCTGGTGACCGCCGATGACCTTGACTTTGCCGGACGCACGGGCGCGGACGACACGTCATCGCACCTTAACCTGCGCGCCGCCCGCGAGGCGGCAGACCGCGTCGCGATCCGCCGCGCGCTGGCGCAAAGCGAGGGCAATATCTCGGGAGCGGCAAAGCTGCTCGGGGTCAGTCGTCCGACGTTGTACGATCTGCTGAAGCAATATGATTTGCAGGCTTAGCGGCCTTCCTGCTGCTGTGCAGCACATAGCGCTGGCGTTGCTGGCCCCGCTGCTGCTGGGCGGGTGCGGCGGCGGCGATGCACTGGAAGGCCGGGCAGCGTTGCAAGCGCGCGAAGCCAAATTAGTAAGTGCAATTGCCGCATCACCCCGCGATGCCGCATTGCAAACCCAGTTAGGTGGCGTCCGCCTGGCGTTGGACAATGGCTTGGGAGCAGAGGCCGCGTTGCGGCAGGCTGTGATATTGGGGGCAAGCGCAGAGCATCTGCGCCCCCCCCTGGCCCGCGCGGTCCTGATCCAGGGCGAAACGGTCCGGGCGCTTGCCGTCCTTGATGAAGGGCCGGTACATCCCGATGCGGCGGGCGAAGCCGGTCATGTCGCGGGCATCATCCACCTGGCGCTGGGCAATATGGATGCAGCGCGCGATGCGTTCGATATTGCCGTTCGCGCCATGCCCCGCGACAGTCGGCTGTGGGTCGATGTCGGGCGGTTTCGCGACGCAAACGCCGACACCGCCGGCGCGCGCGACGCCGCCGACTATGCGATCGAGCTTGACCCGGATAACGCCGCCGCGCTTGCGCTCAAGGCCAATCTTGTGCGTGTGCAGGAAGGACTGGCAGCGGCATTGCCATTTTACGAACAGGCCCTCGCAAAGGATCCCGACAATGTTGCCGCATTGCTCGACCATGCGGCGACGCTGGGCGATCTGGGGCAGTATCGCGCAATGTTGGTGCAGGTGCGCGCAGCCGCCAGTCTCGCGCCCGGCTCGCCCCGCCCTTATGTCTTGCAAGCCGTGGTGGCGGCGCGCGCGGGCGATTACGTCCTGGCACGCAGTTTGTTGCAGCGCACGCGCGGCGCGCTGGACGACGAACCGATGGTCATACTGCTCAGCGCTATAGTTGAGCTTCAGCTTGATGGAGCGGCGGTGGCGGCAGACCATGCCGATCGGCTTGTCGCGATGCAGCCCTATAACTTCACGGCTCGCCGTCTGCTTGCGGCGGCCAATTGGGCAAGCGGCGACCGTGACGGCGCAGCATTGGCACTCGCGCCGATTGTCGCACGCACCGACGCCGACAGCTGGTCGCTGTTGCTCGCCGCGCGGGTTGCGGCGGAGCAAGGCGAACCGGATCAGGCCCAAGACTATTTCCGCCGGGCCGCATCTCTGCAACGCGGCAATGCCGCTGCCTTCGCCGAAGTCGATGGTTATGGCCTGCGATCAGCACAGGCGGATGCGACGCCGCTTGACCCTGCCGCCGTCATTCCAGCGATCCGTGCGGCAATGAATCGGGGGGAAGGCGCCGCCGCGCTGGCGCGGGCCGAACGGCTGCTGGCGGTCAATCGCGGCGTCGCCGATGCGCAAATTCTGTACGGTGATGCCGCATTGGCGGCGGAAGACTGGGCAGCGGCGGTGCGCGCCTTCCGCGATGCCCGCGCGCTCGATGCCGGGGTGCGGACGGCGCTGCGGCTGGTTCATGCTCAGCAACGCGCCGGGGACCGCGCCGGCGCCGCTGCAACAATCCTGGCGCTGCAACAGGAGGGTGAGGCGGGAATAGCCGTCGATCGCTTGTCCGCCCGGCTTGCGATGGATCTGGGACAATGGCCGCGTGCCGCCGCCTATTTGAACCGGGTTCGGCTGCGGGTCGGCAACCGTGACGTGGCGGTGTTGCGGGATCTGGCCCGCGCGCATGCGGCTATGGGAAATCGTAGCCAGGCTGACCGGCTGGCAAGGCTCGCGGTCGAGCTGCAGCCTCTGAACCGTGAATTGCTGCTGCTATGGGCGGAGCAGCGCGCGGCGCTGGGCGCGGCCGAAGATGCTACAGCGCTGCGCGACCGCGCGGTGGCGGGGATGACGTTTTAAAAGCGGCGCGCCGATCGGCACGTCAAGCTATCGCCGACCTTCAAACCTCGATGTCGTCAAGCAGCGTCCGGGCGTCGATACCGATCCGCCGGATTTGATCAGCCACCGGCGGCCAGACGTCGCGCAGGAATGCCTCTCGCTGCATGCTGCGCAAACGCACCGATGCGCCATTTGCCACGAACATGCCGATCCCGCGCCGCACAATAACCAGCCCGTCGTCCTGAAAACTTTGATAGGCTTTGGCAACGGTAAGCGGATTTGCGCCTTCCTCCGCCGCCAGGGCGCGGACCGACGGGAGCATGTCGCCATCGGCATATTTGCCATCAAGAATGGCGTTGGCAATGGTTTCGCGCAGACGCAGATATACCGGTTTGTTCGGGTCGATCATTGCGCCCTATTGCCATAATACAGCATGACAGTCAATTCACCGGCGGTGTCCATTGGCTGATGACCGCCGCAAGGTCGGGCCGGGGGCGCTCCTCAAGCTCGCGCGACGGCGTGCCGATAAAAAAGTAACCGGCAATCCGGTCCTCGCCCGACAATCCGAAGGCGCTGGTGACATGCGGACTATAGGCCGCCCAACCAGTCAGCCAGTTGGCGACAAAGCCATGGGCATGGGCCGCATGGATCAGGTTCATGGCAACCGCACCTGCAGACAATTGCTGTTCCCACACCGGGATTTTGTGGGGCTGGACGGGCGTTGAAGCCAGCACGATCAGCGCCGGCGCCTGATGCGCGAATTGGTCCAAGGCCGACAGATTCTGGTCCGCCGCGCCGGGATTCTCCGCAATCCATGATTGTTTCAGCAGCGTCGCCAGCGCCGCGCGCTGGTCATCGTTGATGATGATAAAACGCCATGGCGCGAGTTTTCCGTGATCGGGTGTGCGGCTGGCCAGCGCGATGATGTTGGCTAACTGTATGGCATTCGGGCCGGGGGCAATCATGTCGCGCGCTTTTCCCGAACGGCGGGTGGTAAGATGGCGATGGAGCGAGGTACGGTCGTTGAACATGGCGGGCAGATGGGGGCCTTTTCGCTTCGGCGCAAGCAATGCGTGCCCGCGCAATTCAATTCTTCCCTTGCGCAATTTTCACGCTAGGGTCGCGGACATGGCCGATGCTGCGGAGGGCGGCTTTTTCGGCAAAATCTTCGGGGGACATACGTGCTGGAAATGAAAGACATGGGTCTGTGGACCGAGAAGGACTGGATCGCGTCTATCGCGGTCGTGGTGCTCGGCATTTTTCTGGCCATCGGGGCCAAGATCGCCATCCAGAAAGAACCGGAGTTTGCGGGCCACCCTAAGGGCCTTTACATGCTGTTCTTTGCCGAAATGTGGGAGCGTTTTTCCTATTACGGCATGCGCGCCATCCTGATCTTCTATCTGACGCAGCACTGGATGTTCTCCGACGGAAAATCAAACCTCATCTACGGAGCCTACACCAGTCTGGTTTATATCACGCCGGTGCTGGGCGGTTATCTTGCCGACCGCTATCTGGGGCAACGCAAAGCCGTGCTTTATGGCGGCCTGCTGCTGGCCATCGGCCATACGCTGATGGCCGTGGAAGGCGACGGTGGTCAGGCTGACCCGGCAATCAACGTCTTTTGGGCTGCGCTGGCCTTCATCATCGTCGGGTCGGGCTTTCTAAAGGCTAATATCTCGGTGATGGTGGGCCAGCTTTACAGGCTTACCGATGTACGCCGTGATGCAGCCTATACCATTTTCTACATGGGCATTAACGTCGGCGCGGCGATCGGGACGATCCTCGTTGCCTATCTGGGGCAAACAATCGGCTGGGGCTATGGTTTCGGGTTGGCGGGCATTGGCATGCTGGCCGGTTTGGTCGTCTTCGTGCTCGGCAAGAATGTTCTGAACGGCGCGGGCGAAGCCGCGGCACCGCTCACCAAATCGGTCGAATGGGGCCTTTATGCCGTCGGTATTGCGGCCGTTGCTGTTATCTGGGGTCTGATCCAGTTTCAGGACGTCATTCAGACGCTGCTGATTTTCGCAGGGATCCTGCTGCTTGGCCATGTCGCGGTACAGGCGACCTTCCGTATCCCCTATGGCAGCATGCAGGCCGCGCCTAAGGGCCGCGTCAACGCGATGCTGGCGGGCCTTGCCATCATGCTGCTTCTGCCGGTGTCGCTGTCGCTGGGGCTTGGCATCGCCAAAGGTCCGGTCGTGGCCGGATTGGCCCCGGCAGGGTGGATCGCCATTCTGGGTTTCCTGATGGTCCTAGGCACCATGGCGGCAGAAAAGATGACGCTGGAACATCACGCGCGCGACCGCATCTATGCGATCCTGTTCCTGATCAGCCTCAATCCGCTGTTCTGGGGCCTGTTCGAACAGGCGGGCGGGTCGATGAACCTGTTCACTGACCGCTTCGTCGATCGCAGCGGGGTCCCGGCGGGCATTTTCCAGTCGATCAACCCGATTTACATCATCCTGCTCGCCCCCATCTTTGCGGGGCTGTGGCAATGGCTGGGCACGCGGGGCAGGGAGCCTTCGGCCCCTGCAAAATTCGCGCTGGCGCTGGCGCAGATGGGCCTTGCCAATCTGGTGCTGGTGTGGGGCGCGGAGGCCTATGGTGTCGCGGCGATGACGCCGGTGTTCCTGGTGTTCGCCTATTACGCCATCGCGACCATGGCCGAATTGTGCCTGTCGCCGGTCGGTCTGTCAGCAATGAACCGGCTCGCACCCTCGTTCATGGCGTCGCTGATCATGGGGGCATGGTTCTATATGACCGCTGTCGGCAATTTCGTTGCGGGCAAGATCGGTGAGGCGACGGGCGGGCATGATGGCCAGATGACGAAACAGGGTCTGCTCGACATTTACGAGCTGTTCGGCTGGATCGCCATCGGGGTGGCGCTATTTGTCCTGCTGCTGTCCCCCATCGTCAAGAAATGGATGCACCTCGATACGCTGAAGGATGCCGAAGATGCGCGTTGATTTGATTGCGGCGAGTGCACTCGCCATAATTTTGGGTGCCTGCGCGTCGGGTGGCGACGTCAAGTCTGCCTCTGCCAAGCCTGAGGAGAAAGAAAAGCCGGTTGCGTTCAACAAGGACCCCTATCCTTCGACCTACAAGCCCTATCCCGGTGCGCCAACCGCCATCGTTAACGCGACCGTGCATGATGGCGAAGGCGGGGTGTATGAGCGCGGCGTGGTGTTCCTGGCTGACGGCAAGGTCACCGGTGTCGGGCCGGAGGGGACAGCGATCCCGGCGGGCGCGACCGTCATCGATGCCGCGGGCAAATATGTCACCCCCGGCATCATCGATGTGCACAGCCATCTGGGCAATTATCCCGCGCCTGGCGTACCCGCGCACGACGACGGGAACGAGGCGACCGATCCGACCACGCCAGAGGTGTGGACCGAACACAGCATCTGGCCGCAAGACCCTGGCTTTGCCCGCGCGCTGGCCAATGGCGGGGTGACCAGCCTGATGATCCTGCCCGGTTCGGCGAACCTGATGGGCGGGCGATCGGTGACACTGAAGAACGTTTATTCGCGCACGATGCAGGGGATGAAGTTCCCCGGCGCGCCCTATGGCCTCAAAATGGCGTGCGGGGAAAATCCCAAGCGTGTTTACGGGGCGAAGGGCCGGATGCCGTCGACCCGCATGGGCAATCTGGCCGTCAATCGCGAGATGTGGTTGAAGGCGGCGGCCTATAAAAAGAAGATGGACGACGGCAAACCCGTGGACCGCGATCTGGCCATGGAAACGCTCGCCGGGGTGCTGGGCGGCGAAATCTTGATCCAGAACCATTGCTACCGCGCCGATGAAATGGCCATCGTGCTCGATATGGC
>ERZ1066122.1873-NODE-1873-length-15324-cov-6.734626_pt1 | contig 15324 bp, 10 predicted proteins | sample MGYA00382769_ERZ1066122 | MGnify/ENA primary metagenome ERZ1066122 (study PRJEB33369, sample SAMEA5778352) | biofilm metagenome | biome: Industrial cooling water; feature: Water cooling tower basin; material: Biofilm | place: United Arab Emirates | collected...
TTTATCGCTTTAACCCTGACTGGAGTGGTGAGTTTGTCGCTGAATCAGTTGCTGGTGGTTGGATGCGTTTAGTTGGTAATGATATTAAAACCGTTTGGGAAGATACCCATCTCCAAGAAACTCAAGGTGGACGTTACAAACGTCATGAAAACTTGATAGCAAACGACATCTATAAGATGGGTCACTCACCTTGCCACGTTGAGATTCTTGAACAATTTGAAATTAAAGCATATGCTACAGTTCCCGTATTCGCAGGTAACAAATTATGGGGTCTATTAGCAGCTTACCAAAACTCTAATACTCGTGAATGGCAAGAGTGGGAAGTCAAATTATTAAATCAATTTGCAGCCAATTTTGGTGTTGCGGTACTGCAAGTTGAGACACTACAACAAACCCAAGAACAGTCTAAACAACTAGCTCGCACTGCTGAACGTCAGCAAAGCTTAATTGCTTTAACTCGTAAAATCGGTGAAGCTCTTACCGCAACTGTCACTGATACATCTCTTTTTGACAGCATTCTTCAAACAACAGTCGCAGAAGTCCGTCGTTTGTTAGAAGCAGACCGTACAGTCGTTTATCGTTTTAACCCAGATTGGAGCGGTGAATTTATTGCTGAGTCAATAGCTAAAGGTTGGATTCCTTTTAAAAATAAGGAAGAAATTAACCAAGCGTTGCTAAAAGAAAACGGTCATTGCGACTCAATCCGCAATCTTGCCGATGTTTATAAAAATAAAGACACTTACTTGCAAGATAGTAAAGGTGGTCGTTACCAGCAAAAAACTACTTTTGTTGTTGATGATGTTAAAGAAGCGGGTTTCCCTCCCTGCTATATGGAACTGTTAGAACAATTTGAAGCAAAAGCTTATCTTACTGTTCCCATTTTCAAAGAAAATAAACTTTGGGCATTTTTAGCAACCTATCAACACTCGGCGCCTCGTAAATGGGAAGCGTTTGAAGTTACGATGATGGAGCAAGTTGCTGCACTTTTAGGAGCGGCAATGCAACAAGCTGAAACATTCGAGAAATTGCAACGACAATCACAAAAAGCGCAAAAACTAGCTGCGTTAGACTCTTCCGCTACCAGCATTATTGATAAAATTCGTCAGTCGCTTGATGTTGACTTTATCTTTAGCACAGTTACTAAAGAAATTCGTTCATTGCTAAATGCTGACCGGGTTGTTGTATACCAATTCAAACCTGACTGGAGTGGAGAGTTTGTTGCTGAGTCAGTTAGCGGTAACTGGGTGCGTTTGGTTGGACCAAACGGTGGACAAATTTGGGCAGATACTTATTTGCAAGAAACTCAAGGTGGAAGATATCGTAACCGCGAGTATTTTGTTGCCAATGACATGTACGCAATGGGTCATGCTGACTGCCATATTCAAATATTAGAACAGTATCAAGCTCGCGCTTATGTAATTGTACCAATTTTTCAAGGAGATACTCTGTGGGGATTACTAGCAGCATATCAAAATAGTGGAACACGCGAGTGGGAAGAAACCGAAGTTAATTTGTTAGTGCGTGTTAGCGACCAGTTAGGTGTAGCATTACAACAAGTTGAGTACTTGCACCAGTTGCAACAGAAAAATCAAGAAATTGAAAAAGCGGCAAAACGTGACCGGGATGCAGCAAATGTCATTGACAAAATTCGTCAGTCGATGGATATGCAGTCCATTTTTAATATTGCGACAAAAGAAGTACGTGCGCTTCTCAAAACCGACCGTGTAACAGTGTATCGTTTTAATCCTGATTGGAGTGGTTTATTTGTTGCGGAATCGGTTGGTGATGGTTGGGTATCGCTATTAGAGAAGCAAAATAAAATTCCTCGTCTCCAAGAAAGCATCAGCAGTTGTTATAATATACGGACTTTGTTCGCTACTAGTGAAGCTAGTGTAGATACTTACTTAAGAGCTACAGAAGGTGGTGAATTACGTAACCGTCGAGCATATGTTAGACCAGATATTCACAATGCAGGTTTCCCGTCTTGTTACACAGAAGTATTAGATGAATACCAAGTTAAATCTTATGCGATTGTGCCAATTTTCCAAGGTTCCAAACTTTGGGGTATGTTGGCAGCATTTGAAAACTCTGGTACACGTGAGTGGGAAGAATCTGAAATTAGTTTGCTGTCGCGTATTGGTGACCAATTAGGAATTGCACTGCAACAAACCGAGTACTTAGAGCAACTTCAATCGCAATCAACACGAGTTGCTCAAGCTGTAGAACGTGAAAAAGAAGCTAAAGAATATCTACAAAAAGGCGCCATGCAGTTACTTTCTGCCGTGCGTCCAGCGCTAAACGGTGACTTAACAGTACGGGCGCCAATAAGCGAAGATGAACTGGGCACAATAGCAGATGCATACAACAACACCCTACAAGCATTGCGTCAAATCGTCGTTCAAGTACAAGGAGCAGCGCAACAAGTAGCATCAACTTCGAGCCAAAGTAGTGCATCGCTATCGGGACTAACACACTTAGCGCAGCAGCAATCGAAAGAACTAAACGAAGCTTTGGGCGAAATTCAGCAAATGGTAGATTCGACGCAAGCAGTTGTAGGTAACGCTGAGTTAGTACAATTAGCAGTACAACAAGCTAACCAAACTGTAGAATCTGGCGATGAAGCCATGAACCTGACGGTAGAGGCAATTCAAGGAATTCGCGAGACTGTTTCTCAAACGAGTAAAAAAATTAAGCGTCTCTCAGAATCTTCGCAGAAAATTTCCAAAGTTGTAAACCTAATTAGTAACTTCGCGACTCAAACTAACGTACTTGCGCTTAACGCGGCAATTGAAGCAACCCGTGCAGGAGAATACGGTAAAGGATTTGCGGTAGTTGCAGACGAAGTACGCTCGCTATCACGTCAGTCAGCAGCAGCAACCATTGAAATTGAGAAACTCGTGCAAGAAATTCAAGAAGAAACAGGCGAAGTTGCTGTAGCAATGGAAACTGGTATTCAACAGGTAGTAGAAGGTACAAACCTAGTTAACCAAACCCGGTTGAGCTTGAATGCAATTGTGGTAGCAACTGCCGAAATTAGTCAGCTATTACAACAAATTACCGACGCAACACAAGGGCAAATGTTGCAATCAGTATCGGTAACAGCTTCAATGAAAGACGTAGCAAAAATTGCTAACAAAACTTCCGCCGAAGCAAGCAACATTACCACCGTCTTCAACCAACTCTCTGAAATGGCGCAAGAGTTGCTGTCCAGCGCAAGCAAATTCAAAGTACACTAATCCTCCCTCTCTGTTTCTCTGTGCCTCTGTGGTAAAAATTATTTTTCTTACCACAGAGACAGGGAGGACACAGAGGAATAAAACAGGTGCTGCCCTAACTTATAATTTTTAACTTTTATTATGATTACAGACGCCTCTATTAGAGAGCAGGGTTATATTTACTTTTTAACTGAAGCTCCAGAGTTATTACAAACTATTGAGGAAGAACTTTTTGGTTTGGCTGATGATTACAGCACTGCTAAAGTTCATAACTTAATGCGCGCGACTCATACACTCAAGGGTGGCGCCGCGAATGTTGGACTCGATGTTATAAATAAGGTTGCTCATTCACTCGAAGATATTTTTAAGGCACTTTATAGTCCTGATGTAGTAATTGATTCACAGCTACAAACACTTTTATTTCAGGCGTATGAGTGTTTACAGTTGCCTGTAACTGCTGAAATTACTAAAACTACCGTTGACAACGATGATATTCTTCAGCGTGCAGCTTCGGTGTTTGCTCAGTTACAAGAAAAACTCGGTGATGCTTTTGGCGCCGAAGTTTATATTCCAACTTCAGAGGAGTTGGGATTTGATATTGTTTTGTCGATATTTGAGACGGGTGTGTCTCAGCGTATTGATAGTATTGCCCAAATATTAGAACAGGCGCCACCAGAAAATGACGAGTTGGCAGAGTTTTTACGTTCTCAAGCTGAAGTATTTTTAGGATTGGCAGAATCTTTAAATTTACCTGGATTTGGTGCAATTGCTTTATCTATGGTAGCTGCTTTAGATGCAAACCCTAATGCTGCGCTTGCAATTGCTCAAGCTAGCTCAGATAATTTACAGAAAGCTCGCGTTGATGTACTGGCAGGTGACCGTACACGTGGAGGAGAACCTTCTGAAGCGTTACTTTCATTATCTCAAGTTGCATCGTATGCAATGCCCGATAATATGTATACTATTAATTTTTCTGATAATCATATTGGAGAATATCAAGAAGACACTATACAACCAGAACCAAAAATCGAAGAAACAAGTCGAATTACATCTTCATCAAAAGAAGCATATTCTCTTAGAAGCGAAGTAGAAAAGCTATATAATTTTATCACAAATCCAAATTCTACTCAAGATGAGCCTTTAAAGCCTACTACCGCTAAACTATATTTAAAAATAATTCGTTATATTTTAGGTTGGTTTAATCATGAGTTAAATATTCCTGAAAAAGAATTAAGCTTATCACTAATCATTCCCAAAACTGGAGTAGAAAATGTTGTTGATTATGTTGAAACTTGGTTGAGTGAGTTTTGGTTATTCCTATACGACGAAGGCGATACACCTAGCTTGTCAATATATCGTCAGGGCGTAATTTTGAATGTGTTACTTAACGTTGCTAAATACCGATACGCCAAGGTAGATATTGATTCACCCATTATAGAGTTTCTGCAAAATCGAATTAATAAATTAGCACAAGAGTATAAAAGCCATCCTCCTCTTACTGCTGTTGAAAAAAATTGGAGCGATAATCTAAAATTACAACAACTACTTGAAATTAAAGAAGTATCACAGGTGCCTGTAGAACCAATTCAAAGTGGTATTGAGGCTATATGGGGTGAAGAAATAACCACTACCTTTAGTGCAAATATAGCTGAAACCGCCATTCAAAATTCTGGTTTATATCAAAATGTACAGCTTCCTAGCATCGGTAACACAAACACCAAGTTGCAAGACGATGAACCAACCATTAATGAAGGCACCGACGAATCTGAACTCGGTGATACAGTTATAAGTGTCGCAAGTACAGCCAACGCAGTTAATATACCTTCAGAAGCAATTAATAAGGAAAAATTACAGTCTGCAACTAATAATAAAAATCTTCGCCAGCGTTCGTTTGTAAGGGTCGATGTTGATGGATTACAGCGTCTTAATTATCTCGCAGGAGAATTGTTAATTTATCATAAACGTAGAACCTTACAAGATGAGCAACTTCAACAAGTTATTGAGCAGTTATCTCAACATATTCAAAGACATCAAGCAACAATAGGTATACTACGCGATTTACCGCTTCAGATGCAGTCACACAAAGACCAAGCGACAACAAAGGTTGCAAGTGTTGCTTTTGATTCTTTAGAAATGGATGACTACAGCGAATTTTATATGGCGTTGCACTCAGCACAAGAAGAAACCTTACAGTTACAAGAAATAGGTGAGTCACTCGATTTAATTTTACGTCAATCAACACAAGTTCATGAAAAGAATCAAAATTTAACCCTCAATATTATCGATAATATTGTAGAAGCACGCATGGCGCCGCTAGCGAACATTTTAAATCGCTTCCCCCAACTAGTTGGAAACCTCGCAAACGTTTACAACAAAAAAGCTGATGTCAAACTATTTGGAACTCAAGTACTAGTAGATAAAGCGATTTCGGAAAAGCTCTACGACCCCTTGTTACATTTGGTGCGTAACGCATTTGACCACGGTATTGAGGCGCCAGAAGAAAGGCAAAAACTAGGTAAATCCTCTTCTGGTGTAATTACGATTCGAGCATATCATCAAGGTAGCCAAACAATCATTGAAGTTAGCGACGATGGACAGGGTTTAAACTTCGATAGAATTCGTAAAAAAGGTATTGACCTTGGCTTGATTTCTGATTCATACCATTCAACCAACGAAGAACTGTTAGAGCTATTATTTTCTCCTGGGTTTTCAACAGCTGGTCAAGTTAGTGAAATTTCTGGACGTGGTATTGGGTTAGACATAGTAAAAACCCAGTTACAAGCTCTTGATGGTTCGATATCAGTTTATTCGCTCCCTAACCAAGGAACAACATTCGTACTCAAAATACCATTTTCTATGACTACCGACCAGTTAATGATTGTTCAAGCAGGAGGTGCGGTTTATGCCTTGCTGTTAGATAGTATCGAAAAAATCTTGTTGCCATCTTCTGAGCAAATTAAAGAATTTGAGGGTAGAAAAGTTCTACATTGGAACACTGGCAAAGACGAGCGCATGGTAGGTTTACGTAACCTTTCCGACTTTTTATACTACAGTGGCTCATTTAGAAGCGGCGCCAATGTGAATCACAGCACCATAATACAAGACCGTGAAGAAGTAGTAAATCCAGTATTAGTACTGCGCCGAAACCAAGACATATTAGCTTTAGAAGTTGACCAAATTATTGGTGAACAAGAGCTTGTAATTCGTCCTTTAAGTTCTACAATAGCTCCTCCTAAGTTTATCTATGGTTGTTCTAGTCTTGCAAACGGCAACCTCGTTTTAGTAATCGATGGTTCGCTACTTTTAGAATCAAGTGAAATGCAAGCATCTCTTGAGGTTATGTCACTGCCTGCATTTTCCGGAGCTAATAAAAAAGCTTTGTCGATGTCAGCAACCATAACACCAGCACCAATGCTCGCAGCATCCAACGATAATAATCATTCGCAAGGCGCCAAAATTTTACCTCAAGCAAAACCAACAAAAAACAAAAATGAAAAAGTAGTATTAGTAGTCGATGATGCCATTAGTTTACGGCAAACAATATCTTTAACCTTACAAAAATCAGGTTATCAAGTAATACAAGCTCAAAACGGTATTGAAGCAGTCGAACAACTACAGCGACATCCAGAAATTCAGTTAGTTGTCTCAGACTTAGAAATGCCACGCATGAACGGCTTTGAACTATTATCAAATGTCCGTCAAAACACTAGCTTATCTGAAAAGCCAGTCATAATTTTAACCTCGCGTAGTGCCGAAAAACATCGTAAACTCGCCGAAGCATTAGGCGCCACAGCTTACATGACTAAACCATATTTAGAACATGAATTCATCGCCACAGTTGATGGCTTAATGGATAACCAAGCTAATGGTCTAACACACGTATTCGTTAAAGGTTAGCCTCCCTATGTAGCACAGGCATAGAAAGCCTGTGCAATGTAATAAATATTACAGTCTGGAGATAAATTACTCTTTAATGCTTGCTATACTTCTTTTAATGACCAAGAAATTCAAACCGTCGTTAATAGCATAAGAACTATTCTTGATTATAGCTGATGCTTGAATTTTTGTGAAGATGCCAAATTAAGACAACTTGTGCTTTGTTATAGAGTTATTTCTATATCACTCTAGTCAATGGCATTGATTTGTCATCCAAAGAATCAAGCATACAAGCTTTGTAAAGCATAAACTATACAATGTTTGTAATTTCGTTCGTAAAAATTAATGTTATTTTTTCAAAAATCTAGATATAATTATAAGCTAGCATAAAAATATACTATATTCACTTTGCACCCCTTAACTCTTATGGATGATTGGAATATTTTAATAGAGAGTACAACTGATGGTCTTACTACAGCAACTGTTTTAGAAGTTCCAGATTGTCAGATACAAGATGAAACAAAGCAAGGAGCAGTTGAAAAAGTTCAGGTGCTATTACAAAAACGTTTAGCAAAAGCCGAAATTATTAAAATTCCGGCGCCTATACAACCAGTTACCTCAGAAAATCCCTTAATGAAGTTTGCTGGAATTTTTAAAGATGACCCAGATTTCATGGAAATTATGAAAGAAATAAGAGCAGAACGGGAAGACGATAGCGAAATATGAGTTTATGGATTCTTGATACTGACCATGCGTCGCTGTTTTTAGCAGGAAACAAATCAATAACTGCCCAAGTTGACAAATATTCTAAAAATGTTGCAATTACCGTAGTTAATGTCCAAGAATTATTTAACGGTTGAGTTGGAAGATTGAATAACCCTGCTCAAGCACAAAAAATTACTCAACTTTATACCAAGCTCTGGGAAACTACGGAATTTATGTCTCAAGTGCGAAACTTGGGCGCCTTAAAGAATGTAGGGTGCGTAACGCTATCAACAACTTTGAAACGAAGCCAATAACTCCGTAGCGTTACGTACCATTTATTTCCCATGCCAAAAAATCACTTTTTATGCTTTCGCATAGATTTAGTAATTTTTTTCCACCGTTCTTTTTCTGCTAAATACGAGCTTTGGTCTTGTTTTCGCTCCAAATAACCAAGCTCCCTCTGTAACTTTTGATAACTCAAAAACCTCGGCGCCTCAAGTTTACCTGACTGCAAAGCTTCCTGTACAGCACAACCGGGTTCATGAGCGTGTTGACAATTACGGAAGCGGCACTGTTGCGCGATAATTTCAATGTCAGCAAATGTAGACTGTAAACCTTCATCACCTGTCCACAACTGTATTTCCCGCATTCCTGGGGTATCTATTATTAAGCCTCCTGTTGGTAGTAATATTAACTCTCGATGAGTTGTGGTGTGCCTTCCTCTACTATCATCCTGACGTACAGATTGTACAGCTTGAACTGTTTCACCCATTAGTTGATTGCTAATAGTAGATTTACCCACACCTGAAGACCCAAGCAGTGCAACAGTTTTACCTGGTTGTAAATAGGGTTTTAAAGCATCAATTCCTTGATTATGTGCCGCACTTAAAACAAGTATTGGCACACCCAGAGCAACAGATTCTATTTCTACTAAACGCTGTTCAAGGTTATTGCACAAATCTGTTTTGTTTAAAACTATAACCGGGTTGGCGCCACTTTCCCAAGCAAGAATTAAATAACGTTCGACTCTTCTAATATTAAAGTCTCCATCCAACCCAGATACTAAAAAAACAGTATCAACGTTCGCTGCAACTATTTGTTCGTCGGTTTTGCCTCCAACGGTTTTACGAGAAAATTTGCTAAATCTTGGCAATATTGCGTGAATGGTTGCTTGTTCTGAGTCTCGCACACGAATAACTACCCAATCTCCCACTGCTGGAAAGTCTTGACGTTGTAAAGCTTGATGTCGCAGTTTACCTGTTATTTGTGCTAATACTTCTCCCTGTTCTGTTAGAACGATGTAAGTATTTGTATGCTCAATTGCTACCCTACCTACTGTAAATCCTTGTAGACGAAAGGGTTCAAAGCTGGAATTAAAAAAGTCACTCCAGCCTAAAGAATTCAAATGCATTGATTTTTCCTCAATATGTGCTACTTGTTTTGCACAAGATGCCTATTCGAGGACTAAGCTAAAATCGAGATTAGCTAGACTGAACAAGAATTAAGGCGCCTTGTGTGAAGGTGTGTTGCGATTAATTCACTCATAGTTCAGTCTCCTTAATAATTTCAAAGCGTAATCATATTGTAGTATAGCATATTTTGGGATAGTTTTGGATTTGTTTGAACCTTCCCGGTGCCTGCCCAGTCTAACTCATTAAAAGCAACGAAGCGGGATAGGGAGGACTCCAAGCTGTGGTAGTTGTGCCTATAGATAGTTCGAGTGAAGGTCTATGTCATGAAAAGTGTGCAAAGCCTCCGAGATAAACACACCTCTTGATGTTAAGCGTTTGTCACCAAAATCACAGTCACTGTACGGGTTTGCTTCTAGTAGTTTCATTTGCACCCTGAAAATACAACACTACAAGCACCTTACCTTAAAGAGTGTCAATCATCTTAAAATTCATTTGGTAAGTGTTGGTGCTTCTACTCCACGGATTTTGTCTGGTATTATGCCTGTAGCTAATATTGCATCTGGTCGAGGCGCCACTAATCATTTACCTTTAGATAAGCCGCAAGTTAGTAGTGCATTTAATCAACTTTATGGTGGTAAGGATAAGTTGAGCCAAACATATAAGGAGGGGATAGAGGCACGTCAAGCTTTTATGAAAGATTTAAATGCAGAGATGCAAATGGCTAATAATGGGGCGCCCTTACCTAATGGTTTTCCTAGTGATGCTTTGAGGTTGGGTAAAATTATGGCTTCAGACCCTAGAGTGGAAATTGGTTTTATGGCTTTGGGTGGTTGGGATACCCATGTAAACCAAGGTGGTAGTAAGGGACACTTGGCAAGAAATTTGGATTTTTTGGGTAAGGGGTTGCCTGTTTTAATCAAAAATTTAGGTTCGGTTTATCAGGATACTACTATATTAATCATGTCAGAGTTTGGACGAACGGTACGAGAAAATGGTAATGGTGGTACTGACCACGGTCATGGCAATGTTATGTGGGTATTGGGTGGTAAAGTCAATGGTGGAAAAGTTTATGGGGAGTTTCCTGGGTTAGATGTTAGTCAGCTTTATCAAGGGAGAGATTTAGCTATTACAACCGACTTTAGAGATGTGATAACAAGAGTGTTAGAAAGACATTTAAATTTAGATGATAATAAGCTAAATCTAATTTTACCTAATTATTCTCCTCAAAATAAACTCACAGTAATTTGATTATTTGCCGCATATTCTGTTTTTGTGTGTTGGGTTCCGCTGCGCTACACTCAACCTACGGGAATAGCTGCGGGGATGGCTGGGATGCGTGCTAGAACTCCTTTTTTAAGGGGGTCGGGACGTTCTGCCCACGGTAATAATCCTTGTGGGTGGTCGTAGTATTTATTGGCACACTCGAATACTCCTGCTACTTGTGTTGAGGATAATTCTGGTGATATGTCACCGAATAAATATGTATATTTGTCTTTGGAAGCGAAGCAAATTACACACGAGCGATTACAAGCACTCATGCATTCTACTGCTTGAATTTTAATTTCTTGGTTTTGAGAGTTTTGGTTGTTTTGTTGTAAGCGCTTTAACAGTTTTTCACCACCGCTTTCTCCTACACGCTTACCGTTCTCCCATGTACTCGCACATGTTGTACAAACAAAAATTGTGTGTGCTGTCATCTATACCTCGTAGATTGTAGCTATTTTTACTGCTTTCGGCGGGCATTCTGACTTGCTATATTTTATAGCTTACAGTTGCGGGACAGTGCTGGAATTTCACCGAGCTTTCCCCGTTTCCTCGATGGCTTTTGCCTTTTTGAACCGAATAAGCTAGATTAATCTAACACATTTTCATGACTTTACACTTTTTCTTTTGCGGGTGGTACTATTCCGAATTTTTCTAAGTTATTATCGATTACACGCAGTACTTCAAAGTCTGCTTCGGGTAATATGGCACTAGTTGTGGTTGGTTGTTTCTCTAGAAATGCAAATGCTTGTCTAAATTGCTGGGGTGTAGTGGTGACTGGTGCCTCTAAGTGACAAGGTATTATGCTTTTAAAGTCCCATTTTGCAACTTTATCTGCCCATTCGAGTGTTTCTACAGGCGCCCGATTTAGAATAAGAGCTTGTAAAATGGGTGCTACAAAAATGCGACCATTCGCATATAAAGCGTCGAAGCAACGTTGCCAGTCAGGTCTCCACTCGAAAGGGTATAAACCAAAATATGCTTTTTTGGAACGGTTGGTGGTTTTGAATGCGTCTTTAAATACTTGACCCCATTTGGGAAGTTCTAAAACACTTGGACTAAAGTAAAAGGCAAATAGTGCTATGCGTTGCCATCCTTTGCGACGGTTTTCTGCTGTGTCGGGTACTATATCAAATGCTTTATCTCGTGCGTGAAATAATAAGGGATATGAGTCTAACTGCACTATGGCAGGTGGTTCTAATGGTATTGAGACAATAGAGTCGGTTACTAAAAGTGTATTTGAAAGCTTATGGAAAAATGCTACTTCTGCAAATCGACCGGGCCCAAGTTCTATTGGTCCAAGTATGGCATAATCAAACTCACTGGCAAACGGCGCCTGTTTACTATCTTTTGGTAAAACGTGAGTACGCTTTGCTGGTAAACCTAGCCAACTCAACGGTAAATTAACCGGAAAACTCCATTGACCTGGTGCGATAAATACTTGTGACGATGGAAACCGTCTCGCAAATGGACCAACGAATACTTTATGTTCTAACCCTGATATTGTTGGTAATACAATGTATTTTACATCACCATATTTTTCTACTAATTCAGTAATTAATCGGATGCATTCCGGTGTTGGCGCCACGGGTGCATAAACTAATAAACCACCCTCACTAAGCTTAATTACCGTCATTCTAACTGGAACAACGACATAAAAAATTCCCTGGATTTGGTCGAACGTCCAAACTGTATCTTTTACAACTTCTTTGCGAATGGTTTGGCGCCTGCCAAATGGGTATATCGGCAGGGTGTACCAAAATGACCAGGAAAAGTCTTGCGGATTAGCGAGTTTACTCTGCACGTTTAGGTTGGTTTAAGCAGTTTTAATTTTCCAATAATATTATATTCGGTTACTCGATTGGTGGAGGGTTGCGGCGAAGTTCAGATTCTGGGACTGTTGTCATGTTGAATGCTTGCCAGTTTCTTTTTACGTATTTGAATCTACCCATTCCTATGCCACCGTTGGTTTTAAAATTATCCCACGGCGCCGCGAGGTCTAGCCAGTAATCTCCACCCATGTTAAGCACGTATTTGGCTTTGCTTCTATCGTCTGGTTTTTTTGCATTGTCTATTACTAGTCTGGCTTGACACGTGGTAAATATCCCACCAATGTCGTTGGGGTTTATATTGCTTCTACCGTTTTTTGACCAGAAGTGATAGTTATATCCTCCTCCCGCTTTTGTTGATACGCTGCCATCTTTTTCAGTACGAACGTCTGGTGATTTGTTCTTATCTCCTGCAAAGTCCTCGCGATATGCTGCACCGTCTACTCCAACTGAACTTTTTAATAGGCGCCATTTTCTATCTCTTTTGCTGAGAACATAAGACTTGACGTTTCGTATCTGAACGCGCGTATTTTTCGCGGGGTTTCCTTGTTCTGCTTCATATAGTTGCCCCCATGCAATCATTGCTTTAAAATTCTTGGGGTTGTTACCCATCCCTAATTCTGGCCCTTTTGCCCAACTATAATGTTTGGGCACTCCACGCGGTGCTGCATCATGTGGTGGCTTCATATCACTGATAATTGTTGCTACCGAATTTATTCTTGGCTGTCGCGCGCTAACACTGGTGCTGAAACTGAATAGTATCGCGACTACTACAAGAAATAAATGAATTGGCTTAATACGCATATTACGTGTACGCCTATACAAATTTACCTTTTTAATATATACTTCGCAATTCAAATTGACTTGGGCAAACACATTTATCACTTAACTGGTCAGGCAAGATGCCTGACCCACATTAACTATTCAACTGGTGGTGGATTTGTACTAATTTGGGCTGCTGGTAAGGTTGTCATATTGAAAGCTTGCCAGTCGGTTTTGACGTATTTGAATCTGCCTGTGGCGATTCCGCCATTCGTTTTAAAGTTATCCCAACCAGCACTCAAGTCAAGCCAGTAGTCTCCACCAACATTTAATAGATAACGTGCAGTCTCGCGGTCATCGGGTTTATTTGGGTCATCAAGAATTAGTCTTGCTTCTACAGTGGTAAAAATACCACCGATATCATTCGGATTAATTGAAGCTCGACCACCAGTAGTCCAGAAATGATAGTTATGTCCTCCTCCGGCTTTTGCTGAAATAGTACCATCAGATTCACTACGAACATCTGCCGGTTTATTTGCATCTCCTGCAAAATCTTCACGATATGCTGCTCCTTCTACTCCTTTTGAACTTTGCAGCAGGCGCCATTGGTTATCTTGTTTACTTAGGTAATAAGCTTTGATGTTTCGTATTTGAACGCGCGTGTTAGTGGCAGGATTACCTTGTTCTGCTTCGTATAGCTGCCCCCATGTCATCATGGCTTTAAAATTTTTGGGGTCATTACCCATACCAATTTCTGCACCATTTGCCCAACTGTAATGTTTGGGTACTCCATGTGGATAAGCGTCTTGTGGTGCTTGCATATCGCTAATGATTGTCGTAACTGAATTGATTGGACCTGTTGCTTGTACTGTTTTTATGCCACAACAAAAACTCAGTAGCATTGTCGCTACTGCTATAAATACGTATGCTTTTTTGAATCGCATTTTACTCTAGCCAAATAGGGGTAACACCCCCCATTAGACGCTAGTAGTTATAAAAATGTTGCTTTATTTGTGTTTAATTATAAAAAAAATATGCCAATCAACGAATGGCACTGAAATACTGAGTATTATTTAGAAAGAACCAGAAGAAACCTGGTTTCTAGGGTTTCTAGAATTTTAAGCTGCAATACAGTAGTTGTAGCTGTGTACTGTGTAATTTGAGATTAATCGACAGTTACTCATTTCAACCTCTGAGCAACCTACTGATATTTCGAGTAAATACTGTAAATAAGTTTTCGCAAGCGCAGACAAATGCTTTTTGGCTGGATATACCATATACCACTGGCGCCAGATTGGGAAATGTTCGACATTAAGAATTGTTAATTCATTGTCCGGATTTGAAATTATGCACTGACGTGGCAGAACCGAAATACCTAAACCATCAGCTACAAAAGACTTAATCATTTCATCATTGTTCGATTCCATTTTAACTCGTACTTTGACATCATACTTAAGGAGGATGTTTTGTACCTGATTTCGAGTTAAAGAGCCGATTTCACGCATGATAAAAGCTTCGTTCGCAAGTTGATGAATCGAAATCTTCTTTTCTCTAGCTAATGGGTGACGAGAGCAAGCTACAACAACCAACTCATCTCGGAAAAATGGAAAACTTTCAACATCGATAAACTTGGGAATTTCACTAACTATATATAAGTCGTCTAAATTTTTCATCATCCGTTCGGCAATCCCACTATGATTTGCCAATTTTAGCGAAACATCTATATCTGGATAACGCTGACTGAATTCTCCTAAAGTCAACGGAATAATATACTTAGCTGTAGTTAGTCCTGAGAGTCTTAGTGTACCTTGCTTCAAAGTCTGTAAATCAGCTAACTTATCTTCAAACTTATCCATCGTATTGAAGATTTTATCGCATGTTGCTATTAATTCCTGTCCAGCTATACTCGGACTGATATTTTTACCTAGCTTATCAAATAACGACAAACCAAGTACTTGAGCTAATTTTTTCACCTGCATACAAACTGCGGGTTGAGAGAGAAAAAGCTCTTGACCTGCACGAGTAAAGCTTCCAAATTTGACAACTGTATAAAAAATTTTTAGCTGATATAACGTTGCTTGGTCTAGCATTAATTCTTGTCGCATAGCTACCTTTACTCTTCACTGAGTCCTTAATTTTGATGTTCTCAAACAGGGAACTAAACAGAATTTCATTTATGATTACTTACAACTAATTGTTCAATGCATCTGTACTATATGTCAGCACATACAGCACTAAGCCATCATTGACGACCCTGCTTTG
>ERZ1066122.1875-NODE-1875-length-15310-cov-36.112750_pt1 | contig 15310 bp, 13 predicted proteins | sample MGYA00382769_ERZ1066122 | MGnify/ENA primary metagenome ERZ1066122 (study PRJEB33369, sample SAMEA5778352) | biofilm metagenome | biome: Industrial cooling water; feature: Water cooling tower basin; material: Biofilm | place: United Arab Emirates | collected...
CGCGCCCGCACGTCCAGCGCGCCGCGGAAGATGAAGGGGAAGCCCAGCACGTTGTTGATCTGGTTGGGGAAGTCGCTGCGGCCCGTGGCGGTGATCGCATCGGGCCGCACGCGCCGCACCTCGTCGGGCAGGATCTCCGGGTCCGGGTTGGCGAGCGCGAAGACGATGGGGTCCGCCGCCATCGCCTCCACCATCGCCGGCGTCACCAGCCCGGCGACGGAGAGGCCCACGAAGACGTCCGCGCCCACGAGCGCGTCGGCCAGCGTGCGCGCCGCCGTCTCGCGCGCAAAGCGCCGCTTGTAGGGGTCCAGCTTCTCCAGGTCGCGCTCGGTGGAGATGACGCCCTTGCTGTCGGCCATCAGGATGTGCTCGCGGCGCACGCCCAGCGCCACGTAGTGCTCGGCGGTCGCGATGGCGCTGGCGCCGGCGCCGGAGAAGACGACCCGCACCTCGTCGATCGGCTTGCCGATCACCTCCAGCGCGTTCAGCAGTGCGGCGCCCGAGATCACCGCCGTGCCGTGCTGGTCGTCGTGGAAGACGGGGATGTCCAGCCGGCGCTGCAGTTCCTGCTCGATGTAGAAGCACTCCGGCGCCTTGATGTCCTCCAGGTTGATGCCGCCGACCGTCGGCTCCAGCAGTTCGCAGAAGCGGATGACCTCGTCCGGGTCGTGCGAGGCGACCTCCAGGTCGAAGACATCGATGTCGGCGAAGCGCTTGAAGAGCACGCCCTTGCCCTCCATCACCGGCTTCGAGGCCAGCGGCCCGATGTCGCCCAGGCCCAGCACCGCGGTGCCGTTGGAGACGACCGCCACCAGGTTGCCGCGCGCCGTGTAGTGGAAGACCTCTTCCGGCGACCTGTGGATCTCGCGGCAGGGCTCGGCGACGCCCGGCGAGTAGGCGAGCGAGAGATCGCGCTGGGTCAGCGCCGGTTTCGTCGGCACGACGGCGATCTTGCCGGGGCGCCCGCTGGCATGGTACTCCAGCGCGTCGTTGCGGGATGATGGCATGGCCCAGCCTCTTCGGGAGTGCAGGCACGGACGGGAACTGCGGAACGCCTCACCGTACCGCCGCGACCGGGGGGTGTCAAGCCGCCGGCGCCGCGCGCGCTGCCGCACCGTAGTGCAGCAGGAGTGCACGTCCTGCACCATTCCGTAGCGCCGCGCCGCGGGTGGGGAACGCACTAACCTGCGCGCGGGCAAGCGGATAACCCTGCGGGCGGATACGGCCCCGAAGCTGCTCGAACGTTTGTTCCGACGGCGGCGCGCGGGTGCGCCGCCGCGGACTCGCCCCTCGCCTGGAGCCATACGATGAAGAGAAGCCTCCTTCTGCTCGTTCCCGCCGCGCTGGCCGCCTGCCAGGACGCCCCTCATCCGGCGGCCGCGCCGGCGCCGTCGGCGCCGCTCTTCGCGGCGGCGGGCGCCGCCGTCGAGGGGCGCTACATCATCGTGCTGAAGGAGGGGTCGAAGCCGCGCTCCGTGGCGGCGATCAGCAAGGTAGCCCCGGACTACGTCTACGAACACGCGCTGACCGGCTTCGCCGCACGGCTGAACCAGGGGCAGCTCACGGCGCTGCAGCACAACCCGAACGTCGCCTACATCGAGCAGGACCAGATGATGACGGCGGTGGCGACGCAGAACTCCGCGCCCTGGGGGCTGGACCGCAGCGACCAGCGCGCGCTGCCGCTCTCGACGACCTTCACCTACGGCGCCACCGGCGCGGGCGTCAACGCCTACGTGGTGGACACCGGCATCCGCTTCGACCACACCGACTTCGGCGGGCGCGCGGTCAGCGGTTACGATGCCGTGGACGGCGGCAGCGCCGACGACTGCAACGGCCACGGCACGCACGTCGCCGGCTCGGTGGGCGGCACCACCTACGGCATCGCGAAGGGCGTGCGGCTCATCGGCGTGCGCGTGCTGGACTGCCAGGGCAGCGGCACCAACAGCGGCGTCATCGCCGGCATCGACTGGGTGACGGCGAACCACGTGAAGCCGGCGGTCGCGAACATGAGCCTGGGCGGCGGCGCCTCGACGGCGCTGGACGACGCGGTGCGCCGCTCGATCGCGGCGGGCGTCGCCTACAGCGTGGCCGCAGGCAACGGCAACTGGCTGGGCTTCGCGCAGGACGCCTGCAAGACGTCGCCGGCGCGGGTGACGGAGGCGCTGACGATCGGCGCCACCGACAAGACGGACACCAAGGCGTCGTGGTCCAACTACGGCACCTGCCTGGACCTCTTCGCGCCGGGCGTCGGCATCACCTCGGCCTGGCACACCGGCGCCTCGGCGACGAACACCATCAGCGGCACCTCGATGGCGGCGCCGCACGTCGCCGGCGTGGCCGCGCTGTATCTGCAGGGCACGCCCGGCGCTTCGCCGTCGCAGGTGGCGAGCGCGCTGGTGGGCAACGCGACCACCGGCGTGGTGAAGAGCGCGGGCCGCGGCTCGCCGAACCGGCTGCTGTTTACGAGCTACTGAGCTGTCGGTCGTCGGCTGTCGGTCCACGTCAACAGTGAAGCGGAAATCGGCCTCGCGCCGGGCGGCTTCAGCCGCCCGGCGCCGTTTGCCGGTAGCCGGCAGCCGGTAGCTGGCAGCCAACGACTGAGGTGCCCATCTTGCAGCGGAACCCGCGCACCCCTGTCTCTCGCCCCGCCGTCCCACGCCCGTGCGCATCCTGCTGCTCGACACCGACCGCACGACCGCCCGGCTGCTGGAGCACGAGCTGCCGGACGCGGCGACGACGCTGGCGCTGGCGCCGGCGGAGGGGCTCGCGCTCGTGCAGCGCGGCGGCTGGGACCTGGTGCTGCTCGACGCAGGCTTCGCCGGCGAGGGGCTGGCGCTGCTCGGCGCGGTGCGCGGCCAGACGGCTGCGCCGGTAACGCTGCTCTCGGCGGAGCCGACGATGGAGCTGACGCTGCAGGCGATCCGCGCCGGCGCGCAGGAGGTGCTGCCGAAGCCACCAGCGCCGGAGCGGGTGCGCGAGCTGCTGCAGGCGGCGCTCGCCGCGCACCACGTGCGCGCGCTTCCCACCGCGCCGCGCGGCGAGGCGGCGATCATCGGCTCCAGCCCGCAGATGCTCGACGTCTTCAGCACGGTGGCGCGCGCGGCGGCCAGCGACGCCACCGTGCTGCTGCTGGGCGAGAGCGGCACGGGCAAGGAGATGATCGCCCACGTGCTGCACCGGCAGTCGCCGCGCGCGCGGGGGCCGTACGTGGCGCTCAACTGCGCCGCCATCCCCGAGACGCTGCTGGAGAGCGAGCTGTTCGGGCACGAGAAGGGCGCGTTCACCGGCGCGGTAGCGCGGCGCGTCGGGCGGTTCGAGCGCGCCAGCGGCGGCACGCTCTTCCTGGACGAGATCGGCGACATGTCGCTGGCGTTGCAGGCCAAGATCCTGCGCGCGCTGCAGGAGCGGCGCATCGAGCGCGTGGGCGGCGGTGTGGAGGTGCCGGTCGACGTGCGGGTCGTCGCCGCCACCCACCGCGACCTCGCCGCCGACGTGCGGCAGGGCCGCTTCCGCGAAGATCTGTTCTACCGCCTCGCCGTCGTCTCGCTGCGCCTGCCGCCGCTGCGCGAGCGCGGCGCCGACCTGGAGCGCCTGGTCGAGCACTTCGTCACGCACTACGCGCACGAGCACCGGCGCCCGATCCGCGGCATCGCCGAGGCTACGCTCGCGCGGCTGCGCGCGCATCCCTGGCCGGGCAACGTGCGGCAGTTGCGCAACGCCATCGAGCGGGCGGTCGTGATGTCCAGCGGCGAGGTGTTGCTGCCGCAGCACCTCGCCGCCGAGCTGCTGCACGAGCCGCCGGAGCCGCCCGCGCCCCGCGCCGCGCCCGGCCCGCTGCTGACGCTGGCCGAGCTGGAGCGCCGGCACATCCAGCGCGCGCTCGTGGAGAGCGCCTACAGCCTGTCGCTGGCGGCGCGGCGTCTCGGCATTCACCGCAACACGCTGCGCCGCAAGATGGGCACGTACGGCCTGGGCCGCGCGGTCGGCGCGCCGGCCGCCGACGAGTAGTGCCGGCCGCCGACGTCGGTGTGCAACTTGCGAGCGCCCGCCGCGTACAAACCGTCGAACGCGCCCGCTCCGGGTGCCACCCCTCGCACCGACCGCACCTCATGCGAACCCGTCTCCTGCTCCCCTGGCTGGCGAGCGCCGCTCTGGCCACCGCGCTCGTCGCCCCCGCTGCCGCGCAGACCCCGCCGACTGCGCCGCAGGCGCCGCGCACCATCCGCGTCAGCGCGGTCGGCGAGGTGCAGGTGACCCCCGACCAGGCGGCGCTCGACCTGGCGGTGGAGACGCTCGCCTCGACGGCGCGCGCGGCCGGCGAGGAGAACGCCCGGCGCATGGAGCGCGTGATCCAGGCGCTGGTCGCGGCCGGCGTGCCGCGCGCGGACATCGCCACGCGCAACTACTCGATCTACCCGGAGTACGAGCCCGTCGAGGGCGGCGAGGCCCCGCGCGTGCGCGGCTACCGCGTGAACAACACCGTCTCCGTGGAGACGCGCGACCTCGCGCGCGTGGGGCCGCTCATCGACGCGGCGCTCGCGGCCGGCGCGAACCGTGTCGACGGCGTGCGCTTCTCGCTGAGCAACCCGCAGGCGGCGGGCAACCGCGCGCTGCGCCAGGCGGTCGAGCAGGCGCGCGCCTCGGCGGAGACGATGGCCGCCGCGCTCGGCGTCCGGCTGGGGCGCGTGCTGGACGCGAGCACCGGCGTGGAGCCGCCGGTCTTCCCGATGCCGCGGTTCGAGGCGGCGGACATGGCCATGCGCGCCGCGGCACCCACGCCCATCCAGCCGGGCGAGCAGACGGTGCGCGCCACGGCCACACTGGTGTTCGAGATCCTGCGCTAGCGCCCGCTCCGCGCACGCTCCTCCCTGTCCGGCACGGCTCCCCCGCGCACCGTCGCGAGTGGGAGCCGTTTGCCGTGCGCCGCCCGGCCCGAGCCCCAGGACGAATGACGAACGAGCAGGACGAGCAGCGATTGCGGGAGCTGTTCCGGCGGGCGCCGGCCGGCGTGCTGGCGCTGGCGGCGCTGCTGGGCGTGATCGGCGGCGGGCTGGTTGGGGGGGGCACCTATGTGCTGCTCAGCGGCGGGGCCGGTCTGGCCGGGTGGGCGAGCGTGCTGCTGCTCGGCCCGCTGACCCTGTACGTGGCGCTCAGCCTGGTGCGGCTGACCCGCTGGGCCTGGCTCTCGGCGGTCGTGCTGCTCCTGCTGCTGCTCGCCTCCTCGGTGCTGCGCGCGCTGGTCGTCGGCGGCGCGCTCCTCTCACCGCTCGCCGAGGTGGCCGGCGAGGTGCTCGTGCTGCTGTACCTGCTGCGGCCGCGCATCCGCGGCGCCTTCGCGAGTGGGTAGCGGGGCCGGCGCGCGCCGGCCCCGGGCCGGCCTCAACGCTCCACCGCGACCACACCCGGCGCGCGCGACTCGAACGGCGTGCGCCCGATCGCCAGGATCCCGCCGAGCACCAGCACCAGCGCCGCCGCCACGCCCGCCAGCCGCAGCCGGTACTTCGCGCCGTCGCTCGCCTGTCGCCGCGCCAGCACGGCCGCGGCGTGCGCGACGACCAGCGCCAGCAGCATCATCACGAGGTGGCCGATCAGCGCGCCGTACCAGGGGAAGACGAAGAGCAGCAGCAGGCCCAGCAGCACCTGCAGGTCCAGCAGCCCGGTGAACGCGGCGCCGACGGCGTGCGCCGCGCGCCCGTGCGGCCGTGTCGCGAACAGCGCATAGGCGTAGTAGGCGAGCGCGACCAGCGCGACGACCAGCACGAGGTAGCGCAGCCCGGAGTGTGCGAAGTAGAGCATGTTCATGGAGCGTCAGCGAAGGTCTGGGTCCGGTCGGGCCGCAGGGCAGCCGGCCCGGCGGCCGGAGCCCCGGGGCGGGGCGCCGGCCACGCGCGAGTGCGCGCCCGCGGCCTCCTCAACTCCCGTACCACGCGCCGGGCCCGAGGCCTCCGCTCCCCCGGCGGCTGAAGTCTCATCGCCCCGTCGCCTCCTGCACCGCGCGTAGCGCGTCGGGCGTGATCCAGCCGCGCGCGGCGGCGTGGGCGGCCGCGGCGGCGGTGTCGTCGACCAGCAGCAGCTCGCTGCCGGCGCGCTCCACCTCGCGCGCCAGCGCCGCGACCGCCGCCGCGCGCCGCGGGCCCGGCGTGACGTTGCGGATGTAGACGGCCGCGATGCGCTGCGGGTAGAGCTGCACGGCGCGGTGGTAGATCTCCGGGTCTTCCTGGCCGCTGTCGCCGATGAGCAGGAACGGCAGCGTGGGGTAGGTGTCGAGGATGGTGCGCAGCGCCTGCAGCTTGTGGCCGCGGTGGCGGGTGGGCAGCCGCTCGGCGTCGGAGAGGCCCCAGTCGCGCAGCAGCAGCGGCCCCAGCGGGATCTGCTGCAGCGTCAGGAACTCGCTGAGCAGCTCGTAGAGGTTCCACGGGCTGCTGGAGACGTAGAAGATCGGGTTGAACGAGGTGCGGCCGGCGCCCTGTTGCAGCGCGCGGTAGAAGGCGGCGACGCCGGGGAATGGCACGCGCGTGCGGGCGCTGCCGAAGAGCACGGTGCGTGCGAGGCGCAGCAGGCGAGTGGCGTCGCTGCGGAGCACGGTGTCGTCGAGGTCGCTGACCACGCCGAAGGCCGCGTCCGGCGGGGGCACCAGCACCGGCGCGGTCGCGCAGGCCGGGTGGGGCGGGGAAGCGGGCGAGAGCACCTGCAGCGTCGCCTCCTGCCAGAGCGCGCCCGCCGTCGGCTCCCGGATCGGCTGCAGCCAGCAGGCGAGGTGGCCCTCCTCGTCGGCCGCGGCCTCGGTGCTCGCGCCGCCGCCCGCCACCCGCAGCCGCGCGTGCGGCACCTCGTCGGACTCGAAGCGCCGCAGCGTCTGCCGCAGGTTCTGCCAGGCCGACTCCGCGTCGCCGCCGGCCGCCGGCAGCTCCGGGCCGCGCAGCACGCGCGCCCGCACCCACCAGCGCTCGGCGGTGCCGAAGCCGCGGTAGGGCGCGATACGCACCGCGTCGCGCGCCGTGCCCGCCGGGCGCGCGTAGCGCCGCTCGTCCAGCCGCCGTTCCACACGCTGCAGCATCCGCAGCGCCTGCTCCCGCCACCGCTCCATCGCCGCTCTCTCCTTCGTCTCCCTGCGGTACGCCCCGCTGGAGCTGCCGCTCGCCTGGCCGGCGCGCTCGCGCCGCGCATATATTCCCGCCGCTCTCCGGCACCGGCAAGCCGCCGCCCGCCGTCCCGCTCTCCGCGACTCGTGCCTGCATGCCCTCTTCACCGACCGTGCCGCCCCGGCCTGGCCTGCTGCAGCGGCTGGGCCTGCACCGCCCGGAGCTGCGCGCCTGGGCGCTCTACGACTGGGCGACCTCCGCCGCGCAGACGACGATCGCGGTCGCGGTCTTCCCCATCTACTTCACCGCCGTCGCCGGCGCGGACGCGGCGCCGGGCGTCGCCGCGCAGTACTGGTCGGTGGCGAACGGGCTGGGCATCGCACTGATCGCGCTGCTCGGCCCGGTGCTCGGCACGCTCGCCGACTTCGCGGCGGTCAAGAAGCGCATGCTCGGCAGCTTCATGGGCGTCGGCGTCGCGGCCGTCGCCTGCATGTTCCTCATCCAGCGCGGCGACTTGCTGCTCGCCGCCGCGCTCTTCGTGCTGGCCAACGTCGGCATGCAGGGCAGCTACGTCTTCTACGAGGCGCTGCTGCCGCACCTGGCGCACGGGTCGGAGATGGACCGCGTCTCCACCGCCGCGTACGCCATCGGCTACGTCGGCGGCGGCCTCCTGCTGGCGCTGAACCTCGCCTGGATCGCGCAGCCGGAGCTGTTCGGGCTGCCCGGCGTGCGCGATCTCTCGCCGGCGGGCACACTGCCGGCGCGCCTGGCGTTCGCCTCCGTCGCCGTCTGGTGGCTGCTCTTCGCGATCCCGCTCTTCCGCCGCGTGCCCGAGCCGCCGGTGCGCCTGGAGGCGGACGAGCGGCGCGGCGCGAACCCGCTGCGCGTCGCGTTGCGGCGCCTCGCCGAGACGCTGCGCGAGCTGCGCGGCTACAAGCAGGCGTTCCTGATGCTGGTCGCCTACCTCGTCTACAGCGACGGGATCGGCACCATCCAGCGCATGGCGGCGGCGTACGGCACCGAGCTGCGCATCGAGCAGAGCGCGCTGATCGGCGCCATCCTCATCGTGCAGTTCGTCGGCATCCCGTTCTCCTTCCTCTTCGGCGCGCTGGCCGCGCGCATCGGCGCCAAGCGCGCGATCTTCCTGGGGCTGCTCGTCTACGCCGTCATCAGCGTCTACGGCTACTACATGCAGACGGCGCAGCAGTTCTTCGTGCTCGCCTTCATGGTGGGCATGGTGCAGGGCGGCACGCAGGCGCTCTCGCGCTCGCTCTTCGCCAGCATCATCCCGCGCTACAAGTCCGGCGAGTTCTTCGGCTTCTACAGCGTCTTCTCGCGCTTCTCGGGGATCTTCGGCTCGTTCCTCTTCGCGTTCATCATCGCGCAGACCGGCACCATGCGGCCGGCGATCCTCTCGGTGATCGGCTTCTTCATCATCGGCGCCGTGCTGCTCTACCTGGTCGACGAAGAGGAGGGCCGGCGCGTGGCGCGCGCGGCCGAGGCCGAGATGCGGCCGGTGCCGGTGGCGGTGCAGGCGTAGCGCGGCTCAGCGGCCGACGGTCGCTCCGGTCCAGAGGTCGCGCAGGCGCACCGCCAGCTCGCGCTGGCGGCGGCGCAGCTCCTCGATGCGCGCGGGCCGGCGGCGCAGCAGCAGCCAGCGCCGCGCATCGGTGCGCGCCTGCTGCGCGCGCTCGCGCACGCCGAGCGTGAGCAGCCCCAGCGGCGGCAGCAGGATCAGGACGGCCGCCGCCGCCCAGCCCCCCGCCGCCCAACCCGTCGCCAGCCCCAGCAGCAGCCACCAGCCGAGGAAGAGCGCCGTGCCGACGAGCAGTTTGTAGGTGGAGCGGATGTCATGCGCCGGGCGCGCGCGTGCCTCCAGCACGCCGGTCAGCCGGTAGGGCGGCCAGAGCAGCAGCGTGCCGAGCAGCGCCGGCGGCAGCGTGAGCGCGAAGAGCGCCAGCCGCTTCAGCGCCCAGCGTGCGGCGGCGAGCCAGCCGGGGCGCTGGTGCAGCTCCGCGGGGCTCAGCCCCAGCGCGCGCAGCAGGCGCGCGTGGCGGCCGAGGTCGTGCGCCAGCGCGGGCAGTCGCGGGTCGGCGGCGGCGCGCAGGCCGGCGAGCGCGTCGGCGGTGCCGCGCTGGCGGCCCAGCCGCGGCACGGCGCCGCGCTCCGCGCCGAACTCCGCGGCCCACACCGCTTCCGCCGTCTCCACCAGCGGCGCGTCCTCCCAGCGCTCCAGGTTCAGCGTCACCTGCTGCAGCGCGTCGGCGAGACGCGCGGTCAGCGCCTGCACGGCCGCCGCGTTCTCCGGCGCCTCGGCGTGCAGATCGCTCCAGTCGAGCGGCTCGCCGACCAGCACCAGCGCCTCCGAGCGGAAGCGCTCCTTCTGGCGGAAGCTCAGGCCCACGGGTACAATGGCGCAGGCCACGCCGTGTCGTGCCGCCGCGCCGAGCGCGATGCGCGCCGCGCCCGTCTTCAGCGGCGCCAGCCGCGGCTCGCTGTGGCTGGTGCCCTCGGGGAAGAGCGCGACCGCCGCGCCCTCGGCCAGCGCCGCCCAGACGGCCGCGAACATGTCGCGGTTGCGGCCCATCGCGCCCGGGTCGTCGACGGCACGATAGACCGGGATCGCGCCGGCGCCGCGCACCAGCCAGCCGACCTGCGCGTCCGTGAAGAGCGGCGCCTTTGCCAGGAAGCGCAGCGGCCGGCCCGCGACGGCGGCCACCAGCGCGGCATCGAAGAGCGAGTTGGGGTGGTTCGCCACCAGCAGCACCGGGCCGTCGGCGGGCACCGTGGCGCCAGCGCGGGTCAACCGGTAGTAGACGCCGGCGGCGGCGCGGGCGACGTACGGCAGCGCGTGGAACAGCCACATCGGGGAACCCGGGCGCAGGTGGAGTGTGTCAGGTGCAGCGCGGGCGCCGGTATTGGCGTCGTAAGCGCTGTACGGGCAACGACATGGAGTTCTCGTGCGCGCGGGCGGCCGGCCCATCGCGCGCCGACCGCGCTGGAGGAGCATGCCACAACGATACACACCCCGGCCGTTCCGCTCGGCGTGGTGGGTGCCCGGCGCGCACGCGCAGACGATCGTCGGGCGCTACCTGCGCCGGACGCTGCGTCTGGCGCTGCGGCGCGAGCGCCTGGAGACACCCGACGGCGATTTCCTGGACCTCGACTTCCCCGCCGCCGCCGTCGCGCTCGCCGCGCCCGACACGCCCACGGTGCTGGTGCTGCACGGCCTGGAAGGCTCGGCCGCCTCGGGCTACGTCGCGCACACGCTGCGCTACCTGGTGCAGCACCGCATCCGCGGCGTCGCGCTCAACTTCCGCTCCTGCAGCGGCGAGCCGAACCGCCTGGCGCGCCTCTACCACGCGGGCGACACGGCGGACCTGCGCTTCGTGCTCGGGCGGCTGCGCGAGCGCTTCCCCGCCGCCCCGCTGGGCGCCGTCGGCTTCTCGCTGGGCGGCAACGTGCTGCTGAAGTACCTGGGCGAGGAGGGCGAGGCCGCACCGCTGCGCGCGGCGGTCGCCGTCTCGGTGCCGTTCGACCTGGCCGCCGGCGCCGCCAAGCTGGAGCGCGGCATGGGCCGCGTCTACACCCGCCACTTCCTGCGCAAGCTGCGCGGCAAGTCGCTGGAGAAGGCGCACCTGCTCGACGCGCGCGAGCACGCCGCGCGATTGCGGCGCGCGCGCACGCTGCGCCAGTTCGACGACGCGGCGACCGCGCCCCTGCACGGCTTCCGCGACGCGGAAGAGTACTACTCGGCGTCGAGCGCCGCACGCTACCTGCACGCCATCCGGCTGCCCACGCTGCTGCTGCACTCCGTCGACGACCCGTTCCTGCCGGCCAGCGCGGTGCCGCGCGCCGTGGTGCTGGCGAATCCGCACCTGGTCGACGGCTTCACCAACAGCGGCGGGCATGTCGGCTTCGTCGCCGGCCGGCCGTGGGCGCCGGTCTTCTGGGCGGAGCGCGAGGCCGTGCGCTTCCTCGACGTGCACCTGCGTGCGCCGCAGCGCCGCGCGACGCCGCCGACCGCCATCTCCTGAGCCGACGGAACGTACGATGCCGAACGCAGAACCCGAGCTGGGCAGCCCCTTCGCGCGCACGGTCGCCGAGCGGCTGGCGACCCGCCTGAAGATGAACGTGCCCGGCCGCGGCGGGCCCAAGCTGAACCGGCTGATCGACCGCGTCAACGCCGACGACGAGCTCTACGCGCTCTGGCTGGCGGCCAACGTGAACGCCGTCGAGCGCCTGGGCATGACCGACCACGGACCGGTGCACGTCAAGATCGTGATGAACCTGGCGCACAAGCTGCTGCGCCTGCTCACCGACCAGGGCGTGCAGCCCGGCATCGTCACCCACTACGGCATGGCGCGCGAGGATGCCGAGATCGTGGTGGTGCTCGCCGCGCTGCTGCACGACGTGGGCATGTCGATCCACCGTGCGGACCACGAGGGCTTCTCGCTCTTCATCGCGCAGCAGAAGCTGAAGGAGCTGCTCGCCGAGCTCTACGACCTGCCGACCGCCACCGTCGTGCGCTCCGAGGTGCTGCACGCGATCATCGCGCATCGCTCCGGCGGCAAGCCGCTGACGCTGGAGGCGGGCATCGTGCGCGTGGCCGACGCGCTGGACATGGCGAAGGGCCGCTCGCGCATCCCCTTCGCCGCCGGCTCCACCAGCATCCACTCCGTCTCGGCCGCGGCCATCGAGGCGGTGCACCTGGAGCCGGGCACGGAGAAACCGGTACGCGTGCGCATCGAGATGTCCAACTCCGCGGGCGTCTTCCAGCTCGACCAGCTCTTCCGCGAGAAGCTGGCCGGCAGCGGGCTGGAGCGCTACGTCGAGCTGGAGGCCGACCCGGTGGGCGACGCCGAGGTGCGGCTGGTCGAGTCGTTCCGGCTCTGACGATTGCGGAGTGCGGAGTGCGGAGTGCGGAGTGAACGACGGGCCGCGAGAGGGCGTGGGTGCGCTGCGCCTGGTGTCGGGCGGGCAGACGGGAGTGGACCGCGCGGCGCTCGACGCCGCGCTGGCGCTGGGCCTGCCCTGCGGCGGCTGGTGCCCCGCCGGCCGCCGCGCGGAGGACGGAGCGATCGCCGCGCGCTACCCGCTGCGCGAGACGCCCGCGGCCGACCCTGCCCAGCGCACGGGGTGGAACGTGCGCGACAGCGACGCGACGCTCCTCCTCTGCCCGCGCGGCGTGTCGTCGCCCGGCACGGAGTGGACGCAGCGCTGCGCCGAGCGACTGGGCCGCCCCTGGCACCGCGCCGCGCCGGAGCCCGACGCGCTGCACGACGCCGCGCGCTGGCTCGCGGCGCAGGCGCCCGCCGTACTCAACGTCGCCGGCCCGCGCGAGAGCGAGGCGCCCGGCGTCTACGCCGCCGCCCGCACCTGGCTGGAGGCGCTGCTTGGGGAAACCCGGCGTCGCGCTCCCATCTTACGCGCACCTATCTGAGTTCTCTGACTACCAAGCAGCGTGCATCGTTCACCGGTGAATCATCTGTACTGTGAATTCGTCGGACACAACCGGGCCATACCTCGCGAACGATCTGCTCGGAAGAACAGAGATCCGATACCGCCCCGGTGGGCCGACAATACTACGCCCGCGAAGGGATGAACGCGGCGCGATAGGCATCGAGTCTGCAGATTGGCATTCTGGGTTCTGGCGCTTCCAGGTGGTGTCTTCTCGGATCTCGAGCCAACTGAGGATGACACCGCTGCACGACACTACGTAGAGTGTGTCGTCGCCGCGGTTCTCTACGCGATAGCCGACATACAGATACCGGCTGAACGGGAAGGTCTGGGCGTCCATCTCGACCCGCAGAGGACTATCTGTGGAGCGACTTGTTACGTTGCATGCTGGAAGCAGAGAAGCAACCGCGAATACTAGACACGCACTGCGCGAGATCCCGGCGCGCGTTGTCACCTCGGGGTTCGGCATGTGTAATCCTCCGGGCAGCATGCCGATCTGGCTATGCGCCGGATGAACGTTAATTGTAGACCCACCCGATGTTTTCACGGCTATCGGATTTGTCACGTGCCACGCCGAAAATATCCGTAAACACCGCCACATTCGCCCCAAGCACGTTGCTTCGACGAGCGTGGAATCCCATGAAGTAGCCCGGAGAGATCGAGGCGAAGACAGGAGCCCCACTATCGCCATCCTGGGACGCGTACGTCGCGTACTGCTCGCATCTCAGGTTAACCCGACCACCTTCGTAGCTATCGACGTATCTATCTACGCAGGTTAGGGAGTGCATCCAGCCGCTCGTGTGCCCGGACACCGCGCCGATCATCTCGACCATCATCCCTGCAGTGGGCTCGTCGACTGTCCCAGCGATCTTGTCCTGGCTCATTATGGTGATCGTTCTCGGATAGGGTCGTGCAAAGCCGCCTACCTCTGCTTGCCCAGCCGCAATCTCGACGGCGGCGACATCACTGAACCGACAGGGAATGGTTCGGTATGTAGTACACCAGTTTCTTTCGTCGGCGTACACGTATCCACTCTGGCTGCTCGCGGGTGGATCCCACCTCTCCAGACCGACGTAGTACCACGGGTCCGACGGATCGGGTTGGTAGAATCTAGTCAGCAGCTGCATTGAAAACCGGGCTCTGGTACAATGCGCCGCAGTGAGCAACAGCGTCCGACCGGTCAAGTCATGAGTTCCCTTCACGATTGCACCGATCGTACAATACCTTCCGTCTTCACTGGTTATCTTGAGCCCCGCACGCAAGACCGTTGCGCGGCTTTGCAGGGTTTCGTCCTCCGCTGCAGTCACACTGGCCGCAACGCCGGGAGAAGATGTGAAAGTGGTACGTTCGACGGGAGACACATCGTTCGGTGCTTCCACGTAGGTGATCAAGGCGTCAGCAGGCACCCGCCGCCGCACCATTCGTTGGGTAACTCGTTCACGGGCAGCTTCGTCGCGTACCCCTACCACCAGTCGATTTGCGCGCTTGTCGATCCCAACGGTCACCACACCCGCCTCTTCCTCCGCCAGCCGCCCGGCGCGGTAGCGCCAACGCGCGAGCTCTTGGTAGTCATAGCGAGGGGTCTGGATCCTAACTGAGAGCGAGCGGCGGCGGCTCCGTTCTTCTCGTGCCAAGGCATCCTGTAGGAGCGACCGCGCATATGCGCTGTGCTTATCCTGGATTATTCACCAGGATATCGTAGATGCCACGCGGATAGGCATTTCTGCGTTTTCCCGCTTCACCTCTTGGGTGAAGCCCCGAATCGGCTAAGACGCCGTCGAGACAGGCACTTGGGCAGATCTGGTGAATAACCCAGGCTTATGATCCTTCAGATAGATCACCAATGCGCCATCGGTGTCGAAGAAGTGACCGCCGTAGGTCGGGATGAGCTTTGCAATGCGGTTCTCCGCCCGATCCACCGTGGGTTCCACTTCCATGGTGTCTTGGAACTCCGCCGAGGTGGTGATCCGCGATGCCGCCAGCGGATTACGCGAGTAGGGAGCATCGATGTCACAGGCTGCCAAAGCCAGCGTGCCGAAAAGAACCGATACAGCGCAGTATTGACGGGCGAACAATCGAACCATACCAGTAACGCAGGTCGCTGGGAGAAGGGAAGGAAGCGGCATATCAGAGTCCCGCTGCAGGCCTTGCTGCTAACTTGGATCACCACCAGCACTGAGCGAGCCCATCGGCTACGGACCCATAAGGACACTCCTGCAGATGGTTTCCATCACTGCATGCGAACGTTGGCCGAGACAGGCAAGCGTAACCTAGCGCCGCTGTCGCCCCCACGCAGTCGGGAGAATCTCGACTGTTTCCGACTGGCAATGTCGTACGTCTGCGCGAGAGGCGCCATGCCCGGCGCGGTTGTTTCCTTCCACCCCCCGTGTAGGGAAACACGTACCGGAAGGAGGCGAACCTGTCAACCTGGCTTATTCACCACGGGGATAGTGGTTGAAGAGCGGGCATGAAAAACCCCATAGCGCATCTTCCGTGAGCGCCGTAAGATGGAAGTGCCACCTTTCATCCTGACGGAGCCACGCAAAACACACGCTATGGGTGAGTCTCAAGGTAGCCTGTTTCAGCCGGATTTCAACCGTAGCCTCCCCATCGAGGTCCGCCACGAGCGCCTGAGCGCGGACGCCGGGGTGCTGCTGCTGCGCGAGCTGCTGGAGCGCTCGGGCCTCTCGCGTCTGCTGGAGCGCGAGCTCGTGGACCTGCGCGCCGCGGAGCGCCTCACCCATCCCCTGGGTGAACTCCTGCGCACG
>ERZ1066122.1876-NODE-1876-length-15302-cov-8.153342_pt1 | contig 15302 bp, 12 predicted proteins | sample MGYA00382769_ERZ1066122 | MGnify/ENA primary metagenome ERZ1066122 (study PRJEB33369, sample SAMEA5778352) | biofilm metagenome | biome: Industrial cooling water; feature: Water cooling tower basin; material: Biofilm | place: United Arab Emirates | collected...
ACTCCAAAACCCGCGCATCCCGGCACTACTGCCGGCGAGTGCGTAAGTCCTAATGGTGAAGGTGCTACATTGGCTACTGTGTTCATGAGCAATGCGTGGGGTGATCGCCCGTGGATACAATTCGGAATAGTGCAGCCCACAGGTGTGACTGACCCACCTACACCACCGACGTGGCACGTTTGGCCCAACCCAGCGCAGGATGACGTACAGATTCGGTTCTCGACTTCCAGCTCCTTACAAGGAGGCATTTGTGAGTTACTCGACCTGACAGGGCGCGTATGGTGGAAAGGTTTTATATCCGCCGACACTCACGATTTTCGCCTCAACACCAGCGGATTACCAACCGGGATGTATTACGTGGTGGTGAGCCACCACGAATCGTCGAAAAAATGGTCACGTAAACTGTTAGTCGTACACTAATGAAAAGGGCAATATCACTCGCACTCTCATTCCTGCCCCTGCTGGCACAGGCGCAAACCGACAAGCAAGCGCCGAATAGCCATGCGCCCGTTTTCGGCCTACGAGCCGGTTACACGCACGGGCGCCTGGTGCCCACCTCCGCCAACGAGGCGCGCACCTACCGGGCGCAAGCCGGCTGGGAGGTAGGCGGCGTTTTGAGCAGCAACACGGCTCGGCGGGCGGGGGTGGCGCTGGAGGCCAATCTCAACTACCTGCGCTTCACTGACCAACCCAGCACCCCCGATGGCGCCCAGTATCGCTGGCTAACTGCGCAGCCCACGCTGGTGGGCTGCGTGCGGCCGGTTCGCCGCATTCAGCTGCTGGCGGGTGGCGGCTTCAACTTGTGCCTCTCGTGCTGGCGTCGGCCATTCACGGAAACGCCCGGAGCCTACGGCTACGGCGGCGGCGATCAGGCGTCGAGCAAAACGTCGGCACCGGCCGGTGCCTTCGTTCTGGCGGGGGTGCGCGGTGCGATTACGCCGCGCTGGTTCGTGGAAGGCCGCTACGCCACGACGCTGGGCGAAGGCGGCTACCGGTTTTACAAGACCGAAGTCGTGGGCGCCACCACGTGGGGCGTGGCCTCGGTCGGCTACTGGCTCAACCCGCGCTCCGAGGTGGCACCCTAATGTGTTTTAAGCCGCCGCCCACCTTCCACTGCCGAACTTTGCGGCCCGATTGGTTTTTATGACCGGTCGGGCCGTTTTTGTTGTTGCTGATGAATACAGTGGTAGGTCAGATGGGCCATTCGGCCGTCATCGTGGCGTTTGTGGCGGCGCTCGTCGCGGCCGTGTCGTACTTTTTTGCCGCGCGCGGCCGGTCGCTCGCCGACGCGCCCGACGGCGGTTGGCTGCGGCTGGGGCGCGTGGCGTTCGGCGTCCACGGCGCGGCCGTGGTGGGCATCGTGGTGGCGCTCTACGACATCATCTACCACCACCGCTACGAGTATTACTACGCCTGGAGCCACTCCAACGACCACCTGCCGGTCAAGTATATGATCTCCTGCTTCTGGGAAGGGCAGGAGGGCAGCTTTCTGCTCTGGATTTTCTGGCACGTCTGCATCGGCGCGCTGCTCGTGTGGCGCGCGCGCCGCTGGGAGGCGCCCGTGATGGCCGTGTTTGCGGGGGTGCAGGTGTTTTTGTGCTCGATGATTCTGGGCGTGGTGCTCACCGATACGCTCCGCATCGGCTCGTCGCCGTTTCTGCTCCTGAAGCAGTATATGGGCGACATTCCGGTCTATAAGCTCAATCCCAACTACATCCCCGAAGACGGCACCGGCCTCAACCCGCTGCTCCAGAACTACTGGATGGTCATCCATCCGCCGACGCTGTTTCTGGGTTTTGCGCTCACGCTCGTGCCGTTCGCGTTTGCGGTGGCCGCGCTCTGGCAGCGCGCCTATACCGCCTGGATTCGGCCCACGCTGGCCTGGGGGCTGGCGGCGGCGGCCGTGCTCGGCATCGGCATACTGATGGGCGCCTACTGGGCCTACGAAACCCTCAATTTCGGCGGCTACTGGAACTGGGACCCCGTCGAGAACGCCGTGTATATCCCGTGGCTCGTGCTGGTGGCCGCGCTGCACCTGTTGGTGGTGGCGCAGCGGGCGCGGGTGGGCCTGAAAGCGGCGTTCAGCCTCTGCATCGGCACGTTTCTGCTGGTGCTCTACGCCACGTTCCTCACGCGCTCGGGGGTGCTGGGCAACGCTTCCGTCCACTCGTTCACCGACTTGGGGTTGAGCGGGCAGTTGCTGGTGTACCTCGGCGCGTTCGTGGGGCTGGCCGTGGCGCTGCTGGCCGTGCGCTGGAAAGAGCTGCCGCCCGATGCCAAAAGCCTCAACGCCTACAACGCCGAGACATGGGTGTTCGTCGGCACGGCGGTGCTCGGGCTGGGCGCGTTTCAGGTGCTTACTACCACGTCTATTCCGGTTTATAACGCCATCGTGGGACTGTTGGGCGGCAAGTCGTCGCTGGCACTGCCGGCCGACCAGATTGCCCACTACACTAAGTTTCAACTCTGGGTAGGAGTAGGGTTCGCGGTGCTCACGGGCATCGCGCAACTGCTTTGGTGGCAGCGCGTGGACGACCGCCGGAAGCTCTCCGACGTGTTCTCGACGCCGCTGATTCTGAGCTTGCTCTTCGCGTCGCTGGCGTTGCTGCTCACCAAAGTCAAAAACCCCGCGTGGATTGCCTTGCTCACGGTGAGCTGCTTCGCCGTGATGGCCAACTTCGGTACCCTCTTCCGGCTGGTGCGGAGCCGCACGGGGCGCCTGAGCGGCGGCGGCGTGGCGCACATCGGCATCGCGCTGATGCTGGTGGGCATTCTGTACTCGTCGGGCTACTCGACGGTCATCTCCAAAAACGTGTCGGGGATGCTGTATTCCAAGGAATTGCCCGACGATATCAACCGCGACAACGTGCTGCTGTGGCGCAACCAGGCGGTGCCGATGTCGCACTACCAGCTCACGTACAAGGGCCAGTATCTGGAGGCGAAGGGCATTCCCGGCTACGTCAACAAAGACGACCTCTTCCCGCTGGAAGACGAGTACCGCGCGCTGGCGCGCACCGAAGTGAAGCGCGACGACAAGGTGTTCGCCAAAATCGGCGATACGCTCAGCATCTACCCCGAAAATACGTTTTTCGAGGTGGAGTTCGCCGACAAAAACGACCCCAAAACAAAGTTCACGCTTTACCCGCGCGCCCAAGTCAATCCTGAAATGGGCCTTGTAGCGTCGCCCGACATCAAGGTATTCTGGGACCACGACATCTACGCCCACGTGAGCACCGTGCCCAAGCCCGACGAAGAAAAGGAGTGGACGCCGATGCAGGAATACAAGGTAAAGGCCGGCGACACGCTCATCCTCAACGACTACATCGCCGTGCTCCGCGCCATCGAGCCGGCCAAAGACGTCACGGGCCTGCAACTCGCCAAAGGCGACATTGCCTTACAGGCCGACTTGCTCATCGAGGGCGAAACCCGCCAATACCACGCCCACCCGGTGTGGGCGCTCAAAGGCAACCTCGTGGGGCGCGTCGCCGACGAGATTCCCGACCTCGGCCTGCGCCTCACGTTTATGAGCATCGACCCGGTGAACAAGGAATTCACCATCGGTGCCTCCACCACGCAAAAAGATTACATCATCCTGAAAGCCGTCGAGAAGCCCGGCATCAACCTGCTCTGGATCGGTACGCTGCTGATGGGCCTCGGGCTGAGTGTCGCGGCGTGGCGCCGCACCCGCGAGAGTCGCAACGCAGGCCCAGCGCCTGTGCCGCACCCTGTGGCCCCGGCCCTCGTACGGAAGCGGCAGGTGGCGTAGGCGGTAACTGGCCGCGTCGTCTTACATTGCGTACGTTTTTTATCTAACCTCCAATCTGTAATGCTGGACCGCGAACGAATTGATCAGCTTGAAATCCTGATGGCTGAGTACGGAATGAAATAAGACCGGATGTTGGCCAATGAACAAGCCATTATCCGCATTCTGGATTATCATAGCGATCAGATCAAATTTCTGCTCCGCAAGCAGGCAGAAATGTCGGACGACCTCATAGAGGTTAAGGGCGATGTAGCAACGCTCAAAGAAGATGTGGCAACACTCAAAGGAGACGTAGCAACGCTCAAGGCTGGTCAAGACGTCTTAACAGCCAAAGTTGACTCGCTGACTACCAGCGTGGAAACCATCCTGACGCTGCTCCGCGACAAGTTGGCGTAGCCGGATGATTGCTTCGGCGGGCTGGTGCCGAAGCCCCGGCTACCGCACCAGCCCGCCCAACACGTCCACGTACCGCGCTGCGTACTCGGCCAGGTGCCGCCGCTTGTACTGCATAATGAAGCGTGGGTGGTCCAGCTCGAGCACCTCGCCGAACAGCGGCGCCTCGCGGTTCAATTTCCGCAAAAACTCAGCGTTGCGGCGGCCGAGGCTGACCACTACATCCGTCCGGAACCCTATCGCCGTCTGCCGCCGCAATGAATCGAGCAGCGTCGGCCACAGCGAGCGCGTGAGCGCCGGGGAATCGTAATAGTTGTGGTTCAACCCCTCGCGGAGCAGCACCAGCGGGTACACCGAGCCGAGGTAGAAGTGACGGTAAAACGCGCTCGGCCCGCCCATCTCACCAATAAACTGGTACACGAACTCGCTCGACACCTCGCGGCGGCGCGGCAGCGGGTTGGCGATGCCGCACCTGTCGGCCAGCGCCACGGGGTCGGTGAAGGCCACGCCGGTGGTGCCGCCGCCAAACCGGCCCGGATTGATGCCCAGCACGGCTACGCGCGGGTTGTCGTCGGCGTAAAATTTCCGGGCGAAGGCCGTCAGCAGCCCGCACGACGGCTCCGCCACGTACGGATTGGCCGCCTCGATGCCGGGCGGCAGGTCGGTCGGCGCCGGAAACGTGGTCAGGAAGGAAAGCAGGCAGTTGGCGTACACGGATGGAGATCGTGAGGGGATGGATAAGGTGCGATTATGCGTACGATGGACGTAAGCAAGCTGAAAACACGGCAACGCCTGGCTGTCACTTCATCTGCCGTGGCCGTTCCGTTCGTTACCTTCCGTGGTTCAGACGCCTTCACGAGTAAAACTACCGCCTGCCCGACCACGTAATGGAATCCCCGCACTTCCAAAAATCCCCCGAATCCCCGATCCGGTTGACGCACTACTCGCACGGCGCCGGGTGCGGCTGCAAGATTGCCCCGGCCGTGCTCGACCGGATGCTGCATTCCGGCCTTGCGCCCGTCGTGGCGCCTGATTCGCGCCTGCTCGTCGGCAACGCCACCCGCGACGACGCGGCCGTCTGGCGCCTGCCCGCCAGCGCGGGCGGCCCCGACGGCCACTGCCTCATCAGCACCACCGATTTCTTTATGCCCATCGTGGACGATGCGTTCGACTTCGGCCGCATCGCCGCCGCCAACGCCATCTCCGACGTGTATGCAATGGGCGGCCAGCCCGTGCTGGCCATCGCCATCCTAGGGTGGCCCGTCGATACACTCGCCCCCGAGGTAGCAGGGCAGGTGCTCGACGGCGCCCGCGCCGTGTGCGCCGAAGCGGGCATCGCGCTGGCCGGTGGCCACTCCATCGACGCACCGGAGCCGATTTTCGGGTTGGCCGTCAACGGCCTCGTCCGCGAGGCGCACCTCAAACGCAACGACACCGCCGCCCCCGGCTGCCGCCTCTACCTCACCAAGCCGCTCGGCGTGGGCATCCTGAGCACGGCGCAGAAAAAAGGCATCCTCCGCCCCGAACACGCCGACCTCGGGCCGGGCCAGATGCGCCGCCTCAACCGCGTGGGGGCCGCGCTCGGCGCCGTGCCCGGTGTGCGGGCGATGACCGACGTAACCGGCTTCGGCTTGCTGGGCCACCTCGGCGAGGTGTGCGCCGGCTCCGGCGTAGTGGCCGAAGTGGCGCTCGAGCGGGTGCCCATCATCCCGGAAGCCATCGAGTACCTACGGCTCGGCGCGATACCGGGCGGTACGCGCCGCAATTGGGCATCTTACGGCCACACGGTGCGCGGCTACACGCTGCTGCCCGAGCACGGCGGCCACCTCGGCCCCACCGAGGCCCGCGACCTCCTCGCCGACCCCCAAACCTCCGGCGGCCTGCTGGTGTGCGTAGCCCCCGACGCCGAGGCCGCCGTAGCGCGCGTATTTGCCGAGTTCGGCCTACAGCCCCAGCCGTTCGGCGAGTTGCGCGAGCGCCGCACCGCCGACGACCCCGAAGCGCTCATCTACGTTCGCTGACCACGGCGTGCGAAGTCTGTTTCGAGTGGTCGGCGGGCTGTTGGCGCTGCTGGTGGGCGCCCGCCTGTGGGCCGTGGTGGCCGGGCGGCGGCGCGGCGGCGTGTACTACCTGAGCGGCGCCCGGCAGGTGCGCCTGCTGTTCTGGCCCCTGACCGGCCTGGTGGCGAGCCTGCCGTTTGCCCTGAGCGTAGCGCGCCGCGCCCCCGACCTACCCGCGCCGGTGCTGGTGGGCGTAGGTGCGCTGGCGGTGGCGCTGCTGAGCCTGAGTGTGCCCGCGCTGCTGCTGCACTGGCGCTACGCCCACCACGACGGCGCCACGGCCGTGCGCTTCGACCCCGGCGCCGGGCTGCTCGTCGTGCATCGGCCCGACCGGCCCGCCCTCTACGTTCGGCCGGGGCACGTGCGCGCCGCCGTGTACACGCGCGCCCAGGCCCGGCGGGCCTTCTGGGGCCAGTACGAAACGCTGCGGCTTACGCCCGTAGCGGCGCCTGATGCTCCGCTCACGCTCACCAGCGCCGTGCTGGAGTTGGCGCCCGTGGCGGCGTGGCTCGGCGCCAACAACGTGGCCGTAACCGAGCGCCGTCGCTGGCTGGCGTGGGTATGACGGGCGCGGCCGGCGACCGCCTGCGCGCACTCCCTCCCCTCGAAACATAGCACGGACGCCGAATTGGTTGTTTATTAGCGAAAATTTCTGCCGATTCCGCTCATCCATTGCTCCCACTCTTCCTGCTATGTCTCTTCCAACCTTACGAATTCTGGCCGTCGAAGACAATCCGCTACTCGCTCGGGCGTTGCGCCCCATTGTGCAGGAGCTGGGCTACGAGCTGCTGCCCGTCGCGGCTGATGCCGACGAAGCCATTCGGTTTTTCGACCAGCACACGCCCGATCTGGTGCTCCTCGACGTGCGCCTGCGCGGCGGCATCGACGGCATCGAGGTCGGCCATATGCTCAACGCCAAGCGCCCGGTGCCGCTCATTTTCGTGACGTCCTTCCAGGACCGCGAGACGTTTGAGCGCGCCAAAGCCGCCGGCGCCTTCGCGTTTCTGACGAAACCCTACGACGCACTCGTCCTCGAGCGCGCTATCGAGCTGGCCGTGCAGCACTTCGCGCGCGAGCAACAGCCCAAGTCGGCCGCGCCGCCGCCCCCCGAAGTGGTGCCCGAGGCCGACAGCCTCTTCGTACGCGACGGCGGCAAGCTCACCCGCGTGATGTACCCGGACATTCACTGGATCGAGGCCGACGATTCGTATTGCCACCTGCACACGGGGCGCAAAAAATACACGCTCCGCATCAGCCTCCGCGACTTGGAAGACCAGCTTCCGCCCAACCGCTTCCTCCGCATCCATCGGGGCTACCTCGTCCAGATTTCCTGCATCGAGCAGGTTGACCCGCAGACCAACGAGCTACAGCTTCAGGGCGGGCAAACGCTCCCCATCGGCCGCGCCTACCGCCAGGATTTGCTCGGGCGGCTGCATATGGTGGGGTAGGGGAGTGAGAAATGACGAGCGACTAGTGACGAATGACTAGCGACGCATAATCCGCTGCGACTGGCGCGAGTGGTCGGCCGCAGGTCGAACACTCGCGCCAGACACTGGCCAGAAGCCTTTTCACTCTACTACCTCATCACCTCACTACCCAACCCCCAGCGCCGCCAGGCTCTTCTCCGCTGCCGCCTGCTCCGAGGCTTTGCGCGACAGACCGGCGCCGGACGCTACGAGTTGGTCGTCGAGATAGACATCGCTCCTGAACTCCGTCGTGCCGCCCTGCCGCTGCTGGCTTACCAGCTCGAACCGGATGGCGCGGCCCTGCGCCTGCCCCCACTCGATGAGCTTGCTCTTGAAGTTGGCCGTGGTGGTCGAGAGCGCCGTCACATCGACGTACGGCTTGATGAGTTTGTCGAGGATAAACGTGCGCGTGGGGCGGTAGCCGCGGTCGAGATAGATGGCCCCCACCAGCGCCTCCAGCGCGTTGCCGTTGAGCGAGCGATGCCGGCCCGTCTGCGAGCGGTCGACTTTGATGAGCTTATCGACACCCAGGCGTACGGCCAGCGTGTTGAGACTCTCGCGGTTGACGATGCGCGCGCGCAGTTCCGTCAGAAACCCTTCGGCTTCGTAGGGAAATTTTTTGAAGAGGTATTCGGCCACCACCGAGCCGAGCACGGCATCGCCCAAAAATTCCAGGCGCTCGTTCGACTCGGTCAGGCGGGCGCGCTCGGCGGCGGGGTCGGGCTTGCCGTTGCCGTTGCCGTTGCCGTTGCCGTTGCCGGGAGTGGTGTCGCGCAGATACGACGTGTGCGTGAGCGCCAGATGATACAGCGACAACTGCCGTGGCGCCGTGCCCGTGATGGCGCTGATGGACGCGGCGAACCGCCGCTCGTCCATCGAGCGGAACAATGAGCGCACGACTACGCCGCCGGGCATCCTGACTGAGCTACCTAACTGAAAAAAAAACGTCGCCTGAACCGTGCCGTGCCTACTCCTCAAAAGCGCGGAAAATCACCGACGTATTGTGCCCGCCAAACCCAAATGTATTGCTCAACGCCACGCGCACCCGCCGCTCCTGCGCCGTGTTGAAGGTGAAGTTGAGGCGCGGATTCAGCTCGGGGTCGTCGGTGAAGTGATTGATGGTGGGCGGCACACACTGGTGCTGAATGGCCAGCACACACGCCAGCGCCTCGATGCCGCCCGCCCCGCCGAGCAAGTGGCCGGTCATCGATTTGGTGCTGCTGATATTGAGCGCGTAGGCCGCCTCGCCAAACACGGTTTCGATGGCCTTCACTTCGGCGCCGTCGCCGAGGGGCGTGGAGGTGCCGTGCGTGTTGATGTAATCGACGTCGGCCGGGACGATGCCCGCGTCGCGCAGGGCGTTCTGCATCACGATGGTCACGCCCTTGCCCTCGGGGTCGGGGGCAGTCATATGGTAGGCGTCGGCGCTCATTCCGGCGCCGATCAGCTCGCAGTAAATCTTCGCGCCGCGCGCTTTGGCGTGTTCCAACTCTTCCAGAATCAGTGCGCCGCCGCCCTCGCCGAGTACGAAGCCGTCGCGGTCTTTGTCATAAGGGCGCGAGGCGGTGAGGTAGTCGTCGTTGCGCTCGCTCATTGCTTTGAGCGCGTTGAAACCGCCGATGCCCGATTCGGTGATGGCCGCTTCGGAGCCGCCCGTCACGATGACGTCGGCCATTCCGAGGCGCAGGTAGTTGAAGGCATCGATGACGGCATTCGACGCCGACGCACACGCCGACACCGTGACGAAATTCGGCCCCCGGAACCCGTATTTGATGGAAATGTGGCCCGCCGCCAGGTCGGCAATCATCCGCGGAATGAAGAACGGCGAGAAGCGCGGTGTGCCATCACCGCGCCCAAACTGCACACATTCGTCCTGCAACGATTTGAGGCCGCCGATGCCGGAGCCCCAAATCACGCCTACGCGGTCTTTATCGACACCTTCGAGCAGCCTGGCGTCGGCCACGGCCTCGGCGGCGGCCACCATCGCAAACTGCGTGAACAAGTCCATCTTCTTGACCTCTTTGCGGTCGAAGTGGTCATCGGGGTTGTAGCCCTTCACCTCACACGCGAAGCGGGTCTTGAACTTGGCGGCATCGAAGCGGGTGATGGGGGCGGCGCCGCTCGTGCCGGCGCGCAAGCCCTCCCAGTAAGCGGCGATGGTATTGCCAAGAGGCGTAATGGCGCCGAGGCCCGTGACAACAACGCGCTTAAGTCGCATATTTAAGATGAGCGAAAGGAGCAACAGATGACCTCTCCTGCCCGGCGTTTCAACGCCAAGCAAAAGAGTGGTGAGCGAGGAATCGCCCAAAACCGGGGCGAAAATAGGCACGGGCGGGCGGCTTCGTAGCTACGGGCACGGCGCAAACGCAAGCGGGCCGATTGGGCGCCCGCGTAAGGCGCCCAACCGGCCCGTGTGCATCCTGGCCCCGAAGGCCGGTGCGGGATTACTTGGCGTGCTCCTCGAGGTAGCTGATCGCCTGGCCGACGGTCTGGATGTTCTCGGCCTGATCGTCGGGGATCGAGACGTTGAATTCCTTTTCGAACTCCATAATCAGCTCCACGGTGTCGAGCGAGTCGGCGCCGAGGTCGTTGGTGAAGGAGGCTTCGGTGGTGACTTCCGCTTCATCGACGCCGAGCTTTTCGATGATGATGCTCTTTACTTTGTCTGCGATCTCTGACATTTCGTTGCGATGGGCTTTGAGGCTTGTGGGTCTTGGTTGGGGGTTGCGAATGCCGCGCAAAGGAAACACCCCCGATGTCACTTTCCCAAACCGGCGACCTCAACCACTCGCCGCGCGGCAGTTGCGGGCCGTGCCGTAGGTTTGCCGCGACGAGTAGGAGGCTGACGCCCAAACGAACTCCCCTCCCCGGATGGGGAGGGGTGGCCCGCAGGGCCGGGGTGGGGCGATTCGGCGGTTGGGCAATGCGGTTGAGTATTGTGGCTGACTCGCTTTACATAGCTGCCGCAGCCTAACCGCCGTGGTCGCCCCACCCCCAACCCCTCCCCATCCGGGGAGGGGAGCTTGTTAGTTACCATCAGCCACCCTCGTCATCACTTCCAAAAAATATGCTCCAGACCTCCCGCCAGACCCGCACCAAGATCGTCGCCACCGTCGGCCCGGCGTCCAATACGTACGAAAAGCTGCGTGCGCTCATCGAAGAGGGCGTCGATGTGTTTCGCCTCAACTTCTCGCACGGTTCCTACGCCGACCATCTCGCCGTCATCAATCTGGTGCGGCGCCTCAACAAAGACCTGCGGACCAACGTGTGTCTGTTGCAGGATTTGCAAGGCCCCAAGATTCGGCTCGGCGACGTGGAAGGCGGCCAGGTCACCATCAACCCCGGCGATAAAATCAAGCTCGTTTGCGGCGAGAAGGAAATCAGTACCGCCACCCGCCTGAGCACCATTTATATGGGCCTGGCGAAAGACGTGCAGCCCGGCGACGCCATCCTCCTCGACGACGGCAAGCTCGAGCTCAAAGTCCTCGCCACCGACGGCGAGCGCGAGGTCGATGTCGAAGTGAAGTACGGCGGCGTGGTGAAGCCGCGCAAAGGCATCAACCTGCCCGACTCGAACGTGTCGGCGCCGTCGTTGACCGAAAAAGACATCGAAGACCTCAAATTCGGCCTCCAGCACGGCGTGGAGTGGGTGGCGCTCTCGTTTGTGCGGACCGCCGACGACATCCGCTTCATCAAACACCTCATCGCCGAGCAAGGCGGCACGGCGCGCGTCATCGCCAAAGTCGAGAAGCCCGAAGCGATGCGGAATATGGACGAAATCGTGGCCGTGACCGACGCCGTGATGGTAGCGCGCGGCGACCTCGGCGTCGAAGTCGGGATGGAGCTGGTGCCGATGATGCAGAAACGCCTCGTGGCCGCCTGCAACGCGGCGGCGAAGCCTGTCATCGTAGCCACCCAGATGATGGAGTCGATGATTACGGCCCCGCGCCCCACCCGCGCCGAAACCAACGACGTAGCCAACGCCGTGATGGACGGCGCCGACGCGCTGATGCTCTCGGCCGAAACGGCCGCCGGCCAATACCCCATCGAAACCATCCAGTCGATGCACCGCACCATCGCGGCCGTCGAAGCCCAGGCCGACCTCTACTACAAGTCCGTCCCCTTCGACCGCACCGACCCGCTGTTCCTGTCGGCCTCGCTCGTGGCGAGCGCCTCGATGCTGGCCCGCGACGCCGACGCCAAAGCGATCATCGGGATGACGCGCTCGGGCTACACGGCCTACCAACTGGCCCGCAACCGCCCCAAAGCGCGCATCTTCATCTTCACCGACAACCGCGAGCTGCTCAACACCCTCAACCTCGTGTGGGGCGTGCAGGGCTTCTACTACGACCGCTTCAACTCGTCCGATTCCATCATCGCCGACATCAAGTACGTGCTGATGACCACCGGCAACCTCGAAACCGGCGACGTGTTTGTGAACACCGGCTCCGTGCCGATTGCGGAGAAAGGGCCGACGAACTTTTTGAAGGTGAGTGTGGCGTAGGAGGATACCGCTAATTCCTCTGTTGTGCTTTAATCCATCAAGTTGAGGGTTACTCCCGTCAGGGAATACCGAACGGTAGTAGTAGCCTCAACACGAAATCAATGTGTCCCCGTCAGGGGATACCGACCCACATTAAGTCGGTATCCCCTGACGGGGACAAATACGTTCAAGCAAATCAGATTTGCTACCGCTTGGTATTCCCTGACGCGGATAACCGACAAACCGGGGTACCTATTCCACGGCAAAGCGCCGCGCCTTGGCGCCGCACTGCACCGAATAAAGCCCGGCGGGCAGCCCGCTAATCGTGACGCGCCCGCTCGTAATCGGGAACATCCGCACCGTGCGGCCCAGCGCGTCGATGATCCGTGCCGGTGGGGCTTTGGCAGTCACACTGGGGAAAATGAAATGGACGACGTCGTGGGCGGGGTTCGGCCACAGCTCTACGCCTGGTTCAGCCCCGGCATCCGGCGCTAGGCCCAGCGGCGTAGTCAGGTGCGCGACGAACGCATCGGTGCCGCCGGGGTTGGTCAGTGTCTGCGAGCCAATAGTGAGGCTGGCCCCCTCGAAAGTGCCTGCTACCAGCGTAAGGCCCACCACGGGCGAGGCCACGGCGCGTAGGTTGTCGTTGCCGGTGGCGCCTATGGCCAGCGCCCACGGGGCAGGGGTGCTGCCGGTCGGGTACAGGCTGCCCACGTAGCCGTCGCTGCCGCCCAGATTCGGCAACGTCTGCGTCAGGAACGCTGCCGCAACGTCGGCATTGTACGTTACCTGCGCCGAGCCGTTGGGTGCTACGGCAATGGCCGTCGCAACGGCATCGGGGCTGTTGGTGGGGTAGTTGCCGAGCCATTGGCCGGTGACGTCGTCGATCCCGGCTACCACCACGTCGTGCGGGCCGCCGTTTCCGAGGGTAGTCGCGCCTTCGATGGTGCCCGCCACGGCTACCGCGCCGGCCGCGTTGCAGGCGATGGCGGTGCCTTCGTCCTGGCCGCTGCCGCCTGCTCCCGTCGCCCACAGCCACTGGCCGGTGGCGTTGAGTTTTGCGACGAAGATGTCCTTCCCACCCTGGCCGGTAAGTGTCATCGTGCCGAACTGCGCGCTGGGGCTGTTGAAGCTACCCGTGAGCAGCAAGTCGCCGGCGGGGGTACGGGCGATGCTGCGGCCACGGGCGCCGGCCGGGGCCGCCACCGGCGTAGCCCGCACAAGCTGCCCGGCGGCGTCGAACTGCACCACGAAGGCCGTACGCACCGTGCCCGGCGTCGTGCCGCTCGCCGGGTCGAAGGGCGTATCGTGCGCGGTAGCGAGCACCGCGATGTTGCCAGTGGCATCGACGGCCACTCCTTCGGCGATGTGTTGCGAACCGCTGGTGCCACCCGCGCGCTTGGCCCACTGCCATTGCCCGGCGGCGTTGAGGCGGGCCACGAAGCCTTCCCTGAAGGGGGCGTGGGTGTCGTTGGACAAATAGGTGCTGCCAACGTTGATGGAGCCGGAAAATTGACCCACAATCGTCACGTTGCCACTGGGGTCAAGGGCCAAGCCAGTCAAGCCCGAGGCGACGCTATTGGTCGCCGCACCCCACATCAAGCGTCCGGCCGCACTGAGTTTCGCAACGAAGATTCGCGCTGTGCCCATTCCGCTGGTGGTACCTAAGTTGAGCGAATCGCCGGCGCTCCCGATTCGCACCACCAGTGGGTACCGCGTGGGGGCGTCGAGTAGCCCGCCCACGTAATAGTTGCCGGTCGCGTCAATGACGAGCTGCGTTATGGCAACAGAGTTAACCGAACCCGAACACCTAAAGTGATCAATGCGCTGGTAAGCAGGCGCCTGAGCGACGGCGGTAAACGAACCAGCCAGCCCACAAAGGGCAGTGCCTAGGCCGCAGCGAGCAACGGTAGCAAACAGGTACTTCATAATGAAGGGGCGGGGGAGTTATGTACGTCGTGAAGTAGAAGTTGGAGAAGAACCCAACGGGCCGGTGAGATGCAAGGTAATACAATAGGCGAGAACGTAGGTGGCCGAGCTGAGCTACCGTATCGCCTCCGCCCTCACCCCCGGCGGTACCTTTGCCGCACCAATGCTGTCCCCCTCGCTCGCGCTGGCGCTCATCGCCGGGTATTTTCTGCTGCTGATTCTGATTGCCGTCGTCACGAGTCGGCGGGCTACGTCGGAGTCGTTTTTCGTGGCCAACCGGGCGGCGCCGTGGCCGATGGTGGCGTTTGCGATGATTGGCACGAGCCTTTCCGGCGTCACGTTCGTGAGTGTGCCGGGCGCCGTGAAAAGCGGCGGGTGGAGCTACCTGGCTGTGGTGCTGGGCTATCTGGTGGGCTACGTGGTAATCGGCACCGTGCTGATGCCGATTTACTACCGCCTGCGGCTTACGAGTATCTACACGTATCTGGAACAGCGTTTCGGCTTCTGGTCGTACAAGACCGGCGCGGGGCTGTTTCTGGTGTCGCGCACGGTGGGGGCGGCGTTTCGGTTGTTTCTGGTGGCGGGGGTGCTGCAACAGGTGGTGTTCAACGCGCTGGGCGTACCGTTTTGGCTGACCGTGACGGTCGCCATCGGCCTCATCTTCGCCTACACCTTCAAAGGTGGGCTGCGGACGATTCTGTGGACCGACACCTTCCAGACCGCCGCGATGCTCGTGTGCGTGGCCGTCAGCATCTGGCTCATCGCCCAAGCGCTCGATGTGCCGAACCTCGGCGCGCTGTGGCAGAAAGTGCGCGCTTCGGAAATGAGCCGCATCTATTTCGACGATGTGCGCGACGACCGTTTTTTCTGGAAGCAGTTCGTGGCGGGCGCCTTCATCACCATCGTGATGACCGGCCTCGACCAGGATTTGATGCAGAAAAACCTCGCCTGCCGCTCCCTGCAAGACGCGCAGAAGAATATGGCCGGCTTCGCGCTCACGCTCGTCGTGGTGAACGTGCTGTTCCTGACGCTCGGGGTGCTGCTCTACCTCTTCGCCGAAAGCAAGGGCGTGACGCTGCCGCTCAACGCGAAGGGGCTGGTGGATGGCGACAAAGTCTTCCCCCTGCTCGCCACGCAACATTTTTCGCTGGCGGCGGCGGTGGTGTTTCTGCTCGGCATCGTAGCTGTGACGTATGCCTCCGCAGATT
>ERZ1066122.1877-NODE-1877-length-15299-cov-16.835673_pt1 | contig 15299 bp, 7 predicted proteins | sample MGYA00382769_ERZ1066122 | MGnify/ENA primary metagenome ERZ1066122 (study PRJEB33369, sample SAMEA5778352) | biofilm metagenome | biome: Industrial cooling water; feature: Water cooling tower basin; material: Biofilm | place: United Arab Emirates | collected...
CGCGCAAGCGTTCGGCAAAATGCGTGTCGGCGATGGCGCCGTCGGCGAGGCGCAGGCCGCCGGCCGGCCACAGCGTGAGCGCGTCCTCGGGCAGGCCGCCGCAGCGGCCTCCGCGCGCGCAGCCCGGCTCCGGCGGCGGCGCCACGCGCGCCGCCCGCGCGACCGCGGCCTCCACGTCGCCGTTGCCCAGCATCCACGCGCCGCTCTGCACCGCCGCCCCGGCGCTGGTGCCGCCGACCACCACACGGCCCGCCGCGTGCGCCTGCTGCAGCTCCTGCAGCCAGGGATTCGCGCGATCGTCGGCGTGCACGAAGGCCTGCCGATGCCGCCACTGGTCGCCTCCGGCGAAGAACACGCCCTGCACCTGCAGCATCAGCGCGGGCTGCGACGCGCAGTGGTCGTGCTGGAAGCGCGCGAGGTCGGGATAGATCGCCTCGCGGCCCACCAGCCGGAGCCGCTCGGCGCGCAGCGCCGGCAGCGCCGCGCAGTCCCCGCGCTCGAAGCGCGCGGCCGCGGCGGCCGCATCGACGGGCCACCACACCGCGTCGGCACCGAGCTCGCGGAACGCGTCGACGTAGAAATCCACCGGGTCCATCGGATCGAACGCCGAGGCCGTGACGACGGCGACCTTCGGGCGGCCCCGCGTCCGCGCCTGCGCGGCGGCGACGAAGGCGCGCAGCACGTCGACGCCGCCGGGCACGCGGCTTTGCGCGGGCCGCGCGCGCTCCTTCGGCCGCTCGCCCGTCGCGTCGAGCGCGGGCACTTCCAGCGCGGCCAGCACCGCGGCGCGCTCGGCGTCCAGCAGCACCGACCACGGCCGCATCGCGTCAGTGGCCGCGCACGTGTCCGCCACGCAGATCGCCGCCAGCGCGTCCTCCATCGCCACCGCGTCGAGCCGCGCGCCTTGCGTCTCTTCCGCCGCGGCCTGCAGCCAGCGCGACCGCATCGCGGCGTCGGGCGCACCCGGATGCGTCCACAGCGCCGGCGTCATGGCCCGGGCGATGCCGGGCGCATCCAGGCGGTAATGCGCGGGCGCGCGCCGGGCCTGGCCGGGCTCGGCGGCCGGCGGCGCGGTGCAGGCCCGCGGCGACAGGTCCGAGCAGATCGCGAGCGCGCCGCCCGCGAGGAACAGGTCGCGCGCTGGCGTCGGCGCCACGCCGAGGACCGCGGGCGGGAGCAGGGCCAGCGCGAGGAGGGAGGTACGGCGCCATGACGGAGGAGAACAGGGCATGCGGCACTCGCGGGGGACGGGGGAGGCGATTCTGACTCGACTCGCGGCGTCGGGCCGCGGCGCATGAAGACCGCGAAGGCACTTGACGACGCTGAAATGAACGACGTATGAAGACAGAACGTTTCCGGTCCTCCGAAATGCCCAAGCCGCGCAACCACATCCGGCACATCGCCCGGACCTTCTACCTCAGCGAGTGGTGGGACGAGTAGATCCCGCCTGCTGAGCCGCTCCGCGCCGCAACGGCCCGGAGCGCGCGCGCATTCGCGTCGCCGACCGGCGACGCCGCCGACCGGCCGTCCCCGGCCACCCTTGCCCTGAACGCCCCGGCCCGCGCCTCGTGCGCGGCCGTCCGTCGCCCCTGAGGAAACCGCCATGCTGTCCACGAAGCCACTCAGCGCCGCCATCGCGCTGCTCCTCGCCACGTCCGCCTACGCCCCGGCCGTCGCCGCCCAGACCGCGCCGCCGGCCAACGACGACGACACGCAGACGCTCGACGCCGTCACCGTCACCGGCACGAACCTGCGCGGCGTCGATCTCGCCGAGGCGCAGCCGGTGCAGGTCATCGACGCCCAGCAGATCCAGCGCTTCGGCCTGCAGTCGATCGGCGACGCACTCAAGCTGATCTCCGAGACCGGCGGCGGCACCGGCAATTTCAACACCGCATCCTCCGGCGCGCTGCAGGCCGATTCGCCGGCCGGCTCCGCGGGCGCCTCGCTGCGCGGCCTCGGCGCCGGCTCGACGCTGACCCTGGTCAACGGCCGCCGCGTGGCCGCCGCCTCGTTCTCGAACGGCGTTCGCTCGGAGAACTTCGTCGACATCAACGCCATCCCGATGGCCGCCGTGGAGCGCATCGAAGTGCTGTCGTCCGGCGCATCGGCCATCTACGGCGCCGACGCCGTGGCCGGCGTCATCAACGTCGTGCTGCGTCGCGACTTCGAGGGCATCCGCGCCGCCGCGAGCCTCGGCGACTCCACCGCCGACAGCGACGAGGCCCGCATCAACGTCAACCTGACCTGGGGCTTCGGCGACGAGGACCTCGGCGGCCTGCTGGTCGTCGACGGCTTCCAGCGGAACGGGTTCTACAGCCGAGACCGCGCGGTCACCGCGCGCGCACGCGGCTCGCGTGACGGCGGCTCGGAGTTCGTGAGCTTCAACGGCCTCGGCTTCGCGCTCGGCGACGACTTCATCGAAGCCGCCTGCCCCAGCGCGCGCCGCTTCGACGGCCGCCCGGGCTTCCCGCTCGGCCGCTTCGGCCAGTACTGCGACTTCGAGGCCAGCAACTTCACCGCCTACGACCCCGAGCTGCGCGCCATCGGCGTTTACGGCAGCTTCCACGCACGCCTCGGCGACACGCTGGAGTCGTTCGCGGAGGTGCAGCTGCAGCGCAACGAGAGCTTCGCCACCAGCAGCCCCGCCTCGTGGCCGGGCGCCGGCCTGCGCATCGCGTTCGACCATCCGAACTTCCCCGCCGAACTGCGCGCCCGGATGATCGCCGACGGCCTGCGGCCGACCGACGACATCATCGGCGTGGGCCGCTTCCCCGACGCGCGTCAGATCGACATCGAGACGCGCAACTGGCGCGTGCTCGGCGGCCTGCGCGGCTCGATCGGCGACTGGGGCTGGGAGAGCGCCGCGACGTACGCGAGCAGCGCCTCCGAGCAGGTCGCGAGCGGCGGCATCTACAACCGCCTGCGCGTCAACGCCGGCCTGCGCGGCCGCCTGTGCGCCGACGGATCGACGACCTGTTCGCCGAGCACGGGCGGCCTCTGGTACAACCCGTTCGGCGGCCAGGCCAGCCAGGACCCGCGCGTGCTCGCGCTCGTGCTCGAGGAGGTGCCCCGCGACGGCGAGTCGACCAGCCTCGGCGTGGACGTCAAGCTCAACGGCAGCGCCGGCTCGATCGGCAACCGCGACATCGCCTGGGCCTTCGGCCTCGAAGGCCGCCGCGACCGCATCGCGGACCTGCCCTCGCCGCTCGCGCAGGTCGACCGCCTGACCGGCCAGCCGGGCGTCTACGGCTTCGGCTCGAAGTCGGCGCGCGCCGACCGCAACGTTTCGGCGGCGTTCGCCGAAGCGCTGCTGCCGGTGACCGAAGCCTTCGACGTCCGCCTTGCCGCGCGCTACGACCACTACTCCGACTTCGGCGGCGACTTCAATCCGTCGGTCGGCCTGCGCTTCCGCCCGACCGACACGCTGGTCTTCCGCGGCGGCTGGAACACCGGCTTCCGCGCGCCCTCGCTGGCCCAGGCCGGCGCGGGCACGACGGCCGCGTCGTTCACCCTGCCGTGCACCGCGGGCAGCGAGTTCTTCGCCAACTTCTGCGGCTCGCGCACGGGCTCGCCGACCATCTTCAGCCAGGTGCTCGCGAACCCCGACCTGCAGCCGGAGACCTCGGAAGCCTGGAACCTCGGCGCCGTGTGGTCGCCGGGCGCGCGCACGACCTTCAGCCTCGACTACTGGAACTTCGACCAGGAGAACCTCGTCGACGTCGACTACCTGAGCCTGCTGCGGCGGGCGCTGGCCAACCCGTCGCTGATCTACACCTTCGTCGACGGCAGCCGTCCGCGCCCCGTCGACGCGGAAGGCATCGAGCTCGGCAGCGGCACGGTCGGACGCCTGTCCACGGGCGAGGTGTTCGCGCGCCTCGGCAACATCGGCCTGCAGCGCACGAGCGGCTGGGACTTCAGCGCCAAGCACGGCCTCAGCGACGACCTGTTCGGCGGCACGCTCGACCTCAGCGTGGACGCCACCCGCGTCAACTCCTTCGAGCGCTCCGAGTCCTGCTCGCCCAGCGTGGCGCCGACCCGCGGCGAAGGCGCCTGCGTCAACGGGCTTCGCCTGGTCGAGCTCAACGGCGAGTACCGCTACCCGAAGTGGCGCGGCACCGTGGCGCTGGACTGGCGCGGCGGGCGCACCGACATGGCGCTGTGGGCGACCTACGTCGGCTCGTACTTCGACGACTTCCGCATCGACCCGGAAGCGACGCCTTCGACCCGCGTGGCCTCGTGGACGACGCTCAACGCCTCGTTCGGCTGGGACATCGACGAGGTGCACCGCGTGTCGATCAACGTCAGCAACCTCACCGATCGCGACCCGCCTCTGGCGCTCGCTTCGCGGGCCGGCGTCGACACCTTCAACCACGACGCGATGGGCCGCTACGTCACGCTGAACTGGATCGGCCGGTTCTGATCGGTTCGGCCTGAGCACCGCGAACGGACCGCCCACCGGCTCGCCGGTGGGTCCGGGGCACGGATGCCCCCCTCCTCCTGCGATACCGTGCGCCGAGCGCGCGGGTCGCCACACCGCGCTTCGTCGCACTCCCACCGGACGCTCCGATGACTTCCACCGCCGCGCCCTCGCGCGCGCCCGACACGCTGCTGGTGCTGCTCGCCGTCGCCCTCGTGCTGGCGGCGATCGTGCCCTTCGTGCCCGCGGGCCTGTTCGCGCCCGGGCAGCCGATGTCGCTGGCCAGCTTCCAGCCCGGCGAGTCGGCGCTGGGCCTGCGCCTGTTCTCGAGCAGCGCCGAGCACCCGGGCCTGCTCAATCTGTTCTTCGACGGCTTCACCTCGGGCAGCCGCAACGGCGCCGCCATCGGCGTGATCGCGTTCGTGCTGACCGTGGGCGGCGCCTTCGGCCTCGTGCAGGCCAGCGGCGCGATCGACAACGGCCTCCGGCGCCTGGTCGCGCGCTTCGGGCATCGGCCGCGCCTGCTGCTGGCCGTGCTGTTCGTCGCCTTCTCGACCGGCGGGGCGGTGTTCGGCATGGGCGAGGAAACCATCGCCTTCCTCGCCCTGCTGCTGCCGCTGATCCGGCGCCTGGGCTATCCGCCGGAAGTCGGCGTGATGGTGACCTACATGGCCAGCCAGATCGGCTTCGGCACGTCGTGGATGAACCCCTTCAGCGTCGCCGTCGCGCAGGGCATCGCCGGCGTGCCGCTGCTGTCCGGCGCGCCCTTCCGCATCGTGATGTGGACCGCGTTCACCGCGGTCGGCCTGGCCTTCGCGCTGCGCTACGCAACGAAGCATCGCCGTATCGACGCCGACGACGGCGCGGCGGCGCGCACCGACGGCGCCGGCGGTCCGCGCCTCGGCGGGGTGGACCACGCCGTGCTGTGGGCCACCGCCGCCACGGTGGTCTGGATCATCTGGGGCGTCACCGTCGCCGGCTACTACATCGCCGAGATCGCCACGCAGTTCTTCGCGCTCGGCCTGTTCGCCGGCGTGGTGGCGGTGATCGGCGGCCGCATCAGCGCGAACGGCGCGGCCCAGGCCTTCACCGACGGCGTGCGGAGCCTCGTGCCGGTGGTGCTGGTGATCGCGGTCGCGAAGGGCATGCTCGGCATCCTCGGCGGCAGCGACCCGCACGCGCCGTCCGTACTCAACACCGGGCTGTACGCGATGGGCGATGCCATCGCCGGCACGCCGGAGCTGATCGCCGCATGGGGCATGCTGGCCGCGCAGTCGGCCTTCAACTTCTTCGTCAGCTCCGGCAGCGCGCAGGCGACCATCACGATGCCGCTGATGGCGGGGCTGGGCGAACTCGTCGGCGTCAGCCGGCAGATCAGCGTGCTGTGCTTCCAGCTGGGCGACGGCCTCACCAACCTCGTGATGCCGACCTCGGCCGCCATGATGGGCGCGATCGGCGTGGCGGGCCTCGGCTGGCTGGCCTGGGTGCGCATCATCTTCCGTTTCATGCTGCTGCTGATGGCGATGTCCGCCCTCACCGTGGCGATTGCCGTCGGGGTGGGCTATGTCTGAACTGATCTGGATCCGCGATGCGGAGCTGATGTCGCCGCACCCGGCGGGCCGCGGCGACGTGCTGATCGCGAACGGCCGCGTGCTCGCCGTCGGCGAGGGCCTCGACCCCCGCGGCTGCGGCGTCGCGCTGCGCACGATCGACGCCGCCGGCCACTACCTGTGCCCCGGGCTCGTCGACAGCCTCGTGCACTTCGGCGGCGGCGGTGGCGAAGGCGGATTCGCCACGCGCATGCCGCCGCTGGCCGCCACCACCGCGCTCGCGGCGGGCGTCACGACGATGATCGGCGCGCTCGGCACCGACGACGTCACGCGCAGCCACGCCGACCTGCTCGCCTGCGCGCGCGCCCTGGCAGCCAGCGGGCTGTCGGCCTATGTCCTCACCGGCTCGTACCAGGTGCCGCCGGTGACGCTGACCGGGAGCGTGCGCGGCGATCTCGCCTTCATCCCGGAAATGATCGGCCTCGGTGAAATCGCCATCGCGGACCATCGGGGCTCGCAGCCGAGCGCGGCGGAGCTCGCGCGGCTCGCCTCGGACGCGCGCGTCGGCGGCATGCTCGCGGGCAAGGCCGGCACCGTGCTGGTGCACGTCGGCGAGGCGCCCGAGGGCCTCGCGCTGCTGCGCGAGGCGAGCGCGCGATGGCCCGTGCCGCTCCGGCAGTGGCATCCCACCCACGTCAATCGGCACGCGACGCTGCTGGCCGACGGCTTCGCCTTCGTGCGCGACGGCGGCAGCATCGACTTCACGACCAGCAGCACGCCGGATTTCGTCGCCGCCGGCGAGGTCCCCGCGGCGCGGGCGCTGGCCGAGGCGCTGGCCGCCGGCCTGCCGGTCGAACGCATCACGCTCAGCTCGGACGGGCAGGCCAGCCTCCCGCACTTCGACGCGCAGGGCCGCCTGCTGTCGCTCGAGGTCGCGCCGATCGGCAGCCTGCTGGGCAGCGTCCGCGACGCCGTCGAGTCCCACGGCGTGGCGCTGGCCACCGCGCTGGCCGCGGCCACCTCGTCGCCGGCCGCGATCTGGGGCCTGCCGCGCAAGGGCGGCATCGCGGCCGGCATGGACGCCGACCTGATCCTGCTCGACCGCGACACGCTGGCGCTGCGCTGGACGATGGCGCACGGGCGACTGTGAATGGCGGCCCGCGCCACGGCCGCTGAACGAGGCGCCGGAGACGCGGAACTTTAAGTACGCATTCACTGCCGCGGCGGATGATGGGTGGGCCCCTCCAGAGACCGCCGCCATGCTGCGCCGCACCGCGTTGTTCGCCCTGTCGTCGCTGCTGCTGAGCGGCTGCGTCACCTATGAAGTCGTCGAGCGCCGCGTCTACCACGCGGACGGCAGCTACACCCGGATCTACGACCCGCACCAGGACGGCCGGCGTTACGAGGATCGTCGCTACGACGATCGCTACGGTCCTTACGACGGTCGCCACGATCGCTACCGCGACCGCCGCTACGAGTACGACCGCTACGACGGCGGCTGGGACAACGACCCCTACGACCGCTGGTTCTACGGCTGGCGCGGCGACGGCTGGCGCTACGGCAGCGGCATCGCCTATGACCCGTGGTTCGGCTACGGCGGCAGCACCGTCACCATCATCTACGGCAACGGGTGGCGCGGCAGCCGATGGGGCAGCTCGTGGCACCGGCCGTCGTTCGGCCCCTCGTGGTACGGCCCTTCGTGGTACGGCTCGACGTGGTCGAGCCCATGGGGATGGCATCGCCCGTGGTCCGGCTTCGGCCCGTCGTGGGGCTACGGCCCCGGGTATGGCCACGGCCACGTGCCGTCCCGGCCCCGACCCCCGAGCCCGGATCCGATCCAGCCACGCGCCAAGCCCATCGCCCGCAGCGTCGGTCCCGACGTCGTCCTTCCGGTGATGTCCGGGCCCAGCATTGGCGGTGAACCGATCCGCGCCTTGCCGAGCCAGCAGCGTTGGGAGGAACCGACCACGCGGGTCGGCACGCCGGCGCCTGATGCCTTGCCCGACCCGCTCCCGCTGGAGAAGCCGGGCGCGGCGTGGATCGAGCCGCCGCGCGAAGAACCCCGCTTCGAACAGCCTCGCTTCGAGCAGCGCGACGAACCCCGCTTCGAACAGCCCCGCTTCGAGCAGCGCGACGAACCCCGCTTCGAGGAACCCCGCTTCGAGGAACCCCGCTTCGAGGCCCCGCGGGACGAACCGCGCTTCGAGGAATCCCGCTTCGAGGCCCCGCGGGACGAACCGCGCACCGAGCCGGTGATCCGCGAGGACGTGGAGTAACGCCCAGCGGCGCCACCGGCGCCGCTGCTATGGTTCGCGGGTCGTTCGCGAGGAACGCCCGCCGTGCCCCACCCTCCGCAGCCCGCCGCGGCGTCGATGCGCCCAGCCACCGCCACCCGGGACTGGCGCGGCCGCGGCGTCGTGCTGCTGCAGTTCACGCTGGTCGCGTGCATCGTCAACAGCCTCGCCCTGCAGCTGCCGGGCAGCACGCCCTTCCTCGTGGGCAACATGGCGGCCGTCGCGGTCGCACTGCGCTTCGGCTTCGCGCTGAGCGTTCCCGTCGCGGCATGCGCCACCGCGATCACCGGCGACGTGCAGTGGGTGCTGCTCGCCGTGCTCGAAACGCTGCTGGTCGCCCATTGGCGCGGGCGGGCGTGGCCGGCCCTCACGCTGTGGTGGCGCGTCTGGCTGCCGTTGTCCCCGCTGGTGGCGTGGCTGACGCTGCCGCGCGGTGCGGACGATCCCGTGCTGTGGGCGCTGTCGATCGCCGTCGTTCTGGCCACGGGCCTGTGCTCGATCGTCGGCGGCCGGCAGCTCGCGCAGGTGACGCGCTCCCGACGCCAGCGGGCGCACCAGCCGATGGCGCTGCAGCTCTCGGTGCAGCTCTCGACGCTGATGGCGGCGCCGGCCACCGTGCTGGTGGCCCTGCTGCTGCAGTGGCTGCACCAGCACGACCTGCAGCGCAGCGCCATCGTGCTGGACGCGCGTGCGCAGCGCCTCGTCGACGACGTGGCCGGGGCCATCGCCGCGCATCGTGACGTGCTCGCCTTCGCGGCGCGCCGCCTGTCCGAGGGGCCCGCGCCGGCGCAGGCGACGGCCGTCATCGCGGACGCCACGGCCGCCGTGCCCGGCTTCCTGTCGCTGCTCGTCACCGACGCCGATGGCCACGTACGGGTCTCGATCCGTCGCGGCCAACCGCCCGATTCCCGTCGACGGACCGTGGCCGACCGCAGCTACTTCCTCGACGCGCGCGCCAGCGGCCGGCCCACGGTGACGGCGGCCTTCCTCGGGCGGGGTCTGGGCACCGACCCCATCGTCGCGGTCGCGGCCCCGCTGCGCGATGCGCAGGGGCGCTTCGCCGGGGTCCTGCAGGGCTCGCTGGCGCTCGGCCAGCTGGGCCGCATGCCGCGCGACATGCTGGACGCCGAAGGCTTCGGCTACGTCGTCACCGACGCCACCGGGCAGGCCGCGGTGTCCAGCCTGCCGGACGTCCTCGTGCTCGCACCACGCGCCGAGGTGGAGGCCCATCTCGCGGGCCGGCGGGCCGTGCCGTGGTGGGCCGCCCGGGCGTTCCCGGCGCCGACGCTGGGCTTCGACGCGAACGGGCTCCATCTCGTCGGACGGCGGAGCTCGGACACGCTGGCCTGGTCGGCGCACGTGCTGCAGCCGATCCGCCCGCTCGCGCGGGCCCAGACGCTGCGCTCGCTGATCGCCGCGGTGTTCGTCCTCGCGCTGATCGGCGGCCTGCAGCGGATCGCGCGGCGCTTCGCGGAGGGCCACACGCGCGGCTTGGCGGCGATCGTGGCCCGCCTGCGCGGGCTGGACCCGTCGATGCGCGGGGGCTCGCTCGACGTCGCCGTCGACGCCACCAGCCTCGAGCTCACCGAGCTGCTGCGGGACTTCGAGGCGGCCGAGGCCCGGCTCCAGGCGATGCACGCCGCGCTGATCGAGGCCTCCGACCAGCAGCGCGCGCTCAATCGCGAGCTCGAGGCCCGCGTCGACCAGCGCACCGCCGAGCTGCGCGATGCGCTCGCCCGCGCCGAGCACCTGGCCGCGGCGAAGTCCAGCTTCCTCGCCAACATGAGCCACGAGCTGCGCACGCCGCTGGCGGCGATCCTCGGCTATTCGGAGCAGGGCCTGCGCGACGAAGCGGGCGCCGCGGAAATGCGCCGCTGCCTGCAGACCGTCGTGCGCAACGGCCGCCACCTGCTCGAGATCGTCAACGACGTGCTCGACGCCAGCAAGATCGAGGCCGGCCAGCTCCGCGTGCAGCAGCAGCCGATCGCGCCGCTGCCGCTGCTGGGCGAAGCCATCGAGCTCCTGCGTCCGCGCGCCATGGAAAAGGGCCTGCAGCTGCTGCTCTCGGCCCACTGGCCGCTGCCCGCGCAGGTCGCCGCCGACCCGCTGCGCCTGAAGCAGGTGGTGCTGAACCTCTTGAGCAACGCCATCAAGTTCACGCCGTCCGGCCTCATCGCCGTTCGCGTTCGCGCCGATGCCGACGCCCTGGCGTGGACGATCGAGGTCGAGGACACCGGCATCGGCATGGACGCGGCGCAGGCCGAGCGGGTGTTCCAGCGCTTCGAGCAGGCGGACGAATCGACGACGCGGCGCTTCGGCGGCACCGGCCTCGGCCTGTACATCTCGCGCCAGCTCGCGCGCCAGATGGGCGGCGACCTCACGGTGTCGAGCACGCCGGGCGTCGGCAGCCGCTTCCTCGTCTCGCTGCCGATCGGGCTGGACGCGGCGTGGGTCGATGACGGCGAGGCCCTGCCCGCCACGGCAATGCCGCTGGCCGAGGCCAATCCGCGGCTGCGCGGCCGCGTGCTGGTCGTCGACGACGTCGACGACCTGCGCCTGCTGCTGCGGACGCGCGTCGCGGCAACCGGCGCCGAGGTCATCGAGGCCGCGAACGGCCGGGAGGCGCTCGACGCGCTGCGCACCGGGCGCCCCGACCTCGTGTTGATGGACATGCACATGCCGGTCATGGACGGCCGCGAGGCCGTCGCCCGCCTGCGCGCCGACGGCCACCAGCTGCCGGTCTACGCCTGCAGCGCCGACGTGATGGAGCAGGACGTGGCCGCCTTCCTCGCGCTCGGCTGCGACGGCGCCCTGGCCAAACCGATCGACGTCGGCGCGCTGCACGCGGTCCTCCGACGGCACCTGCGCGGTGCCGATGCGGTGGGCGCGGCGACTCCGGACGACCCGCTGGCCGCGGCGATGGCGCAGGTCCGCCAGCGCTTCATCGCCCAGGCGGCCTCGGAGCAGACGTCGCTGGCGCGGGCCGCCGCCGCCGGCGACCTCGAGGCGCTCCGCCAGCAGGCGCATCGCCTGAAGGGCAGCGCGGGCACCTTCGGCTTCGCCGCCGTCAGCGACGCCGCCGCGGCGCTGGAGGTTCTGCTGGGGCCCGCCGCGGACGGAGTGGGCGCAGGCGCGAGCGCGTCCGCCTCGGCGCCGGACGAGCGTCTCGCCCAGGCCATCGCGTTGCTGGACCGACACCTGGGCGGTCTAGACTGAGCGCCCGATCCACCGCGAACCGGCCGGCCCCGTGACCCCTCGACCGCTGACCCACATCCTCTGCGCGGACGACGACGCCGACTTGCGGATGATCCTCGAGGTCGCGCTCGGCACCCTCGGCGGCTGGCGGGTGACGCTCGCCGCCGACGGCGAGGAGGCGCTGGGCGCCGCGCGCGAGCAGCGCCCCGACCTCGTCCTGCTGGACGCCTCGATGGCGGGCATCGACGGCCCCGCCGCCCTGGCGCTGCTGCGCGCCGATCCGGCGCTGTCGGCCATCCCGGTGGTGTTCGTCACCGGCCACGCCTCCGAGAGCCAGCGGGCCGAATGGATGCGGCTCGGCGCCGCCGACGTCATCGCCAAGCCCTTCGATCCGACGGCGCTGCCGGGCCGGATCCGCGAGATCTGGGCCCGCGTGGCGGGCTGACCCCCCGGACGGCAGGCAAAAAAAAGCCAGGAGCTCCCCCCGGAACTCCTGGCTTACGTTCCTGCCCTCCTGGCTGCGACGCTCTCGCGCGGCGGCCACGCCCCCCGGCGCTGGAATTGGCTGGAACGACCTCATGATGCCCTAACGTCAACCGCCGCGCATCACGGATTTGTCAATCGCCGTCAAACCGTGTCGCCGCCCTCACTCTCCGCCCGGGCGGCGCCTCAGCCCCGCGCCGGGAGGGTGAAACGGGCCGCGATCTCGGCGAGCTGCGCGGCCTGGTCGCTCATCGATTGGGCCGAGGCGGCCATCTCCTCGACCAGCGCCGAGTTGGCCTGGGTGGTCTGGTCCATCTGGGTCACGGCGTGGTTGACCTCGCCCAGGCCCTTGGCCTGCTCGACCGTCGCGGCGCTGATCTCGCCGATGATGTCGGCCACCTTCTGCGACGAACCGACGATCTCGCTCATGGTCTGGCCGGCGCGCTGCGCCACGTTGGCGCCTTCGGCGATCTTCGCCACCGACTCGTTGATGAGCTGCGCGATCTCCTTCGCCGCGGTCGCGGAGCGCTGCGCGAGCGCGCGCACTTCCGCCGCCACCACCGCGAAACCGCGCCCCTGCTCGCCGGCGCGCGCGGCTTCCACCGCGGCGTTCAGCGCCAGGATGTTGGTCTGGAAGGCGATGCCGTCGATGGTGGTCGTGATGTCGGCCATCCGCCGCGAGCTGTCCTCGATGTCGCGCATGACCCGGACGACCGCCTCGACCGTCTGGCCGCCGTCGCCGGCCACGGCCGCCGCGCGCGTCGCGATCTGCTTGGCCTGCTGGGCGTGCTCCGCGCTCTGCTTCACGGTGGCGGTCATCTCCTCCATCGCGGCCGCGGTCTCCTCGATGCTGGCCGCCGCCTGCTCGGTTCGGCGCGACAGGTCCATGTTGCCAGAGGCGATCTCGTTGGCGGCGTCGGTGATCGAGCTGACGGCCTGCTGCACCTCGCCGATCGCCAAGGCCAGCGCGTCGGCCGTCGCGTTGGCGTTGCTGTTGAGGTCGCCGAAGCTGCCCATCATCTGCGCCTGCGAGCGCACGGTCAGGTCGCCCTCCGCGAGGGCGGCCATCGTCGCCTGCACCTCGCTGAGGGCCTGCGCGGTGAGGTCCATCAGCGAGTTGAAGATGCGGGCGAGCTCGGCGTAGCGTTCCTCGCCGTCGATGACGTCGACGCGCGCGGTCAGGATGCCCGCGGCGGCCTTCTGCGCCACGTTGCGCAGCTGGTGGCGGAAACGCGTGTCGGCGGTGCGGTCCTGCCACTCCAGCGCGGTGCCGATGCGCTCGCCGCCGGCGCCGAACATCGGGCTGGCGGCCAGCTCGAAGTGCATGTCGCCCATCGTCAGCCGCGCCTTGTGCGTGGCCTTCAGGCTGGGAATCAGCTGGCGCAGGTGGGCGGGGTCGCGATGGAACTGGTCGAAGTTGCTGCCCATCACCTGGTCGGCGCGGAAGTTCGGCAGCCGTTCGCGCATCGCCGTCTCGCCGTCCTTCAGCGTGCGCTGGACGGCCGGGTTCATGTAGACGATCACGCCTTCGTTGTCGGCGATCATCATGCCGCTCGTCGCCACGTCCAGCGCGTTGCGCACGCGCGCGTTCTCGGTCGAGATGGCGCGCTCGCGCTCGATGCGTTCGCGCAGCTCCTGCTGCATCCGGGCCAGCGCGCGCATCAGCTCGCCGAACTCGTCCTCGCTGCGCGCCTCGATGCGCGTGTCCAGCTTCAGCTGAGCGATGTTGCGGGCGGCGCGGACCGCGTACGTGGTGGCGCCGATGGCTTGCGCCGCGACGGTCCAGACCACGAACGCGATCAGCACGATGATCACGCCGAGGAAGGCCGCCTGGGCCCAGAACACCCGCCGCGCCGCCGCGCCGTTGTCCTGCGACAGTCGGCCAAGTTCGGCCAGCATCGCGACCTCGAGCGCATGGTGGGCGCGGATGCCGGCGGTCACCGTGTCGTAGAAGGCCCCGGCGCCGTCCGGCCCCGTGGCGGCCTCCCCGGCCAGCAGGGCATCGATGGCGGCCACCGCCTCGGCGAGGCGCGCGTCGCTTTCGGCCTTGGCCGTTTCCAGCGGTGCTTTCAGTGCGGGATTGATGGCCATGGCCTTGCCCAGCTCGCGATCGAACTGCAGCAGATAGTCCTCGACGCGATGCTCGAGCCCGACGATGCGGCCGCGTCGCTCCGGATCCGCCTCGTCGGCACCGAGCTGGACCACGCCCAGGCCGCGCGCTTCGGCGAGCGCGTCCTCCAGCGCGGGCCCGACGGTCAGGCCCGCGAACATCAGGTGGTAGCTGTCGACGAACGGCGTATACGAATAGCCCGACTCGTCCCGCACGCGGTCGAGCACGACGTCGAAAGCCAGGATCACCGGGGCGAAGGCCTCGATGTTCTCGCTGGCCCGCACGCCGTCCGCGGCGACGCGCGGCGACAGCGCCGCCCACGCGGCCTCGGCCTCGGCCAGCCGCGCCGCGGTGTCGGCGAACTGCGGCTTGTCCGCCACCGAGGCCTTCAGCACGCCCACGGCGCGATCGACTTCGGCGAGCGCGGCGGCGCGCGCCTCGGCACGTTCGGCCGCGCCGGTCTCCACCAGCGCGTTGAGTCCGCGCGCCTCGCGCACCTCGACCAGCACGTCGAGCACGGCACGAGCCGCCGGCGTGCCGAGGATCTCGCCCTCGGCGACGGTCCACTGCCCACGCAGCTGGCTCAAGGTCTGCCAGCTCGGAATGGCGATGGCCACGAGGCCGGCGAGGCCCAGCAGCAGGAACTTCGATCGGACCGATAGCCGGCCCAGCCCGCGCGAAAGAACGTTCATCCCCACTCCCCGGAACGATGGATGCAATCGATGTGATTCGCCGGCCATCCTCACCGATTCCTCGGGCCAGGAGCGTGCGGTTTGCAACATTTTGGCGACCGTCCCGACGGCGCCCTCCCGACGCCGCCGCCTTCAGTCGGACCAGTCAGAACTCGGTCCACTCCCCGTCGCTGTCACCGCCACGCGCCTTGGACGCTGGTGCCGCGGGCTTCGGGGCCGCCTTCGGTGCCGGGCGTCCGGTCGACGCTGCCGGCCTCGCCGGCGAAGCGGCGGGAGCGGCCGGCTTGGCCGCGGCCCGCGCCGCGGGCGCACGGACGCTGCGGGTGCCGCCCGTCGAGGGCGCCGCCATCGGGCTCCCCGCGCTGCGAGCGACGGGCGCCGCCGCCGGCACCGCGGCGACGGCGTCGGCGATGCGGAACCGGCCCACCGCCTCGGCGAGCTGCTGGGCCTGGTCTTCCATCGAGCGCGCCGCGGCCGTGGCCTCCTCGACCAGCGCCGCGTTCTGCTGCGTGGTCTCGTCCATCTGCGTGATGGTCTGGTTGACCTGCTCGATGCCCG
>ERZ1066122.1879-NODE-1879-length-15291-cov-8.283867_pt1 | contig 15291 bp, 14 predicted proteins | sample MGYA00382769_ERZ1066122 | MGnify/ENA primary metagenome ERZ1066122 (study PRJEB33369, sample SAMEA5778352) | biofilm metagenome | biome: Industrial cooling water; feature: Water cooling tower basin; material: Biofilm | place: United Arab Emirates | collected...
TGATCAGAATCACGACGCACTCATCCGAAACACGCCGTTTTTCCGCACCCTGCTAACGCGAGTTATGCGGACCCGCCGAACCTCGTGACCGCAGCCTAACTCCGGTTCGAGCGGAACCTGAGGTGGGGATAACGCGATAGCATCGTCTTTTCATCTCAACGCCTCCGTCCGCCAATGGCGCGAAGAGGCTGCGTTTAGGTCGGTCTACCTAACGCCGCCGTCCCCACCCCGAAAAACCACCGCCCACCCACGTTGCACGCGGGTGGGCGGCTTCGCAAGCAAGCTCGACTGTAGCGCGAACGAACTCGACTGTAACGCGAACGAGCTCGACCGTACGGCGCGACGCACATCGCCGAGACCCCGTCGTCCTCCTCCCCCTTGCCATCCCATTGCGTTCGTTCCGTAACGTCCGCACGCTCACGCCGAGCAACTCCGCCGCCTTGGTCAGACTTCCGCCACTGGCCTCAAGCGCTCGCCCAATCGACACTCGCTCCGCCTCGTTCACGTCGAGCGCCTCGAGCACCTCGGCACCGCGCTTCATGGGCACGCCGCTGTTTGCCGCAGCTTTCGAGCAACCTCTGAGCCACGGCCAGTGCTCCCGTTGTCGTCAGGTCGCCATCGAAGTTGTTGGCCCAGCAGCGGCCGCTCTGCCGGCACGGCGAGAGATCGCCGCCGTGGCATGCTTGAACTGCATCGCGTGACGCCATGACGTCGCGAACCGTCTCGTGAAACGGCGACGTGCGTGTTCGCCGCGTCGCCCAATGGGTAGTTTTCAAGGCGACCGCCATCTACTGCCCGTTCATGAGCGACAAGTACGACGACCTCGAGATCCACTACCTCAACGTCGAAGCCGACATCCCGCAGCGGCAGTTTGGGGTGCCTACGGGCCAGTACCTGGCCTGGCTCATCCGACGTGGCTGGGCCTCACCGGACCTCAACGCCCTCCTCGAGGACCTCGAGGCCGGCAGCACCAGCGGCTGCGACGTCCTCTGGGACCAGTGCGACGGCAAGTTGATCGCCGATGACCTGAGCGACGCGGGGAATCAGTTCACGGGTGCGTATTTCGAGCAGCACTACTTCACTGACTACCTCGCGCTGTTCGGCCTCGATCGCGAAAAGCCCGACGCGCTCTATCGCCCGGCTGACACACCCGAGAACGCGGCGCGTGTTGCTCGAATGCTGGACGCGTGCGTGCGGGCGCGTACCGTCACGCCGGGACTGCCGACACTGGAAGCGATTCACACGCTCCTCACCGACACGGCACAGGAACACCTTGCGCCTCGTGGCTTCGTGTCGAGCGATGAGATGCGGTGGAGCGAACGGTTCAGGATCGCGACCCTCAAGCGACCGTTCGCCGGCGGCGAGCACCGGCTCTCGCTTGGCACCTATCTCGACAGCAAGCGCGGCCACCACGGCGTGTTCGCGGACCTGTCGTCGGTGCACCAACACGTGGCCGCCGCGTTGCGCGAGGCGTACACGCCGGCCGAACGCGCGGCGATGAGCGCGTACGCCGAGCAGTTCATCCCGGTTCGACTGCCCATGCACGTGTGGGCGGGTCCGCACCCCTTGCTTACCGACGTCCAGGAGGGGGTTGATCGGTTCGACTGGCTCGGTCATCGTCGCCAGGTGGTGTTGATCTCCGACGCCGATGAAGTCCCGCACGCCATTCACACGCTGATGACGCTTCTGGACAGGGACCTGTTGCGAATGCTCCCCGAGCTGGAGACGCCGGCCGGTATCGCGCGGCTCAAGTGCCGCACGCCACTCCGTAGTGCGGCGGCCAACTTCAGCGAACACGATCGCGCAATTCTGGTGTGCGCGGAGTTGGCCAAACTGCCCAATCTTCCGGCGCTTTGTGATGAGATGCTGCAGTGGCTGCAGCACGGCAAGCCACAACTCTATCTTGGCGATCGCCTCATGCTCGCGTTCATTCAATCGGTGCAGGCCCGCGTACGGGGCGCGTGACTGATCGATGTTCCTCGGCCATACGATCCTGACAGCGGAGCGCCTGCGCAGTGGCCATATTGGTGCATCCACCACACGCGCGTCAGGTCATATCGCTGCCGTGTCACGTGTGGATCTGGACGCCGACGCCGCATGCTCTTTCGAACGACTTTCCTGACCGGCATCCAGTCCGGCGACATCCGACTCGCCTTCCGTCGCTGGCAGCGCCCGACGGTGCGCGCCGGTGATCTGTGCGCGAAGCTCGGCATGACCGACGCATCATGACATCCGTCGACCGTTATCTCGCGACGCTCCCGGCGCCGCAACGTGAGGCGCTCGCACGACTCCGCGCGTTGCTGCTGTCGCTCGTTCCCGACGCCGAGGAGGCCATCAAGACGCGCGTACCGGCCGTTCGCTACCGCAACGCGACGGTGGTGGGATACGGCGCTGGGAAGGATCACCTCGCGCTGTATGTGATGTTCGGCGACGCGCTGCGCGAACTCGCGCCGGAGTTGGCCGGCTTCGACGTGGGCCGCCGCGTCGTGCGATTCACGCCGGAGCACCCGATCCCCGATGACCTCATCGGCAACGTGGTGCGGCATCGGCTGGCGGAGATCACGCAATCCCGGGGCACCACACGCCGCGCGTGAGCACCATCTGCCGGCCCCACTCCACGCCATGCATCTCGCGCGCTACGCTCCGAGACCGCGCGGGATCGTGAACAGCCGACTGCACAACACATGGATAGCGAACGCCACCGCGATCACCGGCAGTGATGCCGACAGCGTTCGGAAGCCGGCGGCCGGTGTCTGGCGCAGCGGCTCGAGCAGCGCAATGCGACGTTCAAGCTCCGCATCGAAGATCGCGGCCCGCTCTCGGTCTGTGAGGCCGCGCGACGGTGTCCGGCATCCGGTGCGTCGTTGCTATCGCGGCTGGTAGCGCGTGTCGCCGGTCTGCCACAACAGGAATGCGTACACACGTGCGGCCAGCTGCGGGTTGCCGTCGAAGAGCGGGACGTGCCCGGCGTCGGTGCGCAGCCACAGCAATGGCCGCGCGCTCGTGCTGGCGGTGCGCAGTCGCGCGACGTACTTCGCGACCAGCATCTCGCTGCCGAAGTTGTAGTCCGCGCCAGTCGACTGGACGATCATCGCCGGCAGCTCAACGCGCTGCGGCACCTGATGGTACGGTGACGCCTTGAGGAGGAGTCGGATGCCGGCCGCCGACTCAAGGTCGCCGAGTTCGTTGAGGTTGCGCCGCGCCGTGGGATCGAAGGCGGCACCGCGAATCTCGTCGGGCGTGCCCGCGCCGAAGACGATGGCGCCAAGAAGATCCGGACGTTGCGCGAGTAACAGCCCGGGGATGTGCGCGCCGAAGGAGAATCCACTGAGCACGACCCGTCCAGCGGACGTGTACCGTCGCGCAATCAGGCCTTCGATGGCCGCGATCATGTCGTCGAGCGTGCGCTGCTTGCCGTCACGCGTGGCGGCACGGTGCCACGCGTCGCCCAACTCGCCACCGCCCCGCACGTGCGCGTAGGCGTACACCCCGCCGAGCGCGACCCAGGTCGTCACGTGCGGCATGAACTCGGGATCGGTGCTCCTGCCGAAGCCGCCATACGACTCGATCAGCAGTGAAGCCCTGCCATCAAGCTGTCTCGATGCCAACGCCTGCGGATCGTACACGACAGATACCGGCACCAGCGTTCCATCCCGTGAACGAACCTCGATCCGCTCGGACCGGACCGATCCTGTTGCCGCGCTGCCACCATCGTCGAGGCCCAAGGGCACGGAAGATTCCGCGCCTTCCTCGACGCGGAAGTAGCGCGGCGTGGTGGCCCACGTGGCGAGACCGAACGTGACACCGGCGAGATGCGGGGGGCGGCGGAGCAGGGCAAGCCCACCGTCGTAGGGCAGCGTGACGCGTGTCGTACTGCCGTCCGACCAACGACGTCGGTAGAGCGCGACTGCACCGCCGGTGCGTTCCGTGAAGTAGAGGGCATCGGCCTGCACGGCGATGGCAACGATGACGCCGGATCGTTCCGGCACCACGGTGTCCCAGCGTGTGTTGGCGTCGAGCGGCTCCCGCAGCACACGCCGAACGATCGCGCCGCGATCGGAGCGGCGCGAGACGGCATAGACGGTATCGCCGCGTAGCTGCACCGCGCTCATGCGATCATCGACCTCGGCGATACGCTTCCACTGCGGCGTGGTGAACTGGCCTCGCGAGTCCTGCGCGAGACGCGCCCCGTAGAGTTCGCTGCCGTTGCGCCGGATACGCGAGATCGCGCCCACCATCCAGTTGGTGCCTGGTGCCGTATGGACCCGAGTCGGCAAGTCCTCAGGCGCGACGGGTACAGCGGCAGAGACGTCGAATCCGAAGAGCGGAACGTCTGCAGCCTGCGGCGTGCCGATGCGATGCACGAACTGCCGTCCACGCTCAAGCCGCGCCGACGACGGACCGCTGGCAGCGCCGGGCCATTCGCGTGGATAGATGAATCCGCTACCGTCCGGTAACCACGTCACTTCGTAGCGAGAGCCGGATGTGGTCGCGAGCAGATCCGGAATCTCGTCCGAGAGCAGCCGACCCTGTGCAACATCGAGCACGGAGATGGACGGCGCCCGATCGCCGTCGGTGGTGGTCCCGAGCGCAACGAGGCGCCCATCCCAGGACGGGACGAACGCCCGCAAACGCGCGCCTCCGCGCGCGGCGGCAAGTGCGGAGTCGGTCAGCAGCGTACGCTCGGCGGTCTGGTCGCGATTCACGGCCATGAGTGACGGGCTGCTACCGAGCCAGCGCTCAATGAGCAGGCCCGCGCTGGACTCGCTCACTCTGCCGAGGGTCGAGAGTGACGTGAACATCCGTGCGATGCGGCTCTCGATGGAGTCGGCAGCGACTACCTGCTGCAGCACCGCGCTGGCGTATTCCCCCTCGCTCCTCATCCACTGCTGAACGCGAATGTCTGTGCTGTCCTCGAGCCAGCGAAAGGGGTCCGCGACCTCGACGCCGTGCAGCGTATCGCGGTACGGCATCGCCGATGGCGCGGGCGGTGGTGTCGCGGACGCGTCGCCGACGTCCGGGCGTTCGCTCGAGCGGCTGCAGGCGTTGAGCAGGGCCAGCAAGGCCAGGCTTGCTCGGAAGGGCGCTTTCGTCATTCGCCTGGTGGGCTGGGAGTGGTCGAGGATGGATTGCAGCCGAACGATGCGTTCTGATGCAAGACTGCGAAACATTGCAGTCGCCATCAGCGTCGGCGTCCAGCCGATGCCAAAAGCACGAGAAGGTCAGCCCGCCGCCATCGCCGGTATCGTGCGCCCACGTGTTCGGGAGCGCAAGGCGTACGCGCATCAGCTGCAAGTGCCAAAGGTCGCTGGTGTGGGGATTCAACGACGTGCCCAGATCGCCAACGACCGCTGCGTCGGTGACACCGGCTTCCTCATTCAGCTCACGCAGCGCCGCCGCCTCAACAGATTCGGACGCTTCAATGGTGCCCTTGATCAGCTGCACGCCAGCCAGCGGATGCCGAAACACCAGGATCTCTGTTGCCGCACCTGACCCGCGCAACAGCACCGGGACCACCTTGTCAGTCATGTTGGGCACTGGTGTGGTCGTGCACGGATTTTGGGGAGGGGGACCTAGCGATCATAGCTCCGCTGCAAAGTGGCTGGATAGACTTTGTCCTGCGCACGGACGGTCGGCCACTTTCTCGGCAGCAACCGGCGTTAGGTAGCCAGTGGGATAGAGGGCATGCACGGCAAGCTGAAGTGCGCGATTATTCGCTCCGCCACCTCCGCCGCCTCACGCGTTGTTGTCTCGAGCCGGAGATAATCAGTGCGGGCGTCGAACTCGCCTCGCGAGTTCAGTCGGTAGGTTGCGTCGTCGGCCAGAAGTCGCGCGCGCGAGGCTGCGAGGTCGCGCTAGAAAGGCTTCTCCGCCAGACGAAACGCAGTCTCATTGCGGCGCAGGCGCTCCTCTTGCGTCGCCTCGAGTTCAACGAAGACGACGCGCCCGCCCCGGGCATGGAAGGGCGCTACGTATGACTCGACCGCAGCGGCATCGGCCGGCTGGTCGAACGCCCACACGTAGGTGAAGATCATGCCAGGCAAAGTGCTCGCCGCAACCTCCGCAGCCGCGTGCGCGCCACTAGCGCGTGGCCTACTGTCATCTTACCCACCGCGGGTGGGCCCACGATCATCACGAGCATGGGAGCACGAGACGTATCGAGCATCGGATCTCCGTGAACGGGTCGTTTCTGGTCAGCAACCTAACCGCTCGAGTTCAGTTGCGGGCGGATGGTCGCCATCGCGGCGAAGCCGCCTCCTCAGACCACCCGTCGGCGGCAACGCCACGCGGGCAACACGTGCGCTACGCACCGTTATGCTTACGCTCCGCTGCTCGCGCTACAGCAGTCTTCCAAGCACCACTCTCCGGCGTCATACCTCTTGCGGTGACAAAGGCGTGAACACGCAAGGTCGCCTCCGGAATGGCGACCGTGAGCGCAGCCAGTAGCTCCTCCGGCACCATCCAGGAAATGCCTTGTGCTGCCTGTGCCGCGCGAGGGTCTGATGGGAGCTCCTCGTACGCCTCGTAGATCCGACCGAGTGTCGCAATCACGTCCGATCGTTCGGGCTCATCGAACGCGAGTCGCGCTGCGGCCGTGAGCTCTGGTAACGTGAACGGCGGCTCTCTTGGGTGACTGGAGCGCATGAGCTGGAAGGCACGAGTGAGAAAGTGTCCTATTCGTGAGCCTTGGTGTCACCGAACGCTCCGGTCAGACGGCACGTTCGAACACTCACTCGGGGCGACGTGCGCACTCGTTCAGAATGCGTTCGATCATCCCGGCGGGCGTCCCGAGGTTCGCTGCGTCGAGGATAGACGGACCTCGTACTCGGAGCGCGGGCGTCTCAGACCCGACCCGGTATTTCGGAGTACGCCGGATTGGTCGAGCAAGTTCAGGGCAATGGACGTGCGCGGTCCCTGCGCAGTCGCGGTGGAGCTCGACGAATCGTTGGGCCCACGGAGATCGCCGCGCACATCCGAATAGCGAACCGGGTGGCCCACGCTATCAACGATCAGCATCACGTTCCGGTGGCGCGATTCGCGTGGTCCGAAGGCGTACCAGAACGCACGCTGGCCGGATCGAAGCAGCGGTCCCGTCGGCGCCGGTTCGCAGTGGCCGCCGGTATCGACCGCCGGTACAGCGGCACGGAACGCACCGACCTCGCCAGCTCTCACAGGCAGCGTGAAGGGACCCTGCACGGCGAAACCCGACGGCCCAGCGCTCGGCGCAGACTTGGGGCCAGCATTATGACACGCGGCAAGACCGAGAGCGAGAACGACGATTGCTCGTGGCAAGGAAATGGTCTCCAGTTCAAGTGAGCGAGTGCCGGCTGACGCCAAGCTCTGCCGCGGGGCATCACAACAATGCGGCAGGCGAACGTAGTGAGCCAGCCGCGCTCCCTGCTCAGCCCCGTCGGCAGCAGCGATCCGTTAGGCCAAGCCGAATCACCACTTAACGCGCTTCAGATCGGCCTGGGTTCTGGCTGCTACCGTCCTGGTCCAACTTGCAGGCCTTGCGGAGAAAACAAAACGTGTAGCGCCGACAATCATTCGCCGATTTACCTCCTTCGCGATAGGGCGATTCACCCGTACTCTGGTGACCTCACCGGGCGGTCCTTGTCGGCATCCCATCAATACTAGCGTCGGGCTTAAGGGGAAAGTTACCTCGGATTCCGGGCTGCCGATTCCGAAGCCACTGAAGAAGAACGCAGGATTATCGGAAGTAAGTATCGGTGTTGACGATGGCACATCGACGATCCGCCAGAACATTGAATGAATCCCTTGCAGGACCTTGCCTGTGGGCCACGGGTCGTCAATTTCGTCTCGAAGAAGGGATGCCGCCTCAGTTTGGTACCGTTCTTCTAGTCTATCCAGCTCTCGGAGCAGCTCAGCTATCTGATTCTCGTTATCTCGGGTCTGCTCAGCCAAGATCTCCGCCCTATTGTTCGAGATGACGCTGTCGACCACTGCTGGAACAATGCCCGTGGCCTGGAGGCGCTTTCGGGGAACGCGCGTGAGCATCACCGCGATGTAGGTAAGCAGATCGCCTCCCTCGCTTTGCGACGGAAGATCGCCTCGCCTTAGCGCATTCAGCGCAGTGTTTCCCGGATTCTCAACGAGACTTGTAAGGCGACGCTCAACTTCTGGGGAGAAGTAGTCGGCCGACTGTGCGACTTTGGCGATTGCTGCGTTTGTCCAGACTCCGGTCGCTTTGTCGAACATCCAGATCAGCTTCCGATCAGGATCGCTTGAAAATGCTCGCAGATAGTTTTGCGGGATGTAATGTTTTCCCATTGATTCCTTCCGTATGGCCGAACACAGCTAGGCAGCGTCTGGACGGATCGTTAGGTACGGGATAGCGTGACGGCGCCACTCGGCGGCCCTAGCGCTGAACCAAGTAAGCAGGGAACTCTCGCGCTCGATGAGGTCGTCGGAAATCTGAGCGCCCGTTTGCTGCAGATGCGCAAGCCGTTGGTTGGACATTCGGAACTGAATTGCCTTCTCGTACGTCTCAAGAATGAAATCTGATGTAGCTTCGTCGTACAGGTAGAGCGCTTGGTCGGTATTCACGCCAAAGCTACGAAGATCGTCGAGCTCCACTCGTGCGTTCGTGACGACTGCAGCAATAAAGCGGTTCACTTCGCGGTAGACGGGTAGGCGCAGATGGTATAGCGCGATGCTGCAGCCGCTGCTTGTCCCTGCAGTCCTCGGCGCATTTGCACCTCGTTCCGTACCAAGCCACATAGCGTCTCCGTTCTTGGCGAGGTAGGCTCTCAATTCCGCGGCGTAATGCGTGACCTCGGCCGCAGACAGCCCCTTCGCCTGGCTTGTGCGCGTATCGAGATCGTTGTGATGCGCGAGACACAAAAACTCCAGGTTGCTCGGCGCATTGTTCGTCCTATCGCGGTCGAGATGCGCAATCTGACCGTCCTTCTGGCGCAGGTCGAAATCCAGCCCAAAGCAAACCGGGCATCGCCTGCGATGACGAGTAAGGACGTCAGTGACGGTTGAAGGCGCTACAGCTACGCGCTTTCCAGTTGCACTCGCGGTAATTGTCATTGTTACCTCATCGGACGTCGTGACGCTGCCTAACGCGAATTATGCAGACCTGCCGAATCTCAGCAGCGCAGCCTAATCGCGGTGCCGAGCACGACTCGGTTACTGCGGCTGTGGTGGCAACTCAATGCGACCACGCTGGTTGCGCAGCGACATCGAGCAACAGCACCGCGGTTAGGTCGGTCGACCTAATCCCCGCTGGCCGCACGCCCCAAACACTACCGCCCACCCACGTTGCACGTGGGTGGGCGGCTTCGCAAGCAAGCTCGACTGTAGCGCGAACAGACTCGACTGTACAACGAACCGACTCGACCGTAGATCGAACGAACTCGACTGTACGGCGCAATGCACAACGCACAACGCCCTTCGCACCGTCGTCCTCCTCCCGCTTCCCCGGCCTATTGAGCTTGTTGCGCAACGTCCGCACACACATCTCAAGCAACTCCGCCGCCTTCGTCCGATTCCCACAGCTGGCCTCGAGCGCCCGCCCAATCAGCACCCGCTCCGCCTCGCGCACGACGCCGCGCATGGCGAGCGCGAGCACGGCGCGGAGATCGATGCCCGGCATGTCGTCAACTGGGCGCGCGGTAGCCGGGGAGATGGCGCGCTACCCACACGCCATCACGTCATCACTCACCCGCTGTCCACGCACCCGCGCTGTGCCGATGTACGGCACGTCCATCGTGCCCTCGACACGCACCGATCCCCCCGCCTCGCGGATCAATCGCATGCGATATCGCTGCACATAGGGCCCAGGAGGGGACGGCCGTTCGCCCGCCGCCCACGCGCGCTCCCGCTCGGCCCGAGCGGCCTCGTTCGCGGCGTTCACCTTGGCCTGCCACTGCGCGCGTTCGGCCGGCGTGAGCAGGGACGGAAAGAGTCGCTCTTCGAAGTCGGCGGACCATGTACGTTCCCCGCCCGCGCCACGATCACTGTGCCATTGCACGGTGACGTAGGCCGTGGTGTAGCGGCGATCGACGCCGCAGCTGGGCGCCAGACCATCGGGCAGCACGGCGGTGGTGGCGATCACGCTGTACGACGTCGGCGTGAGTGGCGCGAGTCCGGTTGTGTTCGCGCTTGCTGAACGACTCGACCCGCAGCTCGAGCGTGAGCATTGCGAAGTAGTCTGCGACGGTTGCGGCGACTTCCTGCTGGCTCCAGTCGGCGGGCATGGGTCGGCGGAGGACGAGGAAATTCCGGCGACAAAGTCGCGCACAACGACTGACCGTTGGCAGCCAGTCGGTGGCGATGACCACTTGGCACGTCATACAGCCGTTCCATCACCGACCGCGTGAATGCCTCCTGGAGGCTACCGAGTCAGCCTCCAAACCACCCGGGGAATGTCGACGGTCACGGCCGCGACGCAGCGCGATCCGAGTTGCTCACGACGAGCCCTCGCAAGACCTCGATATCGAGCGGCTCGCGTGTGAGGTGGATCATCGCGTGGCAGTTCGGACACACAGGAATCAAGTCGCGGATCGGGTCGACTTCGTACTCGCCATCACGGTGCGACAGCTGGGTGAGGTGATGGACGTGGATGACACCGCGACCCATCGGGCCGTAGAAGCGCTCGAAGTCGAAGCGACAGATCTGACACACAGCACCAAAGTGCGCGATGCAGGCTTTCCGTGCACGATCGTTGCGTTCGTAGGCGTTCACCAACACCTGCAAGGCAGCACCCTCGCGATACGACACGGACTCATCAACCTGCTCCGGGAGCGCGGATGGGGCCTCCTCGTCGGAAGCGTACCACTTTGAGCCGAGTCTGAGGAGGGCGCGACGCGTGAGTTCAGGAATGAATCCGTCAATGCGAGCAGGACCTACGCCGTCGGTGTCTTGTCGCTTGGTGGAGTACTTGAGCGGGAAGGTCAAAAGTGAGAAGCCATCTTCTTCAACCAGGCGGATGTGCTCGCGCGACTGCGCGAACGATGCACTCCGCTTTCCGGCCGATGTCGTCGCCCATGCCTCATCGAGGATGAGCGACCGGTTACCGCTCGAAAACCTGTCCCACGCGCCGAAGATGACGGTCCGCGTCGATTCGTTGACGAACGACCAGCTCCAGGTCCAGTTGCGGCAGGTCGCGCCGTGTGACTCGATGAATGCCTTGCGAGACCGGTTGGTCGAGGGTCGCGCGGCTGTGACGTCTCTTTCCGCAGGCTCCCAGTCGTCCCGGATCCGATACCGACCGGATCCGAGCCGCAGCAGGAAGCGATCTTCCGCGCGATAGCTGGTGGACGCTGATGCCGGTTCCGCAAGATCCGACATCATCGTGCCGATGTCTGACCAGGAGTCTGGGAGATTGGCAGCGATCCAGTCATTGACTTCCATGATCGACGCTTCGCCACCGAGTGCCTCCATCGCTTCGAGGATGGCGGTACTGGCGGTCATGGTTCTCGAGTTCTGCGTGTCGGCGGGGACGTTCATGGGGACTTTTCGGCTGTGCGGCTGCACGGACGCGACCTGAGAGCCCGTCCTCTCTCCGAGAAATGGTGTCTCCACCGATTCGGGGCAAGTGTCGGGTGATTTCGCAGGCAAGCTCGACCGTAACGCGAACGGACTCGACTGTAGGCCGAACGAGCTCGACTGTAGCACGCGTGCGCTCGAATGTGTCAAGACTGGCGGGTGCCTCCCTCTCTCGTCGAGTGAAGGAGTTGTTGACGCTCCATCTACTTCATGCCACGACGACGGTATGCCATCACCAGATGCTGCTGGCCAGAGATGGCGGGCCTCAAATCGCAGCGTATCTTGTCAAGGGGCACCCAGCACCGCCGTTCAGGTCGCAAAGTGCGTTCGATTCGTGTTGAGGACAACAATGGCATCACGGCCGTATCTGACATGTAGCGCGAAGCAGCTTGAAGCCCTGGCGAACGAACACGCGGGGAACGAAGGTATCGTGACCAACATCCTTCGCGAGCTCACGTATCGCACCACGCCAATCGCGCGGGACTTGCTTGAGCGGCTGCTCCGCCAGCGTCACGAGCTCCGCGAGGTTCCGCCGCTGCAGCCCGCGCCAGCCGAGCCCGGTGCTCGGCCATCCGAGCCGCCGACCCGCATGTGGGATCCGCCATCGCGCAAAGACGATGCCGAGAGTGAGCCGGAAGCCGTTCTAGACGCTGACTCAGCGGCGTGGGTCCAAGACGATCCTCCCGGCGATGCGGAGATTGCTTTGGAGGAGACCAAGCATGAGTCGCTCGGTGCGGGAGTGCCGGATCCGGTAGAGCTTGCATTCGCCGCGCGTCTGGAACGGCTACGAAACCGCCTCCTCGACATCACGAACCGTAACGCGCTTATCGACTGTCGCAATGCGCGCAAGAAGTGGATTGACATTGTCGACGAGATTCCCACCTGGGTCGCCGAAGCGTTGGAGAGTGGGAAGAAGCTGCATTTCGAAGCGCTCCCAGAGCCAGAAGACCATACGTCTGACGGCGATCTGTTTGGCGCGCCCATAGCTGAAACAAGCGAGACAATCGAGTCCTCGCAGCATGGGACTCCGGGTACGTCGCCTGTCGAGGCTGGCGCGGCCAGACGTGATCGGCGCAATCGACGCCCACGGAAGGACAGACTCGACCGACTTGCGGCCGCGCAGAAGGCAGGTGTGAATGAGGCGCTCGATCTCCCGGCGATCGTGGAGGCACTCGAGGACGACCATCGAAACAATCGACTCCAAACACTGCTGTTCCCCGATGAGCTCGAGCGTGATCTTGACCGCTTGCGAGAGAAGGCACGTACCGTTGAACAGGAGCTCGGCACCAATCCACTCCAGCTGTTTGCGGGCGTCATAGAATGGGTCGAGAGCGGTCCGACCGTCACGCCACCAGGCGATCTCCCACGTCGGCAGGCGCCCCTCGTGGTGATTCCGGTTCAAATCGAGCGGCGAGGTGACGCGCCGGTCGGACACCATACCCGATACGCGCTGTCGCGAGGCGGGGATGACGTGACTACGAATGTCTCCTTCGTGGAGAAATGCCGTCAGCAGTTTCAGATCGAACTGCCGAGTATCGACGCTAGCGAGCGTCTGGAGGCGTACTTCCGCCGCGTTGAAGCGGCGCTGATTGAATACGCCCCGCAGTGGCGCCTCCGTCGCCAGCTGATGTTGGGAACGGCCTCGTTTGGCCGCATCCGCATGTGGCTCGACCTCGGTGCCAAGCAGCTGAAGATGGGAGTCCTGCGTCATCGGAAGACTGTGAGCAGCCTGCTCGTACCTGACGCCGGCGAATCCGTCTGGCCGACGGGCGCCGATGGCGAAGACGGGCTCAAGCTGTTCCCCCGACTTACCGAAACGCAGTCCATCGATGACACTCACTTCGTCGTTGATGCCGATGGGACGCAACGCCAGGTTCTTGGTGCCTTGGCGACCGGACAAACCATGGTCATTGAAGGGCCGCCGGGTACGGGCAAGTCACAAACGATCGTGAATGCGATTTCGCAAGCTGCGGCCGCTGGGAAAGCGGTCTTGTTCGTGGCGCAAAAGGAAACGGCCCTGTCCGTTGTGTTTGATCGCCTGCGACAGGCCGGCCTCGAGGAGATCACTCTGCCGCTCTTCGGCAAGCATGCCACCACTCGTCAACGGCTCGCCAAGACACTCCACGATCGCCTGCGCGACCATAGTCTGTTGCAGCGCGCGGCGGTCGGCAGCGACCCCGCGCTTCCTGAAGAGCGGCGACTAGATGCCTTTGCCGAGGCGCTCAGGGCACCTTGGGGTCCCCTGCAGCTCGCGCCATACACACTGTTCGGTCGGGCGGAGCACGCCGCCCTAGACGTCGATCGCGCGCAGCTACAAGAGATCGCTCGGAGTGCGAAGCTGGATGCCTCCTCACTCGATCAGCGTACGCTTCAGCAACTGCTCGCGTTGGGGGAGGATGTCGGACGCGCTTCGGCAACGATTCTTCGGCGGGTGGAGAGACCGATCGCGCATCCGTGGTGCGGGGTCTGCGCACCCATGCTCGGCAGCCGCGAGCAGGACGCGGTGATCGATTCAGCGCGCGCTTGGCGCGCGTCGGTCGAGGCGTTGCTGCCAATTGCCGAACAGCTTGGCAACGAGCTCGGCTGCGATCCCAAGCTCAGCGAAGAGTCACTCCGAGCCAGCTGGACGCTACTCGAGGCGGCGACCGCACGGGATGGCGCAGGGGAACGCGGGCGTGCCGCCCTACGGGTGCTGCACGAAGGTGATCCGCAGGATGCATGCGATGACGTACATCGTGGCTACGCGCGCCTCGCCAGACACTGGCAAATCGCGTTGCCCTCGTGGTGGCGCTGGCACCGCGCCACCACCGAGGAGCAGCACGCCGGGGCACTCGCGCTCGATGAGGCGCAACAGATCGTCGGGGAGAACAGCCGCTGGGGTGACCTCGCACGCCATGCTCAGGAAGCGGCGACAGTAGCACGCGCTCTCAACGCTGCGCGCGAGGCGCTCACCTCCGCCTCGCGCTGTACGGCTGGCGAGCAGTCGGCGCTCTCAATGCGTGACTTGGTCGCGCTCCTCAGGATGTTGGACATGACCAACCCTCGCCGCGAGCCGCTTGAGGCGGCCCTTCGCGCCGTCGGTGAGGTCGGTCACGTGAGTCTGCTGGAGGCCGGGCGGCAGGATGAGATCCGTTCATGGGTCGCGCGACTCACGGAGCTCGGGGCCATCGACGGGCCGCTCGGAGCCACGCTGGATCTCGACGCTCTGCCCGGCCACCGGACGCTGCGCCAGCATGTCGAGGCGCTTCGTCAGGCGCCAAGTGTTGCGCCAGCGTTGCTCTCTGGCGCCTTCCGTCGGGCGCGACAGGTGTATCGCGCGGCAGGAGGATCGCCCCGGGCGAGTCGTGAGGAGATGGCGTCGGCGCTCGACGCCTGCGCTCAAGTCTTCTCAATCCTCGAGGCGTTTGCGCAACGGCCGACACGCGCGGAGCTCGCGACCGCGCCAACGAAGCGCCTACGGAATCTCGTGGAGGTCTCCGCCGCCTGCGATTGGATTCAACTGGTGCTAGACGTGTCGGATGACACCGCTCGTCCAATTCTGCGACAAGCGCTTCGCGCAGTCCTCGCCTCGCCTGAGGAGCCTACTGCGCTCGTCTGGGGAGTACGCCGACCGAAGACTGAAGCGGCGGATGGGGTGGATGCGCTGATGCAGCTTGTAGCCGGCGACGAGGCAAACGAACTGCTGGCCACGCGTATCCGCCGCGCATCAACACTCGAAGACGCGGTGACGGATCTCCTCGGCGTGGAGCGAACGCTCACGCTCGTCGTCGCCGC
>ERZ1066122.1881-NODE-1881-length-15284-cov-6.996454_pt1 | contig 15284 bp, 6 predicted proteins | sample MGYA00382769_ERZ1066122 | MGnify/ENA primary metagenome ERZ1066122 (study PRJEB33369, sample SAMEA5778352) | biofilm metagenome | biome: Industrial cooling water; feature: Water cooling tower basin; material: Biofilm | place: United Arab Emirates | collected...
CAATAGGCGCCGCTTTATTAAAAGTTATAGTCTTTTTAGTTTTATCTGTAGGATTTAGTCGTTGGATAGTACCTGGGTTAATCACTCGCGTTGCGGCAACCGAAAATACTGAATTGTTTTTGATAACAGTAATTGCACTATGTTTAGGAGTCGCATTAGTTACAGCTAAACTGGGTCTTTCGATAGAAATGGGCGCCTTTGTTGCAGGTTTAATGGTTTCTGGAGTTGATTATTCAGACCATGCGTTAGCAAAAGTGTTACCACTACGAGATACTTTTGCATGTCTTTTCTTTGCCTCAATTGGTATGTTAATAAACCCAGGTGTTTTGTTCCAAAACTTTGGGCTAATATTGGTTTTAGTGACTTTAGTAATGTTGGGTAAAGCAATAATTATTTTACCTATTGTTGTCAAATTTGGTTATTCTATCAAAACTGCCATTATTACAAGTTTAGGAATCAATCAAATCGGAGAATTTTCATTCGTATTGGCATTGGCTGGTTTACGACAAGGATTAATTACAGAAAAAACGTATTTGCTTTTATTGGGCACAACAGCCATTACTTTAGTGCTTACACCTATCTGGCTGAATATTTCTCCTTATCTTGCTGATAAATTTACTCAAGTGCCCTTGTTTGCAAAGTATTTAAGCAGTATGGCACAACCAATGCTTTTATCGATTCCAGAAAGTATAAGTGGTCATGTTGTTGTAGCTGGTTACGGTAGAGTTGGACAAATCATTGTTAAAATACTTCAAAATCAAGGATACCCAATTTTGGTGATTGAGAATAGTGAGGCTGCAATTCAACGTTTGAGAATGCAGAAAATTCCCTATATTTTTGGTGATGCAGATTCTGAGTTAGTATTAGAAAAAGCTCATTTAAAAAATGCCAGTGCTTTGGCTATTGCACTACCTGACCCTTCTAGCACTCGTTTGCTTTTACAACGAGCGTTGAAGATTGCACCTTCTTTAGATGTAATTGCGCGTTCACATTATAATAACGAGATTGATTTGCTGACTCAAATGGGCGCCAAGGAAGTAGTACAGCCAGAATTTGAAGCTGCTTTGGAATTAGGCGCCCACTTGCTAACAACTTTGGGTGAAGCTGACGAACATATACATAGTGTGATTAAAAATATCCGTATAGATAGATATCGCAGTATTCGACCGTTATAGCTGATTTTTAATATAGGAGTTCTAAATTATTTTTTAAAAAATCTAGCTATTTGTAAGGTGGGCAGTGCCCACCCTACGTGGTATTTTAAAAATTAAACAATAATAGTATATAAAAGTAATAAACATAGAAATTATATAAATACGCAATAAATAATGCTGTGTTTCAGCATACGTTTTATGTTTTAACTTACTAGAACAATCAAGCAATTATTAACTATTAATTTATATTTAACAAAATAATATAATAAAGTTATTCTTTAAATAAACTATTACTTGTTCTTAACTTATAAGTTATAAATTCGCAGATGTGTTGCCTAAATACGTATCCTATTTTGATAGGATAATAACATTTTTCAAAGCGTAAGCAGTCGCTATGTTTTTCGTGAAAAGTTGTTTTACAGAACACAAAAAGGGAATTGAAGAAACTATATTCTTCATTTTTTAGAAACAACTTTCATATTTATTAAATTAAAGAATTGCCCCGTTCTAGGAGATATTCATGTCAAAGCTGAGTCGTAGACAGGTGCTAATGTTCTTTGCTGGAAGTGCTGGTGCAGTAGTCGCAGACCAAGTATTAGGTGGTTTTGGTAGCGCAGTTGATGCTATTACAGTACCTTTAACTTTCACACCTGTGCGCTTACCACATCCACTTCCTGCTTACACCCAAAGTTCAAGTTTCTTACCAACCGGAATTGGACAAGGACAAGCTCTGGGCGCTTCCGCTAATGTTAATCTATCTAGCTATACTGTTATAGATGACGTAGTTGTACCACCGGAATATGAACGGTATGTAATTGTCGGTTGGGGTGATAGAGTATTCCCTAACCCTGATGATTATTTCGGCTACAACTGTGACTATACAGGCTTTATTCCCATTGGTAGAACCAACGACGAAGGTTATTTGTGGGTGAACCATGAGTATGTTGGCTTCCCACTTTCTGGTTTGGCGCCAGAAACACCTGCTGATGTTGTTACACTTCCTGATGCTTATACACCTGTAATTGGGCGCCCACTACCTACAACTAGAGGTGTCGAGTTGGATGGTGAATTCCTATACAATTTAGGTGGTTCAATCGTTCGCATTTCTAAGCGCAATCAACAACAGCGTTACCTGCCAGTAAGAGACTACTCAAAAAATCGCCGCATTCACGGTCTTTCAGGTTTAGGAATCAATAGTCAGCGTACTGATGGCTATCAAAGTGTTACCTCTTGGGGAAGTCGTAGTTACCAACAAGGTGACCAAAACTTTTTAGTTGGTACTGGGCCTGCTGCAACTGATGTCTTCCCTCTCAGTTCAGATGGACTTGGTAATAGAATAATTGGTACTGGTTTCAACTGTTCTGGTGGCACAACTCCTTGGGGAACTATCCTAACAGCAGAAGAAAACTTCCAAGGTGCTGCAGCATTTTTCGTTGGTGTTACCGAAGGACTAAAGCCCGATGGTACTCAGACTGGTTATACAGATTTAACTGTTGGCAAAACCTTCGGTTTAGTTGGTGAAAAATATGGCTGGATGGTAGAAGTTGACCCTGCTGATAGCACTTTCCGTCCAAAGAAACATAGCTGGTTAGGTCGTTTCCGCCATGAAAACATCGCCATACGCGCGGAAAGCGGCAAGAGATTAGTTGCTTACATGGGTGATGATAGACGTGGTGGACATACCTGGAAGTTTGTTAGTACAGGTGTAATCGCTAACCCAACAAGTAAGAGCAACAGTCAGTTGTTTGAAAGTGGTTTACTGTACGTCGCTCGTTTCAATTCAAATGGTACAGGGCAGTGGATACCTTTACTTTTAAACACTCCAACCAATCCCATCGCACCAACTGAATTATCTTCTGTAGAATTTGCAGCTTTAGGTTCAGCACAGCGTAACGGTCTGCTCCCACTACCAAGACGTAACGGTATTGCAGGTCAAACCGTTGATGGTGGTGCATTTGGTTGTACTCGTGCAAATGAAGCAACAGCATTACCTGGTTATCAGGGCAAGTTACTATCTAACTTTTATACATCTCAAGGCGCCATTCTTTGCGATGTTTACTTAGCGGCAAACTTAGCTGGTGGTACTCCTACCGCGCGTCCAGAAGACCTCGAAGTTCACCCCCGTACCAAAGAAGTATTCATTGCTTATACCGATGGAGCGCCAGGTGGTGATGGATATCCCGACTCGCGTATTTTCCAAGTTGCTAAATTGAGTGGTGCAGTTAACGATACTCAGCAATCAGGTGGACTTTACAAGATTATTGAAGATAGTGCAGATGGAACAGGTTTAACCTTCCGTTGGCAGAGATTTGCACAAGGTGGAGAAGCTGGCTCTAAAACTGGCGCTGGTTTTGCTAACGTAGATAATTTGGCATTTGACTATCAAGCAAATGTCTGGGGTGTTACAGATATGTCTACTAGCACCCACAACGGTTTTAATATTGGCGCCGCTGGCACACCCAATACTATCAACCACGCTGCAACAGGTAACGTTGCCAATTTTACTGGCGTATTTGGTAACAACTGGCTATTCTTTATTCCAACCAGTGGTCCTGATGCTGGAAAAGTAATACCTTTTGCTCATGGTCCAGTGCGTTGTGAAATAACTGGCCCAACTTTTGTAGATGACACTTTGATTGCTGCCGTACAGCATCCTGGTGAAGACTGTCCAATTAACGATGGCACAATTCTGAGTCGCACTATCGAAATGCTTGATTTGAACGGTGCAACATTTAATCAAACTCGTATTGTACCCCGTGGTAGTAGTTGGCCTAGCAATATTCCAATTGCTGACGGTGGTAAAGGACAACCAACAGGTGTACCTCGCCCATCTGTAATTGGTATTCGTCGCAAGAATTCAAGAGGCAGATTCATTTAAACAAGTACTGAGTAGAAAGTGCTAAGTGCTGAGTAAAAAACACTAAGCACTCAGCACTCAGCACTCAGCACTAAACACTCAGCACTCAGCACTCATTACTACCTAATTAATATATGAAACAATTTACCCAAATAGCATACCTAAGCTTGCTATGGATTGTGGCTCTTGCTACATCAGCTTCAGCTCAAGATGCGCCTTCTTTATCACCTAATTTTGAAGTTCGCTACACTACCGAAGGTGCGGGTGTTGAATCGAATGGTAGCGTTGAAGGGTTTATTCCTTTATTTCAAACTCCAGGTAAAAATGCTACTTTCCTTCAGGGAAAATTATTTTTAGATGATGACTCCCAAATGGGAGGAAATGTACTACTTGGATATCGTGTTTACGATAAAAATGATGACAGAGTTACTGGCGCCTACGTTTCTCTTGATGCGCGCGATACAAGTAGAAGCTACTTTAAACAACTTGGTATCGGTTTTGAAACTTTAGGTAAGTGGGATTTGCGTATTAACGGTTATTTACCTTTAGGTGATACTCGTAACCAAATTGGACAATTTTACTTTGGCAATCCTTTTTTCCAAAAAAATAACATTGTTATTCAGCAAGCAAATTTATTTGAAGCTGCTTTACATGGAGTTGATGCAGAAGTTGGGACCCGCTTAACCAAAATTGGCAGTGGTGACTTACGTGGTTATGCAGGTATTTACTATTTAGGCAATGATAATAAAGAAGCTTTTGGTTGGAAAGCAAGAGTTGAAGCACGTCCTACAAAGTTTTTATCTTTAGGCGCCTCATTACAAAATGATTCTTTATTCGACACCAGAGCAGTTTTTAGCGTTGGTTTGAGTTTCCCAGGAAGCGGCGCCACTCGTGGTGGTGATCAAACTAGCAATTTTGCTCGCATGGGTGAGTTTGTTGAACGTCAGGCAGCTATACTAGTAATTGGAGTTAACACTGTTACTCTTCCTGCACTTACAAACCCCGCAACCAGCAAAGCTTGGAGTTTTGTTCACGTTGCTCCTGGCAATAGCAACGGTACTGCTGAGTCACCCTACGGTTATGACAAAATTCAGCAAGCTGTTAATGATGCTGCAAAAACTGATTCTATTGTTTACATCCGTGGAGATGAAAAAGCCATCATTCCTGGTTTTACACTTCTAAGTGGAGTAAAACTTCTTACTAACACTCCCGAACGATTTATAGACACAGTAGAAATTGGTAGCACTAAGCTACCTTTCTCTGGTTCTCGTATTGTGCCAAAGCTTGGAGGTACAGTAAGTCTTTCCAGCAACACAGTTTTAAGCGGATTTGATATTAATGCTGCAAACGGCGCCAGTGTTCGTGGTACAAATATCAGTAACGTTACAATCACTGATAACCGTATTCAAGGTACTAAAGGAGAAGCAATTCTCTTATCACAAGTAACAGGTAATGTTGATATCAGCAACAATACCATCGGCAAAAATACTGGAAGCGCGCTTTTATTAAGCAATACCTCTGGAAATGCTAATGTCAAAGTTACAGGTAACAACATTACCGATAACCTCAACTCCATTGGTATTAACTTCGGAGGAACTGCTACAGCTACAGCAGAAATTGCTAAAAATACTATTTCCAACTCTGGTATTGGTGTAGATGTTAACTTAAGTGGCAGCGCTAACTTAAGTAAGTTAAATATCATCGACAATACTATTAATAGTGCTGTAGGCGCCGGCATTCGCGGTACAAATGTCAATAACGTTACGATTACTAATAACCGTATTCAAGGTACTACTCTCGCAGGAACAAATTCTGGGACTCAGGGAGAAGCAATTCTCTTGTCGGGAGTAAGAGGTAACATTGATATCAGCAACAACACTCTCACTAAGAATGCTGGAACCGCGCTTTCACTAAGCAATACCTCTGGAAATGCTAACGTCAAAGTTACAGGTAACAATATTACCGACAACTTCAACTCCATCGGGGTCAACTTTGGAGGAACTGCTACAGGTATAGCAGAAATTGCTAAAAATACTATTTCCAGCTTTGGTACTGGTGTAGATGTTAGCTTGAGTGACAGCGCGAACTTGAGTCAATTCAACATTAGCGATAATAGTATCACTGCTCCTAACAGCAATAATCCGTTAGAAGGAATTAAATTTACAGCTTTTGACCAAGCAGTAGCAACCGTTAACGTTACTGGAAACAACATCCGCAACACAACCAACGATGCTATTGGTTTTGGAGTTAACCAAAACACAAAAACTCAAATCAATATTGCCAACAACAAAATTGAAAACGTTAAGGGTAGCGACTCATATAGCTTGAATGGTGCCGCCGAAGCTGATGGTATAGATGTACAGTTGTTCGATAGCGCGAGTTCTGGACTTAACATCACTGGCAACACAGTTAATAACACAACTGGAAGCGGTATCAGCATCTCGGACAACAGTGACGCAGCTAACCAAAAACTAGATATTGCAGGTAATACAGTTAGCAACACCGAATACGAAGGTATTAGAATTGATGGTGTTGACGGTAATATTACTGTTAACAAAAATACCATTAACAATACTAAATACGAAGGTATTTCTCTAGAAAACACCACTGGTAAAGCCGAAATTAGTGGGTCTAACAATATTAGTGGTGCAACAGGCGCCGGAATAAGCGGTACAAATGTAAATAACGTTACAATTACTGGTAGCAGTATCCAAGGAACTCAAGGAGAAGGGATTCTCTTATCAGAAGCAACAGGTAACGTTGATATTAGCAACAACACTCTTACTAAAAATACTGAAAGCGCACTGCTAGTAAACAATACCTCTGGAAATGCCAACATCAAAGTTACGGGTAACAACATTACCGATAACTTCAACTCCATTGGTATTAACTTAGGTGAAACAGCAACAGGTACAGCAGAAATTGCGAAAAACACTATTTCCAACTTTGGTATTGGTGTAGATGCGACCTTAAGTGGCAGTGCTAACTTAAGTAAGCTGGATATCACCGACAATAATATCACTGCTCCTAACAGCAATAACCCATTAGAAGGAATTAAGCTTAGAGCTTTTGACGAAGCAAACGCGACAGTCAACGTTACTGGAAACAACATTCGCAACACAACCAACGATGCTATTGGTGTTGGACTGAACCAAAACACCAAAACTCAAGTCAATATTGCCAACAACAAAATTGAAAACGTTAAGGGTAGCGACTCATATAGCTTGAATGGTGCCGCCGAAGCTGATGGTATAGATGTACAGTTGTTCGATAGCGCGAGTTCTGGACTTAACATCACTGGCAACACAGTTAATAACACAACTGGAAGCGGTATCAGCATCTCGGACAACAGTGACGCAGCTAACCAAAAACTAGATATTGCAGGTAATACAGTTAGCAACACCGAATACGAAGGTATTAGAATTGATGGTGTTGACGGTAATATTACTGTTAACAAAAATACCATTAACAATACTAAATACGAAGGTATTTCTCTAGAAAACACCACTGGTAAAGCGGAAATCAGTGGGTCTAACAATATAAGTGGTGCAACAGGCGCCAGTATTCGCGGTACAAATGTAGATAACGTTACAATTAGTGGTAACAGTATCCAAGGTACAACTCGCGCGGGCACAAATTCAGGTACAGAGGGAGAAGCAGTTCTCTTATCGGAAGCAACAGGTAACGTTGATATCAGCAACAATACCATCACCAAAAACGCAGGAAGCGCGGTTTCACTAAACAATACCTCTGGAAATGCCGACATAAAAGTTACAGGTAACAACATTACCGATAACTTAAACTCCATCGGTATCAAGCTAGGAGGAACCACCACAGGTACAGCAGAAATTGGTCAAAATACAATCTCTAACCCTGGTATTGGTGTAGATTTTTCTTTAAGTGAGAGCGCTAACTTGAGTAAGTTAGATATCACCAACAATAGCATCACTGCTCCTAACAGCAATAACCCATTAGAAGGAATTAAGCTTAGAGCTTTTGACGACGCGGTTGCAACAGTTAACGTTACTGGAAACACCATCAGCAATATAACCAACGATGGTATAAATGTTGGACTTAACCAAAATACTGAAACCCAAATCAATATTTCCAGCAATAAAATCGAAAACGTTAAGGGTAGCGATGCGTATGGTTTAGGTGGCGCCGCCGAAGCTGATGGTATTGATGTACAGTTGTTTGATAGCGCGAGCTCTGGAATCAGCATCATTGATAACACAGTTGATAAAACAACTGGAAGCGGTATTAACATTTCGAGCAGCAGTAACGCAGCTAATTCTGAACTAAATGTTCTAGCTAATAAAGTTAGTAATACTGAATACGAAGGTATTGAAATTGACGGCTTTAACGGTGATATATTCGTAAGAACAAATACCATTTCTAATACAAAGAGCGAAGGTATTTCTCTAGAAAACACCACTGGTAATGCCGAAATCGGCGCATTTAATGAGATTACTAGTGCAGCAGGCGCCGGTATTCGCGGTAAAAATGTCAGTAACCTTACAGTCGCTGATAACTTTATCTTAGATACCACTTTGACAGGAATGAATTCTGATGGTCAGGGAGAAGCAATACTCCTGGAGGAAGCGACAGGTGACGTTGATATCAGCAGAAACATCATTACCGGGAGCGCAGGAAGTGCTATTGTACTAAACAATACTTCTGGAAATGCCGACATCAAAGTTACAGGTAACAACATTATCGATAGCTTTAGTTCTATCAGTATTAAGTTAGCAGGAACCACCACAGGTACAGCAGAAATTGCTCAAAATACTATTTCCAACTTTGGTATTGGTGTAGATGTTAGCTTAAGTGACAGCGCTAACTTGAGTAAGTTGGATATCACCGACAATAGCATCACTGCTCCTAATAACGATAATCCGTTAGAAGGAATTAAATTTAGAGCTTTTGACCAAGCAACTGCAAACGTTAACATTACTGGAAACACCATCAGCAATACAACCAACGATGGTATCAGTGTTGGAGTCAACCAAAACACAAATACCCAAATCAATATTGCCAACAACACAATTGAAGATGTTAAGGGTAGCAACTCATCTTACGTGGGTGGCGCCGCCGAAGCTGATGGTATAGATGTACAGTTGTTTGATAGCGCTAATTCTAAAATTAGCATTACTGATAACACAGTTAATAAGACAACTGGAAACGGTATTAGCATCTCGAACAACAGCGACGTAGCGAACATAGAACTAGATGTCACAGGTAATACCGTTAGCAATACTGAATACAAAGGTATTAGGATTGATAATTTTAACGGCAATACAACTGTCAACAAAAATACCGTTTCCAATGCGGAAAGCGAAGGTATTTATCTAGAAAATACTACTGGTAAAGTCGAAATCAACGACAACAAAGTCATAGATACTCGCAACCCATCAGAAGATACTGATTTAGAAAGCGGTATTTTTGTTTGGAACTATGCAGGTGAATCAGATTATACGATTGCTAACAATACAATCGAGACAACCTTCAACGCCACCGATTACCGTGTTGATGGTATTGAATTTAACTTGTGTCGTGACGTAGACCCAATTTACCTAAGCAAACCTTGTAATTCAACGGCAACGGCAAAGGTTAATATAACCAACAACAATATTACCCATAAGGGTCAGCTAACTAATAGTGGCGCCGATGGAATTGACCTGAACATAGGAAAATTTGCAGACGCGACCTTTAACCTTACAGGTAACACAGTTAGTAATATCCCAGATGAAGCAGTTTCTATTGGTGCTGTTGCAGATTCAACAGGAATTTTCAATATCAACAATAATACTATTACCAATGTTGGTGAGAGTGGTATAGAAGTTGACTTATTCCTTCCCGACCCAGCAATATCTCCAGCATTAAATCTATTCAACCGCAGTAATACTCAATACAATATCACAGATAACACAATTGATACTGCCAAGAACGATGGTATAGACTTGGAGATTCAAGACGAAGCCAAAACCACAATTACCATTACTGGTAACTCCATCAAAAATATAGGTGATGGAGAAAGTGGTGATAGAGCTATTCAGTTAGAGACAAACCAGTCTTCTCAGATGTGCGTTGCTGTTAATAATAATACAATTAGCGCATCTCCTAATGCATCACGTCTCAGACCTAACGATGCGACTTCTAAACTTGAAGTTGTAGATGTAGCAACCATTTCAACTCGTAATGGGGGCGCCAGTTTCACGACTTCAGGTACAACAAACCGCTCAACTCCTTGCCCCTAAGCATTAATTGTAGGGTGGGCTTTAGCTCACCTTACTCTACTGTTAATGTAAAGTAAAAAGTAGTTCCTATTTCTGGTTCTCGGTAATTGCTAAAAGCCATTTATAGGAGCCATCTTTACACTTGCTATTTAAATAGAAGCCAAAATTATTAATTAAAGTTTCAGATGGTTGGAGCATTTAGTTTGAACTACAGTTGGAAGCTTGACGCTAAAAGTTGCACCTTTTCCTATAACGCTATTAACGACTATTTCACCTTTGTGTAAGTTAACGCACTGTTTAACTATTGATAATCCTAAACCAGTACCAGAAACAGTGGATACATTATTTGCACGATAGAAAGAATCAAAAATACGAGCTATCTCCTCTGGGGGAATGCCGATACCTTTATCTTCAACATTAAATACTATCGCTTGCCCATAACAATTTACATCTAATTTAACCTGACTGTCAATAGAAGAATATTTGAGGGCATTTTCTAATAAATTTGTAATAATGTGACAAACAAGTTGAGAGTCAAGTAGTGCTTCTATACTATATGTCGGTGCCAGAAACTTGAGACGATTTTGGTTTTTACTGTTATTAATTAGAGTATTAATAATATTTTGGCATAGCTTTATTACATCAACATTTGTAGGTTGAAATTGTAGAGCATTCGCTTTGACTTCAGATAATATTAGTAAGTTTTGAACAATTTCTGTAATACGTTTGATAGAAGTTTCGATTTTAGAAAAATGTGCTTGTTTTTTCTCTTCAGTAAGATTATTGATGTAATACTGTAACATATCACATGAAGATTGAATCGTTGCAAGTGGTGTGCGAATTTCATGAGATGTTGTCACGATAAATTTAGTTTTAGATTCGCTTAGTTCACGTTCTCTTTGTAGAGCTTTTAATATTTCTTCTTCTGCTTGCTTACGATGGGTTATATCTTTAGCCACACCAGCCATTCTAAATAAATTACCATGTTCGTCGTATATAGGAAAGGTTCGGTCACGTACCCAACGTATTGTACCATCAGGACGAATAATGCGATATTCTTCGTCCATATTACAGGCATTGTCACCAATTGCAACAGCAATTACTCGCTCTATATCGTCAGGATGAACGGATTTGAGAAAAGACAGCGGATTAGAATAAATTTCATTACAAGGACGACCCCAGATTTTTTCATAACCAGGGCTAATATAATAGAAGTTACTGATGTCTAAATTACATACCCAAAATACTATTTCTGCATGATTTGCGAATTGCTGAAATTTTTCTTCTCTCTCTATAAGCGAAATTTCTGCTAATTTGCGCGAAGTAATATCTTCTGCAATTCCTAATTGACGATACGAACTACCGTTTTTATGGTTCACTACAAATGTTCGTTGATAAATCCAACGAACTTTACCATCAGGGCGAATAATTCGATATTCTTGCTCTAGAGTGCAGTTTTCTTTTCCAAAACATGATTTTAATACCATGTCCCTATCATCAGGGTGAATTGATTCAAAAAGTAACCTAGGATATTCGTAAATAGAAGCGCACGAATAGCCCCAAATTTTTTCAAAGCCAGAGCTTATATAATAACAATCACTTATATCTGGCGCAAAAATCCAAAAAGCAATATCTAGATTATCGAGTAGCTGAGAGAAGCTCTTTTCAATATCTATTGACTCAGTGTGAATCGAAGACAAGTTTGGCAAGGTTATTTCTTCAGCTAGGCTTGCAATGTAATCAATATTATCCGTGTTTTCGTACCTAAACGCGCGGTTATGTATCCATTTTATAGACCCATCAGTAGTTACTATACGATATTTTTCATCCATTGTCCCTGAAAGCTTTAACCTTTCGAGCGAGTTTAATATCCGCTTATGGTCATCAGGATGGATGAAATCAATAAAAGAGTTTGGGCATTTATAAAGACTTGCAGCATTACAACCCCAAATTCTTTCATAAGCAGTACTAACGTAAAGTGTTTGACTCAAATCAGCAGAAAATGCCAAAAACACTTGGTTGGTGCTTTCTAGCACGTGGTTCAACAATGTTCCTATTTTTGGCAAGTCACTGAATTCCACTTTATCCTCCTCAATTAATACAGTTTACATATGTAATCACTAAATTATCACACTACATTCAACAATTTTTTATAGATATACATGATATACATGATATACAAAATGTACATTTTTATCAATGCTGGTCTTGAAATTTATTTTGGTTAAAATCTTTACTTTTATGAAAAATTCTGAAATTATTAAACAAAGCTGTTCTTGTCACGTATAACCATTTACTTCTGAGGAGAAAATTAGCTCTATGTCATTAGCCCTACTGTTGAAATCCAATGAGAATCAAAAGGTTAACAGTGTTAGATTATTAGACTACGTAAAAAGTCTGTACGGAGATATTCCAGTATCGCCATGTCCATTCACTGAAGCGGAAATTGACGAGCTATCGAATACCAATGAATTGTTGGTTTATCTACCTGCAAGACTTACAATGCAGGAGTTATGCAATATTTTTGGTATCAGCGCTAATGTTAACTTTGAGCATGAAACCATGATTAGAAACAGCATGGTTAGCGAAGACCAATGGTTTATTGTATCTGCGAGCAAGGCGCCAGAACTCATTGATAAAACAGGTCTTTTTGCCAAGCGAGTCTACGAAGATGAAGGTCTTCATGGCATGGACTTGAGAAGATATTTGGCATTTGCAGCTACTTTTAAATATCATTTTGGAGAATTTCCAGACCAAACATATTGGTGTTTTTTACTATCGGGAAGCTATGACCGTAGTGGAGTATCAGTAGTTGGGCTTGATTCAAAGGGTGTCTTAAGTCATCATGGTTGGATGCGGAATTTTAAAGCAAAGTTCTGTGGTTCAAGATATATAGTTATCGCCCCTAGGATTGAAATATTGCCTTCTACAAAATCTTTACAAAGGGCACGCCGAGGTAAACCAGGAGCTAGCGGTAAGGAAGCAGGAATGGAGTAATAATTACTGCATTGTCAGCAATAATTGAATATGATTTGTTTAGTCCTGCATTTTATGCATTTCTCGATGGAACCTTGCGTTGAATGCGGCTAAACAATCCAGTTATTGGTGTAGTCATTTTAATCTTGGGTTTTAACACGTTAATATAACATGAACAATTACGAACAAGCAATTCAAGCATGGAAAGATAAAATTGGCGCTACTAAAGTAGAAATTTCTACAGAGCAAAGAGAAAAGTACACGCAAAACATTACAGAATATCAAGCTGAACCCCCAGTCGCTATATTAAAACCCGCAAGTAGAAGTGATGTTGAAGCGATTGTGGCAGTTGCAAACAAATACCATGTACCTATTTATGTTGTAAGTACTGGAAAAAACTGGGGCATTGGTTCAAAAGTACCAGTTAAAAATGGATGCGCTTTAGTAATCCTTAGCGAAATAAAAAATATAATAGAAGTAAATGAAAAGTATCGATATGCAATTATTGAACCAGGAGTTACTCAAAAACAATTATCTGATTATTTACAGAAGAATACAAATTTAATGTTACCTTCCACTGGGTCTGCAGAAAATACTAGTATTGTAGGAAATATTCTAGACAGAGGTAGTGTTTTCTTTAATCATCGCTATGATTTTCTGACAGGGCTAGAGGTATTATTAGGCAACGGAAAACTAGTAAGAACAGGCTTTTGGCATTACTTTGATTCTAATCAAACAAAACTACCAATATTTTTCCATCCTCCTGGTGTTGGTCCGGACATTAAAGGTATATTTACACAATCGAATTTAGGAATTGTCACTGCTATGGTAGTACGTCTGAAACCTCGTACACCAAGCACAATTGTATATGCAGAACTTAAAGAAGATAACTTTGTCGCATTCATAGATGCTTTTATCAAGCTTAAGGAAAATAACTTGATAAATAATTGGTTGATGATTACTAATACAAATGACCCAAGAACGACTGTTGCAAATCAATTCAATTATACAGGAAATTGGTCAGCTATATTTAATTTTTATGGAACAGAACAACTCAGATATTTGTATAAAAAAGAAGTCGAAAAGGAAATTAATAAATTGTGCCATAATTTATTTTTTATGAATAGCGATATAGAGGAAAACTCAAACCATAGATACCATTTAATATTACAAAAACTATATAATGGTATACCCTCTAATTATAGTATTGAAACAATGGGAGAAATGAATGATTTTGATTTTAAAAATTCGGATTATGAGGTTGATTTTTGTAAACAAATATCCGGTTTTAGAGCTGTTGCACCAGCAGTACCTCTTGAAGCCAGGGCAATGAAAGAAGTAATAGATTTAGTAAATAAAGTTTCTAAAGAATTTCAGATAACACCTTTTCATAATTTCGTGACTATAGGAGACATGGCTGTTGAAGGACTATTCAGAGCATATTTTAACCGAGAAAAAGAGGAAGAAATAACAAACGTGAATCAATGGGCTGAGGAGTTAGACAAGGAATTAGAAAAAATAGGTATTTATCCTTATCGTATGAGTATTCAACAAATGAATTACTTTAGTAATCGTCAGACAGATCCTTACTGGGAAACTATTGCAGCTATTAAAAAGCAACTAGACCCTAATAATATTATTTCTCCTGGGAAATATTGCTTAGAGAATATCTAATACCATTACCGCTACTAATGATGATATTAACCTACAGCTATTGACGCAGGCGCCGATTATTAGATAATATATTTGGAGGTAGAATATTCCATTAAAATTTCCAATCACAGTGGAACAAAAAATAATAGAAACCCTGAGTCAGAAAAACTGGATGTGGATGGAAGAGTTAAGGTCACACTTTATGTTGTGTGACCTCCAAACTCACTACATCTTTATAAATCCCGAATTTAGTAGCGCCATCGACAACCTATTTGAGCAAGAATTTATAAGGATTATCAATCGCTTAGAAATAAAAGAATATTACAAAAAACTGGCAAAATAGTTGAATTGGTAAACAGTGCCAGTTTAGCTAAAAAATGTTAATGACTCAATGGTAAGGTAACTGTA
>ERZ1066122.1884-NODE-1884-length-15252-cov-53.957097_pt1 | contig 15252 bp, 12 predicted proteins | sample MGYA00382769_ERZ1066122 | MGnify/ENA primary metagenome ERZ1066122 (study PRJEB33369, sample SAMEA5778352) | biofilm metagenome | biome: Industrial cooling water; feature: Water cooling tower basin; material: Biofilm | place: United Arab Emirates | collected...
CGTGGATGTGGTCGGCGATGGCGCGCTGCAGGTGCTCCGGCGCACGGAAGCCGAAAGCCCCGGGGTTGCCGATGTTCAGCTTGATCAGCTTGTGGCCGTGGCTCTCGAGCTCGCGGGCGCGGCGGGCGAGGTCGCCGCGGATCTCGTAGCGCACTTCGCGCAGGCGTTCGCGGGTCTGCAGGGTGTTCGACAGCATGGGAGGGGCGGAATGGGCAGAAAGTCCCGAGGGTAGCGCAAGCCATCCGGCGCCGGGGCCTGCCGGCGGGGCGTCAGGGTCGCGCGGTCCCGCGGCGCCGTGGCGCCAGGGGGGCGCTCAGACCAGTCGCCGCAGGCGCTGGATCAGCCCGGCGTGCCGCTCGAACTGGTGGAAGACCTTCAGTCGCCCGGCCGACGTGTGGAAGGTGGTGATGCCCCCGAAGAACGGCGTGGACGCGACGCGTGCGCCGCGGAACGCCGCAAAGGGGATGCGGCGCGGCTGCCGCAGCGAGAGGCCGCAGGACACCCAGTCGTCACCGATCAGCAGGCGCCGGTCGAGCATGATGAACAGAGCCGCGTTGAAGGCGAGCGCGATGATGAAGGGAATCGCGGACTCATCGTCGGGGTTGTGCGCCTCCTGCATCCATTCGGCGATCAGCAGCAGGACGCCCATGGCGGCGGTGCAGAGGATTGTCAGCCAGCGCCATCCCGCGGCGTACCCGAAGGCCTCAAGGGAACCGCCGGAGGCCGCGACCGCCTTGTCCACCCGCTGGCGCGACGCGCGCGCGACCAGCAGCACCACGACCAGGCACAGGCCGTGGAACATCCACGGCGTCATTGGCGATCGGACCCGGCGGCGCGACCCGGGAACAGCCCCGCGGCCGCCAGCGCCGAGAAGCCCAGCTCCCAGATCAGCGCGTAGGTGAAGAACGGGACCCAGACGCCGTCGATGGCCACGCCGAGCAGGCGCGCGACGGCGATGCCGGCATTGACCGCGAGTACCAGCCACAGCCCGGCGTCGCGCCACGCCGGCTTGGTGGCGGCGACCAGCATCAGCAGCGCGATGGCGACCTGCACGCCGCCGTAGAAGGCGCGCAGCTCGGTGGCGGCTGGATCGCCGCTGACGCCGATGCCGATCGCGGCCAGCGGCCCGATGGGATCGACGATGAACCACGCACCAAAGCCGAGGAAACCGAGTCCGGCGAGGACGAGGACGAGGATGCGGAAACGTTCCATGGCGCGCAGCCTTGCATCCGCCGGTTGAAGGACGCGGCAAGGGCAGCCGGCCGGTCGCCGCGTACACTGCGCGCGATGACGTGGATCCCAGACGACTTCGCGGCCCTTCGGCCGATGGGCTGGCGCGACGACGCCCCGGCGGCGCGCGCGCTGTCCGATCTTCCCCGCGCGCCGCTGGCCCGGGTGATCGGCCAGCACCGCAACGCCTATGTCGTCGCCACCAGCCTCGACGAGGCGCGCCGCGTGCAGCCGCCCGCCGCGTGGACGCGCCCGCGCTTCCGCGCCGAAGACCGCGCCGTCGTCGGCGACTGGGTGCTGCTCGACGCCAGGGGCGAGGCCATCGCGACCCTGCTGCCGCGCCACGCGCTGCTGCGCCGCGCCGCGGCCGGCGAGCACTACCAGCAGCAGCCGATCGCCGCGAACATCGACCACGTCCTGGTGGTGACGGGCCTCGACGGCGACTTCAACCCGCGGCGCATCGAGCGCTACCTGCTGCTGGTGCAGGCCAGCGGCGCGCAGCCGGTGCTGGTGCTGTCGAAGGCCGACCTCGCCGGCGAGCTCGCCGCCGATGCCACGGACCTGCTGCAGCCGCTGGTCGATGCCGGCTTCCCGCTGCACATCGTCAACGGCAAGGACGCGGCGAGTGCGGCCGTGCTGAAGCCCTACCTCGGCGCGGGCCGCAGCTGCGTGCTGGTCGGCAGCTCGGGGGCGGGCAAGTCCACGCTGACGAACACCCTGCTCGGCCGCGAGAAAATGAAGACCGCGGAAGTTCGCGAGACCGATTCGCGCGGCCGCCACACGACGACCTCGCGCGTGCTGATCCCGCTGCCGCAGGGCGGCTGCCTGATCGACACGCCCGGCATGCGCGAGCTGAAGCTCGTCGGCGAGGAGGACCTGGCCGACAAGGTGTTCGAGGACATCGAGGCCTTGGCCGAGCAGTGCCGCTTCCGCGACTGCGCGCACTTGAACGAGCCCGGCTGCGCGGTGCAGGCGGCGCTGGAGGCGGGCGAGCTCGACGAGGCGCGCTGGGCCCACTACGTGAAGCTTCGCGACGAGCGCGATGCCGCGGCGACGACGCTGGCGGCCCGGCGGCAGGAGGCGCGGCAGTCGCCCAAGGGCGCGCGGCCGAAGCCGGGCGGCAAGGACAAGTACGGCCGGCGGTGAGCGACCTCCGCGGCGCTCAGTCCTCGTCGCCCGACAGCACGCGCTTCTGCATCGCGTCGAGGTAGGCGTCGGCCTCGGCGGTGGAGCTGAAGATCTCCGAAAACGGTACCGCCTTGACGAGGTCGAAGACCTTGCGGATCTGCGGCTGCGGATTGGCGACGAGCACCTTGCCGCCGCGCGCGCCCAGCGCCTTGCGGGCCCGGAACACGGTGCGCAGTCCGGCCGAACTGATGTACTCGAGGTCGGTCAGGTCGAGCACCAGCAGGCTCACCGAGGCGTCGGCCAGCACCGGCTCGAGTTCGGCGTCGGCGCGCTGGTAGGTGTGCGTGTCGAGGTGGCCGGCGAGGCGGCAGGTGCGCTTGGCGCCGCTGCCTTCGATGGCGATGCGGAGGTCGTCGGTCATGCGGGCGGGTTCCTTGGCAGGACGAGGGTGAGTCGGTTGCGGTCGTCCTCGCGCGCGTAGACGGCGTCGAGGCTGAGGGTCTTGATCAGGTGCACGCCGAGCCCGCCGATCGGGCGGTCGAGGTCGTCGGCGTCGAGATCGAGGTCGGGGCGGTCGAGCGGATTGAACGGCACGCCGTCGTCGACGATGACGAGCGTGATCGTGCGATCGGTGAACGCGAGGTCGACGCTGCAGTCGGTGGCGCCGCCGTGGTCGAGCGCGTTCGCCAGCAGCTCCTCGAGCGCCAGGCGCACGTCGGACTGGCCCTCGGTGTCGATGCCGTGGCTGGCCAGGCAATCGTCGATGGCGCGGTTCATGGCGCGCAGCCCGCCCGGCCACAGCGGGAAGTGCAGCGGGTCGCCGGCGGGCCGCTCCGGCGCGACCAGGCCCACGGCCAGCACGGTCAGGTCGTCGGCGGGTTCGGCGCCGGCGGCGAACGCCTCCACCGCGGCCACGACGTCGGCGATGCGCTGGGCGGCGCTGCGGCCGGGCCGCGCCAGCACCTCGGCCAGGCGCGCCTCGCCGAACAGCTCGCCGTCGCGGCTGCGCGCCTCGGTCACGCCGTCGGTGAAGCAGAACAGCGTGTCGCCGGGCGCCAGCATGCCGGCCACGCCCTCGCCGTAGGCGTCGGGATCGATGCCGAGCGGCGCGCCGGTGTCCATGTCGAACAGCGCCACGGTGCCGTCGGCGCGGACCACGAACGGCCGCTCGTGGCCGGAACTGGCCACTTCGAACAGGCCGGTGTGCGGATCGATCAGGCCGCACAGGGCCGTGGCGAACATGCAGCTCTCGTTGCCCTCGGCCAGCCGCGGCGCGGCGCGCGCCAGCATCAGGGCGGGCGAATCGGTGTTGCGCGCGGTGGCTTCGAGAACCGCCACGGTGCGCGCCATGAACAGCGCGGCGGGGACGCCCTTGTCGCTGATGTCGCCGATGGCGAACCACAGCATGCCGTCATCGCGCGGGTGGAAGGCGTAGAAGTCGCCGCCGACGCTCTTGGCCGGCTTCAGCGCGGCATGGATGTCGAGGTGCCCCTCGGCGACGTTCACCGCGGTGGAGGCCGGCAGCATCGACTGCTGCAGGTCGTGGGCGAGGCGCAGCTCGCTGTCGAGCTTCTGCTGCTCCTGCGCCAGCCGCTGCGCGTTGGCCATCTGCTGGCGCAGCGCCGCGTCGGCGCCGTCGAGCGCGCGCGCCAGCTGGCCGACCTCGTCCGGTCGCGCGCGCAGCGCGGCCGGCAGTCCGAATCCGTCCTGCGCGAGCCGCTGCGCGGCTGCGCCCAGCTGCACCAGCGGGCGCGTCACGCCGCGCGCCAGCGCGTTGCCGAACAGCGCCAGCAGGGCGATCACCACGACCGTGGCCCCGACGAACCGCCACGTCGCCTGGCGCACCGGCGCCAGCACCACGGCATCGTCGACGGCGATGGCCACCCCCCAGTCGCCGTCGAGCGCGATGCGGGCGCCCCGTCGGCCGCCCGGCAGGGGCACGAGGGCGGCCCCGTCGCCGGCCGCGGCGTCGAGCGCCAGCGCGGGCGCCAGCAGCGGGTCGAGCTCGCCGCTGGCGGGCGGGGGCGTGCCGATCGACAGCCACTCGGAGTCGCCGATCCATCGCGACGCCTTGTGCAGCGCCGCGCGCAGCCGCGGGTCGTCGCGGGCGGGGGCCAGCACGGCGTTGAATCGGTCGATGGGCACGTCGAGGCTGACCATGCCCGGCGGGGCGCCGCCGCCTGCGCGCGGCAGCGGCTGGTTCAGCGTGACCATCCAGCGCCCGCCCGCCGTCTCGTTGAAGTACGGCGCCGACCAGCGCGGTCCGGCGGCGGCGACGGTTTCGCGGAACCACGGGGCGCGCTCGATGTCGATGCCGCGCGCGGCCAGGTCGGTGAGCGCGACGCCGCGGCCCTGCGCCGCGGCGTAAACCGCCCACGCGGCAAGCGGCGCCGGCGCGCCTTGCGACGACAGCGCCACGAGGCCGCCGGCCACGTGCGGATCGCTGAGCACCGCCGCTTCGAGCAGCGCGACGCGGCGGGACGGCGCGTCGCCCGCGGCCTGCTGCGCGCGCGCCAGCGTCGCGGCACTCACGCCCACGGCCTGCAGCAGCGCGCGGGTTTCGGCGGCAGCGCGGCGCAGCTCGCGAAGGGCCGAGGCCTCGGCCTCGGCCAGCGCGCGGCGCTCGGCCAGCGCGTGCAGCGTGATGCCGCCAGCCGTCGCGGCCAGCGCGCCCAGCACGCCGAACCACGCGGCGATGCGCGTTTTCAGGCTGTGGCGCCACGCCGGCGGTGCGGCCGGCGTCGCGTGGCTGGGCGGGTTGGGCAGGGCCATGGGGCCAAGGCTGCGTTGCCGCGGGTCCGGGGGTCAACGCCGGAAGGCCGCGAGCGTATGCTCGGTCACGAAACGGGGATCAGGAAGGGGACGCTGCCGATGGCGCCACGCGCCGCGCTGGACCGCTGGGCCACGCTCGACGCCCGCCTTGTGCGCGCCACGCGCCGGCTCCGGCTGCTGCAGGCGGTGAGCTGGAAGCATGCGGTGCAGCGCGAGTTCCTCGAGCGCTGGCGGCGCGGCGTGCAGCGCCTGCCGGAGCCCGACTACGTCGTCGAGGACCACGCCGAGGTGCGCGGCGAGCTGCGCGCCATCGCCGCGGCCGCCGATCCGGACGATCCGCTGGGGCTCTACCTGCGGCGCACCGCCGAGAGCTGGCACACCGCGGCCCTGCTGCTGGAGGCGGCGGGCACGGCGGGCGTCACCGACCATTCGATCCGCCTGTTCGGCCGGCCCACCGACGTGCTGCCTGGCGGGGCGGTGTCGAGCATCGACGCCGCGCTGCACTTCGTGCGCATCGCCGGCGAGCTCGACGCCGAGCTGCGCGCGGTCGATACCGACGACGACGCCGTGGCGTCGGCGGTGGTGCGCGAGCGCCTGCAGGCCGACATGGACGGCTTCTTCGGGCCGGGGAAGGTGGCGGTCGAGCTCGATCCCGACCTGATCGCCAAGGCCGCCGCCGGCCCCACGCGCATCCGCCTGCGCACCGGCGCGGCGTTCAGCGAATACGACATCCACCAGCTCCGCGAGCACGAGGCCTTCGTGCACACGCTCACCGCCCTCAACGGCCGCGAACAGCCGCACTTCGCCTCGCTCTCGCGCACCTCGCCGCGGATCATCGCCACGCAGGAGGGCCTCGCGACCTTCGCCGAGCTGATCACCGGCCATATCGACATCGAGCGGATGAAGCGCATCAGCCTGCGCATCCTCGCCATCGACATGGCGCTGCGCGGCGCCGACTTCATCGACGTGTTCCGCTTCTTCCTCGACGCTGGACAGCGCGAGCTGGAAAGCTTCACGTCGGCGGCGCGGATCTTCCGCGGCGTGCCGGTCACTGGCGGCGCGGCCTTCACCAAGGACGGGGTGTACCTCGCGGGCCTGGTGCGCGTGCACACGTTCTTCCGCTGGTGCCTGCGGCAGAAGAAGCTGGCGCTGACGCATCGGCTGTTCGCCGGGAAGATGACGCTGGAGGACGTGTTCGACCTCGAGCCGGCCTTCGATGAAGGGGCCATCGCCCCGCCGCGCTACCTGCCGCCGTGGGCGCGGCGCGCCAACGGCCTCGCCGGCATCCTCGCGTTCTCGCTGTTCGCGAACACCATCCGGCTCGACAAGGTCGACATCGAGAATCTCGACGCGGTGCCGCGGCTGTTCGGCGTCGAGCCCGCCCGGGCCCGCGAGGATGGCCGTCAGCCGGTGTAGAGGGGCCGCACCGGCCGCTCGGCCACCGGCCCCAGCAGCCGGTGCCGCGACCAGAACGCCATCGCCGCCTCGAGCACGAGGGCCGGCGCCTCGAGCTGCGGGTAGTGCCCGACGCCGGCCAGTTCGAACAGGTCATCGGCGCCGAGCAGCTCGCGCCAGCGCCCGGCCGCGTGCGCGCCGGAGACCGGGTCGGCGCTGCCGTTGACGAAGCCCATCGGAACCGGCACCTGCTCCAGCGCGCCGACCCAGCGCGCGCGCTGCTTGCGGCGCTCGGCCATGTAGCGCAAGAGGCGCGACAGGGCCAGATGGCCGTCGTTCGTGCGCAGCAGCGTCCACAGCCCGTCGACCACGCGCGGGTCGGGCGGTGTCTGCGGGCCGAACACCGCGCGCAGGCTGGCGGCGAACCGCGCCTTGCCGGTGGCGCGCGCCACGAGGGGTCCAATGAGCGGCGCGGCGAGCAGCCGCTGCACGGGGCGGGGGCGGTGCGTCTCGGGAAACAGCCCGCCGTTCAGGAACAGCACCGAGCGCAGCGCCGGACGCGGCTTGCGCTTGTCGCGCTGGCGCGCCAGAAGCTCCTGCGCCACCGTCACGCCGTAATCGTGGGCGAGCACGTGGTAGTCCCACGCCGATTCGCGGCGCAGCAGCCATTCGCACAGCTCGGCCTGCTCGGCGATGGTGTAGCGGTGGCCGCGCGGCTTGGCCGAATCGCCGAAGCCGAGCAGGTCGAGGGTCAGCAGCGAGAAGTGCTTCGACAGCGGCTCCCACAGCGGCGCCCAGTCCCAGCTCGCGGACGGGAACCCGTGGATCAAGAGCAGCAGCGGCAGCCGCGGCTCCACCTGCCGGCGCACGAACAGCGGCCCCAGCGGCGTGGACACGCGCTCGCCGCCCTCGCGCCAGTCGCGGAGCTCGAAAAACGCCGGCGCGGGGCGCGGGCTCGTCACGGCGTCGGGCACGCGCGGCTCAGTCCACCGCCACCGAGGCGGCGTGCTCGCGCGTGGCTTCGAAGCGCACGTCCTTCGCGCGCTCCTGCGCCAGCTGCAGGTTCACGCGCGACGGTGCCAAGTAGACGAGGTGCCCGGCCGCGTCGACGCCCAGGTTCATCGCGTTCTTCTCCCGGAAGGCCTCGAGCGTCTTGTCGTCCGGCGCATACACCCAGCGCGCCGTCTGCACCTGCACCGGCTCGAAGCTGGCATCGACGCCGTACTCGTCCTTCAGGCGGTAGGCCACCACGTCGAACTGCAGCATGCCCACCGCGCCGAGGATCAGGTCGTTGCTCATCAGCGGGCGGAAGAACTGCGTGGCGCCTTCTTCCGAGAGCTGGGCCAAGCCCTTCTGCAGCTGCTTGAGCTTCAGCGGGTCGCGCAGTCGCGCGCGGCGGAACAGCTCGGGCGCGAAGTTCGGGATGCCGGTGAAGCTGATCGGCTCGCCTTCGCTGAAGCTGTCGCCGATCGAGATCGTGCCGTGGTTGTGGATGCCGATGACGTCGCCCGGCCAGGCCTCGGCGGCGATCTCGCGATCGGAGGCCATGAAGGTCAGCGCGTTGGCGAGCTTCAGCTCCTTGCCGGTGCGCGGCTGGAACACCTTCATGCCGGCGGTGAAGCGGCCCGAGCAGATGCGCATGAAGGCCACGCGGTCGCGGTGCTGCGGGTCCATGTTGGCCTGGATCTTGAAGACGAAGCCGGTGAGCTTCTCTTCCTCCGGCTCGACGGCGCGCGTGGTGGTGGCGCGCACCTTCGGCGAGGGCGCGTGCTCGACGAAGAAATCGAGCAGCAGCTGCACGCCGAAGTTGTTCACGGCCGAGCCGAAGAACACCGGCGTCTGCTTGCCCTCGAGGTAGGCCTGCTTGTCGAAGGGGTTCGACGCGCCCTGCACCAGTTCCAGCTCGTCGCGCAGTTCGGCGAGCGCCTGCGCGCCGAGGCGACGCTCCAATTCCGGGTCGTCGAGCTTGAGGATCGTGGAATCCTGCCGGGTGAAATTCTTGCCCGGCTCGAACAGATGCACCTCGTTGTCGACGAGGTGCACGACGCCCTTCAGGCGCTGGCCCATGCCGATCGGCCAGGTGATCGGCGCGCACTGGATGCCGAGCACCGTCTCCACTTCATCCAGCAGCTCGATCGGCTCCTTGCCCTCGCGGTCGAGCTTGTTGATGAAGCTCATGATCGGCGTGTCGCGCATGCGGCACACCTCCATCAGCTTGATCGTGCGTTCCTCGACGCCCTTGGCGCAGTCGATGACCATCAGCGCCGAGTCGACCGCGGTGAGCACGCGGTAGGTGTCCTCGCCGAAGTCGGCGTGGCCCGGCGTGTCGAGCAGGTTGACGATCTTGCCTTCGTACGGGAACTGCATCACCGACGAGGTGACCGAGATGCCGCGCTCCTTTTCCAGCGCCATCCAGTCGGAGGTGGCGTGGCGCGCGGCCTTGCGGCCCTTCACCGAGCCGGCCATCTGGATCGCGCCGCCGAACAGCAGCAGCTTCTCCGTCAGCGTGGTCTTGCCGGCGTCGGGGTGGGAAATGATGGCGAAGGTCCGGCGACGCCGGGTTTCGGTGCTCTGCGGGGACATGCGCGGCGCGCCGGACGGCGCCGACGGCTGGGGAAGCGGGAAGGGCGCTGATTATACGCGGCGTGCCGGAGCGCTTGGCCCGCGGGCTCGGCCGCGTTCACTCGCCCGTGGGCAGCGGTGCGCCGTCCGGTCCGGCCATCCGGAACGGCACCGTCAGCAGCTCGCGGCCGTCGTTGAACTGCACCGCGAAGTGCAGGTGCGGCGCGGTGCTCCAGCCCACGCTGCCGACGCCGGCGAGGGCCTCGCCGACGCGCACCGGATCGCCCGCCCGAACCCGCGCGCTGCCCGCGGCGATGTGGGCATACAGCCCCATGCTGCCGTCGTCGTGCAGCACCCGCACGAGGTTGGTGCGCTCCAGCAGCGCGGCATCCGTACCGCTGTCGGTGAACGTGTCGACCACCTGCATCACCGTTCCGGCGCGGGCTGCGAGGACGGGCGTACCCAGCGGCGCGGCAAGATCGATGGCGTGGAAGTTGGCCGGGTCGCGATGGCTGGCCCGGCCGCCGAAGCCCTGCGTCAGCCGCCACGCCGCGCCGACCGGCAGCGGGAACGCATACGGGCGGCGCTGCTCGGGCGGCAGCGGGGTGGGGGCGCCGACCTGCGCCTCCAGCCGAAGGCCGCCCGCGCCGTCGCCGCCGAAGCGGCCGATGGCCCGCGTCTCGAATGCGTCAAGCGTGGCCTCGGCGCGCTCCTGCGGCCGGGCGGCGTCGACCACGGTGACCTGCAGCGGCCCCCCCAGCGCGTTGCGCACGAGCGCGGCGCGGCTGCCGTCGGCGCGGCGCTCGATCGAGAGTTCGGCCGTGACGGCCTGCGGCAGGGCCGCGAAGGGCCACAGCAGCGCGGCGGCCACCAGCCCCCGCGCCGCGATCGACCGCGCGGGCCTGCCGCCGTGCGGCCGCGCCGGGCGCTCAGTCACAGCGCTCGCGCAGGTCGAGCGCGCCCGCCACGTCGCGCCAGTCGAAGGCGGCTACCGACTGGTCGCGATCGGCGGCGTACAGGGCGCCGGCCGGGAAGCGCGCGCTTGGACCCTGCGCCAGCCACACGCCGTCGGTCATGGCGGTGGCGCGGCCGGCGAAGGCCCCGCGGGCGGCCAGCGTCTGCCGGTCGAACACCCGGAACAGCGTGCGGTCGACGAACTGGTCGGCCGCGATCCAGTAGCCGCTGCCGTCCTCGCAGGCGAACAGCGCCAAGCCCTCGGCCTGGGCCGCGAAGGTGCCAACGCCGATGTCCGCCCCCGCGTAGCGGCCGTCGAGGCCGTAGACGCGAAGGCCGGTCCCAGTGGCGACATCCTCCTCGGCCACCAGCAGCCGGCCGTGGGTCGGATCGCCGACGATCGACTCGACGATGCGCAGCGCGCCGGCCGGCGTGGTGTCGCCGAAGGCGCCGTCGAAGCGCGCCGAGACCGCCTCGCCGTCGACCAGCAGCGTGTAGCGCTTCAGCCGCGCCGAAAGCGCCTCGAGCGGGGGCACGACGTCGAAGTCGGCGCCGTCCATCGCGCTGTCGGTCACCCACACCTCGAGGCGCCCGGCCTCGGGTTCGTGCAGCCAAAGCCCATAGGGCGAGCGCAGCTCGGCTTCGCCGAAGGTCGCGAGCGGCCGGAAATCAGGCAGCGACAGCACCTGCACGCGGCGGTTGTCGCGCTCGGCCACGAACAGCAGGTCTCCCCACGCGAAGACGCCGTTCGGCCGACGGAACTGGCCCGGGGCCTCGCCCCGGGCACCCACGCGGCGCAGCAGGGCCCCCGTGGCGCCATCGTGCACCAGCAGCTGGTGCGAGTCCTTGCCGCTGCTGATGATCCAGCGCGCGCCGCCCGGCGCCGTCCACGCCGTGGGCGAGTCGACTTCGTCGGGCGGGGTCGGGGCGGTGATGAACGCCTCGGCCACCACGGCGTGATCGATGCCGGCCGCGGCAAGACGCGGACCGCTGGCCGTTGCGGCGTCGACGGCGGCCTCGGGCTCGGGCTCGGGGGCGCTACGGGCGTCGCCGAGCAGGGCGCAGCCGGGGACGGCCAGCGCCGCGGCAAGCGCGATCGCGGCGGCGCGCGGCGCGCGGGTCGGATGGAGCGGGGCGGCGGGTCGTGACATGGGGCGGCTCGATCAGGGAGGCCGCGAGCCTAGCGCAGCCGTGTGCGGCGCATGACGGCGCGGCGAAGGTCCTGTCATCACCGCGCAATCTGCAAGGCGCGGAATAACGTTTTTCCAACACCAGGACGCGCCATGCTCCGCCATCCGCTGCACGCCGCCATCGCCCTCGGCCTCGCCGCCCTCGCTGTCACCCCGGCGGCGGCCCAGACCGCCACGGCCGCCGCCGCTCCGGCGCCGGCCCAGCTCGACCGCGTCGAGGTGGTCGGCGAGATCGTCTACCGCGACCGCACCGAGGCCACGGCGCCGGTGCTGAGCTACGACTTGGCCTATTTCCAGCGCTTCGAGCCGCTCACGGTTGGCGACATGCTCAAGCGCGTGCCGTCGGTCACCTTCGTTTCCGACGTGCTCGAGTACGACGGCGTCCGGATGCGCGGCCTCGATTCCGGCTACACGCAGATCCTGATCAACGGCCGCCGCGTGCCCGGCGCCGGCTTCGACCGCGGCTTCTTCGTCGACCGCATCCCGGCCGAGATCGTCGAGCGCATCGAGATCGTCCGTTCGGCCTCGGCCGACCGCAGCGGCGACGCCGTCGCCGGCGCCCTGAACATCGTGCTGCGCGACGGCTACTCGCTCGACGGCGGCTACGTGCGCGCTGGCGGCACGCGCTTCGTCGATGACGAGATCGAGCCGACCCTCGGCGCGTTCTGGGGCGGCGAAGCGCTCGGCGGCAACCTGCTGCTTGGCGCCAACCTGCAGGGCCGCCGCAATCCGAAGGACAAGTTCAGCGAGCGCTTCGACGCGCCGGGCGGCACCCTCGACAACACCGAGGTGCAGACCGACGTGCGCTCGGGCACCGACTACGCCTTCAACGCCGACTACCGCATCGGCGTCGGCGAGGGCGAGCTGCACCTGCACGGCCTGTTCGTGCGCACCGATCGCCTCGAGGACGAGCAGAGCATCGAGTACCGCCGCGGCATCGAGGACAGCGCGAACCTGCTGACGCTCAACGACAACGAAGTCGACATCCAGACCGACAACTACACGATCGGCGCCGGCCTCGTGCTGCCGATGCTGGGCGGCGAGACCGAGTTCCGCCTCGACCGGGCCGGGCTCACCGACGACCAGTTCGAGTTCGAGGAGGAGACCGAGTACCTGCGCGACGCGATCGCCTTCCCCGAGGCCGACCGCTTCACCCGCGACGTCATCGACCTGCTGATCGAGGACACCGACACCACCGCCGAGATCCGCCACAAGCGCGACGCCGGCATGGGCGAGCTGACGTTCGGCCTGCAGGCCACGCTGAAGGAGCGCGACACCCGCATCCTCAACGCCGCGCGCTATCGCGTCACCATCCCGAACGCGCCGGGCGTGCGCCCGCCGATCCCGGGCCCGACGCAGCCGCTCAGCCCGCCGCCGGGCGGCGCCAACACGATCGAGGAGCTGCGCCTCGAGCCGTTCGCCAAGCTCAACGGCGAGTCGGGCGCGATCGAGTGGGAGGCCGGCCTGCGCTACGAGCACACCGACACCGAGATCAACGACCTGACGGTGGCCGCCGCCGACGCGCGCAGCGACAAGCGCTACGGCGAATTCCTGCCTTCGGGCCACCTGCGCTGGAACCTCGACGACGCGCGCCGCATCAGCGGCTCGATCGCCCGCACCCTGCGCCGTCCCGACTTCAACGCGATCTCCCCGGCGCTGATCGAGGCGGAGCTCGGCGACAACGACCTCGTCGGCAACCCCGACCTCGAGGCCGAGGCCGCCTGGGGCCTCGATGTCGGCTACGAGCAGCGCCTCGGCGACCAGGGCATCGTGGGCGTGAATCTGTTCTACCGCGATATCCAGAACCTCGTCGAGGTCGCCAACACCGGCGAGCCGGGCAGCGAGGACAGTCCGACCAGCCGCGCCTTCGTGTTCCAGCCGCGCAACACCGGCGACGGCCAGGTCTGGGGCGCGGAGTTCGACCTCTCGACCCCGCTGTCGATGGTCGGCCTCGACAACACCGGCGTCTTCGTCAACTACTCGTGGCTCGACAGCGAGATCGAGGACGGCTTCGGCACGCGCCGCTTCAACAACCAGAGCAACTACGTCTACAACGTCGGCTTCATCCAGGAGCTGCCCTCGATCGAGGCCTCGTTCGGCGCGACCTTCCGCAAGCAGGGCGACGCCTTCACCCGCGTCGTCGGCGAAGAGGTTCGCACGAGCTACGACGGCGACCTCGAGGCTTTCGTCGAGAAGCGCTTCGGCTAGGCCTGGGTCCTGCGCCTGACCGGCATCAACCTGCTGAACCAGTCGAAGGACGAGATCTTCGACAAGTTCAACACGCTGCAGGAGCAGATCGACCGCGACTACGACGAGTACGAGCTCGAGACCGAGGTTGGTGGCCGGGCCGTGCAGCTGATCGCGCGCTACCAGTTCTGATGGGCGAAGGCGGGGGCGGCGCGCCGCCCTCGCCGGTTCCATCGACGTTGAACGCGAAGGGCCGCAGCGATGCGGCCCTTTCTTTCCCGCCCGCCTACTTCGAGCCGCCGTCCGCGCGGGTGCCGAACAGCCCGCGGTGCAGCGCCGTGTAGACGGCGGTCGCGTCGACGGTGCCCTCGATCACCTCGGCGCCGGGGCCGATGCCGCGCACCACGGTGCCGCCGGCGCCGTCCGAGTCGCTGGCCCACGTCACGTAGAACGGGATGCGGTTGCCGCGCGCGTCGGGCGCGGCGAGGAAGGGCTCGCCGCCGTCGCTGTCGAGCGGCGCGCCGTTGGCGGTGCGCGAGGGCAGCGGACGCGGCAGGTCCTCCGGGTCGTTCAGGTCGTCGCTGGTGGCGTTGAGGCCGCCGTTGTCGGAATCCGAGGCCACGACCACGGTGAGCGACGGATTGGCCTTCGCCTCGGCCAGCGCCAGCGCGATCGCGCGGTCGGCGCCGGCGGCGGCTTCGAGCGTGGCCATCGCGTTGTTCTCGCCGGACAGGTTGTCGGTGGCCTCTTCGTTGCCAACGATCAGGTAGCCGTTCGGCGCATCCTTCAGGCGCGCGAGGATGAAGGCCAGCATCGCGTCGAAGCGCGGCGCCTGCGGCTGGAACGGCGGCAGCCCGGCTTCGGCGAGGCCGGCCTCGTCGGCCTCGTTGAAGGTTTCCTCCGCGGCGAACAGGCCGAGCACCAGCACGGCGTCGGCGGGCACCGCGGCGAGCTCGTCGGCGGTGAACACCACGGTGTAGCCCGCGGCCCTGGCCTCCTCGACGAGGTTGCGGCCGTCCTCGCGGACGCCTTCGCCGTGCACGCCCCTCACGCCCTTCGGCAGGAAGAACATCTCGCCGCCGCCCAGCGCGATGTCGGGCTTCGCCGCCAGGATCTGGCTGGCGATCTCGGCCTCGTCGTCGCGGTCGGCGACCGAGGCGACGAAGGCGCCGGTGCCGGGCTCGGTCAACGACGACGAATTCAGCAGCGCGATCGCCTTGCCCGCGGCCTGCGCTTCCCGCATCACGCTCATCGCCTGCCCCGAAGCCGCCACCGGCACCTGCCCGTCGACCATGCCGTAGCTGTCAAGTTTCGCCCGCACGCCGAAGGCGTGCGTCGTGGCGCCGCCATTGGAGCTCTGGTTGACGCTGTCGAGGGTGGGCCCGACATAGATCGCCACGCGCGGCAGCTGGTCCCAGGCGAGTCGCCCATCGGGCCCCACCTGCATCAGCCGGGTGGCGGCCCAGGTGTTCGCGCCCATCCCGTCCGGGTGCAGGAAGATCGCGCTGCCCGGGCGCTCGTTCGCCGCGGCGTTCGGGGCGGCATCGGCTGCGGCGTCCGTCGCGCCGGCGCCGGGGGCGTCGGTGCCGGGCTGGCAGGCGGACAGGGCGAGGACGAGGGCGGCCGCGAGCGCGGCGCGCGCCGGGCGGAAGGTAGGGGAGGGCATGCGAACAGACTCCAGCGGTGAAACGGGAACGATATGTCGGTGCAGTGACAGTCCGGGGACAGCCGTTGAGCGGATCAGCACTCGATCACGTTCACCGCGAGGCCGCCGCGCGAGGTTTCCTTGTACTTGTCCTGCATGTCGCGGCCGGTGTCGCGCATGGTCTTGATG
>ERZ1066122.1885-NODE-1885-length-15250-cov-18.345969_pt1 | contig 15250 bp, 9 predicted proteins | sample MGYA00382769_ERZ1066122 | MGnify/ENA primary metagenome ERZ1066122 (study PRJEB33369, sample SAMEA5778352) | biofilm metagenome | biome: Industrial cooling water; feature: Water cooling tower basin; material: Biofilm | place: United Arab Emirates | collected...
ACACCGGCCGCGACATGCAGGACAAGTACAAGGAAACCTCGCGCGGCGGCCTCGCCGTCAACGTCATCGAATGCTGACCGCCGTCGCCTGACGTGCGCCTTGCGCACGGCGGGGGAAGGGGGAAGTGTGATGGGGGGCGCTTGCCGGGCGCGGGCGCAGGCGCGATAGTCGTGGCGAGCCTGCGGGGGGACATCCACGTGCCTGAATCGCGCCGCGCCATGCCCTGGGTCGCCCTCCTCGCCGGCGTGCTGGCGGCGGCGCCCTCGGCCGCGCTGGACCCGGACAAGGCCTTCCACCACTACGTCCGCAACACCTGGAGCATCGAGGAAGGCCTGCCGCAGATCAGCGCCCTGGCCATCGCCCAGGACCGCCAGGGCTACGTCTGGATCGGCACCCAGGCCGGCCTGGCCCGCTTCGACGGCGTGCGCTTCAGCGTCTACACCCCCGAGACCTCGCCCGGCCTGCCCGGCGTCTGGATCCAGGACCTGCTGGTCGATCCCGAGAACCGGCTCTGGGTGTCCACCTACCGCGGGCTGGCGGTCCACGACCACAACGGCTTCCGCCAGGTGCCGCTGGCCGGGGCCGCGGCCGGCAGCGTCACCGACACCCGCGACCTGGTGCGCACCGCCTCCGGCGACCTGCTGGTGGCCGCGCCGCAGGGCGTGCTGCGCGTGCGCGACGAGGAGCTGGAGCTGGCCTACCCGCTCTCGCGCCCCGTCACCGCCCTGTTCGCCAGCGACGACGCGCTGCTGGTGGGCCAGCGCGGCCAGGTACTGCGGCTGGCCGGGGATGCCACCGAGCTGATGCCGCTGCCGGAGGGCGACGAGGACACGGTGGTCACCGAACTGATCCAGGCGCAGGGCCGGCTGTGGGCCGGCACCAGCGGCGGCCTGTTCCACCGCGAGGACGGCGAATGGAAGCGGTACGAGGGCGGCGAGCCGCTGTCGCGCGCCCCGATCGAAACCATGTTCGAGGACAGCGACGGCAACCTGTGGATCGGCATGGTCGAGAACCTGGCCCGGCTGCGCAACGGCCGCGTGCGCGAACTGGTGGCCAACGACCCGGTGGGCGCGGCGGTGCGCTCGGTGTTCGAGGACCGCGAGGGCAACCTGTGGTTCGGCGGCCAGTGGGAGGGCGTGACCCGGATGTGGAACGGCTGGACCCGGCGCTACGGCGCCCGCGAAGGCCTGGCCGACCCGGTGCTGTGGTCGGTGGCGCGCGGCACCGACGGCCGGCTGTGGGCGGGCAGCAATTCCGGGCTCAGCGTGATGGAGGGCGGGCGCTTCCGGCAGGTGGTCGCGGGCAGCGAGCTGCCGCATCCGAACGCCTACACCCTGCTGCCCGAGGACGACACCGTCTGGATCGGCACCCGCCGCGGCCTGGCCGTGCTGCGCGGCGAGCGCCTCGAGCGGCCGGCCGAATTCAATGCCTTCCGCGGCGCGCAGATCAACGGCATCCTGCGGGACTATCGCGGCGCGCTCTGGTTCGCCACCACCCAGGGCCTGTATCGCCACGCCCGCGGCGAACTGCGCGCCTTCGGCCCGGACGACGGCCTGCGCGAGACCCGCACCCGGCTGCTGATGGAAACCAGCGACGGCCGGCTGATCGTCGGCACCCAGGCGGGGCTGTTCGAGGTGGTCGGCGATCGCGTCGAGTCCCTGGGCACCGACGCCGGCCTGCCGGACAGCGTGGACGTCACCGCCCTGCACGAGCTGCCCGGCGGCGAGCTGGTGGTGGGCACGCTCACCGAGGAAGTGTTCCTGCTGCGCGGCGGCCGCTGGACCCGCTTCGGCGCCGCGCAGGGCATGCCGGTGAACTCGGCGTTCTTCATCACCGACGACCGCCAGGGCTACCTGTGGGTGGCCGGCATCCGCGGCATCCAGCGCGTGCGGCTGCGCGACATGCAGGCGCTGGCCGACGGCGAGGTCGACCGGGTGCAGGGCGAGATGCTGCTCAACGAACGCGGCGACCGCCGCGGCGGCCAGAAGGGCGACTGCTGCAACGGCGCCGGCAACGCCAAGGGCTTCCTGTTCGGCGGCGACCTGTACCTGCCCACGCGCAGCGGCCTGGTGGTGATGTCCACCGAGGGCATCGTCAAGAGCGAGGTGGCGCCGCGCAGCCTGATCGAGCGCGTGCGGGTGGGCGACCAGTGGCGCGAGGCCGATCCGTCCGCCAACTGGCGGCTGGGGCAGGACGACCGCGACCTGAGCTTCGACTTCACCCTGCTCAGCTTCCAGGACCCCAAGAGCATCGAGCTGCGCTACCGCCTGGTGGGCTACGACGAGGACTGGCGCGAGCTCGAGGACGTCACCCGCCGCACCGTCAACTACACCAACCTGCCGCCCGGCTCCTACGTGTTCGAGGCGATCGGCGCCAACAGCGCCGGCATCTGGAGCCCGGCGCCGGCGCAGCTTGGCTTCCACATCCAGCCGCGCTTCCACGAGACCGGGCTGTTCCGGCTGCTGATGGCCGGCCTGCTGGGCAGCCTGGTGTTCGCCGGCTTCCGGCGCCAGCAGGGCAAGCACCTGCGCCAGCGCGAGGCGCTGGAGGCGCTGGTGAGCCAGCGCACGGAGGCGCTGGAAGTCGCCAACTTCCGGCTCGAGGAAGCCAGCCAGACCGATCCGCTGACCGGCCTGCGCAACCGGCGCTACCTGGCCAACCAGATCCCGGCCGACATCGCCTATTACGACCGCGAGGCGGTGCGGCGCGCCGCGCCGGGCGAGGTGATGGTGTTCGCGCTGGTGGACGTGGACCACTTCAAGGCGGTCAACGACCGCTACGGCCATGCCGCCGGCGACCGCGTGCTGCAGCAGTTCGCCCAGGTGCTGGGCCACCTGGTGCGCACCGGCGACTACATCGCGCGCTGGGGCGGCGAGGAGTTCCTGGTGGTGTTCCGGCCCATGCCGAACCGGCACCTGCCGATCCTGGGCGAACGCATCCGCCACGCCATCGCCAGCCACCGCTTCGACGTGGGCACCGGCGAGCCGATCGCGCTGACCTGCTCGATCGGTTTCATCGAATGCCCGCTGTTCCGCGACGCCCGCGGCAGCCTGGGCTGGGAGCAGATGGTCGAGCTGGCCGACCGGGCCCTCTACTACGTGAAGGGCCACGGCCGGAACGGCTGGGCCGCCTACCGCCCCCTGCCCCACGCCGACCTGCCCGGCCTGCTGGCCGCCCTGCAGAGCGGCGATCCGGACCTGCTCGCCTCGGGCAAGTTCGAGCTGGTGGGCTCGGAAAACGTGATCGCCCCCTAGGCGACGGCGGGTCGGCGGGCCTATCCTCGGGACATGCCGCAGACCCCACGACGGATTGGCCTCTTCGTCCTCCTGGTGGCGCTTTACGTAGCGGGCGGCGCCTATGCCACCGAGCTGGTGGGTGGGCCGGCCAAGGTGGCGCTGTTCTGGCCGGCCTCGGGCGTGGCGCTGGCCGGCGTGATGCGCTTCGGGCTGCGCTGGGCCGTGTTCGTGCCGATCGGCGGCCTGCTGGTGCACCTGCTGTTCGCGCCGGTGCCGGCGTCGTTCCTGCCGTGGTCGCTGGCCAGCAACTTCATCGGCGTGATCGTCGGTGCGTCCCTGGTCAAGCGCGCCCAGGGCCATGACCCGCTGACCGTCGATTTCGGCCTGCGCGCGCTGGCCGGCGGCATGGTGATGTCCTTGGTCAGCGCCGCCATCGGCACCGTGGGCATGGTGCAGTCGGGACTGATCGGGCTGGACGCGCTGCCGGCCGCGGTGTCGCTGTGGTTCCTGGGCGACCTGCTGGGCGTGGCCAGCATCGCGCCGGCGATGCTGCTGGCGCTGGCCCGCCGCGAACGCCGCCGCGTCGCCGACGGCGCCGGTTACGCCGCCGAGCCCGAGCAGCTGCTGTGGAACGTGGCCATGGCCGCCAGCTACCTGCTGATGGCCTGGGGCGGCAGCCTGGGCGGCAACTACGCGCTGGGCCTGGTGGCGCTGCCGCTGGGCATCCTGGTGTGGAGCGCGCTGCGCTTCCCGCCGCTGCACACGGCGCTGGCGATCGCGGTGACCATGCTGCTGATCGCCGGCATGGCCGGCATGGCGCTGGCCGGCTACCCGACGCCGGCGCACACGCGCGACAGCGCCAGCCTGCTCTCGTTCCTGATCGCGGTGGCGTCGCTGCCGATGATCCTCTCGTTCGCCATGCACCAGCAGCGCACCAGCGCCGCCAGCCTGATCCAGCGCGCCAACACCGACCCCCTGACCGGCCTGGCCAACCGCAACGCCTTCGAGGAGCAGGTGCGCGCCGCCATGGCCGAGCCGGGCGCGCCGCCGATGGCGCTGGCCTACCTCGACCTGGACCACTTCAAGCTGATCAACGACACCGCCAGCCACGTCGCCGGCGACAGCATGATCCGCGGCGTGGCCGGCGTGATCGAGGCGCACCGGCACCGCGACGACCTGGTGGCGCGCACCGGCGGCGACGAGTTCGCGCTGCTGCTGCGCAACTGCACGCCGATGGTGGCCGAGGACCGCGCCCGCGCCCTGCTGCGCGCCGTCGAGGGCTACCGCTGCGGCTGGGACGGCCGGATGCTGGCCACGACCGCGAGCATTGGCCTGGTCGCCTGCCAGCCGGGCCAGGGTGACTACGCCCAGCTGCTCTCGCAGGCCGACGCCGCCTGCTTCACGGCCAAGGAACAGGGCGGCAACCGCGTCTGCCTGGCCAGCCTGGACGGCGGCGAACTGCTCGACCGCACCGCGGCGATGAAGTGGGTGGTGCGCATCCGCGAAGCCCTCGAGCACCACGCCCTGGAACTCCACTGCCAGAGCATCGTGCCGCTGCACGAGGGGCTCGAGCCCGGCCGCCACTTCGAGGTGCTGCTGCGCCTGCGCGACCCGCGCACGGGCGAGCTGATGATGCCGGGCCGCTTCATGCCCGCCGCCGAGCGCTTCCACCTGGGGACCCGCATCGACCGCGAGGTGATCAGCCAGACGCTGGACTGGATGGACGCCAACCCCGACGCCGCCGCCAGCGTGGACACCTGCGCGATCAACCTCTCGGGCGACGCGCTGATCGACGAGGGCTTCATCGGCTTCGTGGCCGCGCGCCTGCGCCGCGGCGGCTTCCCGGGCAGCAAGCTGTGCTTCGAGATCACGGAGACCAGCGCGGTGCGCGACCTGGCCCGGGCCCAGCGCTTCATCACCGAGATGCGCGGCCTGGGCTGCCGGTTCGCGCTGGACGACTTCGGCACCGGCTTCTGTTCCTTCAACTACGTGCAGGCGCTGGACGTGGACTACTTCAAGATCGACGGCAGCTTCGTGCGCGACATGGACACGTCGCCGCTGTCGCTGGCGGTGGTGCGCTCGATCAACGAGATCGCCCACGTGATGGGCAAGCACAGCATCGCCGAACACACCGAATCGGACGCCCAGCGCCGCCAGCTGGCCGAACTCGGCGTGGACTACGCGCAGGGCCACGCCATCGACCGGCCGCTGCCGATCGCGACCTATTTCGCGGCACCGGCGCGGGGCTTCTGGGAATGAAGGCCGTGCGCGGGTGGCTGCTGGCCCTGCTGTGCGCCGCCGGCGCGGCCGCCGCCGACGACAGCCCGGCCGAACTGGTGATCGAGCGCCGCGGCGCCGACGTGGTGGCCTACGCGGTGAACCGCCTGTCGGGCCCGGTGGAAATAGAACTCAACGCGCTCGAGCTGGTCGACATGGCCAACGACACGCCCCTGCCCCTGCGCCGCGTGCTGCCGCCGCGGGCCCGGGTGGAGCTGGTGCGGCTGACCGCGCTGTCGGCAGCGGCCAAGCAGTCGCTGCGCCTGGACGCCACGCCGGGGCCGCCGGGCAAGGTGGCGCGCGACGTGGCCTATTCGCTGCCGGTGGACGAGCGCCGCTTCGAGCTGGGCCAGGGCTTCCACGGCGGCTTCAGCCACGACGACCGGGCCAACCGCTACGCCGTCGACCTGATCGTGGCCGAGGGCACGCCGGTGCTGGCGGCGCGCAGCGGCGTGGTGATGCAGGTCGAGGACGGGTTCCGCGACGGCGGCCTCGACCCGGCCCTGGCCAACCGCGCCAACCTGATCCGCGTGCTGCACGAGGACGGCAGCATGGCACTGTACGCGCATCTGCAGGAGGGCGGCGTGTACGTCCGCCCCGGCGACACGGTCTCGCTGGGCCAGGTGATCGGCCGCACCGGCAACACCGGCTTCTCCAGCGGCCCGCACCTGCACTTCGCCGTGCAGGTGAACGCCGGCCTGGCGCTGGCCTCGATCCCCTTCCGGATGGTCGGCCCCGACGGCTTCCTGCCGCTGCGGTGATGCCCCATTTTGTGGGAGGGACTTCAGTCCCGATGCGTTCCGGCGAGGAGCATCGGGACTGAAGTCCCTCCCACAGCGGCTGGTTCAGAATGAATAACGCGCGATCAGCTGGTAGACGGGCCCGGCGGACTCGGTCTCGAGTTCGTATTCGTCGTAGTCGCGGTTGGCCTGGTCGTCGAGCGTGGTGAACTTGTCGAAGACCTCGTCCTTCGAGCTATCGAGCAGGTTCGAGCCGGTCAGGCGCAGCGTCCACTGCTCGCCGAAGCGCTTCTCCACGAATACCTCCAGGTCGGCGCCGTAGGACGTGACGATCTCCTCGCCGACGATCCGGCCGAAGGCATCGCCCTGCTTGCGGTAGCTGGCGCCGAACGAGGCCGCGACGCTCGGCAGCTGCTGGATGAAGCCGACGTTGAAGACGTTGCGCGACTGGTCGTTGAAGCGGCGCACGCCGAAGGCATCCTCAACCTCCGAATCCAGCCAAGAATAGTTGAAGAACACGCCGGTATCGTCGAGGCCGAAGGCCGTGAGCGGCGTGGAGAGGTCGAGCTCGATGCCCCACACCTCGCCGTCGCCGGTGTTGCGCGGCTGCAGCACGAAGGTGCCGGGGCCTTCGTCGCCCTCGACGCCGGTGTTGGCGATTTCGATCAGGTCGCTGATGTCGCGGTAGAAGGCGTTGACGCCGACCACGCCGCGGCGACCCAGGCGGCGCTCCCAACCCAGGTCCAGGCCCCAGGCGAGCTCGGGCTTCAGTGCGGCGTTGCCCAGCAGGTCGTTGTCGCCCAGCTCGGCCAGCCGCAGCGCGGGCGAGATCTGGTCGAAGCCCGGGCGGCGCATGGTGCGCGCCAGCGACGCCGTCAGGCGGTTGCTGTCGTCGAGGTTCCAGCGCAGGTGCGCCGAAGGCAGGAAGACGCCGTAGTCGTTCTCCGCGCGGGCATCGGCCGGGTCGACGGTGCGGTCGTTGATCTCCACGTCGGTGTGCTGGTAGCGCAGGCCTGTTTCCCACTCCAGCGCGCCGGCGCTGCCGCTGAGCTTCACGAACGGCTCCAGTCGCGTCTCTTCGATCGTGTTCACGCCGCCATCGACTGGCAGGAATGGACCGAACTCGCCCGGGATCGCCGGGCGCGGCGCCGGGGCGTTGGGAATGGTGATGCGGTTGCGGTCCGTCGTGATCGCCGTGTCGCGGTCCTTGCGGGTGGCCTCGAGGCCAAAGCGCAGCTCGGTGCCACCGACGTCGCGGGTGTGGCGGACTTCGCCGGACAGCTCGCGGTCGCGGATGTCCAGGTAAGTGCGGTCACCGGTGAAGCGGTCGTCCTCCGGGAACGGGTTGGAATCGCGCAGGTACTCGTACTCGTCCTCGAACTCGTACTGGTCGTCATCGATGCCGGCGTAGCCCAGCCGGATCCGGTTCTCGCCACCCGCGCCCTGCCAGGCGTACTCGGCGCCGAGCTGGTAGTTGTCGGTGCGGATGTCGAGGTCGTTGGCGTTGACGGAAATGATGCTGGCGTCGGTCTGCACGCCGGCGTCGTACTCGATCGAGTCCTCGACCTGGATGCGGTCTGTCCGCACGTAGAAGGCGTTCATCGCCAGCCGGCCCGGGCCGAGCCCGGCCGAATAGTCGAGGTTGAACGAGTAGTCGTCGCCGCTGCGGGTGTCGGTCTGCACTTCGGTGTTGTCCAGGGTGCCGCCCGGCGCGTCGTAGCGCTCGCTGAACTTCAGCTTGGGATTGCGTCGACCCTGGGTGCTTGCGCCCACCAGCAGCTGGCCGCCCAGGGCCTCGCCGCCCCAGACCGCGCCTACGGTCGGCTCGATCTCATCGTCGGGGTACTGCGAGGCGCCCACGCGCAGGTAGCCTCCCTCGAGCGAATAGCCGTCGCGCAGCACGATGTTGAGCGCGCCGGCGATGGCGTCGCCGCTGCGGTCGGCCGACGAAGATCGCACGATCTCGATGCGGTCGACGAGCTCGGCCGGGATGCGGTCGACGAAGAAGGAGCGGTCGAAGCCGGCACCTGGCACGCGGCTGCCGTTGATCAGGATCTGGGTATAGCCCGGGTCGAGGCCGCGAAGGCGAACGCCGTCGTACTCGAGCACGTCGGACAGGAAGGCGACGCTGGGCACGCGCTTGAGCATGTCGCCCACGGTGAGCGGTTCGAACGCCTGGAAGTAGGCCAGGTCGTAGACCAGGGTGGCCGGGTCGTCGGTGCGGTCGCGGTAGACGATTTCGCCCGTGACTTCGATGGTGTCGAGCTCCCGCACCGCGCCGTCCGGGGTGGGCACCGCCTCCTGCGCGGCGGCGAGGCCGGCGCTGGCCAGCAGGGCGCCGGCGATGGCCAGCGAGAGTCGGGTCGCGATCGGTCGTTTCGTCATTGCCACGGGTTCCCCAAGGATGGATGCGGGGATTTCTACGCGGCGCACGTGGCCGAAATATGACCGATGACGCTGTCACGGGAATGCCTTTTGGCTGCGATACAAGCGTCACCGCGTCTTTCATCCACCGGAGAACCCATGCGCCCCGCCCTGCTTCCGCTCGCCCTGCTTCCGCTCGCCCTGCTGCCGCTGCTCGTCGCCACCGCCTGCTCCTCGCCCGCCCCGGCCCCGGCGGTCTCCGCCGAGGCCTCGGCCGGACCCGTGCGCGACCGCGAGCCGGACGAGAACGACGAAGCCGATCCGCTGCTCGCCGAGGCCGGCATCGCCCACGTCGTGGTGCCCGAGGCTTTCCTGAGCACGATGGAGCCGGCCGACAACATCGATTCCCCGGCTGCCTGGACGGCGCCGGACGGCGCCACCTGGGTCATCGCCACCGCGAAGGAAGGCGACAAGGGCCTGGTGATCTATGACGGCGACACCGGTGCCACCCTGCGCGGCTTTGGCACCGTCGGCCCCGGCCCGGGCCAGTTCAGCCGGCCCAACGGCGTGGCGGTGTCGGGCGACCTGCTGTTCGTGGTCGAGCGCGACAACGCGCGCGTGCAGGTGCTGTCCCTGCCCGGTCTGGAGACGCGACTGAGTTTCGGCACCGGGGAACTGCGGAAGCCCTACGGCCTGTGGGTGCGCGAACTGGCAGACGGCGCCCGCGAAGTGCTGGTGAGCGACGCCTACATGGCCGGCGTGGATGCGCAGGACAACGACATCGTGCCGCCGCTGGACCAGCTCGACCGCCGCATCCTGCGCTACCGCCTCACCGGCGAAGGCGAGGCGCTGGCGGCCGAGGCGCTGGGCGGTTTCGGCGACACCGGCGTGGACGGTGCCATCCGCATCCCCGAATCGCTGTGGGGTGACGTGGCGAACGACCGCCTGCTGATCGCCGAGGAGGACGTGGCCACCGGCACCGGCTACCGCGAGTACTCGCTGGACGGCCGGTTCGGCGGTCGCTCGATCGGCGTGGGCGTCTTCAATGCCCAGGCCGAGGGCGTCACGCTGTGGGCCTGCGCGGACGGCAGCGGCTACTGGATCGCCACCGACCAGTTCAAGGACCGCAGCCTGTTCCACGTCTTCGACCGCGTGACCCTCGAGCCGCGGGGCGCCTTCGCCGGCGAGACCATCGCCAACACCGACGGCGTGTGGCTGCACCAGGCGGGCACCCGGCAGTTCCCCGCCGGCGTGTTCTACGCCGTGCACGACGACATGGGCATCGGTGCCTTCGACTGGCGCGACATCGCGGGGGCGCTGGGGCTGCGCGAGGGGTGCGCGGCGCAGTGACCTGGGGTGTGGCGTGGGTGGGAGTTGGCGTGTCCAACGCGGATCAGGGCGGATGGCGCGGGTAAAAGCGGATAAGGCTGGCTTGGTCCTTCGCTAGCGCGCGGGACTCGCGAAGGCCGAACCCTTGCTGGTTCTTCGCGAGCTCGCGGGACGTGCAAGGGCTCAAACCCCTTTTCGCTCCATCCGCCTTTATCCGCACCATCCGCCCTGATCCGCGTTCGGACACGCCAACCCCCACCATCTCCGTTACTCAGCGAACCACGCGCAGCAGGTCATCAAGCAGCGCCGCGGCCGTCACTTCGGCGCCGGCGCCGGGCCCCTGGATCTGCAGGGGGCGCTCGCGGTAGCGGGTGCTCCAGATGGCGACGCGGTTGTCGCAGCCGCGGCCCACGGCCAGCGGGTCGTCGGGCGCCAGCGACTCGAGGCCGACGCGGGCGCCGGCGGCGTCGAATCGGGCGACGAAACGCAGCACGCGGCCGTCGCGGGCGACGCGGGCGGCGCGCTCCCCGACCGGCCCGTCGAGCTCGCGCAGGGCGGCGTCCACGGCGTCGGGGGCGGCGGCCTGCAGCGCCGGCGTCAGCAGCGAGTCCACGCGCACTTCCTCCGATTCGAGCGGGTAGCCCGCGGTGCGCGCGAGGATCAGCAGCTTGCGGCGGACGTCTTCGCCCGACAGGTCCACGCGCGGATCGGGTTCGGCGTAGCCCTGGGCCACCGCGGCGCGCACGCGGTCGGAGAACGGCTCGCGGCCGTCGTAGCCGTCGAACAGCCAGGCCAGCGTGCCCGACAGCACGCCGACGATGGCACCGATGCGATCGCCGCCGGCGCGCAGGCCGCGCAGCGTGGCGAGCAGCGGCAGGCCGGCACCGACGGTGGCTGCGTCGCCGTAGCGGCGCTGCGCGTTCGTCAGCTGCGCGATCTCGTGTTGGCGCAGCAGCGGGCCGCCGAGGCCCAGTTTGTTCGCGCTGACCACGTTCAGGCCCTGGCGCAGCCAGCGCGGATGCCAGGCCGCGAGTTCAGCGGATGCCGTGGCATCCACCACGATGTCGCCGGGCCCGAAGTCCGCCGGCAGCGCGCCGCCGCCGTCGTGCGCTTCGCCCTGCGCGAGCGCGGCGCGGCAGGTCAAAGGCGACAGGCCCCGTGGGGCGTGCACGCGTTGGCGCGAATTCGCGACCCACTGCAGCGAAAGGCGCGGATCGGCGAGTGCGCCCAGGCGTTCGACCAGCGCGCGTCCGACCGTGCCGATGCCCAGCAGCGCCACGCGACGGGGCGCCGCCACCACTTCCGGCAAGGCCTCCACGGGCAGGCTCACGGCTGCACCTCCGCGGCAACCACGCGCACCGCACGATCCAGCGCCGCGGCGAGGTCAGCCTCCAGGTCTTCGAGCGCTTCGATGCCCACCGACAGCCGCAGCAGCCCGTCGCCGATGCCGGCGACGCGGCGCGCCTCGGCCGACATCGCCGCGTGCGTCATCGTCGCCGGATGCGCGACCAGGCTTTCGACGCCGCCCAGCGACTCCGCCAGGGTGAAGTGCTGCAGCCCGTCGAGGAAGGCGCGCACCGCCGGCACGCCGCCCGCGAGTTCCAGCGACACCATCGCGCCGAAGCCGTGCTGCTGCCGCGCCGCCAGCGCATGGCCCGGGTGCGTGGCCAGGCCGGGATAGTGCACCGCCGCGCAGGCCGGGTGGCGCTGCAGCCGTTCGGCCAGCGCCGCGGCGTTTTCCTGGTGCACGCGCAGGCGCGCATCCAGCGTGCGCAGGCCGCGCAGGGTGAGGAAGCTGTCGAAGGGCGAGCCGGTGAGGCCCAGCGCGTTCGCCCACCAGGCGAGCGCTTCGTGGCGGGCCGCGTCGCGCGCCACCACCGCGCCGCCCACCACGTCGCTGTGGCCATTGATGTATTTGGTGGTGGAGTGCAGCACGAGGTCGGCGCCATGTTCGATCGGCCGCTGCAGTGCCGGCGACAGGAAGGTGTTGTCCACCAGCGCCAGCGCGCCGGCGGCGTGCGCGGCGGCGATCACCGCGGAAAGATCGGTGATGCGCAACAGCGGATTCGACGGCGTTTCAATCCAGACCAGCGCGGTCGGCTTGGCCAACGCGGCCGCGAGGGCGCGCGCATCGGCCAGGTCCACCAGCGCCAGCTCGAAGCGGCCCTTGCGCGCCAGCGCGTCGAACAGCCGCCAGCTGCCGCCGTAGCCATCGTGCGTCACCACCAGCCGGTCGCCGGGCTGCAGCAAGGCTTCCAGCACCAGCGTGATCGCGGCCATGCCGGTCGCCGTGACCACCGCGCCGGCGCCGCCCTCGAGCTCGGCCAGCGCGTCCGCGAGCTGGTCGCGGGTGGGGTTGCCGCTGCGGGTGTAGTCGTAGCGGCGCTTGAGGTTGAAGCCGGCGAAGCTGAAGTTGCTCGACAGCACCAGCGGCGGCGTGACCGCGCCGAAGGCAGTGTCGGCGTCGATGCCGGCGCGCACGGCGGCGGTGGCGGGACCGCGGGCGCTCACTTCGCACCGCCTTCGGCCGCGGCCAGGGCCTCGGTGAGCAGGCGCGCGATGGCTTCGTCCTCCTTCAGGAAGGCGTCGTGGCCGTAGCGCGAGCGCAGCGGCCGCAGCGTGGCCGGGCCACCCAGCGTCTCCACCAGCTGCTGCAGGTCGGCCAGCGGCACCAGGCGGTCTTCCTCGATGGCGACCACGGTGGTGGGCACGCGCACGTCGGCCGGATCCACCCGGTGCAGGTCGATCGACTCGGACAGGCGCAGGAAGGCGGTGCTGGTCCAGCGCGCGGCGTAGCGCTGGCCGCAGTGCGCGAGGTAGTCCTCGGCGGCGCAGCGGGCGACGTCGGCCTCGAGCGTGGGCGGCGCGTCGAAGCGTTCGGCGAACTCCTCCGGCGTGCGGTAGCTCAGCATCGCGAACTGCCGCGCCAGCGCCAGCCCGCGCGGCACCGCGCCTTCGCTGCGCCCCAGCGCCACGCACTGCCGCTGCAGCGCGCGCCAGGCGCTGGCATAGGGATGGGCGCGATGCGCGCCGGAGATCGCGACCAGGCGATCGAGGCGGTCGCCGTGCCGCGCCGCGAACTGCAGGCCCACCATCGCGCCGTACGAGGCGCCGACGAAGGCGTGCACGCGGCGCACGCCGAAGTGGTCGAGCACCGCCGCGAAGGCGTCGGCCTGGTCGGCGCTGTCGATCGGCGCATCCAGCGACCCGTCGGCGCCGAGCCAGTCGATGGCCAGCACGCGGACGCGGCGCGTGTCGATGGCGCGGCCCGGGCCGACCTGCGCGTCCCACCAGCCTTCCGGCGCGGCGCCCGCCGCCACGTGGCGCCCGGCGGAAATGCCGCCCGCGACCACCACCACCGGCCCCTGCGCCGGCCCGAACCATTCCCCGCGCACCGCCAGCCGGCGCGTGACCGCATGCCGCAGCGCCAGATCCAGCCCGACAACGAACGCCCCCGCCGCCCGTGGGAGGGACTTCAGTCCCGAAGCTCCAGATTCCTGTGGGAGGGACTTCAGTCCCGAAGCCGTTCGCGAAGAAGCATCGGGACTGAAGTCCCTCCCACAGGGGGCGGCGGATTCGGGGGCGGGGGCGGCTTGGAAACTCATGGCAAGGCTCCTGGGTGGTCGGGGCACCCAGGGAGGTTCTTGCGGGAAAGCGAAGTCACGGGCCCCGGCGGACGCGGGGAAGCACGTGACCCATCTCTCGGCGGACGACACGTCCCCGCAGGAATTGGCACCTTCATGCGCGATTGCTCGTGCATGGGTTGCCCCGGCGTCTTCGGGCCTACCCCTCAGCCGGTCTCGATGGGTGTTGCGGGGTGGACTTTGCGCCTCGGCGCCGGCCATGTCAATCCCTTCATGCGGATGAAGCGATGGAATTGCCGGGGCCGTGGCGGGCCGGCCGGGGCGGGCCGCATAATCCCGCCCCATGACCCCGCCTTCACGCTGGCGCCTCGGCGCCCTCCCCCTCGCCCTGCTCGTCGCCGGCTGCGCCGGCACCGCCGGCCGCCCCGACAGCTCTTCCGGCCCGCTGCCGGACAAGACCCCGCCGCCGATGGCGCGCGTCGCGGAAAGCTTCCTCACCGCGCCGATGCCCGCGCACGAGATCGACTCGGTGGCCGCCTGGAACACGCCCGAGGGCGGCACCTGGCTGATCGCCACCGCCAAGGAGACCCACCAGCTGGTGGTCTACGACGGCGACACCGGCGCGATGCTGCGCGAGGTGGGCGGCCGCGGCGAGGCGCCCGGCCAGTTCCTGCGGCCCAACGGCATCGCCGTGTTCGGCGACATCGTGTTCGTGGTCGAGCGCGACAACCAGCGCGTCCAGCTGTTCGAGCTGCCATCCTTCCGCCCGCTGCTGCAGTTCGGCAAGGGCGAACTCAAGAGCCCCTACGGCCTGTGGTTGCACGAGCTGGCGCCGCGCGAACTGGAGCTGTTCGTCACCGACAGCTTCATGGCCGACTACCGCATCGAGCTGGCGCCGCCGCTGCATGAACTCGACCAGCGCGTGAAGCGCTACCGCCTCGACCTGCGCGGCGCGACGCCCACCGCGCAGCTGGTCGAGCAGTTCGGCGACACCAGCGAGAAGGGCGCGCTGCGCATGGTCGAATCGATCGCCGGCGACCCGGTGCACGACCGCCTGCTGATCGCCGAGGAAGACATCCGCATCGGCACCACCCTGCGCGAGTACCGGATGGACGGCACCTACACCGGCCGCAGCCTGCCGCCCGAGCGCTTCCAGGCCCAGGCCGAGGGCGTGGCGCTGTGGGCCTGCGCCGACGGCAGCGGCTACTGGATCACCGCCGACCAGAACCCCGAGCGCACCGCCTTCCACGTCTTCGACCGCCAGAGCCTGGTCTTCAAGGGCAGCTTCGCCGGCGACCAGGTGGCGGTGACCGACGGCATCTGGCTGCACGCCGTCGGCACGAAGGCCTTCCCCAACGGCGTGCTGTACGTCTCGCACAACGACGAGGGCGTGGGCGCCTTCGACTGGCGCGACATCGCTAGGGCCCTGGACCTGCGCGTCGACTGCCAGGCCCCCTGACCCCAGCCCCCCCCTGTGGGAGGGACTTCAGTCCCGATGCTCTTCGCCCAAAAGCATCGGGACTGAAGTCCCTCCCACAGGTGTCGTCGGGGTTGCGGGGTATAATCTGGGCCCGCTTCCGACCGATGCCTGCGCCCTGCGCGCGGCCACCCCATGTCCGAACACCTGCGCGAAACCCACCGCCGCCGCACCTTCGCCATCGTCAGCCACCCCGACGCCGGCAAGACCACGCTGACCGAGAAGCTGCTGCTGTTCGGCGGC
>ERZ1066122.1886-NODE-1886-length-15247-cov-7.008162_pt1 | contig 15247 bp, 17 predicted proteins | sample MGYA00382769_ERZ1066122 | MGnify/ENA primary metagenome ERZ1066122 (study PRJEB33369, sample SAMEA5778352) | biofilm metagenome | biome: Industrial cooling water; feature: Water cooling tower basin; material: Biofilm | place: United Arab Emirates | collected...
GCATACGGTCGACCAGCGCATCCGGCAGGCGATCCGAACCCTTGGAGTGGCTCGCCGGAGCGAGGCCGCTCGCCTGGTCGCCGAGGCGGAAGGCGCGGAGCCATATCAGCGCTTGATATCTCAACCGCCGTACATCGACCTGAGGCCGCAATCCCCGGAAACGGAAGGGGCGGTCGGTTTTCAGATTCGGCACGCTGACCGCACAGAGGGGATCGGGGCCTTCGGCCTCAATACCGAGCAGGGGACGGAATCGTCCCGGTCCCTTCTGTTTCCCGTGCCGTGGTCAACCAGGAGCAATCCCAGCAATGAGTTGAGTGCCGGGCAGCGTCTCCTCTGGATCGGGCTTATCGCGATCGGAGCCGCTTTCTCAGCCGGCATGTACCTGGCAGGCCTCGAGAGTCTGGCCCGCCTCGTCCAAGGCTGAACCCGTCACCGGTCATTGCTGGATCACCATCACGCCGCAGTTCTGCTGCCGGCGAAGGAGAGATCATGCGCAAACAAGCGATCGAACAAACCGCTCTGGACGTCGCCGTCCAGGTCCGCGCCGTCGAGGATACGATCGAGGCAGCGCTCATCGAACTGGCGGAACTGCAGTCCAAGATGCTGCGCGCCCGCTCCGTTGCCGGAGTCGGGATCGGTGTCGGCCATGAGGCGCTCGAGCAGGTCGCGGCCTCGCTGAGCGCGCTGGTCCAGGCGCGCGGCGGCATGGCCGGTGCTCACGCGGCGCTGGTCGAAGCCAAGCAGAAGGTTCCTGGCCTGCGTACCGTTGCATTTGGCGATGGCCAGGAATGTCCGCCTCCGTCGGCAACGCTGCGTATCGTTGCCTAAGAGTGGATAAAGCGGGATCGCGGGTCGCCGCGGTCCCGCCAGTCACGGGAGCCTCATGCGCGTCGTCCTCTACTATGTCCTCCTGTTCGCGGTCATGGCCATTGCGGCCTGGCGGGGAGGGCGTGACGAGCGCATCGCGGCCCTCATCTGCATTCTCGGCACTGCCGCCACCGCGACCATGGTGGCCCCGGTTCCCCAGCGTTACCAGGACGTCGAGGTCGCGGTCGCGATCGTCGACCTGTTCGTGCTTGCCGGTTTTACCGCAATCGCCCTTCGATCCGACCGGTTCTGGCCCTTGTGGGTCGCCGGCATCCAGCTGACCGCAGCCACGGGCCACATCCTGAAGGTGGTCCGTCCGGACCTGCTACCGATGGCCTATGGCGCGGCCCTTGCGTTCTGGAGCTATCCCATCCTGCTGATCATCGCCCTCGGTTCGCTGCGCCGGAGGCAGATCATTCAGTGGCGGTCCGGGGTTCCCGCCTGAGGTTGTTCACCCGCGCCAAGCCGCTAGACAGCGGACATGATCGCCCTTCCCGCTCTGGCCCGCGACCTGCTCGACGCACTGCCAGAACCCGCGCTGCTGGTGCGGGCAGAGCGGCTGCTGGCCGCCAATGCCGCCGCGCGCGCCCTGTTCGGGCAGCAGGCGGCCGGCACCGACATCCGCCTGATCATCCGCCAGCCGCAGGCGTTGGCCGCGATCCTGTCCGGCCGCTCGCAGGAGCTGGAGGTCACGGGGATAGGCGGTGTCGACCGGAGTTGGGCGGTGACGCTCCGGAGCGTCAATGGCGGGGCGATGCTCGTCCGGTTGGCCGACGTGTCGATGGTCAGGGCCGCGGAGAAGGCTCGTGTCGACTTCGTGGCCAATGCCAGCCACGAGCTGCGGACCCCGTTGGCGACCGTGCTCGGCTACGCGGAGACGCTGGGCGAGGAAGACCTTCCGGACGAACTCCGCCAGCGCTTCGCGGGCTCCATCCTGCACGAGGCCCGGCGCATGCTGCGGGTCGTCGAGGACCTGATGAGCCTGTCGCGCATCGAGGCCGACCGGTTCGTGCTGCCTGCGGGCCGCGTCGACCCGGCCGAACTGGTGACGATGGCGGCGGCGAATGCGTCGGCGCTGGCCGAGCGGCGCGGGTGCCAGGTGCGGGTCGACGCGGCGGAGAGCCTGCCGTCCATCCCGGGCGACAGCGCCCAGTTACTGCAGGTGCTCGACAATCTGCTGGCGAACGCGCTGCGTTACGGCTGCTCGCCGGATCGTCCGGAGGTGTTGTTGTCCGCGGCGGTCAGCGGCCGGTCGGTCGTATTCGTCGTCGCGGACAAGGGTGACGGCATTCCGCCCGAGCACCTTCCCCGCATCACGCAGCGCTTCTACCGCGTCGATGAAGCGAGGAGCCGCGACAGCGGCGGTACGGGACTAGGCCTGGCCATCGTCAAGCACATCGTCGAGCGCCATCGTGGGACCCTCGATATCCGCAGCCGGGTCGGCCAGGGGACGGAGGTCCGCGTGCGCCTGCCCCTTCGCTGAGGCCTCGCCTGTCATCAAACGGTAATCGAAGCGTCACACAGCGGCCGCCGAGTCAGGGCTAGTGGGCTACGGGGCAGAAGGCCTTCACGGCCCGCTTAACGGAGTCATGGAATGAAGAAGATCGCGCTTGCGCTGCCGCTGGCGGCGCTACTGGCAGCCTGTGGCGGCGGAGGAGCGGGCAACAGCGCCGCCAATCAGCTGAAGATCGTCGGTTCGTCCACGGTGTATCCGTTCACGACCGCTGTCGCGGAGTCGTTCCAGCGGGCCAACCCGGGCACCAGCGTGATCGTCGAGTCCACCGGGACCGGATCGGGTATCAAGCTGTTCTGCGAGGGCGTCGGCCAGCAGTTCCCGGACATGGTGAACGCGTCGCGCCGGATGAAGGCCAGCGAGTTCGAGGACTGCGTGAAGAGCGGTGCCCAGAACGTGATCGAGGTGCCGATCGGCATCGATGGGCTGACGCTGATCGAGTCGAACCAGGCGCAACCGTTCAAGCTGACGGTGCGTGACGTCTACGCGGCGCTGGCGGCGACGCCGTTCGGAAAGCCGCAGACCGCGCAGACCTGGCAGGACGTGAACCCATCGCTGCCGCCCGTGAAGATTCGCGTGCTGGGCCCGCCGCCGACCTCCGGCACGCGCGACAGCCTTGCCGAGCTCATTCTCGAAAAGGGCTGCGATACCGATCCGGCGATGAAGGCGCTGAAGACTCAGGACAGCGACCGACACAAGACGGTGTGCACCAAGATCCGTGAGGACGGCGCGTTCGTCGAGGCCGGCGAAAACGACAATCTGATGGTGCAGAAGGTCGCGGCCGATCCGACCGCGATCGGCGTGCTCGGCTACAGCTTCCTCGACGAGAACCAGGACAAGATTCGTCCGCTGGAGCTTGGCGGCGTGCTGCCGACGGCTCAGTCGATCCAGAACCTCAGCTATCCGGGCGCGCGCAAGCTCTACCTGTACGTGAAGGGCGAGCACATGGAGGCGAAGCCGGCGATCCGCCAGTTCCTGGCCGCCTATGCGCAGGCATGGGCGCCGGGCGGGCTGCTTGAGCAGCGCGGGCTGGTGCCGTTCGCCGGTGCCGAGGCCCAGGCGGCGACCGCGCAGGCGACCTCGCCCAAGCCGCTCGACGCCGCGGCGCTGAAATAAGCCGACCGGACACCGTGACCCTGGGCCTTGCCGTTGTTCTCGTGCTGGCGGTCGCCGGCGCGGCCGCGTTCCTCGGCTATCGCCGGGCGGACGCGCTGCGTGGCGGCACGCGGCTGAACAGCCTGCCCAGCTATCACGGCGCGTACGGCTTCCTGTGGGCGGCCGTCCCCGCCTTGCTGTTCCTGGCGATCTGGGCGCCGATCCAGCGCGGGCTGGTGGAGCAGGCGGTGCTGTCCTCCCCGGAAGGGCAGCAACTGCCGGCCTTCGATCTGGCGCGCGATTCCATCATGTCCGAAGCGCGCGGGCTGGCGACGGGGCAGCTGGATGCGGCGTTCAACCCGAAAGCCAATGCGCTCGTCCCGGTCTTCGAGCAGGCGTTCGGCTTCTACGGGACGATGGGCGGCGGGTTTGCCCTGCTGCTGGCGCTGGCCGGCGCGGCCTGGGCAGTCACCCGCATCCGCGTCGACTTCCGTGCGCGGACGGGAGTCGAGCGCTGGATCATGGGTGTGCTGGTCGCGGCATCGCTCATCGCCATCCTGACCACGGCGGGGATCATCCTTTCGCTGCTGTTCGAGACGATGCGCTTCTTCTCCATGGTTTCCCCCACGGAGTTCCTGTTCGGCACGCAATGGTCGCCCCAGATGGCCCTGCGCGCCGACCAGGCGGGTTCGTCCGGTGCGTTCGGTTCGGTGCCCCTGTTCTGGGGGACGATCTTCATCGGTGCGATCATCGCCATGATCGTCGCCATTCCGCTTGGGCTGATGAGCGCGATCTTCCTGACGCAATATGCGCCGCAGAAGCTGCGGTCCGTGCTGAAGCCGGCACTGGAGATCCTCGCGGGCGTGCCGACGGTGGTCTATGGCTATTTCGCCGCGCTCACGGTGGCGCCTTTGGTCCGCGACCTGGGGCTGGCGATCGGGATCGCCGGCGCCAGTTCGGAGAGCGCGCTCGCGGCCGGGCTCGTCATGGGCATCATGATCATCCCGCTGGTATCCTCCATGTCCGACGACAGCATCGCGGCGGTGCCGCAGGCGATGCGCGACGGCAGCCTGGCGCTGGGCGCGACGCGGTCCGAGACGATCAAGAAGGTGCTGCTGCCTGCCGCGCTGCCGGGCGTGGTGGGCGGAGTCCTGCTCGCGGTCAGCCGGGCGATCGGCGAGACCATGATCGTGGTCATGGCCGCTGGCCTGGCCGCCAACATGACCGCCAATCCGTTCGGAAGCGTGACCACGGTCACTACCCAGATCGTGCAGCTGCTGACCGGCGACCAGGAGTTCGACAGCCCGAAGACGCTCGCCGCCTTCGCGCTCGGCCTGGTGCTGTTCGTCGTGACCCTGATCCTCAACCTCATCGCGCTGCGGGTCGTCCGCAAGTACCGGGAAGCTTATGAGTAGTTCCGCCGCCGCCTCTCGCTGGACGGATGCGACCATGCAGCGCCGGGTGGCCCAGCGCTATGCGGCCGAGCGCCGGTTCAAGTGGCTCGGCTTCGCTGCCGTGGCGCTCAGCATCGCCTTCCTCGCCTTCCTGCTGATCACCATGGTGGCGCGGGGTGCCGGCGGACTGACCAGCACCTTCCTGACCGCATCGGACTCGACCAGTGCGGAGATGGCCGGCGTTTACGGGGCGCTGAAGGGGAGTTTCCTGACCATCATCGTCACGATGGCGCTGGCCTTTCCGGTCGGCGTGCTGTCGGCCGTCTACCTCGAAGAGTTTGCCCGGCGGAACCGGTTCAACGACTTCATCGAGGTCAGCATCAACAACCTCGCCGCGGTGCCGTCGATCATCTTCGGACTGCTGGGCCTCGCGGTGTTCCTGAACCTGATGCACCTGCCGCGGTCGGCGCCGCTGGTCGGCGGGCTGACGCTGGCGCTGATGACCATGCCGGTGATCGTGATCGCCGGGCGCAACGCGATCAAGGCGGTGCCGCCGTCGATCCGCGATGCCGCGCTGGGGGTCGGCGCCTCCAAGATGCAGGTGGTGTTCCACCACGTGCTGCCGCTGGCGATCCCCGGCATCCTGACCGGCACCATCATCGGCATGGCCCGGGCGCTGGGCGAGACGGCGCCGCTGCTGATGATCGGGATGCGCGCGTTCATCGCGTCGCCGCCGAGCGGAGTCACGGACCCGGCGACCGCCCTCCCCGTCCAGATCTTCCTCTGGTCCGACGAGGTCGACCGCGCCTTCGTCGAGAAGACCAGCGCAGCTATCATCGTGCTGCTGGTGTTCATGCTGCTGATGAACGGACTCGCCATCTATCTCCGCAACCGCTTCGAGCGCCGCTGGTAGGCCCATGACCATGACCAAAGAGAAACAGCCGATCACCACCAATTCGACGGTGCCCTTCCCGTCCACCGCGGTGGCGGCGGACGCGGCCCGCGATGATGCCGGCATCGCCAAGGAGGACACGGCCTGGACCCAGGTGCCGGAGCCGGCTGCGGGCTCTTCGCCGATCACCACGGAAGTGCCGGCGCCGGAGCCGCAAGACACGGCCGAAGGCGCGGCACGGGCGCCCAAGATGACGGCGGACAAGGTCAGCGTCTTCTATGGGGCGAAGCAGGCGCTGAAGGACGTGTCCATCCAGGTTCACGACGACAAGGTCACGGCCTTCATCGGCCCGTCGGGCTGCGGCAAGTCGACCTTCCTGCGCTGTCTCAATCGGATGAACGACACGATCGTCGGCGCCCGGGTTAGCGGCGACATCAAGCTGGAAGGCGAGGACATCTACTCGCCGCGCATGGACGTGGTGCAGCTCCGCGCCCGCGTCGGCATGGTGTTCCAGAAGCCAAACCCCTTCCCCAAGTCGATCTACGAGAATGTCGCTTACGGTCCGCGCATCCATGGGCTGGCGGCGGGCAAGGCCGACATGGACGTGATCGTCGAGAAGTCGCTGAAGCGTGCGGGCCTGTGGGACGAGGTCAAGGACCGGCTTCAGGAGAGCGGCACGGCATTGTCGGGCGGCCAGCAGCAGCGCCTGTGCATCGCGCGGGCGATCGCGGTCGACCCGGAGGTCATCCTGATGGACGAGCCCTGCTCGGCGCTCGACCCGATCGCGACCGCCAAGATCGAGGAGCTGATCCACGAACTGCGTGGGCGCTACGCCATCGCCATCGTCACCCACAACATGCAGCAGGCGGCGCGCGTGTCGCAGCGGACTGCCTTCTTCCACCTCGGTGAACTGATCGAATACGGCAAGACCAAGGAGATCTTCACCAACCCGCGCGAACAGCGCACCCAGGACTATATTACCGGCCGATACGGCTGAGTTGGAGCGAACCATGGCTACCCAAGGACATACGCTCAAGGCGTTCGACGAGGATCTGGACCGGCTGCGTGCGCTCATCAGCGAGATGGGCGGACTAGCCGAGCATGCGATCGGCGAGGCGATGCGCTGCCTGGTTCAGCGCGACATGAACGGCGCTCACGAAGTCATCGAGAACGACAAGAAGCTCGACGCGCTGGAGGCCGAGACGGAGCGGCGTGTGGTGCAGCTCATCGCCCTGCGCGCGCCCATGGCAGGCGACCTGCGCGATGTCGTCGCGGCCCTGAAGATCTCGGGCGTCGTCGAGCGGATCGGCGATTATGCCAAGAACATCGCCAAGCGCGTGCCCCTGCTGGAAGGTGCGGGCAAGATCGAGCCGCTGTCGCTGCTGCCGTCCATGGCCAAGATCTCGGTCAGCATGGTGCACGACGTTCTGAACGCCTTCGTCAACCGTGACGCTCGAGCCGCCATCGAGGTGTGCGAGCGCGACGCGCAGGTGGACGACTTCTACGACAGCGTGTTCCGGACGCTCCTCACCCACATGATGGAGAATCCGCACAACATCGGACAGGCGGCCCACCTCCTGTTCGTCGCCAAGAACCTGGAGCGGGTCGGCGACCACGCCACCAACATCGCGGAGATGGTCTATTATGCCGCAACTGGACAGCACATGGGCGAACGAACCAAAGGTGCCGACCCGGCCTCCCCTCGGTGAGACGATGGGGGTCAAGCGCCTCCTGCTGGTCGAAGACGATCGTGCGCTGGCGGAGCTGATCACCTTCCACTTCGAACGTGCGGGTTACGACGTGACACGCACCGGCGACGGCGAGGAAGCGCTGATCCTGGTCGAGGAACTGAAGCCTGACCTGATGGTGCTCGACTGGATGATCGAGGGCATCAGCGGGATCGAGGTCTGCCGCCGCCTGCGCCGTCGCGGGACCAACGCCAACCTGCCGATCATCATGCTGACAGCGCGGGGCGAGGAAGACGACCGGGTGCGCGGCCTGGAGACCGGCGCGGATGACTACATCACCAAGCCGTTCAGCCCCAAGGAGCTGGTGGCGCGCGCGGGTGCGGTGCTCCGGCGCGTCCGTCCGGCCCTCGCCGCCGAGACGTTGGACTACGGCGGGCTGGAGATGGACCTGGCTGCGCACCGGGTGCGGCGTGGCGGCAAGGCGGTGAACCTCGGGCCGACCGAGTATCGCCTGCTCCGCCACTTCCTGGAGAACCCCGGCCGGGTCTTCTCGCGCCAGCAGCTGCTCGAGACCGTGTGGCCGCACAGCGAGGAGATCGAGCTGCGAACCGTGGACGTGCATATCCGCCGCCTGCGCATGGCGCTGGGCGAGCCGGACGTGATCCGCACGGTCCGCAGCGCGGGCTATGCGCTGGACGCGGATGGCGTCGCCTAGCGGCGGATCAGCGGGAACAGCGCGAACAGCAGCTGCGCGGCCAGCCCGAGCTGCTTGTCGAACAGGCGGTAGGTGGCGAAGTGGCCTGAAGGCGTCCGGCCGAGCAGCAGGACCGACACCGCCAGCTCGGCGATCATCAGCAGCAGGAAGGCCGTTGCGCCCATCGCCAGCCGCTCGCTGGTGCGGGGCGGCACGGCTGTACGGCGGAGCACCCAGCCGCAGATCGCCCACGCGGCGGCCAGCATCACCGGCAGCTCGATGAGCGCTGCCGCGAGGTTGCCGAGGCTCCGTTCCAGGAACAGCGTCCGGATCGTCCCGAGCGCGAAGCCGAGCGCGAACACCAGAACGAAGTAGAGCGCGCCTGCACGGATCGCCTTCCCCATGTTCGCCTCCATTTGCTTCGCCACCGCGGGGATGACAAAGGCGTAACCATGTCCCGCCGCAAGAAGTCGCATCAAAGCCATGGCTCCGCCAATCGTCCACGTTTCTGGGGCAAGCATGCGGTCGCCGCCGCGCTCGACAATCCGGAGCGGCGGGTGCTGAAAGCATGGGCAACGCGCGAGGCGGCGGAGTTCATGCAGTTTCCCAAGGAGCTGCCGGTCACGCTGGCCGATGTGGCCGACCTCGGCCGGCTGGTGCCCGGCGACGCGCCGCATCAGGGCGTGGTGATCGAGGTCGAGCCGCTGGAGGACCCCTGGCTCGGCGACCTGCTGCGCGACGCGGACGAGCGCGCGACCCTGCTGGTGCTCGATCAGGTGACCGACCCACACAACGTTGGGGCAATCCTTCGCTCGGCGGCGGCGTTCGGCGCGGTGGGGATCGTCACGCAAGATCGCCACTCGCCACCTGAGAGCGGAGCGCTAGCCAAGGCGGCGAGCGGTGCGCTGGAGCGGGTGCCGTGGGCGCGGGTGGTGAACCTGGCGCGGGCGCTGGAGGAGATTGCGGAGGCGGGCTTCTGGCGGATCGGGCTGGCAGGCGAAGCGGAGACGGAGCTGAAGGATGCGCTAGGGCCGCCGCGGGTTGCGCTGGTGCTGGGCGCCGAGGGGCCGGGCATGCGGGCCAACACGCGGGAGCATTGCGATGCGCTGGCCAGGCTGCCGATCTCGGATGAGATGGAGAGCTTGAACGTGTCGAATGCGGCGGCGGTGGCGTTGTACGCGGCGAGTGTTGCCCAGGGCTCGTCACCCCGGACTTGATCCGGGGTCTGCCTTACTTCAACTCGGCTTCGGCAAAAGGAAAGGCGGACCCCGGCTCGGGGGCCGGGGTGGCGAGTCATGGTCCGAACACGCGAAAGCCTCACTGCCGGAATCGATCACCTCGCCTCCGTCGAGCCTGCCTTCGCGGCGGTGCTCGACCAGCACGGCCACCCGGAGCCGCGCTGCAGTACGCCGGGGGCCACCACCCTGCTGCGAACCATTGTCGGGCAGCAGGTGAGCGTGGCGGCGGCGCGATCGATGTGGGCGAAGCTGGAGAATGGCTTCGGCTCGCCGCCGGACCTGGAGGCCGTGCTGAACGCCAGCGACGAGCAGCTGCGCGCCGCGGGGCTGTCTCGGCAGAAGGCGGACTATGCGCGGAGCCTGGCGGGCTTGGTGCTGTCGGGCGAGCTGGACCTGGCTGCGCTGCCGGCGGACGATGAGGAGGCAGTCGCGCTGCTGACCCGGATCAAGGGCATCGGGCGCTGGAGCGCGGAGATCTACCTGCTGTTCGCCGAAGGGCGCGCGGATGTGTGGCCCGCCGGCGACCTCGCGGTGCAGGTGGAGGTCGGGCGGCTGTTAGGACTGGAGGGCAAGCCGTCGGAGAAGCGGCTGCGCGAGCTGGCCGAGCCCTGGCGTCCGCACCGGGGCGCGGCGGCGGTGCTCGCCTGGCACAGCTACAATTCGGTCGGCACGGCGCTTTAGGTTGGGAAGGCTCCGCGACTGGGCACGCCGGCTGAAGGCGGATGTGCTGGCGCTCTGGCTCGCGGCGCGCGACCGGCGGACGCCCCGTGCCGCGAAGATCGTCGCCGCGCTGGTGGCAACCTATGCGCTGAGCCCGATCGACCTCATTCCCGACTTCGTCCCGGTGCTTGGGTTGCTCGATGACCTGGTGCTGGTCCCGGCCGGAATCTGGCTGGCGGTGCGGCTGATCCCCGCCGAGCTGATGGCCGACTTCCGGAACAAGGCCGCAGACCTGCTCATTCGACCGCGCAGCACCACGGGAGCCGTGCTGATCGTGTTACTGTGGCTTGCGCTGCTGATTGGGACCGGCTGGCTGCTGTGGCACTGATCAGCGGCGGACCGCTAGTTCGAGCCTCTTCTGGCTGGTGCCGCTGAACTGACGGGGGCCCTGATCCAGCCGCAACGGCCCGAGCTTGTCGCTGCCGTTGGCGGCTCGACCGATCAGCCACGCCGCGGACGTGCGCCCTTCGCCGCCGCTCCAGCGATAGGCGCCGTTGAACGCCAGTACCGGCACGAACACGCGCGCGCCCTCGATCGCATATTCGCGGATGGCGGAACGAGGCATGCGCACTTCGTTGCGGAAGTTCACGCGGTCGAACGGTGGAATGACTTCGATGCCCTGGCTGCTCTTCATCGGGCCGCCGAAGAAGGCCGCGATCCGCTCGTCCTGCTCCTCGCCCGCGTTCAGGGGCAAGACTTCCACCACGACATCGCGCGCGGGAACGCTGCCGCTGTTGGCGAGGTCGAGCTCGAACTGGATGACCGCTTCGCTGTCGGTCAGCGTCACCCCGAGCACGGCGATCTCCAGCTCCAGCCAGGGGCGAAGACGCGAGGAGACGAGCCCTACCGGGGCGGGAGCCGGAGCGGCGGCTGGAGCGCCGGGGATGAAGCTGTCGGCTGCCGGCTTGTTCAGGCGCGTGGTGATGAGTCCGGCCGGGAGTGCGTCCGGCTTGGGAGCCGGTTCTGGAGATGGCGCCGGTTTGGGTGGGGCCGGAGGTGGAGCAGGGTCCGCTTCGGCTCCGCCGGTCAGGCCGACGAACGCGAGCCGGCCCACGTCCTGCTCGCGGGTGCGGCGGCGAAGCCCCATGAACAGCGCAACGCCCGCGAGCGCCGCTGCGAGCGCCCACGGCCACCAGCCCAGGCTGAAGTCGGAGGACTCAGCGGTCGAGACGGGCGCCGGTGCAAGGGACTCGGGTGCTTCGGACGCCGGCGGAGCGACCGTCGGCTCGGGCTGCTGCGGGATCGTCAGGGTCGGCGGCGGGAGCTCCACGGGCGCCTGAGCGGCGGCGGAAGAAGCTGCCTGCGTCTCTGCCCGGGCGGCCGGTTGGGTCGCGACCGGCTCCTCACGAGAGACGCGCGCCGTGGGTGAAGGCCGCTCTCGGGTCGGCGCAGTTGTGCGCGGGGTTGCAGCGGTTGGCCGATCCGGCGGTGGGCTATCCGCCTGAGTTTCGGAGGGCTGTGTGCGCGTCCCCGGCAGGGCGAAGTCGCGCAGCTGTTCCGGCCCGACCGTGCCCTCGCGCGGAGGCGGGGTCGGAGTGACGACATTGCCTGCCGTCTGCGCGGCTGCGGAGAGCGGCGCCAGCAGCAGCAGCAACGGGAGCAGGATGCGGCGAACGCGCGGCACGGGCGGAAGCAAGACCTCTGATCGGGTAGGCCGTACCCCCGGGGCGCCCCCGCGCCGGCCGGCCAATGTGGCGGCCTCATGCCCGAGGGACCGCTCCGACGCAAGGCGGTCGGGCGTTAGCGGGCGTCCACCAGCACCAGCTCGGCGTCTTCGTCGGCGGCGATGGTGAGCTTCTGCTCGCCGGTGATCGCCACGCCATCGCGGGCGCTGGCGGCGACGCCGTTCACCGTCACCCGCGCGCTCGGCACCAGGTAGAGGTGCCGCGCCGGATCAGCCTCCAGCTCGATGGTGCCGCCGGCCGGCAGCGTCGCGCCGAGGATCCGCGCGTCCGCGTTGATCGTCAGCGACCCGTCGTCCTTGTCGCCGCTCGCCAGCAGCTGGAAGGAGCCCTCGCGCGCTTCCTTCGGGAACGGCATGGCGCCCCAGCTCGGCGGCGCGTTCGGCCGGTCGGTCTCGATCCAGATCTGGAAGAGGGTCGTTTCCTCATTCTCCAGATTGTACTCGGCGTGCTGGACGCCCGTCCCGGCGCTCATCACCTGCACGTCGCCGGCAGCGGTGCGGCCCTTGTTGCCCATCGAATCCTGGTGCGTGATCGCGCCGGTGCGGACGTAGGTCACGATTTCCATGTCGCGGTGCGGGTGCGGCGGGAAGCCGGAGCGGGCGGCGATGCGGTCGTCGTTCCAAACGCGGATGCGGCCCCAGCCCATGCGGCTCGGGTCGTAATAGTTGGCGAAGGAGAAATGGTGGCGGGCGTCGAGCCAGCCGTGGTTGGCGTGGCCGAGGCTGCTGAAGGGGCGGATGTCGATCATGGCGCCTAGTTGGTGCAGCCGCCGATTTGCGCCAAGTGTCAGCGATTATACCGCGCGCAAGCCCCTGGCGTAGGCCGCGGCCTTCTCGACATAATGCGCAGCGGAGACCTCCAGCATCTGCAGCTCGGGATCGGTGAGCGGGCGGATCGCGCGGGCGGGTGCGCCGACGATCAGCAGGCCGGGCTCGAAGGTCTTGCCCTCGGTCACCAGCGCGCCGGCGCCGACGATGCAGCGCTCGCCGATCAGCGCGCCATTGAGCACCCTCGCCCCCATGCCGACCAGCGCTCCGTCCGCCACCATGCAGCCGTGGAGGATCGCCTGGTGGCCGACCGTGACGCCCCGTCCGATGGTCAGCGGCGCGTGCGGGTCGCTGTGGCAGACGGCGCCGTCCTGGATGTTGCTGTCTTGGCCGATGACGATCGGGGTGTTGTCGGCCCTGATCACGGCACCGAACCAGACGCTGGCCCGGGTGCCAAGGCGGACGTCGCCGATGAGGTCGGCGGAGGGGGCGGCCCAGGCACCGTCGCCCAGGGTCGGGGCAAGATCGTCCAGAGCGTAGAGTGGCATGCGCCGGGACGCTAACGGCGCGCGCAGAAACTTACCAGCGCCCCGAATGTTGCATATTGAACATTGCCTTGCGGGGGGCCATTCCGGTTTCAGATGTCCACCTTTCTTGACGGGGGCGGCGAGTGCGGCGCCCTGATCGCCGCCCGCGACTGGTCCTCCACCCTCGGTCCTCTCGAAGACTGGCCGCGCAGCCTGAAAGCGGCAACGGCCCTGGTGCTGCGATCGCCCGTTCCCATGGTGATGCTGTGAGGCGAGGACGGCATCATGATCTACAATGATGCCTACTCAGTCTTCGCGGGCGGGCGGCACCCGCAGCAGCTCGGAATGAAGGTACGCGAAGGCTGGCCGGAGGTCGCCGACTTCAACGATCATGTGATGAAGGTCGGTCTGGCCGGCGGTACGCTGAGCTACAAGGATCAGGAGCTGACGCTCTACCGCAACGGCGAGCCGGAGCTGGTCAGCATGAACCTCGATTATTCGCCGGTGCTCGGCGAGGACGAACAGCCCGCGGGCGTGCTGGCGATCGTGATCGAGACGACGCAGCGCCGCCGTGCCGAAAGCAGACTGGCGGGCCGTTCGGAGCAGCTCCAGGCGGTGGCCGATGCGGCGCTGCGCATCACCCGGGCCCCGACGCTGCAGGCCACGCTGCAGGAGGTGGTCGAGTCCGCCCGCGCGATCATCGGCGCTCACCAGTCGGTGGTGAGCATGTCGGTCGGGCCGGACTGGAGCCAGTCCATCAATGCCGTTTCGCTCAGCGGGAAGTACCGGGGGTGGGCCGGTTACGACCGCGCCCCGGATGGCAGCGGCATCTACGCCTGGGTCTGCGAGGAGAACCGCCCCGTCCGCATGACCCAGGCGGAGCTGGAGGCCCACCCGCGCTGGCGAGGCTTCGGCGAGCATGCGCAGGACCATCCGCCGATGCGCGGCTGGCTGGCGGCGCCGCTGATCGGGCGCGACGGCCGCAATCTTGGGCTGGTCCAGTTGTCCGACAAGGAGGACGACAGCGAGTTCGACGCGGCCGACGAGGCGGTACTGGTGCAGCTGGCGCAGATCGCATCCGCCGCGATCGAGCAGACCGGCGCGGAGGAGTCGCTCCGTACCAGCGAGGCCCGCCTCCGCGCGGTGCTCGACAACATGGGCGAAAGCTTCGTCCTCCTCGACCACGACTTCCGGGTGATCGACATCAACCCGGAAGCGCTTCGGAACGAGAACCGCCCGGCGTCGGAAATCATCGGGCGGAGCCACTGGGACGTGTGGCCGGGAACGGAATCGTCGATTGCCGGACAGCAGTACAGAAAGGCGATGGCGGAGCAGACACCCGTCTATTTCGAGATCTGCTACGGCCGTCCCGGAGAGGACGAGGCGTGGTATGAGGTGCATGCCTATCCGACTCCGGACGGGCTCGCGCTCTTTTACCGCAGCATCGCGGAGCGGAAAGCCACCGAGGAGCGGCTGCGCGAGACCGCCCGGCGACTCAATGCGGTGCTCGACAACACCACCCAGGCCGTGTTCCTGATGGACGACCGCCAGCATTGCATCTTCGCCAATGCCGCGGCCGAGAGGCTCACGGGCTACACCTTCGCCGAGCTGAGCGCCAAGCCCCTGCACGACGTCATTCACAACAAGTATCCCGACGGCCGCCACTACCCGCTGCACGAATGCCCGATCGACCGTGCTTTTCCCGAGCGCGCCCAGGTACAGGGCGAGGAGCTGTTCGTCGCTCCGGACGGCAGCTTCTATCCGGTCGGCTTCACCGCCAGCCCGGTGCTGGACGACCACGGCCAGCCTGTTGGTACTGTTATCGAGGCGCGCAACATCGCGGAGGAACGCGCCCGGGACATCGCTCTGCGGGACAGCGAGGCCAAGCTGCGTGCAGTGATCGAGCAGATGCCGATCGGAGTCGCTGTTGCGCGCATCCCGACTGGCGAAATTTTCCAGTACAACGAGGCGCTGGAGCAGATGCTTGGGCACTCCCTGCTTTCGGAGGATGCCGAAACCTACAGCCGCTACGGCGGGATAGACGAACATGGCGAGCCTCTGCCGGCGGAGGTCTACCCGCTGTTTCGCGCCGTCCGCCATGGCGAAACGGTCGTGAACGACGAGATGCGTTATCGCCGTGGGGATGGCCGGATCATCCATCTTCTGG
>ERZ1066122.1887-NODE-1887-length-15243-cov-7.049118_pt1 | contig 15243 bp, 8 predicted proteins | sample MGYA00382769_ERZ1066122 | MGnify/ENA primary metagenome ERZ1066122 (study PRJEB33369, sample SAMEA5778352) | biofilm metagenome | biome: Industrial cooling water; feature: Water cooling tower basin; material: Biofilm | place: United Arab Emirates | collected...
AGTTAAAACAAACAAACAGTCGCATAGATTACTTTTAACCCTCCCCTTTTTTCTTTGTTGTTCTCAAGCTCAGCATCCGCTCCTATAGAGCTCCAACATGGCGTCTAGACTTACAAGTTTATTATGCACAGCCATGTTGATTTATCTTCTATGGAGCGTAAAAGCTGTAAACGCCGCATCACCTTTACAAGACAGCGCGGTATTACCTTTGCATAACGGCCACTGCGTCAGAATATATACTGGAAATCCAGGAAAACTGCTTACGCTACGATTGCGCTGGGATTTAGATTATATATACATTCATGACTCGCCTCAGCCGTACAGCGACACATATTCTAATGAGTATAGTGTGCCTGCAGAAGAAAATAGTGGCAGCATTAGTCGTACACTAATCCTACAAAGCGATATATTTTATATTGGCGCTTATAAGCTTCGCTTGCCTGTGATCTATGGTCGCGAACCGACGAGCCGAGAAGAAACTAGTGACGCTGCAATTTATCATGGTTCGCTGGGTCTTGCAAGGGGCAGTATTATCTGGCACTATTGGAATCGATTTACAGTATCAAAATATGCTCTCATACTAGGCGATGATAACCAATTACTTGATGTGCATCAAGACATAAAACTTAGTGACATTTTCCATAGTGATCAAAGCTACAAAGCAAATCACTTTCGGATGCAGTACATCACCAGCGTACCATTTGGTGCTCAAATTAATTTACAGACTTCACATCATTCGAATGGACCTGTCGATACCTCAACAATAAGCACCACCTATGCATCTCTGTTAAATTGTTCGATAGCGGCATCGTTTACGAGTATAGTAAACAAGAGTACCGACGAGAAGACGCTCATTTATCCTCTGTATATAGATCTATCTCAGGATTATACGTATATTCCTCAGAAAATATTATTTGATCTAAAGCACAAAGGCGGTCCAAACCAAGAGTCACTGCTTGTTGCAGCAGTGAATGGGGATGCGTGCGATTGCAAGGGCTCGTGCAACCGCAATACTACCACTACGTGGATCTCCCTACTTTCAAACTTTTTCGTGAATCCTTACGGTTCAGTTAATAACTTAATTGAAATATCAGAAACCAAGAAAAGCTATCCCTCTTCGATATCTTCGCTTGGGACACAAGAAAACGAAAACACAGTGATTATATTGGGCAGGATTATGTCATTGGAATGGTTCGTGATTAGTGTGGATCTCACTGAAGGACGCGCGTCTATCTCACCTGTATTCGATGCCTTTCCACGTATCAAAACGCATCCAGAAACAATAATAGTGCTTTTATGTTTATTGCTTTCGGTTTGGTGGCATCTGGAAACACATCCACTCAGTTATCAATGGGCACGCGAAGTGTTCAGTAAAAGGGCAAACATTGTGGCGTTGGTCGCTTCTCTAACACAAAAAGCAATTCGTATGAATAAGCAGCGATATGATGTTACAAGACATCATACCAATAACAACACCAACATCTCGAGTAACTACACCACAAATAACGGTCAATACACCGAAGTCAGATTCCGCGGTCAACAACCACAAAATAATACACACCTAGCAGCAGCAGCAGCAGCGGCAACACCAAGAGACAAACCTGAAATAGAACTTGAAAAGAATATTGAATCAGAAGCAACATTCATCGTACAACCTTACCGTTCTTTTGATTCAGAGTCCATTCGTACTGTGATATGGCTCGCAAGAATTATTGTACTTGTCACTATTTATCTGGCGATTTGGGGGCTTGACTCAAGTAGATTCCTGGAGAGAAAATTCAAAATAATTCATTTAGCACCGGTCTGGGCTTTGTTATTGCACAGAGTGCTTTTGGTGTTTATGGGCTTCATCAGCTGCATTGTTACATCATCTTTCATGAAACGCTATCCATACACAGGAATGATTTTTGTCGATCTTTCGTTATTGTTGTGTGTATGGTTAAATCGCCTTCCTGCAGTTTGCACAAATGAGACTTCCTTTGGAACGTTCCTACTGCTGGGAATTTTGATTTGTACAAAAGCGACGGAATGGCTAATCAGTACGTACATTCGTGGTTGCGAATGGCTCAATGCAAACTATCTACTCGAGCAATATGGATACGTTCTGAAAAAGCTACAAGACGAATATAACGCTGCGGTTGCGTTGCAAATAGAACAAGGTCATGGAACAAACAACATCGCCAACAACCCGCTTGCAATTCGTATTAGTGATCTACGCGCAGATTTGATGTCTACCGCCCGCCAAGCACGACTACTTGTGAACCATAGTGTAGCAAACAGATCAGTTTCTTGGAAAGTATTTTTTGTGTGGTTCTGTTTAATTTTGCCTCTCATTTGGAGTTTCTTTTTCTTCGCAAATCTTCTACCTACCTTGGAGTTTTTCTTTCCACTAAATCCAATACAAGTAGAACTAGCATGGCTATTCATGTGGTGCGTGGTAGTTTACTTTGCATTCTCAAAAAGCATCAGGTTGCTCGTTCACCTTCTCATAGAAACTGTCCTCAAACTCAAGAAAAAGAATTTACAACAAATGCAATCGTATATTACTGGCGCTTCTGCAACAAATAAAACAGATTAGACACCTTCAATGGAGTTTTTTTTGTTTATTCTCTTTTTTTTTCACGAAAATCCTATGAAGCGAAGTAATCTTCGTAATTTTCCAGGTCTTTGCTCTTGTTTCTCTACATTGTTGTCAGAGACAGCTGTAGCATTGCTACGCGTGACGCCATCTACAATTTGTTGTGGATCTGATACACTGGGAAGCGCGTTGATAACACTTTGTTGTAGGGCGTGATTTGTCGCGGGGACAGCTGATGAAGAAATGACAGTCGTCACAAGTGCGCTGGAACTTGGAACTGGGGTAGGAGCATGTGGAGGCATTTGTTGATATTCATCAGATCTGGGATGCACAATTATGTCGCTTGCAATTTGTTGCGTATCTATGCTAACGGGTGTATGAACAGTCGGAGGCGGAAGAGGCGGTGATAGAAGAGGTTGCGCTATAACCGATGCTTGCAACACTTGAGACAGAGATAGGGGAGGTTGCTGTTGTAGATTTACTTGGTCAGATGCCAAAATGTATTGTCTCCCATAGTCATTATCGTTTTCGTGTACTGCATCACGCTTCCGTTTCTGCTGTTGTGCCACTAAGAGCAAACCATCAGAGTTTTGCTGCTGCTGATGTTGTTGTCGCACAGATGCAGCAACAGCAGTGTCATTAGGAATGACCACATTCGGTTGAGGTACATACAGAGCGTGTTGTATATATTGAGGTGCGTTGATTACAGAAGCAGCAAATAACTGATTTCCGTGATCTCTTGAGTGCGGGTAGCTGTTGCTTGTCGCTTTTGAATGCGGTACTAGTGAATTGTCATGGCCATTTTTGTGTTGAGTGCGAAAAGAATAAAAGGTAGGCAGTGTTAATGGCGGCTTCTCGATAGAAGAGATCATAACTTGGAGTGCTCCTCGATATCCTTGTTCGTTCTTATTGAAGGGCTCATCAGTGAAATTGTAAGACACATCAGTGACGTAATTTGGGTGCAGTCCATATAGTCGAAGCATATCCTGAAGCATGATATCCTGTCTGTAGCCGAAAGCTTGACATGCAAAAACACTGTGGTTGTCGACTGGACGGACCTGAAGTGCAGTTTCAGTAGGTTCGTCTGGCATACCAACAAGAGAAGCTTCTTGATGTAGAATTTTCAATCCACAGGTAACGTCGTTCACCACGCGGTACAACACTGGGTTATGGCTTCCGCCGCATTGATTGGCGAATGTAGAATGATCGAGTGGCGTCCTTGTTCTTTCATCCAAAGAAGGGCTGTTGACCTTCAGGGGATGGACCTCAAAAACAGCAGATGTATTCGCAGCGTTTTGCGATGGGGTTGACATAGCTAAGAGTCCATTAACAGAAACAGTATGAGCGCGTATAAGCGCTTGCGAAGTTGCAACTTGAACAATGAGAGCACGAGCAATAGGATTGATGAACACACGCTTAATTGCCAAGATATTTAGGCTATGAAGCTTAATCATGTCGATCATAGTTATGTTGTCTTGATAACCCGTGGCTATGCAGTTGTAGAAGTCGTCGCCAAACTTTACCACTTTCATAGATGTGGGTTTGTCATGATTATTATTATTACGATTATTTTGCGTGTAATGAAGAAAGTACAGGTCTCTGAAAATGTCTTTCACAGATCGCGCATCAGCGTATTCTACTTGCTCAAAGTTTTCTGGTATAGGAACAGCTTCAGAATGCCCCACAACAGAAAGCCACTCCCCTCCTGAACCTCTAATTGCCGACGTAGATGACGCGCCGCTAGGTACAGTAACATACCCATCGACGCTTGTAGTATAATGCTGATCCATGAGAACGACAACAAAAAAAAAAGAAAAAAAAAAGAAAATGGTAAGTGAGAAGAGGCTGACAAATGCAAGTTGATACCTTGATGCAAAATAAATGGTCTTAAATTAAATGAATTCAATTTTAATCCATAATGGGTACATTGAAACACGACGTTCATGATCTGCATAACTTGAGGTATTCACAATTGAATTTCTGGATTGTGTTGCGCACAGAAGGCATCACATTCCATAAGGCTTCCATCTTTGTGCTGAAATCGGTGGATATGCACAAATGTACAAGATAAGTGACGATAATTAGAGGGATGATGTACACTATCAGGAGCCTGCATACAAAATCTTTCTCTGGATCAGCTCTGCCGCGTTGTTGTTGATTATTAGGACTAGAAGCAGGCGTCAACTGTTGAGCTTGTGCGAAATGATTCGACATTATTTGTTGTGCAACACCAATTGGTATTATAAGAGTCTTTGTTATCGTTCCTGATCTTGTGCTGTCAGTTGCTTCACGTATATTTGTTCCAGGGATTCCGATAGCTTCGACAAGTTGCTTCTCCATGTAAAAACTAATTTCTTCGATACCGTACATGCTGATATAGCAGTGATTTCCGCGCACTTCCTTGATGAAATCAGTAACTGTCGTGGTATACACATTAAGATTTTTCCCAGGAGGTGTATTTTTGATGCAATCTTCGATAGATCGCTGGACTCTGGCATATAACGCTACTAGATCTTTTTGTAAGTCAGGTGTCAACGAAGCGGCGTTGCGCAGGGCGTTTCCCGTATGCTCAAATACTATGCGCGCGGGGGCAGCATTGCCGCCATTATTATATTCTGCCATCAGAATTTACTATGATTAAAAGGAAGAAGGAAAAAAAAAGGCCGATGTATGTTTTAACAATTTTTGGACTCGGTTAGATGATAAAAGTAAATAAATGTTTTATATATTCTCTATTGTCGAAAACACCCCCCAAGGGCGTTTTCATCAAACACATCGTCTCACAACGGTTAGGCGTCATTATAAATTCTCTCGAGCTTCTTATAACAACTGTCCGAACAGGCACATATTTTTATCTGGAAGCGAGATTCGCCCTTCTGAGGTACCAGATATTTGCACTGTGCAATTTCTTTGATCATTCCACAATTATCGCATATTTTGCCGTTAGACGCAGACTCGACATTCTTCAGGATTTCTGCAAGAGGATCGGTGATGAATGTAGTTGGCGCAGGCTCTCCGATCTGAACCCCCTTATTATCAGTACCTCGGGATATTTGAATGCGCGGCCAAATCACTTCGTCTGATGCGAGCTGGTCGGGTAAGTAAAGACCCATCCAAACAACATCCCTTTGAAGTTTTGAGTTGCTACTGTTCTCGCTCTTGCTCTTCTTTTTCTTTTCGCCTTTCATATGCACTATTTTGGCTACGCGAGAAGCAGCATCTGCAGAACCGTACAGTATGTTGATCATGCGGTTTAGAGTGTCGCTAGAAAATGCGGAAAATCTGTTCATAGTCTCTGAGGATGGAGAATTCGATCGCAGGTTATTGGGAATGGAAGACTTTGCTTTTGCACCACCATTTGTATTCATGTACGATTCAATTTCTGACATATCCACATTTACGCGAGCCATGTAGAATAGATGACCAAAAGATCCGCTATGATCGTACAATCGAGAGGCTATTGACCTTTCCTTTTTCTTCGCGTCCAGCTGCTTGATTTGTTGTATCAGCTTAGACAATGGCTGATCGGGCGCGAGAGGCACTCTCAGATGCAGGTAGCGCGGTCTCTTTCGCATAGACCATAATGAATCCAACTCACTTTTGTATAATTTTAGTTGTTCAGGAGTTATGTCACTCATCTCAGATGGATCTTCATATAACCAATGCTGAACACAGATCAATGTATTGTTGTAGGTATCCCACGCGCCTCCTGATTCTAGGGGTCCCTGAAGCGCTACTTCGATAGTGGTGTCCATGAAAAGCAATGTATTTAGCTGCTCACGCGTCTTGCGGTCATTGCGGTAGAAACGCGTGTGAACAGTGCCGTTATCTGACCTGAGCATGCTTACGCAGTCAACTTGCAATTCATTTGAATCTTGAAACGGAGCGTCCTCAAGCATATTGGCCTTCTCAAGCTTCTTCAATTCATCTGAAAAACTCGTGTTTTGACCTAGGCGTTCATTGACCTTGTCAAGGATTTCCTCTTGAGTAGTAGGTACAAAGGACGCACCCTTTACACCACCGATGTTTGTCGCACTTTTCTTTGATGCAATCAACTCCAAATCTAGAATGTAAGATTTGTTGCTGTACGGATACACTTGAGAAGCGCCTTCGATTTCGTCCATCTCAAAATTTGGTTCCCAGACGTATTTATTTCCATTTGTGATAGATTCAGTATCATCTGAGAGGTAGCCACTAGCAGGAAGATTATTAGGCAGATCATCCATAGCAGCTGACAGTTTCCAGCGTGTGGCTACGTGCTCCGCACTAAGATAAACACAAATCGACAGGTCTCTATCATAGTGTCGTCTCTGTATATCACTAGACCCAACAACCTTTCCAAATGGCGTGTCAAATCGACCCACAACAGTCTCGGCGTAGGTGTTTGAAAGTTCCAAATCAACTCCAGCTGCTTCCGCTTGCTCTTTGCTGATACGCTGGAACGCCTCGTCACGGTAGACTGCCTGTAACATTGCAGTTCCTTTGCCAACTGAAGTAGGTTTCGTTGATTGTGCTGCAGAATCTTGCGCTACATTTTGTTCATTCATGGAATTGTGAATAGCAGCAGATAGTTGCTTCTCCAAGTCCTCGTCTATTCCGTTGGCATCGATCTTTAGTCCGTCACCGTCTTCGAATTTCAACAGCTGAAGCCGCACATAGACTTCAATTGTATCTATTCTTTGTTTTTGCTGCTTTCCAGGTTTTGTAGCACTAGCTGTTTTATTGACGCTCATCAAAGATCTCACGTCAATACTCAAGCGCAATTTCGCAATGAGGAATTCACGCCCCAAGAACTTGGCCAATGAAATAATATGCTGCATGTTTCCGTAAGCCTTCATAATCTCCAATTCATAGGCTTTTTCTTCTGCCTTACGGCCAAAGTGAAACCAGAAACTCATACAGTTGGTAGCCATGGCGCCAGGTATGATAGAAGTCACAGTGCCTCGGGTACCGTTATCGAAACTTGGTGTGGCAGAAGAAGACACATGCAAAACTATATCATTGTGTGCGAGGTAAAATCGGTATAAATCCAACGGGTCGATTTTGTCAGCGAGACTCTGAAAATCCATGGCAACTGTACTCTTTGCCTCAAAGCGAAACACCTTCTGAAACAACCAGTCGAATAAAGAAACGTATGTTGCGTAATCATTGTCACGAAAGGCACGAAATACTTTGTCGTTCGATAACGTGCTTAACCAGTTGCTGTTGTAGCGCATAGGCCAGATCTGTTTCATAAGCTCGTTCCAGCGCTCATTACTGAACAATGCACTTCTTTGACCAATTGAACCTTTTTTCAGTGTGTTTTCGGTCGTTGTCATGGGGAGTACCTGGTATGTGTCGTCAATCAAGGCTTACCAAAACCTTAAAAACTCGGGTTTATGTGTGGACGGTCAAAAAAAGAAATAAGCTTATTATGGAAAGGGGGTCAATCCGTAAACCACAAAAAAAAAAATAATTGTAATCTTTTTTTTATTCCATGTAATTGTTTCGCATTTATTTTCCCGCAGGTTTAGCAGAGGGTTTTACAGGATTTTGATTCTTTGGTAATGCAGCGCTACCAGGAGCATTGGCACCAAACGCGGCACCCGCCAACGATGAACCTGTTACTGGTGCAGGTTTCTGTTTAGCCGCAGGTGGCTGTGCAGGAGGCTTGAGTTGTTGCTGAGTATCAGTGGGTTTGCCACTAGATGCGTTTTCTTCGTGAGGTCGCTTTTCACCAACAGCAGGACCGTTCTTGTCGGCAATCATTTTGTCGCCTTGTTTCTGTTCTCCGCCTGCAGCCTTTGAGTTTACTCCACCAGGAGCGTTCTTGGTACGTGAAGGAGGTGGCAATGAAGCCCCAGCGCGACCCTCCATCAGAGCAGTAGTCCACTCGATGAACTCATCAGTTGGAGTAGCCGTCTTCTCCTTGGTAATGGCAGCTTCGCACGCAGCATAAACATCCTTCTTGATTCCAAAAGGAACCTTTGTTGGTAACTGTGTACCAGGAAATGGGAATGCCATGTGACGCTCGACTCGATCAAATACGTTTTCGATGAATTTGATCGCATCTTGGGGAGTCTTACTAGCAAGAATCTCTTCATGTTCCTTAGTCTTGAGCATGTTGGGTAAGATGAAGAAGAGATATTTTTCTGCATGGTCCTTGGGTTGAAACTTGCTCTCAAGATAGTTCACAACAGGTGGGTCGCTGTTCGAGCTCAAGTTTAGAGGGTTTGAAGCGGCCTCTGTGGTGATCTTTGTCACATCATAGACCATCTCTTCTTCGTTCTTTGTCTTCTTCTTCTTGCGATCCATGGTCTCGGTGAATTGATGCGCGTAATCGCGAACGGCTTGAGCATAAGTAGCTGACACTTGGAAACACGAAGCCAACACCAGCCGAGCTTCGGGTACAACCGCCCATTGAACATTAAGCTTCAGCTCGACATAAGGCTTCGAGCTGGGATCTCCGAGAGCGTAAGTTTCCGCAATGTCAGGGAAAGCGTTCAGCATCGCGTCGGAATCGTTGGCAGCGTGATATACCAGATAACGTAAGAACAATGCCTGACGGTCGGGATTCACAAAGAGAAAAGAATTCATGGCTGCAGGAAGAAACTTGAGATGAAGCAAACAGTCTTGCTTCATTGCTGCTGGATGCGGCGGAGCGAGCTTGTTCTGCCTGACAAGCGTACTGATTTTCACAGAAGGCTTCTTCAGCTCTTCGTAATCTGGATCGGTTGGCAACATCTTCACGGTGTAGCTCCAATTATCCTCTAGCTCGGCATCAACCCGAGATTGACCGTATATGCTGACAACGCCCTCCTTGGATACGCCCATATCAAAAATTTGCGTGCCCTTGAGAGGAATCCACAAAGAAGCCTTATTTGCAAATGCCTTGGTATCATCGTCCAAAATGCTGAGAATGCGCGCGATCTTGGCCTTGATCTTTTGTTTGCGCTCTTCCTTTCGCTTGGCTTCGTCCTCGGGTGCTGCAGCCTGACCGGCACCTTGCCCTGCAGCCTGACCAGCAGCAGCATTGCTGCTATAGATAGGAGGCATGTTTGCAGCAGCTTGCATCATAGTCTTGAAGACTGGTGCGAGTTGCTGTGCCGCCGCCGTAGCGTTAGGCTGTCCGGTTGCAGCTGCGGCGGCAGTAACTGCCGCCGGTGCCTGAGTCTGGACCTGGGCGTCACCAGCTTTCGCCTCTTCGTGATGCTCTGCTCCGCGCTCAACGGTCACATTATTGTGGTCAGCATCGCCGGTATCGCCACCTACATACGTAGCATCTTCGTCACCATGGATCTCCTGACCAGTTTGCGGGAGGGCGTAAATTGGCAAAATCCACGGCGTTTGGATACTGGTTTTCTTAGCGCCTGCATAGAGCTGGTCTCCAGGAGTCTTGCCAGACAACCCCCTGCCTTCGTCTGCTTGAAGGCCCTCACGAAGTTCACCCGTCTTCTCACTTTCCTCCTTGATGTAACGCACACGCGAAACCTTTACACGTTCTCCAGGTGCGATAGGCTGTCGCGTCTTGGCGCTTTTCACGCAACAAGACACCATAACGGCAATGTCGTCGTTGTGTGTGGTCTGGGGACGTTGCTCTCTTGGTATACTAGTGTCCTCAAAATACTCCCACTTGGCGTTTGCGTGATAGCGCTTGTTCTGAGGAATGCGTCCAGTTTTCTTGGCAGTCACAATACTGACTTTCTCCCACACAGTCCACAGTAGAGTGTCTTTGGTCTCGTTGCTAAGCCATTCAGCGTCTCCGGGTGCAGTGATTTCGACACAACGCGCGAGTTTCTCCTCCGGATCATCGGGCTTGATGTGTAAAATACTCCAGCCACGTTCGGTATTAGACTTTGCTTCGCCATGATGTGCTGAAGTTACAGTACCGATGATATGAATGCCCTCCTTCACTCTTCCAGGTGGTTGCAATTGCTCTCCACTCACCACACCGGTAGTAAACATCTCACGTAATTGAGTGACAGTATTAGGATTTACTTTGCTGTTTGCGCCATTAGCAGCATTGTTGATTGCATTTAACTGACCACTGAGATGCGCAAAAGGATCAAAAGCAGGTTTCTTTTGCATTATGAATGATTTTTAATTTTTTTTTCCTGTTTCTGCGGTACTAGTATTGGAGTGTCAAAATGGCACTTCGTTTAGACGTACTTATAGCCCCTGGATGCTTTCCAAAAGAGTGTAGATCGCCTCTGATTGGCCAGTCAAGTTTAGGCCTAATTAGGAAGGAGCCTGTTGTGGTGATATTACCTTATTGCAAGCCTTTTAACAATGCGTTTTCTGGGTCAGTAGTACAGCATTATCGAACGTTCTTCCCACAAACATCACGCAGATTTGCCATCGTACCAAGTCACTTACTACTACATGGAGCAGCATACTTCATCTAATAATGACAACAATAATACTATAACCAAGGATCACCTGCAACAGCTAGCTGTTGCAATATCGAATAAAGACGAAGCAAAGGAGCGCGATCAAGCCATTCGCTCTTCCATCAACAACCCGCTTAACGCGAGATTTTTGGATGTACTGGATGAGTCAGATCTCGAGAAATGCGGAATCTCGGGAAGAGATATAGTCTTTTTGCGCAAATGTTACTCTAAATTCGAAAACGCTCCGCGAGATGCCCGTGTATCCGTGCTGCAAAAAAGAAAATCCGCACTCCATTTCACATTTACCATTGCTGATTTATTGAACCACAACACCATGGATTGCAGTCGCCATTTGATTGAATCAAAGGATATGGATAGTGCTTCTCATGCTGCTCAATACTTGTCTAGTATCGAGAAGGGTGAATACAATAATAAGAATCATCAAATGGAACGAGAACTGTTTGAAAAAGATCATACCGCACCGAATCCCTATATAGTCGTGTGTGGTGCTGCATTCAAAGTCTCAGAGAACGAGTTCCCGCTGCCGATGGGTGTTCGTTTTAGTCCTTTGGATCGTTTCATACCAATTTTGAAGAAGGTTCAACCCAACAACCCGTTGCTTGCACGCCTTGAAGACAATGATTTCGATGGCAAGATTCTTTCGGCTGTCATTGAGCCCTTGATCGCACCCAATCCCTCCTTTGAAGGAGGAGACATTGCTCTCGCGGCACGCCTCAAAGGAGGCATGGAAGAACTAGAGAAAAAACGCAAAGAACAACAAGAAGCGCTAAACTTTTTACTTGCCGATGTAGAGCGCACGCGCAAACAAGCGTTTCTTCATATCTCTGATTTGAACCATGGATTTATTAGTCAAAAGGACAAGAAAGACGAGTGTACCGAAGACGCTAACAGCTCAGCTACTTCACGCGAATTGTGCTACATTCCAGAGACCCACGGTGTTGTTGATTTTGCAAAACTCAAGGGAATGGGACATGTAGGCTATGTGAGATTCTTCTCACTTTACGATAAGGAACATGGGAACTACATACGTATGCAAAAGTCCACGTTCGAAGACCTATGCAAAGAGATGGTGACCACTTATGACCGCCTTATGCATCCTTACATGAGCGCTCGAGACGTCCGCCTTGAGCTGATTCCGCTGCCTATCTCTCTAGAGGAGTTTCAGTTTGATAAAGAAACCAGCTTGTGGTCTCATAAAAAGGGATTGTTCACAAGCGATGATATTCACAAGAAGATCTATAATGTGAAGATCCATTTTTCGATCATTTGTTGTTATCGATCTCAAACTGCAAGCGACACCGATGCAGCTATATCACAGGCATACTCCTACGCTAGCATTATGCCCGGATTGTGGAATTTGGCTAATCAGCTGGAGCACCGTTTACCAATCATCGATAGCGCGTTGACACACGAATCGGAAAAAGACCCCAAAGAGCGGCAGAAACAAATTCGTGAAGCTTTATCGCCACAGGTCGCCTCTGAAGCTGAAAAAGTGAAAGAGCCCGAGGGATTCAAGATTATTGAGCGCAATGAATTGCACGATCATCTAGTTCGCAATCGTGAGCAGCGTGCAGCGTACAAGAAAAAGTACGAGTTCACCTCTCTATTACGTGAGCCGATAGAGAACCACAAAGCGGTTCATAATGTAAAAGTGAAACACGAGAGTGAGCAAAAACAATAAAAAAAAACAAAAAAATACACTCCTGTTTGGATGCTTCTTTTCTTTGTTGTTGTTTTCATTAAGTTTTATAGAAATCGAAACGAAGATGCAGGATAAGGTTTTGTCCCGCTCACATTCACATAATCGGATGACAGTTTGTCTTCTTCAGGTGCGCCTTGGAGTTCAGAGTGAGCACCACTTTGTTGGTGTTGATCTTTTTGCTTTTTTATCAATCTTTTCAATTTTTTCTGTTGTCTTTCTATCCGGTCGATGACAACACGAGGCACATCAGAAACAATATTACTACTGCTTCTTTGGTGGTATTGCTGCTGCTGGTTTTTTAGATCCAGGGGCTTTTGAGACGCTTGCAGTGATTGAAGCCCTCGGCTGTGGCTTGACGGCAGGAGGTTTTGATGGTGTGCTTGCGGCTGGGGCTGGGGCTGGAGCTGAGGCTGGTGCTGTATTTGTAACTGCTGGTACTTCTGCCATTGATTCAATTGTTCTTGGTTCTTCAAAGATAGGTCCTCTCGTTGCTTCTTTGACATCACCGTCCATAATTTCTTGAGAGTGGGCCGTGGTATTGCTGCTTGCATCTCCAACATGCGCTCCTCGGTGGTGTTGTTGTACAGAGGCTCCGGGTTCGCGATCACCCCCAAAGATCTCGCTGACAAGCTTGCTGGAAGCCGGGACGTCGACGCCTGTTCCACGAAATGATTCTTCAGCATGATTCTCGCGGTTAAAATGGTGCTGTGCTGGAAGCGCAGAACTGGGTATCTGATGTTGCGCTGACGACGTCGTCTGTTTTTTTGATGACAATGTGGTTCTTCCCGGCGCACGAGGTTTTGCAGGCTCATTGATTCGATTCTGAGATGGTGATTGAATGACAGTGGCACTAACGGTAATTGTATCTGGTCCTGTCTCACTAGTGAGTATACGTAACTCGTCTTCGATGCTTGTGTGTGGTGTAGGAGCTCCCACATTTCTGATAGGTATATCAATTGGTTCAGTAGGTCGATGTGCTACAGATATTTGCTGTTCTTGAGCGGTGCGTAGTTGCGCCGCAAACGCAGCAGGAATAGGGGCACTGTGAGGCTCCGATATCTGAAGCATCGGTTCACTGCCATTCAACTCTAAACGGCCAATAGATTCTTGTGCCTCGTAGTTTCGCAGGTGATTCTCCTGTTGTCTTTCTTGATCCTTGAGCCTGTTGACATAACCCTTGACTTGCAGTGCATTGTTGAGAATGCGATCTCGCATCGATGTCCCCTGAATAGCTGACTGCAGGTATGTATCACTTGCGTATCGAAAGGCTTCATCCTCTTTCTTCTTTTCGACATTATTCAATAAATTCTCCAAGCTCAGAGCGTCGCGGTTGTCTTGCTTTACATCAGGCACAAATGAAACTCGATTGTTACTGGATAATGACACTCCATTAATGAGATCTTCAAGACTCAAAGCCGCGCTATTTGGAGTGACAAGTTTCGGCGCTCCGTAAGTTGCGGCTTTGCGGCGTTTGTTTTCGTTTTCAATCTGGCGCATAGCTGCCATCTGCTCTTCCATCTCTTGTACCAAGCCGTAATCAAACGGTTCACCATTGCTAGATCCAGCAGCCTGTGAGACAGAAATCAACTCTTCAAGAGACAAAGCACCACTGCAGCCTGCAGGTAAAAGCATTCCCCATTGTGCGCCACTACTGGACTTAGAAGCGCCTGACGCTGCGCCAACACCACTACCATTCTTCATCATCATAGCCATTTGCATTTGCTCTTCAACAAAACGCAGACAGAGCGTCTTCTCGAGTTGAAATTTTTCTTTGATTTCGATGTAAAGCTGCGAGACTTTTGTACTGCAGTCATTTATCCACCCAGTAAGGTACTGTACATCATCTGCTGCTAGACCGGCTGATTCCAGACCAGCCAAGTACCCAACCATAGTATTGAGGTATGCAGCCATCTCATTTTCATCCGTAGCTGCAAATACATCTGCTCGTTCGCCTTTTAGCGGGGTGAACCAATCACCGAGTATATTGCGCACACGAAAATTGAACAAAGGACGACATCCCTCAGAGTGCTTTAGAACTACATTCCCTCCTTCATCTTTGAATAATGCGTGAGCATCATACAATCTCTTCAAGGAGCTTTCAAGCCAGTCTACCAACAGCATCTCGCTCCATGAATAAGCGCGGTTCGAACTGGCAACAGAAGCTGGAAACTGCTGCACAGTTCTTATCAACGCTTCTTGACGCATCTCCTTTTGGCTTTTGCTCTGAAATACTTCGTTTTCTATGTCTTCGAAATCTGCATCTAAACCGTCGTATCCCATCGCTCCAATCGCGTTGAGTCTAGAGTTCTGAATAGGTTCCATTTGAGAATCCATGAGGTGTTATATAGGATAGACTATTTTTTTTTTCTAAAGAGTCGAAAGTTCACTAAAATGAAGCCTGGTGGGTCGGTGTCGTTGCGTAATCGAACTAAATTAAAAATGAAATCCTAGAAATACATAACAAAGCGTTTTGCTTTTGGGTTTAATACCATTTTTGGACAAAATGGGGTGGTCTAGGGGAGTGAATGTAGGACATGGGACATGTTTTTACTGACATGGTACATGAGATGTCC
>ERZ1066122.1890-NODE-1890-length-15227-cov-33.280517_pt1 | contig 15227 bp, 14 predicted proteins | sample MGYA00382769_ERZ1066122 | MGnify/ENA primary metagenome ERZ1066122 (study PRJEB33369, sample SAMEA5778352) | biofilm metagenome | biome: Industrial cooling water; feature: Water cooling tower basin; material: Biofilm | place: United Arab Emirates | collected...
GATGTGCAGGAGGAGGTGGTCCGCACCATGCCGGGCTGCGGCAGGGCGGTGATCGTGCAGCCGGGCTATGCGGTCGAGTATGACCACATCGACCCGCGGGCGCTCACGCCCGACTTGCAGGTCCGCGCGATCCCCGGTCTCTATTGCGCCGGTCAGATCAACGGGACGACCGGTTACGAAGAAGCGGCGGCGCAGGGTCTTGTCGCTGGGCTCGAGGCAGCCGCCGCCGCGCTTGGCAAGGAGGCACCCCGGCTCGACCGGGCGAATTCCTACATCGCGGTGATGGTCGACGATTTGACCTTGCAGGGCGTCACCGAGCCCTACCGGATGCTCACGGCGCGGGCTGAATATCGACTCCGGCTGCGCGCCAACAATGCGGCGACGCGGCTCACGGGCCTCGGGATTGAGGCGGGCTGCATAGGCGCGGAGCGCGGGGCGTGGTGGGAGCGGCGCGAGGACTTGCGAGCAATGTTTCACGTGAAACATTCGGAGAAGGTCCATTCTCGCGAGCTGGCCGATCGCGGTTTGCCTGTGCGCCGCGATCACGGGGAGAAGACCCTTGCCGAGTGGCTGCGCTACGATGGCGTGACGCCCGAAGCACTTGCCCCATGGCTGGGCGATGCGACTGCGCTCGATCCGCTGCTCGCCGAGGAAATGGCGGAGGATGCCGCCTATGCACCCTATCTTGCTCGGCAGGATGCCGAACTGCGCGATCTGCGGGCGAGCGAGGCGCTGCCGCTTCCGGCGGATTTTCCTTATGGCGAGGTACCGGGCCTCTCGAACGAGATGGTCGAACGCCTTACCCGCGCGGCGCCCGGCACGCTGGCGGCGGCAGGCCGGGTTCCCGGTGTGACGCCGGCGGCGCTCTCTGCCTTGCTCGTCCATGCCCGGCGCAGGCTCGCTGCATGATCACCAACGAAGCCGAGGCCCGCGCCTATGTGGCGGGGCTGACCGACGCGGCGGGTATGGCGCGGCTCGAAGCCTTCGCTGCGCTCGTGCTGGACGAGAACCTGCGGCAGAACCTCATTGCCAAGGCGACAGAGCCGCAGCTGTGGCAGCGTCATATTGCAGACTCGGCGCAGCTACTGGAGAATGTTTCACGTGAAACATTGGGTGCCAATGGGGGCGGACCGTGGCTCGATCTCGGGAGCGGGCCGGGCTTCCCCGGTCTGGTGATTGCAGCCCTGTGCCCGAATATGCCGGTGGTCCTGGTCGAATCCCGCGCGCGCCGGGTCGAGTTCCTCAACCGCGCCATCGCCGCGCTCGATCTGCGGAAGTGCCGGGTGGAAGGCCAGCGTCTCGAGCGCGTGGCTCCCTTCGAGGCCCGCGCCATTTCGGCACGCGCCTTCGCTCCACTCACCAGACTTCTCGACCTATCCGCACCCTTCTCCACAAGGCGGACCGTCTACGTGTTGCCCAAGGGGCGCTCGGCGGCGCAGGAATTGGAGACATTGAAGCCTTCGATTCGGGCAATGTTTCACGTGAAACATTCCTTGACCGATCCCGAGGCTGGGATCATCGTGAAGGCCTGACACGCGAAACACGCGCCAGTTCACCCTGAACCGGCGTGCGGGAAGGACGGGACACGCCATGCTGACCATCGCGATCGCCAACCAGAAGGGCGGGGTGGGCAAGACCACCACCGCGATCAACATCGCCACGGCCATGGCGGCGACGGGGTGGCGCACGCTGCTGATCGACCTCGATCCGCAGGGCAATGCCTCGACCGGCTTGGGGGTGCATTCCTCGTCACGCGACGTTTCCAGCTATGATCTGCTGGTCGACGAGGTTCCGCTTGCCAGCGCGATCCTGCCGACCGCGATCCCGCGCCTCGACATCATTCCCGCAACCGTCGATCTGTCCGGTGCGGAGGTCGAGCTTGTGGCGGTCGAAGGGCGCACCCACCGGCTCGACAAGGCGCTGGCCGCACATACCGGCCACGACATCTGCTTCATCGATTGCCCGCCGTCGCTCGGCCTGCTGACGCTGAACGCCTTGTGTGCGGCCGATACGCTGCTGGTGCCGCTGCAATGCGAGTTCTTCGCGCTCGAGGGGCTCTCGCAGCTGCTCCAGACGGTCGACCAGGTGCAGCAGCGGTTCAATCCCGATCTGGGGATCATCGGCGTGGCGTTGACCATGTACGACCGCCGCAACCGCCTGACCGACCAGGTGTCGGATGACGTGCGCGACTGCCTCGGCAATCTCGTGTTCGAGACGGTCATCCCGCGCAACGTCCGCCTCTCCGAGGCACCGAGCCACGGGCTCCCGGCGCTGATCTACGATCAGCACTGCACCGGCAGCCGCGCCTACATGTCGCTGGCGCGCGAGCTGATCGGACGATTTCCCGCAGAAAGACAGGCCGCATGACTGAAGATACCGCGCAAACCGCTGAAATGGCAGCGAATCTCCGTTCGTCTGCGGACAAGCCGCGGCGACTGGGCAAGGGGCTCGGGGCGCTGCTTGGGGAAACGCGGCGCGAGGAGCCGCTGGTGCGCCGCGAGGATGCGCCGGCCGAGGCACCTGCCGCGGGAGCCTCGCCGCTGCGGATGCTGGCCATCGCGAGCATCAAGCCGCTGCCGGGCAACCCCCGCAAGTATTTCGACGAGGCCGCGCTCGACGAACTCGCCGCCTCGATCGCCACCCGGGGTGTGATCCAGCCGATCATCGTCCGCCCGCACCCGGGCGGCGAGGGCTTCCAGCTGGTCGCCGGCGAACGCCGCTGGCGCGCGGCGCAGAAGGCGCGGCTGCACGAGATTCCGGCGCTGGTGCGCAACCTGTCCGAGCGCGAGGTCATGGCCCTCGCTCTGATCGAGAACCTCCAGCGCGAGGACTTGAACCCGGTCGAGGAAGCGCGCGCCTATCACCGCCTCTCGGAAGACGAGGGCATGATCCAGGTCGACATCGCCAAGATGGTCGAAAAGTCGCGCAGCCATGTCGCCAACATGATGCGGCTGGTGACGCTGCCCGATCCGGTGCTCGACCTGATCCAGGAGGGCAAGCTGTCGATCGGCCACGCCCGCGCGCTGATCGGGCGGGACGACGCGCTGCACCTCGCCGAGCTTGCTGTGGCTGAGGGGCTTTCGGTGCGGGATGTCGAGACGCTTACCAAGAAGCCCCGCGCGCGGTCGGAGCCTGCCCAGCCTGGCTATCAATCCTCTGAAAACGCGGATATTCTCGCGGTCCAGCAGCATCTCGAGGAGTTCCTCGGGCTGAGCGTGCGGATTAAGCCCGAGGTCGATCCGCGCAAGGGGACCATCACGATCCGCTATACCACGCTCGACCAGCTTGATCTGGTCTGCCAGCGCCTCACTGGTGGCGAGATCTGAGCAGGGCCAGCACCCCCTTCAAGCACGAAAAAGCCCCGCGGGTCGCCTGACTCCGCGGGGCTTTCCTTTGTTCCCGCGAGGGGGAAAGACCTAGCGGTTCTTGATCATCTTGGGCGAGGGGCGCGGCGCGGGGATGACCCGCGAGGCGCCGGGTACGTTATATGTCTCGTAACGCTCGGTCTCGCGCACCACGACCTGCTGCTGCACCTCGCTGCGCACCGGCACCAGCACCATCTGCGGCGGCGGGGCGTAGCTGTAGCCGTAGGAATAGGCCGGATAGGCATAGGACTGCGCGTAAGCCGGATAGGCGATTTCGCGGCTGGCGATGCGCGGGCCAGGCGTGCCGTATTGCGAGAGATAGGCGTCGAGCGCGGCTTCGCAGTCGTAGCGGTCCTCGTCGTCGTCGCCGTCGAACAGGCTGCCGAGGAGGCCGCCGATCAAACCCCCGCCGCCGACACCCAGCACGGTGCCGAGCACGCGGTCGCCGACCCCGGCGATTTCGTAACCGGCAAAGCCCCCGGCGATCGCGCCAAGCAGGCCCCCGATGATCGCGCCGGTGCTGTCCTTGTCCTGGCCCCGGGTACGGCGGCGGCACTCGTCGATCCACTGCTGGCGCTCGAAGACGATCGGCGCAGGGCCATAGGCCGCCGGTGCGGCATAGCCGTGCGGCGCGTAGCCCTGATGCATCGGCGCGGCCGGCATCGGGCGCGGTGCATCGATGCGGCGGGTGCGGGTGATTGTCTCGACGCCGTTGACGTTCGTCACGGTCTCCGTCTGCTGCATCGCCGGCGCGCTGCGCATGTCTGCCGGGAGGGTGCGGACCTCGGCCTCGGCCATCGGCGCGAGCGGCGGCAGGTCGGCGTAGTTCTGCGCCTGCGCCGCTGCCGGAAGGACGAAGGCGAGAGCCGCGAGCGGGAGGGTCGACGAAAGCTTGGGCATGAACAAATCCCCCTTGGTCAGCCCGGACGGCTGATGGTTAGCAAAGGCTTACCACCGCACGCTCCTGCCACCCAAGCGGCGGAGTCGGCGCTGTCCCGTTTCGGGAAGGATCAGACCCGGTCGGCGAGCAGCGCCGCGAGCGCCTCGATGCCTGCAGCATCCTCGGCGGTGAAGCGGGCGGGGGACGGGCTGTCGAGATCGATCACCGCCACCACCGCGCCGTCGCGCAGAACGGGGACGACCAGCTCGCTCGCGCTGGCGGCATCGCAGGCGATGTGGCCGGGGAAGGCGTGGACATCGGCGACAAGCTGCGTCGCGCCCTGCTGCGCTGCCGCCCCGCACACCCCGCGCCCGAAGGGGATGCGGATGCAGGCGGGCCGCCCCACGAACGGACCCAGCACGAGTTCATCGGCCCCGCCGCCCTTGGCCGGGGCGACGCGGTAGAACCCCGCCCAGTTGAGATCGGGCAGGAACTCCCACAGGAGCGCGGCGACATTGGCCATGTTGGCGACGCCGTCCGGCTCGTCCGCCGTAAGCGCCTCGGCGGCGGCGAGGAACTCGCGATAGAGGGCTTCCGTGTCGAGCGGCGCGGCGGGCTTGAAATCGTACATGGGGGTGTTTGTCTTTCGTCGCTTGGGAGGTTGCCGCCGGCGCGGGCGGGCTTTATCCCCGCCACATGGCCATTTTCCGCAAAATCGCAATCGCTCTCGTCGTTGTTGTCGTGATCGTCGGGATCGCGCTGTTTCTCCTGACCCGCGGCGACACTGCCGAACTTTCGGTCGAGGAGGTCACCGGCACCGATCCCGTGCTGCAGGAGGGGGAGGCGCAGACCTTCCCCACCGTGCAGATCGCCGAGCCGGTCGGCTGGCAGGCGGGCGAGGCGCCGACCCCGGCCGAGGGGCTCGAGGTGACGCGCTTTGCCGAGGGGCTGGAGCATCCGCGCACGCTGTTTGCGCTGCCCAATGGCGACATCCTCGTCGCCCTGACCCGCGCGCCCAAGGTCGACAATGGCGGCGGCGGGATCATGGACGCGATCAAGGGCTGGATCGCCGACAAACTGCTGAGCAAGGCCGGTGCCACCGGCGAATCGCCCAATCAAATCGTGCTGCTGCGCGATGCCGATGGCAACGGCAGCGCCGAGACGCGGCAGGTGATCCTCGAAGGCCTCGATTCGCCCTCTGGCATGGCATGGAAGGACGGGACGCTGTTCGTCGCCAACCACAACGCCGTGCTGGCCTATCCCTATGCGCTTGGCAGCACCAATGTGACCGGCAGCCCGCGCAAGCTGATGGACCTCGCGCCCGGCGGCGGCCACTGGATGCGCAACCTCGAGCTCTCGCCCGATGGCGAGCGGCTCTATGTCGCGGTCGGCTCCGTCAGCAATATCGGCGAGAGTGGCATGGACATCGAGCAGGGCCGGGCGATGATCTGGGAATATGACCTCGCCAAGGGCCGCCCGCGCCAGTTCGGCGCCGGCCTGCGCAATCCCAACGGGATGGATTTCAGCCCATGGTCGGGCGAGCTCTGGACCACCGTGAACGAGCGCGACATGCTCGGGTCGGACCTCGTGCCCGATTACCTCACCAACGTGCCGGTCGGCGCGCAGTACGGCTGGCCCTGGGTCTACTACAAGAACAACCGCGATCGCCGCGTCGATGCGCCGATGCCGCGCTTCCTGATGGAATATGTCCGCAAGCCCGAATTCGCGCTCGGCCCGCACGTGGCGGCGCTGGGGCTGGTGTTCTCGAGGGAGGGCGACCGGATGGGCGAGAACTTCGCGGGCGGGGCCTTCATCGCGCGGCACGGCTCGTGGAACAGGAAGCCGCCCTCGGGCTATGACGTGGTGTTCGTCGACTTCGATGCGCGCGGCAATCCGGTCGGCAAGCCCAAGCCGGTGCTCACCGGCTTCCTCAAGGCGGACGGCACCACCCGCGGGCGGCCGACCTGGGTCGAGTGGGCGGCTGACGGTTCATTGCTCGTCTCGGACGATACCGCAGGGATCATCTGGCGCGTGCGCTCGCCCACCGCTGAGCCGGCCGCGCCGATCGCGCGGCTGGAGGGCGCTTCGCTCCCGCCCCGCGCACTGCGCGATCCGCGAGCCGACTTCGAGGCCGATTACCTGCGCAAGCAGGCCGGGCAGAAGGTCAACTAGAGCCGGAGCCCCACCCGCCCGGCCAATTCGGTCGCGAATTGCAGCGCGGTGCGGCCCGAGCGGTTGCCGCGCTGGATCGCGAAGGCCATCGCCTCCTCGGGATCGAAGCCGAGGCCGAGCGGGGCAAGGTAGCCCGCGAGGATCGCGAAATAGGTATCCTTGTCCGCCGGGTGGAAGCCCAGCGTCAGCCCGAAACGGTCGGCGAGCGCCAGCGCATCGTCACGCTCGTCGCGTTCGTGGAGCGCGCCCGAGGTGTCCTCCCGCTCGACGATGGCGCGGCGGTTGGCGGTCACCGCAAGGCGGATCTGCGCGGGACGCGGGGCGACACCGCCGTCGAGCAGGCTCCTGAGGGCCAGCATCTCCGCCCGCCCGTCGGCGCCGAAACCGAGATCGTCGATGAACAGCAGGAAGGCGCGATCCACGCCCGACAGTTCGGCGATCAGCGTGGGGAAGCTCGGCAGGCTGCCCGGGGCGAGCTGGACCAGGGCGAGGGCTCGCGGGCTGTCGCGCTGCACGTCGGCCACACAGGCGCGCACCAGCGCCGACTTGCCCATGCCCCGCGCGCCCCACAGCAGCACGTCATGCGCCGCCGCGCCCGAAGCGAGGCGGGCGCAATTGTTGCGCAGCGCAACTTTCTGGGCATCGATCCCGTGCAGGGCATCGAGGGGCAGGGCATCGGGCTCCGGCACCGCCTGCACCCGCGTCCCGTCCCAGACATAGGCGGGATGGGCGAGCCAGTCGGCCGGCAGCGGAGGCGGCGGGGCGAGCCGCTCGAGCGCGGCGGCGATCCGGTCCAGCGCGTCGCCCCCCTCGGCCATGTCAGCCGACCAGCGCCTCTGCGGGGAGCGCGTAGAGCAGGTCGGCCCCCGCCACCGCGCCGGCCTTGAGACCCGCAGCCTCGGGCACGATCCGGTCGAGGAAGAAGCGCACCGTCACCGGCTTGGTCGCCGCGAGTTCGGGAGCCGCGCCGGCCTTGACCGCCGCCGCCTGTTTCGTCAGCTGCCACCCGGCCACGCACACCGCCGCCATCGTGCAGAAGGGCACGCTGCCGGCCAGACGATCATCGAGGCTGGCATCGTCGCGCATCCAGCGCGCGACATTGCCGCAGTCCCGCGCGAGGGCGGAGAGGGCGAATTCATCGGTAGTCTCGCGGGCGATGGTGTCGAACAGCGCGACCATCGCCTCACCGCCCTCGAGCCCGAGCTTACGGGTCACGAGATCGGCGGCCTGGATGCCGTTGGTGCCCTCGTAGATCGGGGCGATGCGCGAATCCCGCCAGTGCTGGGCCGCGCCGGTCTCCTCGACGAAGCCCATGCCGCCGTGGATCTGGATGCCGAGGCCGGAGACCTCGACGCCGACATCGGTGCCCCAGGCCTTGATCAGCGGGACCACGATCTCGCCGCGCGCCCGCGCCGCCTCGTCACCAAGGTTGCCGCGGTCGACCTGCCCGGCGCAGTAGTAAAGCAGCGCGCGCACGCCCTCGGTCAGGGCCTTCATGCGCAGGATCATGCGGCGCACGTCGGGGTGCTCGATGATCGCCACCGGGGTCTTGTCGGGCGAGCCGGCGCGGGCCGACTGAACCCGGTCGCGGGCATAGGCGAGCGCCTGCTGGGTGGCCCGCTCGGCGATCTGTGCCCCCTGGTTGCCGACGTTGATGCGGGCGTTGTTCATCATCGTGAACATCGCTGCGAGCCCCTTGTTGGGTTGGCCGACCAGCTCGCCGATGCATTCGCCGTTGTCGCCGTAGCTCATCACGCAGGTCGGCGAGGCGTTGATGCCGAGCTTGTGTTCGAGGGAGACGCAGCGAAGGTCGTTCTTCGGGCCGAGGCTGCCGTCTGCGTTCACGTGATACTTGGGCACCACGAAGAGGCTGATCCCGCGCGAACCCTCGGGCGCGCCGGGGAGGCGGGCCAGCACGAGGTGGATGATGTTCTCGGCCAGCTCGTGCTCGCCCCAGGTGATGTAGATCTTCTGGCCGGCGATCCGGTACTTGCCCGCGTGCTCGCCGGTCTCGATCGGCTCGGCCGTGCTGCGCAGCGCGCCGACATCGCTCCCTGCGGCGGGTTCGGTGAGGTTCATCGTGCCCGACCACGCGCCGCTCACCAGCTTGGGCAGATACATGGCCTGCTGGGCGGGCGAGCCGTGATGCTCCAGCGCCTCGATCGCGCCGACCGAGAGCATGGGGAGCAGTGTGAAGGCCATGTTCGCCGCGCCGAGGTTCTCCAGCACGTTGCAGGCAAGGGTGAAGGGCAGGCCCTGCCCGCCGTGCGCGACCGGCGAGGCGATGGCGTTCCAGCCTTGCTCGACATAGGCCTTGTAGGCGGCGTCGAACCCGTCGGGCAGGCGGACGACGCCGTTCTCGAGCTTCGCGCCTTCGAGATCGCCGACGCGGTTGAGGGGTGCGAATTCGCCCGCCGCGAACTGGCCGACGCCTTCGACGATCGCCTCGACCAGATCGGGCTCGGCATGGGCGAAGCGTTCGCTTTGCGCCAGCTCCTCGATCCCGGCGTTGACGCGGATGGCAAGCAGCTGGTCGGCGGTCGGCGGGGTAAACGGGGTCACTTGGGGGGCGTCCTTAAGGTGGGAAATTGCGCCCGGCCTTGGCAGGGCGGGCAAACGAATATAGCGCCCGGGCATGAGCGGCAAGAACGTTACGGAAGTGGTGCCTGCAGGGCCCGAGGGGATCGCGAAAGCGGCGCGAATCCTCGAATCGGGCGGGCTCGTGGCCGTGCCGACCGAGACGGTCTACGGCCTCGCGGCGCGCGCCGACAGCGACGAGGCGGTAGCGCGCATCTATGCCGCCAAGGGCCGCCCGGACTTCAACCCGCTGATCGTGCATGTGCGCGGGCTGGAGCAGGCGCAGCGATACGCTGAATTCTCACTTCTTGCTCGGGCCTTGGCTGGTGTCCATTGGCCCGGTCCGCTGACGCTGGTGCTCCCGCGCCGCGCCGACTTCGGGCTGGCCGAGGCGGTCACGGCGGGCCTGCCGACCATCGCTCTGCGTGCGCCGGCCCACCCGGCGATGCGTGCGCTGCTCGATGCGGTCGACTTTCCGCTCGCCGCGCCGTCGGCCAATCGCAGCGGCTTCATCAGCCCGACTTGCGCGGACCACGTGCTCGCCTCGCTCGACGGGCGGATCGAGATGGTGCTCGACGGCGGCGCGACTCCGGCCGGCGTGGAATCGACGATCGTTGCCGTTCGCGCCGATGGGAGTGTGGAGGAGTTGCGGCCCGGGCCGATCCAGCTGCGCACACGCGGTCGGGGGATCGAGGCAGGGGTGGAGGCACCCGGCCAGCTCGCCAGCCACTACGCTCCGGGCAAGCCGGTCCGGCTGGATGCCGATCGGGCTCAGCCCGACGAATTCCTGATCGGCTTCGGGCCGGTGGCGGGTGATGTCACGCTGTCAGCCCGGGGTGACCTCGATGAAGCCGCCGCGCGCCTATACGCCTGCCTTCACGAAGCCGCGCGCGCCTCGCAGCCCCGGATTGCGGTCGCCCCGGTACCCGAGGAGGGGGTGGGCCGCGCGATCAACGACCGGCTGCGGCGGGCCGCCGCCTAGCGGTCGTCCGGCTCGACCGGGACGCCGGGCATGATCGCCTTCATTTCGGCGCGGATCGCCTGGGCGGCTTCGCAGGCCGTGTCGTCGCCATCGCCGCAGCGTTGCATCGCCTTGTCGTAATCGCGTTCGAGCTTGCCGAGGCGTTCCTCGCGCTTGCGGATTTCGCGGCCGCGCTTCTCGTCGGCCTCGGACTGGCTTTCCGTGGCGAGATCGACGCCCCTGCTGGCCGCCTTGACCGGCAGGGTCACGGCGGTGACCGCCGCCTTGGCGAGACAGCCCTGCAGGGCGAGGGCGGCAAGGGCGAGAGCCGAGAGCTTGAGAGCGCGCATCATGCGCTTCTAATCGCCCGATGCTTGCCCTCAGGCAACCGCTATTCTGCGGGTTTTGCCGCAGGTGCCGGGATCGCCGCGCTCGCCCCGCCGCCGCCACCCGGCGCGCAGTTGAGCGTGCCCGAGCCCATCGCCTGGACGGTGCACTTGGCGGTGCCGGTCACGTTGATGTCGCCCGCACCTGCGATATTGGCTTCGACGGTGCCGTCCGAGGCGAAGGCGACATCGCCCGCGCCGCCGATGGTCACCTCGGCGGTGTCGGCCTTGAGGCCCGCCATTTCGACATCGCCGCTGCCGCCGATCAGCACCTCGAGCGACCTGACCGTGCCGGCCCCGCGCACCGTGCCGCTGCCGCCGATGTTGATGCCGAGCTTCTGCGCCGCGATGGTGCCGAATTCGACCAGCCCGCTGCCGCCGATATTGATGTCGGCCTCGCTGGCGAGGGTCGGGAGCTTCACGGTCCCCGCGCCGCCGATGATCACTTCCTTGGGCGGGGGCATGGTGATGCGGATGGTGGCGTTGCTCTCGCCGTTCCAGCCATTCTCGCGGGTGATGCCGATGATCTCGCTGTCGCGAACGAAGCGCAGGCTTTCGGTGTCCGCGCCCTCGACCGCGATCGCGAAGGTGTCGCCCTCGGTGACGATCACGGTGTCGCCCGAGGCAAGGAAGACCTTCGAGGGCGGTGCGCCGGCGATTTCGATCTCGGAGAGCGGCACGCCCTTCTGGCCGTTGATCTCGATCTCGGCGCCGTCGCAGGCCGCGAGCGCGAGGCCGCCGGTGACGAGCGCGGCGGAGGCGAGGTGCCGGGGCAGGGCGTGGGTCATGCTGTGTCTCTCCCGATGGCCATATGGCGTATTGCAGATGTAATACACCGTGCCGCCACGTGCAAGAGCGTGCCTCGCACCAGCAAAAAGGGCCGCCCGCGAGGGCAGCCCTTGATGTCCGGTTGCGGCAGGAGAAGCCTCAGGCTTCTTCGGCGTTGTCGTAGTATTGGGGGGCGTGTTCGCGCAGCACGTCGAGGATCTTGCCGAGCGCGGTCTGCTCGTCGGTTTCCTCCATCGCCGCCAGTTCGCGGGCGAGGCGGCTGGAGGCCGCTTCGAAGATCTGGCGCTCCGAATAGGACTGTTCCGGCTGGTCTTCGGGGCGGAACAGGTCGCGGGTCACCTCGGCGATCGACACGAGGTCGCCCGAGTTGATCTTGGCTTCGTATTCCTGCGCGCGGCGCGACCACATGGTGCGCTTCACCTTGGGCTTGCCCTTGAGGGTTTCCATCGCCTGCTTGAGGGTCTTGTCGGAAGACAGCTTGCGCATCCCGATGGCTTCGACCTTGTTGACCGGCACGCGAAGCGTCATGCGCTCCTTCTCGAACCGCAGCACGTAGAGTTCGAGCTGCATCCCGGCGATCTCCTCCTTCTGGAGTTCGACTACCCGGCCCACGCCGTGCTTGGGATAGACAACATAATCGCCGACGGTGAATGCGTTCGCGGTGCTTGCCATGCAAGTTCCTTTCTGTGGGCCGACCCGACAACGGGAGAGGGACGATCTGCCCGGCGGCGCGACCTTGCCCCTCGCGGGGCGAGCGCCGGGTGTGGATCATCCGGAGGGGGTTTGCTGGTGTCGGGCCTTCCTGGTTTCAACGCCTGCGCGGGCCTGGCCACGCGCGGTTGCGGCATCATATAACACGGCTGCAACAAAATTGCGAGTCGGCGATTTTGCGCAGGTCTGCAAAGCTATGCAGGCCGGCAGAAAGGGCAGGCTCAGTCGCCGTCGCCCGGCGCGTCGCTGAAGTATTTCTCGAACTTGTCCTTTTCGCCCTTGTGCGCGTCGGCATCCTCGGGCGGAGCCTTCTGGCTCGTGATGTTCGGCCACACGGCCGAAAACTTCGTGTTGAGTTCGAGCCACTTCTCCAGACCGTCCTCGGTGTCGGGGAGAATCGCCTCGGCAGGGCATTCCGGTTCGCACACGCCGCAATCGATGCATTCGCTGGGATTGATCACCAGCATGTTCTCGCCTTCGTAGAAGCAGTCGACCGGGCACACTTCCACGCAGTCGGTGTACTTGCACTTGATGCAGTCTTCGGTGACGACGTAAGTCATTGCGGCTCTTTCACGAGAAGTCTTCGGGATCGTCGGGCGGGCGTGATGCCCCGGAAGGCGACGCTGCTATGGTGATTTGCGCTTTAGGGTCAAGTCCGTCTTCGTCAACCTCACGATAATGCGAACGCGCCGCGGCGGGCGAACCGCGCCGTTCGGGCAGGGCGAGAAGCTCGATGACCCGCACGGTGCCGCCCAGCGCGATCGTCAGCACATCGCCGGTGCGGACCTGCTCCGACGGGCGCAGGACGTGCTGCCGGTTGCGCCGCAGGGCGCGGCTCTCGATCAGGGCCAGCGCCGCCGAGCGGGTGCGGGCGAAGCGCAGGTAGACCAGCAGGCGGTCGATCCTGAGCGATTCTCCCGCGCTGCCGGGGCTCATCCCTTGAGCAGGTCCGCCAGCTTGTCGAAGGCCCCGCCAGCCCGCGCAGGGCCGGTGTCGGGCTTGGGCAGGGGCGGGCGGTTGCCCTTGGGCGGCTTGCCGCCGGGCTTCGGCCCGCGCCGCTCGCCCTGCGGCTTGGTCTGAGTTTGACCCTCCGCGGGGCGGGGGGCCTTGCGTCCGGGCTTGTGATGCTGGGGTCGCTCGGCCCTGCGGGCTTGGCGTTCCTCGGGACGGCGCGGACGCCAGTACCAGCGGTCGGGCGCGGGGGCACCGTGCGCGCCTTCGGGCAGGGCCCGCGCTCGCTCGACGCGAAAGCCGGCACTGCCCAGCAGGCGGCGGGCGTTGTCGGCCTCGAGCCCGACGGACACGGCGAGCGCCAGATCGACCCGGAACGGGCGATTGCGCTCCTTCGGGTGCGCCGCGACCACCGCCGCCCGTGCCTCGAAGGCCGCGCGGAAGATCTTCTCGGCGAGGTCGACGCGGATCGCCTGTGACCCGGCATAGCGGTATCCGGCAGGCAGGCGGCCCTTGGCCCAGCTCCCCTCCGCCAGCACCGGCAGCATCGCCTCCTGCACCGCGCGGGTGTCCAGCCCCAGTGAGTGCAGCAGCCGGCGCGGAGCGGGCTTCAAGAGCGGCGCATCGAAGATGTCGAGCGCGCCGAAGGTGATGCCCAGCTTCCTCAAGTAGGGCCGCATCTCCTTGGGCAGGTTCTCGAGCCCCGCTTCCTCGCGGCTGATGACGCCGCGCGCCTCGATCAGGGTTATCACCAGCGCGCGGGCCTGCGATCCGGCCGCGGGGTCGCGCGCGGCCTCGGCGAGCTTGCGCAGCGGTTCGAGCGGCTCGAGCTGCTTCTCCAGCCATGCGGAAAGCCCCGCCTCAAGCGAGGCCTTCGCCGCATCGGGAAGAAGCGCCACGTCGCGGGTCAGCGTCAGGCGCGGTGTGCCGAAGTGGCCCGAGCCGGGGTGACCGGGGAAGGCAATCTCGGCCAAGGCGCGCCCCTGCCAACGGATCGCGCCGCCGCTGATCTCCAGTTCGGCGATGCCTTGCGAGAGCAGCCAATCGGCACGGCGCTCCAGCAGCGCGGGCAGAGCCTTCTCGCCCGCTGCCAGCAGCATCCGGCGATCGGCGACACCAGCGTTCGGATCGACATGGAAACGGAAGCCCTCGAGGCGGCCGATGCTCTCGCCCTCGACCGTCAGGTGGCCGTCTGGTTCAAGCGTGACGGGCAGCGCAGTCGCGTCCTGGCCCAGCGATTTCATCAAGAGTGTCGTCCTCCGGTTGACGAACCTTTCGGTGAGCCGCGCGTGCAGCGCATCCGAAAGCTTCGCCTCGACCGCGCGTGCCCGCGCCGCCATTTCGTCCCGCGCCAGCACCCAGTCGGGCCGCTGGCAGATATATGCCCAGCTGCGAATCGCCGCGATCCGCCCTTGCAGCGTGTCGATGTCGCCCTGCATCCGGTCAAGCTCGGCGATGCGCGCGGCGACGAAATCCGCGCCAAGATAACCGCCGCGCAGGTCGTCCCACAGCCGCGCGACGAAGCGGGCGTGGGACTCAACCCCGAGGTTGCGGAAATCGGGGAGCGAGCAGGTCTCCCAGAAGCGCCGCACCGAGCCTGCCCCACGCACCGTGTCGGCAATGGGGTCCGAAGCCAGTCTCTTCAGCACGGCAAGATCGATGGCTTCGGGAGCGGCTTTCAGCACTCCGTTATCCGGTCGCGCCTCGAGATCGGCGATCAGCCGCTCGAGCGAATCGCACCGCGGATCGGCCTCGCGCCAGAAGAGATGGGTGAGGGGCGCGAACTTGTGCTCCTCGATGGCGTAGACCTCCTCGTCGGTGAAGGCGAGCGGCTCGCCGTCGCCCTTGCCCGTGCCCGAGAGCGTGCCGAAGGTCCCGTCGCGCTGGTGCCGTCCCGCGCGCCCGGCGATCTGTGCCATTTCCGACGGCGTGAGGCGGCGCTTCCTGCGGCCGTCGAACTTGCTCAGCGCGGCGAAGGCGACGTGGTCCAGATCGAGGTTGAGGCCCATCCCGATCGCGTCGGTGGCGACGATGTAGTCGACCTCGCCCGACTGGAACATCGCGACCTGCTTGTTGCGCGTCTCGGGCGAGAGCGCGCCCATCACCACCGCCGCGCCGCCGCGGAAGCGCCGAAGGGCCTCGGCCATCGCGTAGACCTGCTCGACCGAGAAGGCGACGACGGCGCTGCGCTTGGGCAGGCGCGAGAGCTTGCAGATGCCGGCATGGGAAAGGGTCGAGAAGCGCGGGCGGCTGGTGATTTCGGCCTTGGGGACCAGCGCCCTGACCATCGGTTCGAGCGTTGCGCTGCCGAGGATCATCGTCTCCTCGCGCCCGCGGGCGTGGAGCAGGCGGTCGGTGAAGATGTGTCCGCGTTCGGGGTCCGCGCCCAGCTGCGCCTCGTCGAGCGCGACGAAGGCGACCTCGCCCATGGTGCG